>Ga0194130_10006742_pt1 | contig 13138 bp, 13 predicted proteins | sample TA2KigsurfametaG_FD_160084 | JGI IMG/M metagenome (GOLD analysis project Ga0194130, IMG submission 160084) | Freshwater microbial communities from Lake Tanganyika, Tanzania - TA2015050 Kigoma 12 surface | ecosystem: Environmental > Aquatic > Freshwater > Lake | place: Tanzania: Lake Tanganyika... | reverse complement strand
TCTCGCGGCTCTACGACACCTGCCAGCAGTTGGAGGCCTTCCGCGCCTCCCATCCTTCGCAGCAGCCCGATGCGCCTGGGCTGGCTGCGGCTTCCGGCAGCTCTGCCGCGTCCACGGCCCTGCGGCCGGGCAGCCTGCCAGCCCAGCCAGGCCTTGTGGGGGCCGCGGCGGCGCCGGGTCCTGGGGCGGTGAGCGATCTTCTGCGCGCCAAGGAACCGGCGGCCGCCACCACCGCCTTCCTGCTGGAGCGGGCCAACCCGCCGATCCCGCAGCTGGCCTGGGTGCGCCAGGAGGCGGCACGCCTGTTCGGGCCCCTGGCCACGAAGATGTCGCCGGCGGACGGCTGCCTGCTGCTGCGCGGGCTTGTGGGGCAGCTGCAGGCAGGCCTGGCAGCGGGCTGGCCTGAGCGGGCGCATCAGCCTCCGTCTTCAGGATGAGGCCCTCGGCCTGCCAGCTCTGGCGCAGGATCCCAGCGTGGCTGGGGCGGTGGATCTGGCCTATGTGGATGGCTGCAACAGCCAGTACCGCCGCAACTACGAGGATCTGCTGCCGCTGCTGCGGCCCGGCGGGGTGATCGTGTTGGACAACACCCTCTGGAAAGGGAACGTGGCCGACCCGGCCTGCAGCGATCCCCAGGCGCTGCATCTGCGCGAACTGCTGGAAGCCCTGGCGCAGGATCCGCGGGTGGAATGCTGCACCCTCAGACTTGGCGACGGACTCACCCTGGCGCGGCGGATCGCGTGATCCCGCCAGCGCGCCCTCAGCGGCGGGCCACCAGAACCCGGTGGCGCGGGTCGGCGGCGGCGCGACGCACCGCCAAGAAACCGGCCTCCTGCAGGGCGGCGCCGAGATCGAGGCTGAAGTAGTCCTCCAGGTAGGGCTCAGTGCTCTTGAGCAGGGTGGCCACCGGCGCCGGCAGGCGGCGGATCACCTCCGAATCGGGATCCTGATCCACCAGCGCCACCACACCGCCGGGGCGCAGCAGCCGTGCCGCCTCCGCGAGCACGGCGCGGGTGGCGGCCTGGGGCAGCTCGTGGCAGACGAACTGCAGGGTGATCAGGTCGTAGGCGGCGGCGGGCAGGCCGGTGGCCTCGGCGGCGGCGTGATGCCAGGTGATCGGCGGCAGGCCCTGGCGCGGCGCCTCCGCCTCCCGCACCCGGGCCACGGCGAGCATCTGCGCTGAGAGATCGAGCCCTTCCACCACCAGAGACTCTGCCCCGGCGGATGCGGGCGGTTGCCCCTCTGCGCAGGCGCCGGGGCCGCCTGCGGGGCTCGCGCCGCTGCGCTCCAGCAGCCAGTCGCGCAGGGCGAAGGTGCCCACCCCCACCGAGCAGCCCAGATCGAGAACACGGCGCACCGGCCGCTCCAAGCTGGGCTCGATCGCGGCGACGATCGCCCGGCGCAGGCGCTGCTGGGCCGTCGCGGGCCCCAGCTCAGGCTCGCCGGGCCACACCCGCAGCGCCATTGCATCGGTGGCCTGCTCAGCCTCACAGGCCGCAGCCCAGCAGAGATTACCGGCGTCGTAGGCGTGGAATCGGGCCCGGTAGTAGGCAGGGGCGATCACGGCCGGATCGGTGCTGGCGGCGAGCAGCGGTTCGGCGGCGCGCTGGAGCATGTCGCGGCGCTGGCGCCAGGGGATGCCGCGGCCCTCGGCGGTGCGGATGATCAGGCGCCGGGCCTGCCAGAACAGCAGCCTGCGCAGGGGCTCGACCGCCAGCAGGCGATTGATCCACCAACCGAGCGGATGGCGGCTCTCCACCCAGTTGGGCGGCGGCGAGCTGGCGGGCAGGGCCGAAACCATCGATCACCTTGCGGCGGTGAGAGGCAGGCTACGGAGAAACGAAGACCCGCCCACGCGGGTCGACAGACGAACGCACCATTCCTGAACCGGCAGCGGCGAGGGCCTTGAGCACCCCCTGCAGAGAAATCTCATCCGCCCCAGCCCCCAGCTCGCGCAGGGCCTGCTCCAGCAGCCAGGCCGCGCAATTGCTGGTGCTGCGGCTCTGGCGATCGGCCAACCTCGTGAGGCGCCCCATCAGGCCGTAGGGGACCGTGATCGTGAGCCGGCGTGCGGCCCGCAGCTCCAACGGCAGCTCCGAGAGCCCGCGGCATGGATCAGGGAAGGCAGGCAGATCCGGGTCCATGCGCATCAAACACAACGCTTCTCCATGCTGAAGCGGCTTGCCACCGCGGCGGTTCACCCCTCGGAGGGATCGGCGCCGCCATTACCCGCCATCTCCCGCAGGAAGGATGCAGCTCACGCATAGAGTGCCTTCAGCCCCTCCTCGCTGGCCGCGGCCACACCGCGCTCGGTGATCAGGCCGCTCACCAGCCGCGCCGGGGTGACATCAAAACCCGGATTGAAGCCGCAGGAGCCATCGGGCGTGAGCTGCACACTGGCGATCTCGCCGGCGCCGGCGCCGCTGAGCACCCGCCCCAGAATGGCTGTGACCTCCGCCGCGCTGCGGGCCTCGATCGGGATCTCGGCCACGCCATCGCCCAGGCTCCAATCGATCGTGGAGGCGGGCAGGGCCACATAGAAGGGCACGCCGTTGTCGTGGGCGGCGAGGGCCTTGAGGTAAGTGCCGATCTTGTTGCACACATCGCCGCGGCGGGTGGTGCGGTCGCTGCCCACGATCACAGCATCCACCTGGCCGTGCTGCATCAGGTGGCCGCCGGCGTTGTCGACGATCACGGTGTGGGGCACCCCCTCCTGGCCGAGTTCGAAGGCGGTGAGGCTGGCGCCCTGGTTGCGGGGGCGGGTCTCATCCACCCACACATGGATCGGCAGGCCGGCGCGGTGGGCCTTGTAGATCGGCGCCAGGGCCGTACCCCAGTCGACCGTGGCCAGCCAGCCGGCATTGCAGTGGGTGAGCACGTTCAAGGGCTCCCCCTGGCGCTCGGCGGGCCGCGCCGCCGCCAGCTGCCGGAAGATCGCCAGCCCGTGCTCGCCGATCGCCTCGCCCATCGCCACATCCTCCGCGGCGATGGCGGCCGCCTCGGCCCGAGCCGCCGCCACCCGCTCAGCCGCCGGCAGGGGCAGCAGCCGATCGCGCACCCGCTCCAGGGCCCAGCGCAGATTCACGGCCGTGGGCCTGGTGGCATTGAGGGTGTCGAAGGCGCTCAGCAGGGCGCCATCGGAGGGATCGCGCTGCAGGGCCAGCATCAGGCCGTAGGCGCCGGTCACCCCGATCAGGGGGGCGCCCCGCACCACCATCACGGCGATCGCCTCCGCCGCCGCCTCCAGGGAGCGCAGGGAACGGGTCGCGAAACGGTGGGGCAGCAGGGTCTGATCGATCACCCACACCGCCTCGCCGTCCTCCTCCAGTCCGATCGTGCGCCAGGGGGTGCCGTGGATGTTCATGGAGCGGGCGGAGCAACGCGCCCATCCTCGGCCCCGGCAGGCGAGCAGCCGAAGCCCTGGCGGCCGAGGCACCCCCAGCAGCGTTCGGGCGGCAAAGCGCCTCTGTACAGGGTGTTCAGACGTGAGAACCCCCTCAGAGCCCCGCTCCCCCCGACATCCGGTGGCAGGGAGAGCGGGAACGAGCCCAGCGCCTCAGAGCGTGGCCCGGCCCCGGTCGTAGGCGCGCAGGCCGCAGCGGTCGGCCGCCTCACGCCAGGCCGCATCGAAGGCCTCCCAGCGGAAGCTGCGGGGATCGCGGCGGCTGTGGCTGCGGTCCACCGCCTGGTGGGTGGTGACCCGGCTCATCGGGATGCCGTAGGCCGCCTGCCACAGCAGCACCTGGCCCGCCGCGCTGCGGTATTGCTCAGCGGTGTAGCCGCTGTGGGCGTCGTCGTCGCCGCGGCCATCGGCCGGGCTCTCCAGGCTGAGATGCAGGGCCACGTTGTTGAGCGAGCCCACCGAGGCAGGCCGGATGCGCACCGTGAAATCGCCAAACGCCGCCATCCCCGCCCCGAAGGCCCTGCCTGCATCGGGCACGATCCGCAGCCGCTGGCCCTGGCGATCCACCAGCAGGTGATAGCTGGCCTGATCCTCGTCGCGGGGGTGGGGGGTGGCGAAGCGCTTCGCCGTGTCGGCGGCGCTGATCACGGTTTCGTGCAGCACGATCAGCTGCGGCCGGTTCGGAACCTTGCGGCCGAAGGCATCGCGGACCTGCCGCTCGCCGAAGTTGCTGGCATCGGCGGGGCGCCGCTGCTCGGGGGGCAGCGCCAACCTGGCGGCGCAGGCAGCCAGTGCCTTGGCGCTCAGGGGTTGGAAGCCGCTGTCGGCCAGGATCTGCACCGGAAACGGGGGCGCGGGCGGCCTGGGGCCGCAGCCGCTCAGGGGCAGCAGGAGCAGCAGCAGGGTCAGGGGATGGCGCAATCGAAGCGGTGCTGGCTACGGACCACGGGACCGATCCGAGGAATCGGTCATGCAGTTCATGATCACCTGGCAGATGAAGCCCGGGAAACTGCACGAGGCCCTGGATCTGTTCTCCCAGATGTCCGAGGAGCAGCTTCGCCAGCAGGCCGGTCCTTCGATCCACCTGATCGGCCGCTGGCACGATCTGGTGCGCGGCAAAGGGGTGCTGATCATTCAGTCCGACGACCCGGTGGCGGTGTCGCAGTGGTGCCTCAACTGGAACAGCCTGCTCGATTTCGAGATCGGCCTCGTGCACGACGACGCCGAAACCCGCGCCATCGGCCAGCAGCGGCGCACCGCTCAGAACGGCCGGTAACCGAACCAGTCAGGCACCTGGGGCTGAGAGCAGCCGCTGGCGATCAGATGCACCGCCCAGCGCTGCTCTGAGCGATGCCCTTTCGCCTTCGATCCAGCCAGGCTCTGCTGCACGTCGAGACAGTCGTCGACGCGCTCATCCGGAGCAGCAGCGGGAGCGCCCGCCACCTCCACCACGCCATGGAGATCGTCCTTGTGGCGCTGCTCCAGGCCCGGCAGCATCCGGCGCAGCGCCGCCGCCCTTGCCGCCTGGGCGCTGCGGGCCACCACCAGGCCGAATGCATGCTGCTCGGCCAGCTGCAAGGGGTCGTAGCCGCCCAGATTCACAAACCACAACCGCTCCTCTCCCGCGAACGGCTCATCCCTCAGCTCCACCCGATAGCCATCCACGCAGCGCACCGCCATCCAGCTGTCGAGATGGAGGCCTCGCCGCGCCCCGAACCACTGCCGCGCCAGCTCCGGCAGGGTGTCGTCGATGCTGCGGCCCACCACGAAGCGCACGTCGTGCAGCTCGATATGGGCCCTCGCCACCCGGCCGCCGAGCACTACCAGAAACAGGGTGGGCGCCTGGGCAGCCCTCGCGGAGGCCTGGGCAGCAAGGGGGGATGCTCCAGAAGCAGAGGGTGCCATGGCGGAGACGGCGCACAAGGGCACCATCCTCCTGGGCCAGCCGATGCGAGTGCCGGCCTGCGGCAGGGCTGCGCCGATGGACGATGGTGTGCCGCGTTGCCTTGGCCCGTGCTCAATCCCAGTCGGATCCGGTTGCTGGCGGTGGGGCGGGTGCGCAAGCGCTGGATCCAGGAGGGCCTGGCCACCTACCGGCAGCGGCTGCCGGGCCTGGAGGTGTGCGAGCTCAAGGATGCCAACCCGGAGCGCGAGGGCCTGGCGATCCTGGCGGCCCTGCGCGTTGAGGAGCGATTGGTGGTGCTGAGTGAAGAGGGGGAAGGGCTGGGCTCGCAGGAGCTGGCCGATCGCCTGCAGGGCTCGGGATCGGAGCGGCTCGCCTTCGCGATCGGCGGCGCCGATGGCCTCGATGCCGCCGTGAAGGCCCGCGCCAGCTGGACCCTCAGCCTCTCGCCGCTCACCTTCCCCCACGAGCTGGCCCGCCTGCTGCTGCTCGAACAGCTCTACCGGGCCCTGTCGATCCAGCAGTGCGGGGCCTATCACAGGGCCTGAAGACGCCCCCCTGCCAAGCCCCATTGCCGCCAGGCCCCAAGCAATGACCAGCCGCCCTTACATCCACGGCACCAGCCGCCCTTACATCCACGGCACCAGCCCGCGCGAGCAGCAGCGGCTGCATGAGCAGGCGGAGCTGCAGGCCGAGCTGCTCTCCTCCAACCTGAAACTGCTGCCGGGGGAGCGGCTGCTAGAGATCGGCTGCGGCGTGGGCGCCCTGCTGGGACGCATCGGCAGCTCCTATCCAGAGGCTCACCTGAGCGGCATCGACATCAGCCCCGAGCAGATCGCCGCGGCCCGCCTCCACCTCGATGGCCTGGGGCTGCATCGGGTGGAGCTGGTGGTGGGCGAAGCAGCCCGGCTGCCCTGGCCCGATTCCTGCTTCGAGCGGCTGCGGCTGGCCTGGGTGGTGGAGCACCTGGCCGATCCGCTGGCGGTGCTGCGCGAAGCCCGCCGCGTGCTCAAGCCCGGCGGCACGATCCACCTCACCGAAACCGACTACGCCACCCTGCGCTGTTCGCCTCCCGACCCGGCGATCGATGCCTTCCTGGCGGCCTTCGTGGCCCACTTCGGGCGCCATGGCGATCCCCATGTGGGCCCCCGCCTCGGGCCACTGCTGGAGCAGGCCGGCTTCAGCGAGGTGGCCGTGCGGATCGAGGCCATTCACCACTGGTGCCCCAGCCAGAGGAAGGCCCTCGATCGCCTCTGCCGCTATCTGCTCGGCTTCATCACACCGGAACTGCCGGCCCTCCTGGCAGCGGCCGCCGATCCCCGGCATGCCGCCCTGATCGAAGCGGGCCATCTGTGCTTCAGCGAGCTGGCGGAGCGATCCGATGGAGCCCTCACGATCTGCGCCTATCAGGCCCGAGGCGAGGCGCGCTGAGCCGGAGCACCGCCGCCTAGGCCAGGATGGCCCTATGGGCATGGGCACGGCCGCCTCAGGCACGGATCTCTTCGACAAGCAATGGGCCTCCTACCGACTGGTGGTGGATCACAACCTGATGCAGCACCGCGAGGTGGCCGCCGCCAGCGCCGGGGCCCTCAGGGGCTGGTGGGAAACGCGGCCGCCGGCCGCGCTGGCGCCCCGGCTGGTGGATCTCGGCTGCGGCGACCTCGCCGGCATGGCGGCGGTGCTGCGGGATCTGCCCCTGGGCTCCTACACCGGCATCGACCTCTGCGCCGCCGTGCTGCCGCTGGCCGAGCAGGCACTCGGCCACGTTCCCTATCCCACCCACTGGCAGGAGGCCGACCTGCGCGACTGGGCCTTCAGCAGCGACGGTGCAGCAGGCGCAGCCGACACGGCGCCAGAAGCGATCGACATCCTCTACTCCGCCTTCGCCCTGCACCACCTCGACGACGACGCCAAGAAGGCCTTTCTGCAGCTGAGCCGCTCACGGCTGCGGGCGCAGGGTGTCTTCCTCTGGGCTGATGTCTTCCGCGAGCCAGGTGAGAGCCGCGAGGCTTATGTGGAGCGCTACGTCGCCCGCATCCGCCGCCACTGGCATCCCCTCAGCCCCGAGCAACAGGATCACCTGATCAGCCACCTCAGCAGCTGCGACATTCCCGCAGACCGCGATGCCATCTGCAACGCTGCCGAAGCGGCGGGCTGGCAGTGGCGCTGGGCCTGGAACAGCAGGCACCGGGCCGAGGCCCTGGCGGTGCTCAGCCCAGCCTGAGCAGCGCCAGAAAAGCAGAGAGCATCAGAGATTAACTAGAAAAGCCAGGAAACTTGCGCAAGAAACTATTTTTTGACAAACCAGAGGTATGGAGTACAGGGTCTTTCAATGCCAAAACATTTATCCGCAGGAGGCTTGCGAATAATCACAAAGTCGCCCTTATCCGAGCGAGTAATATTTCTTGGCCTCCAGCCTATGATCTTAGCCAAAGGCACCGAAACTGAATCCGCTGCAGGCAGACCTGTTGACTTAAGAATAGGTCTGTTGAGTCGTAGCGAAAGCACATTAACAGCCAGCAAAAGACAAGCGAACGTTGCCTCAGGAGCTCTCAGCTGCCAAAGCCCAGCACCATAAGCCAGCAAGACTCCAATCCAAGGGAAGAGGCGAGGGTTTGGAGGCGTGACGAAAACTGCCAACAACAGTACGATCAAAAGGCTGATCGCAAATGCCGAGAAGGATGAATGTTTACCGGTTCGGTCAAATAGCTCAGAAGCTATCGAGATCACCACAAGAGTCGAAGCAAGTAGAAGCCAGATCAACAGCAAAAATCCTCTCTCAGTGGTCATCAGATAAGAGAACCATCGCCCCGTCGACCATCCCTGAGAGCAAGCAAGAGCAGCCAGCGAACCATCGTCATTCAGTCGGGAATAGAAGGAAACCAGAACCCCTTTGATCATACTTACTTGCTCTTGCGGAACTGCATGCGCAGCGACCGGACCAGTGAGCGACTCGGGGAAGACAAGATAGCCGGATAAAATCAGATAGGTGGCCAGAAGCAGACCATAAACACAGATTACGACTACCGGAATTGGCCAACTCGAGGTGAAGCGCGCTGGAAGGCCTTTCATCCAATGCTTGCCAGACGAAGGCACGCGATCAGAACTCAAAAACAAAATAAGACGGCGCGACATACTTCTATGCAATGAAAAAACTAAAATAAATAGCAAAGGTAAGACCCCCAGAGCTTGATCGCCGGCAGGAGAAAAACCAAGCACATAGCAATGGATTTACGGCTGGACGCTTCGTCCATCAAGTAGATATAAGCCAGCAGCAGCGTCAATGAATTAAGTGCAAAATCAGCGTTGTATGACGCGAGAGAACTGAATTCTAATTGCGAGAAAAGCATTACAGAAGTATTAAAAATTAGCCGTTTTCCATCAAGCTGCCTTTTCCCTCTCATCAAAACCTGTCGCCCTTTCAGGATCGAAGATTCGCACAACATCGAGGCGAGATCGACAAGGAAAAAATATTCAGTGAAGGTGAGAGGATTTCACGCGAACCCATAAACGACTCAAGAGCTGCCTGACCAAAGAGAGGAAGATTGTAGAAACCAAGACTGAAGTGAAGATTCGCCAACCCCAGCTCGGGACCAAATTGGAGAAAGTGTGCTACAGCTGGGTAATGATAGAAAGCTGTATCGTAATTCAGTGCAGCGAGATACTGTGCGGTAGTCAAGTAAACCGCAAGGACGGCCAACGCCAGAAAGCGAAAGCCTTTTCCTGGTGGGATCAGAGGCGGCGCTGGGCCAGCGACCTGCTTGCCAGAGGTGCTCTGATGCCGGCCGTGCGTTGAACTGAGGCCAGGAATCAGGGAAACGAAACCCAAAAATGCCAGCGTCACGACCAAGAGGCGGAGGGCCCAGATCACTGCTTGATGAAACGAAAGCGCAGACGAAGCAGAGATGGAGAAAAGCGACTCCAAGATCGATGGCGTCAGCATCAATCCATTGCAGACGAGGCAGAAGATCAGTACACCCACTACCAACAACAAACCTTCATCCTGGCCCTATATCCACTCCGATAGGCCCCAAATACGACCACATCCAAGCCACCCAAGCGTGAATCTCGCCAGTGGGAGCAAGCCCAGCAGGAAGAAGAAAAAGCCGACGACTACAAGTGTTTGATGCAGGTTCGAGGCCATCATGCCAAACAAGAAAAGCAAAACGTGTGAGCTGACGATGTGATCCCGCACAACTCAGGGAATACCGTCATTCGACGAACAATGCCAATTCCCCGGCACATCAACCGCTTTGATCCAGCATAACTGGATCGAAGCTACGGGCCCAGCCGTGATCTGGATGAGGCACCCCCTCAGCTGTGCTCGCGCAGAAACCCGATCGTGCCTTCGAGTTCCTCGGTGAAGCGGTCGATCTCGGCTTCGGTGGTGGTGAAGCCCAGGCTGGCGCGCGCCGTGCCGCTGAGGCCGTAGTGGCGGTGGAGGGGCTGGGTGCAGTGGTGGCCGCTGCGGATGCAGATGCCGGCGGAATCGAGCAGGGCGGCGATGTCGTTGGCGTGCAGGCCCTCCACGTGGAAGGCGGCGAGCGCTGCGCGATCGGGCTGCTGCTCCGGGGTGGGACCCAGGATGCGCAGGCCCTCGATCGCCTGCAGTCGGTCGAACAGCCGGCGAGTCAGCCGCTGCTCCCAGGCGTGGATCCTGTCCATGCCAATAGCCTGGAGGTAGTCGATGGCGGCGCCCATGCCGATCGCCTCGCCGATCGCCGGAGTGCCCGCCTCGAATTTGTGGGGCAGATCCGCCCAGGTGCTGGTGTCGAGTTCCACGTCCTGGATCATCTCGCCGCCGCCCAGGAAGGGAGGCATCGCCTCCAGCAGGGCCTCGCGCGCCCAGAGGAAGCCCATGCCGGTGGGGCCGCAGAACTTGTGCGACGAGCCCACCAGAAAATCGCAGCCGAGCTCGACCACATTGACGCGCTGATGGGGCAGGCTCTGGCAGGCATCCACCAGCAGCAGGGCGCCGGCGGCATGGGCCAGCGGAGCGAGCTCGGCGATCGGATTGAGGCAGCCGAGGGTATTGCTCACCTGCACCAGGCTCACCAGCCGGGTGCGCTCACTCAGCTTGCTGCGCCAGTCCTCCACGTCGAGTTCGCCGGATTCCGTGAGACCGGCATGACGCAGCACGCAGCCGGTGCGGGCCGCCAGCAGCTGCCAGGGCACCAGGTTGCTGTGGTGCTCCATCACCGTGAGCAGCACCTCATCACCCGGGCGCAGGTTGGCCTCGCCCCAGGTGCGCGCCACCAGATTGATCGCCTCGCTGGCGTTGCGGGTGTAGACGATCTCGCGGGCGCTGGCCGCGCCCACGAAGGTCGCCACCTTCTCGCGGGCCTGCTCGAAGCCTTCGGTAGCGCGGGCACTCAGCTGGTGGGCGCCGCGATGGACGTTGGCATTGTCGTGGCCGTAGTACTGCTGCAGGGCCTCCAGCACCTGGCGGGGCTTCTGGCTGGTGGCGGCGTAGTCGAGATAGATCAGCGGCTGACCCAGGCAGGCGATCTGGCTGAGCAGCGGGAAGTCTGGCCTTGTGAGCGCGGCAAGGTCGTCGGCAGGCCCAGCCGGCTCGGAGCCGGCCGGCACGGGCAGGGCGGCAGTGAGCGAGGGCGCGTCCTGGGGGCTGGTGGTGGAGCTGGGCGTCACGGCGTGGGGGCCTCCTCGCCGAGCAGGGATTCCAGAGGCTGCCAGAGCGCCGCCGCCGCCGGCAGCTCTGCGAGCACCTCGGCGCAGTACCCCCGCAACAGCAGGCTCCCCGCCATCGCCTCGCTGATGCCGCGGCTGCGCAGGTAGAACAACTCCTCCTCCTGCAGGCGGCTCACGGTGGCGCCGTGGGCGCACTTCACATCGTCGGCGACGATCTCCAGCTGGGGTTTGCTGTCGATACGGGCGCGATCCGAGAGCAGCAGGCCGCGGCTGAGCTGGGCCGCATCGGTGCGCTGAGCCGCCCGGGGCACCGCCACGGCACCGTTGAACACGCTGCGGCCAGCTCCGGCGGCGATGGCCTTGTGCAGCTGATCGAGCCTGCCCTCGGGTCCCTCGAAGCGCACGCTGCTGTGCTGATCGGCCACCTGGCGCTGATCGCAGCGCTGCAGGCTGCGCAGGCGGGTGCTGGCCCCACCGGCCGCCTGCAGCACCCGCGGCTCCAGCCGCGACAGGGTCCAGCCGCTCACCGCGCTGGCGAACACCAGCTCACTGCCGGATTGCTGCACCACCGCCAGATCGGCCAGCAGCGCCGCCGGCTCCGCCCCCCGGGCGATCAGGCCATGCCGCAGGTTCGCCCCTTCGCCCAGATGGATCACGGAGCGCACGGCGGTGAGGCTGGCGCCGGAGGCCAGGTGCACCTGCAGCAGCTCCAGGCGGGCGCCGGGCTCAAGCACCAGCAGCAGCTGCTGCGCCAGCACGCCCTCGGCGCGCCCGGCTTCGCTCACCAGCTCCAGCGCCACATCGAGCCCGGCCCGCACCCGCAGGGCCAGCACGGGGCCGGCGGCGGCGGCGACCAGGCCGGTCCAGGAGGAGGCCGTGCCGGGCGCCGAGGCGCCGGCGGGAAGATCAGGATTCAGCCAGCGCTCCCAATCCCCTGGGGCGATGGGCTCGAGCCCGGGGGGCAGGGCCACACCGGCCAGCGGATCGGAGCCTCCATCGAGCACCAGCCGAAGGCTGCCGGGCGGCACCGGCGGCAGAGCAGGGATGGCTTCAGCGAGGCGCCCGGCGGCGCCATCCAGCCGCTGCGGGGGAATCGCTGCCAGGGCTGCGGGATCGGTGAAGCGCCACTCCTCCTGCCGGCGGGAGGGCAGCGGCTGCTCGCGCAGGCGCTGGCGGGCCAGGGCGCGTGCTGCGCTGATCTCTGGGCTCCCAGCGCCGATCCCGGGGGCGGCGGGCGTCTCAAGGGTTTCCGCAAGCAGCGCCCCCCAGGTCGAGGCGACGGCAGCAGCCGATCCCGCCACGGCCGCGCCGGCGGCGGGCGCACCCGTCAACGACACCGCTCCCATCACCCCACCTCCAGCGGCTGGGGCTCCAGGGCCGCCAGCTCGGCATCCACCCAGTCGTAGCCGCGCTCTTCGAGCTCCAGCGCCAGCTCCTTGCCTCCGGTGCGCAGAATCCGCCCGGCCGCCATCACATGCACGAAGTCCGGCGTGATCACATCCAGCAGGCGCTGGTAATGGGTGATCAGCAGGGTGGCGTTGTCGGGGTTGGCGAGCTGATTTACCCCGCCGGCCACGACGCGCAGGGCGTCGATGTCGAGGCCGGAATCGGTTTCATCGAGGATCGCCACCAGCGGCTCCAGCAGCGCCATCTGCAGAATCTCGTTGCGCTTCTTCTCACCGCCGCTGAAGCCCTCGTTGAGCGAACGCTCCAGGAAGGCCGGATCCATCTGCACCACGGCCAGCCGCTCCTGCACCAGATCTTCGAAGGCGAAGGTGTCGAGCTCCTCCTCGCCGCGCTCCTGGCGGCGGGCATTGGTGGCCACCCGCAGGAATTCAAGATTGCTCACCCCGGGGATCTCCACCGGGTACTGAAAGCCCAGAAACACGCCGCGGCGCGCCCGCAGCTCCGGATCCAGGGCCAGCAGATCCTCGCCGCGGTAGGTCACGCTGCCGCCGTTCACGGTGTAGGCGGGGTGGCCGGCCAACACCTTGGAAAGCGTGCTCTTGCCGCTGCCATTGCGCCCCATCACCGCATGGATCTCACCGGCGCGGATGGTGAGGTTCACCCCGTGCAGAATCGGCTGGTCCTCCACGCTGGCGCGCAGATCACGGATCTCAAGCAGCACGGGCGCGTCAGGGCGGATCACAGGGGTGGCGAACAGCGAGCGGACTGGGCAGACA
>Ga0194130_10006741_pt1 | contig 13138 bp, 16 predicted proteins | sample TA2KigsurfametaG_FD_160084 | JGI IMG/M metagenome (GOLD analysis project Ga0194130, IMG submission 160084) | Freshwater microbial communities from Lake Tanganyika, Tanzania - TA2015050 Kigoma 12 surface | ecosystem: Environmental > Aquatic > Freshwater > Lake | place: Tanzania: Lake Tanganyika... | reverse complement strand
CGACAACCAGTGCACGGATGCTGATGTTGCCATTACGACCTGAACCCTATCCGAGCGGATGTGTGGAGAACACGTGGTGGTGACGTTTCTAGCGACGAAGGGATACAGTAAGACGCTGATGACGACTGTGACGGTGGAAATTGTTGCTGCGACCACTGATGATGTGATCACTGCGTGTCATCGGCTAATCCCACAGTTATCGACATCGAGTAAGCCGATAACACGCGAAGAATTGAAGGAGATCATTGATTGTGAAGGCACGGTGCTTTTCGCAGCGCGAAGTGACGGCGAGATAGTCGGGCTGCTCACCTTGGCGGTGTTCCGCATCCCCACTGCGTTGCGCGCATGGATCGAAGACGTCGTTGTCGACGAACGGGTCCGAGGCAAGGGTGTAGGGGAGGCGTTGAACCAGGCTGCCCTCGCAGAAGCCAAGCGTCGCGGCGCAAAGACAGTCGATCTCACTTCGCGACCAAGTCGCGAGGCTGCGAATCGCCTGTACCAGCGCATTGGCTTTGTGCGCCGCGATACGAATGTGTATCGATACGACCTCTGATGTTGTTCGCCGCAACTGACTCGGTGGAGGTTGCACCAGGGGTGGTGTTGTTTCGGGGTGCGGTCGAGTCGGCAGCGGAGGCGCTGCTCAGTGGGATTGAAGAGGTTATCGCGACGTCACCCTTGCGACGCGTGATGACCCCGATGGGCAAACCCATGTCGGTCGAGATGACGAATTGTGGTTCGGTGGGTTGGGTCTCTGACCGCACGGGTTACCGCTACGAATCAATTGACCCTGTTACGAATCAATCATGGCCGACAATGCCAGCACTCTTTGCTGACACGGCGACCGAGTTTGCGTTACGAGCGGGGTATCGCGAATTCGTACCCGACGTATGCCTCATCAATCGGTATTCACTGGGTAGCAAGATGGGTCTGCACCAAGATCGCGACGAGACCGACTTCTCCCAGCCAATTGTCTCAGTTTCTCTCGGTCTACCGATCACCTTCAAGATTGGCGGCCAGCGCCGCACCGATCCAACCGTGAGTACCAAACTGCAGCACGGCGATGTGTTGGTGTTCGGCGGTCCCGCTCGACTGGCATTCCACGGTGTCGGCTCGTTACGGCGAGCCCAGCAAGCCCACACGGGGCACTTCAGGTTCAACCTGACGTTCCGGGTGGGCAAATCGCAACAGAGTTCGGCTCGTCCCCAGTGAGTCGGCGTCTCTTCAACCCCATCTCTCTAAGTGAGTGAGCGATGAGAAAGCCCATGATTGGTATGAACGGAAGATTTTGACGTGCTGAAGAGTATTCAGTTCCCGCTGCCAATCCCACGTAGATAGAGAGCGACAACAAAACAACTCGATGGATAACGGATAATTGCTTCGTGTTGAGCAGTAACAGTATGAAAAGGAGGGTGGGCACTAACCAAAGCTCTGCAAGAAGGATTCTGTAGAGGAGAAGATCTCGAATTGAATACGTAACTGAGCTGTCAGCAGCGGTTAGGAATTGAAGACCGAACAACGCGGATACATACCGAGTGACACCAATGACACCAGTAGCAAAGTCGATTGAAGCAAATCGAATGAGCCACCCGCCGCCGTCAGCAAAGGAACCTGATTCAAGAGAATACTCAAAGCGTGTCCGGAGTACGTTTCCGAAACTGAGTAGGCACGGTCCTAGAAGCCAACCGGCGGACACCGTGGCAACTTTGTCAAAGACTTTCCATTTGGTGATGAATGTGGCGCGGCTCCACAACCGACTGAGCACCACCGCCAAGAACATTGATACTGCAAGATGTGGTCGCAGCATGAACACGAATACGAAAGCAACTACTCGCTTACGCCCAGAGAGAAGAAAAACTGCTGTTGTGCAAAGTGTCAACAACATGTCGCGGAGTGCCCAAATAGAAAAAAAGCTACCGACAGGCCCAGCGAGTGTTAGCCAGCTGTAGCTCCAAGTACTGAGTTGGTTTCGTACCAAAAGCTGACCATGCATCATCTTGGTGAGAAGTAGTAGTGAGATGAGCGAGACAGTCTTTAGTGCGACTATCGGATGAACACCGATAAGCGAGATGAAAGCTCCAGAAATCACGAAGGGTGTTTGTGCTTCAACTATCCACCAGCTCAGGCTTGACGGAATCCCCAATGGTGGCCCTTCACTAAGGACTTGGGTGACCCTTGCAAAGTAGTAAGACTGATCACTCGAGTAGACGATGATCTGACCGAGTACGCCGTAGCGAGCAGCCAGCACGAGCACTCCCAAAGTCCACGCGAAGATTTGCACGCGGTAGATGGGTCCGTCATTCCAAAAGAGGAACATCAAGACAGTGGCTATCGCGACCACCTGCAGTGAGTAGCTGATGTCAAACACCTAGTCGTACTTTCAAGAGACGGCGAACAAACTTTAGAGTCATCCACATCTTGACAGTTAGAGAAACAAGTAATGAAATGCCTTGAGACTGTCGCAGACGGTCAACCGCGAGAGTCTCTCCTCTATACATCTGCAGCAGCTGCGCACTTAGTCCAGCCACACCAAACACTGGCTTGTGGAGATAGGTAAGTGGAGTATGAAGGTAGACGATCTCATGTCCCCTAGCCAAGAGCTCCGTCCACAGTGCAAAATCCTCGGCGTACCACATTTCTTCGGGGAAGCGATAGGGAAGCTCTCGACGAAGTAACACAGTAGGGGTTGAGATGCGATTGCGGATCAAGAAGTCGCGCAACACGAATCGACTCACTCGTGACGGTGACTCCGATACAGAAGGGTTAGCCAATTCAACCCCTGTAACGACTTTGTATGCATGTGCAAAGATGGAGTGCTGAGAATACAACTCAGTCAGTCTCATCTGAAGTTCAAGTTTTTTCGGATGCCATGAGTCGTCAGAGTCAAGGAAGGCGACCCAGTCGGCAGTTGAAGATTGCCAACCTACGTTTCGCGCATGGGCGGGTCCGGAGTTGCTTGGCAGGCGATGAAGCCTGGTTATCAATCGAGGATGTTCGGACGCAAAATCGATGACGAGGTCAGCCGTCTCATCGTGACTCCCATTGTCAACGACAATCAGTTCCTGCGGCGCCAGTGTTTGGTGAGCCACGCTGTCCAGGGCTCGCCGAATCGACTTTGCAGAATTGAAGGTCGGAATCACAACACCAGCCGAGACGACGGTACTCATCTCATCAGCACATCCCAGTTACCAGCCGTCTTGTCGATGACGGTTCTGGGTGAGTCATGGGCCCAGATATCAATTCGCGGAATCCAGTAGTCCTGTGTTGTCTCTGTGTACGTGCCAGATTTGCTACAAGCTGCATGCCGATAGCCACAGCGTTGTGAGATCGCAACGACTCTCTCGTCATAGTCACCGAAAGGATAAGACATTGACGTGATTTCTCGACCGGTCAGTTCCTCCAGCCAAAGACGGGATTCAGATAAGTGCTGCTGAAGGCTCTCGTCATCAAGAGAGGTAAGGCGACAGTGTGAATGGCCGTGAGTTCCAAGTTCCACACCTGCACACTTCGCTAGCAGTCGGACATCCTGCCTATTCAGATACTGATTGAGGCCTGACTCAATTAGTTCTCTTGAGACAAAGACATGGAAGGGAATCCCGAACTCTCGGAGAAGTGGTTCAGCAATTGCTAAAGTGCTTTTGTATCCATCATCAAAGGTAACGGCAATCCCTCCGTGCTGCTTCGAATTCAGCGGGATAAATGGAATCTTGTTACTCTCAGCCCACGATGCCAGCAGCTGTATCTGGCGGGTAAACAAATCGCGTGGGACTGAATAGATATCTCCTGTTGACGGGCCCTCTGAGACGTCATGAAACATCAGGACGCGAGTCCCTTTCCCGAAAGTTTCCAGCGGGAGTCTACGACCGCAAACGTTTGCAAAGAGCCAAGCCCCGCGGTACTTCAGAAAGTTCATGAGTGATGAGCCAAAGACCTTCCCAAGAGAGTTGTCTAATCAGGTTTTCGTGTAGAGAGATACGGATGTATTGCGAACCTCAGCCATCCTGGAGCTGAACGCTCAAACTCTCCCAGATAGTGATGCTCCTTACCACCGGCCCCATGTTTGAAGTCGTAGACACCTCGGTTTCTCTGTCGATCAACTCCACCGAAGTCGTAACTTTGAATATCACGCTCAGACAAGACTCGCAACAAGCTATCTGTCACTACATTTGACGCGTAGACCCGACGACCTTGTTGAGAGGTGCTGGCAAGAAGATCAAATCCGAGTTTGCCAATCAGTACAGCGCCCCGCACAGCGAGGGGCTCACCACTGGCGCTCCTAGCACCAATCAAGATGAGTGAGTCACCGAAGCACTTCATGAGCTCAACTATTGAACCTTCGTCAGTCCGCCAATCTTTCCTTAAATGCTTGTGTTTGACGACTGATTGTTGTAGATGCGCGATTTCAGTCGCACACGAGACCCCCCACGTCTCTATGCGCAAGTTCGTTGAGGCTCTCCGCTGTAGATTACGGGACCAATTCTTGGTATATTCCTGTCGTAAGGACGATATGTCGCGAGAGAGGTTTCGACGAAGTGTCTCGCCAGTTGCAAACGGATGTTTAGGTCGATGCCATCTAGTTTGCTCGTAGTAATTTAGTAATGTGGAATTCGCAGGTCGATGATCTGAAACTCTTACGTACTGCATTTTACGACCTGCGATTTCGTCTATCACTTGACTCAGCGACTCAAAGTCGTCATATTCCATTTGCCCAATTGGACCACCAGGTGCCCAAAGTATTCTCGAGATGGCAGAGGACTTGGTGAGGAACTGAACCGCTCCACGTTGAGAGCGTGAGATGAGACGCAGGTGACTCCAACCTGATCTCGCACGAAAGCAAGCCCACCCAGAACTTTGATAAGGCGAAGCACTCTCTAGATTCACGGTAAGTCGATCCCAATCTGCGTCGGACCCAGAGAATTCGCGCACGACTACACCAGGAAGTTCACGAGGCGAACATCACGTAGCGGCGAGTCTTGGTGTATCGCGCACTGATTAGGTAACTCCGGCCATGAGATGATTTCTCCAAGTCGTTGTTTACGGACTGCTCGTGCGAATTGGCGTTGATCTTCGCGTTGACCAAAGAAGGGGAAGCCCATAGGACAGGTATTGTTGGGAAGTGATGCGAAAATGCCTCTGACACCATATTGGTGCGCGAGAGTCTCACAACTTGCGTAGAGACTTCGTCGGCGTAACACCTCAGCATTCGTATCAGTTTCTTCAAACATTTGGAGCGACTGCATATGAATCGCAATCGGTTGGGGAAGTACATACTCGTTGTCTGGCGCGCCCCCAAGTGGAGTCTTTCCGGTTAGTAGGCGCAGCGCCCGGATGGTCTGACGTGCTGGTGACATCAGATCTCGACCTGACCGTCTGCTCAGTTGAGAAGTGAAGTACCTCGAGCGATAGGAAAGCGGTAGATCGTCGACACGAGGAGTTAACTCATTCCCGGAAGGATGAAAACGAGCTGAATCCCACTCGAGAAAGGCACCGTCGACAGAGCGAATCGTTTTACGAAAACTTGTGATACTCAATAGGGTTCTTGAACCAAGTGGGCTACCAGAAGTGTCACGACTCAGCCACCCATGTGCATTATCTTCGATAACGATCGATCGATTACTTCCAGCCTCTGATGGTAGACAGCTCAGGTCGCTGGGAAATCCAAAGTAATTGACTACGAGAATGATGCGAGCTTCAGCCGTAGTCTCGTGCAGACAGGGTTGTAGCGACTCCGAAACATCGTAAAATGTGGGAATTGCACCGTGGAAAGTGATTGCTGGAAGTACATCCCGACAGATAAACCGTGGCAACATCACCCTTTCTCCCGGAGATACACCTGCTAGAGCTAATGCGTCAACGAGCGCATGTCTTCCGTATGCGTAGAAACGCCTGTCTCGTGGCGAGGGAGAAGTCATCGCTGTGCCGACCTGACGGCAAGCCTGAGGACTGAGAGCAAGAGAGCAGCAAGGGACTTGATGCTGAATGGCCACAGCAAGAGAGATTTCGTAGCATGAACAACCGCTTCCTTGTCTCTCTCAAGGCGTTGAAGCGTACGTAGTGCAAAGTAATGAGAGCGGGCGTGCCGTACTCGGCGCTTGGCGACAGAATCAATGAGATCATTGTGAAAGTGGAAGTCAACTACAGACTTCTCCGCATTGAAGTTTCGTTCCACTGAGGCACTTGCACTTGAATAGTGAATTCGATAGTCGCCAAGGACCTCCGTTGTAATCGCGAATCGGTATCCAGCCTTTGCAAGACGAAGCCACAGGTCGTAATCTTCTGCCGTTACGAATTCTGGACGTTCAGAAAAGCCTCCGATATCTCTAAACATCTCACTACGACCGACAATTGCAGACGTTGAAAGACAATTCCCCCGCATAAGAAGCTGAGCGTAACTCGTGCGACATGCTGGACCGTACCTGACGACTCGTGATGAGCTATCACTGACCCAGTTTTCTGCGTGACAAACCAGATCGAAACCCTTAGCTAGCTCATCGATGCAGAGACCGAGTTTCAGTGGGTGCCATCTATCGTCTGAATCAAGAAATGCGATGAAGGGATTGGCTGATCGTCTTATCCCAAGATTTCGAGAGGCCGCGATTATCCCAGCGTTGTTGTAGTCGATGAGCTCTATTCGTGAGTCGTTCAAGTCAGATATCACCGACTTGGTGTGGTCTGACGACATGTTGTTGATAACCAGAGCATGCCAGTTTTGATGTTGTTGATGGGTCAGCGAGAGTAGTGCTTCTCGCAAGAACTCAGCCTGATTGTAAGTAGGTATGACTACATCGACTCCGAATTGGACTTGGGCAGTTCCCTTCACAAGGTGTAGCCTCGCTTTGCTGAAGCAAAGATGCCGGCAAGTTCTTGATCCCAATTGTTAGCTGGAACGAAGTCCAACCCTTGACTCGTTGCGGGGGACAATGAGAAGAATTCATTAGTGGAAGTGTCATTCTGATTGACGAAAATCTCTGATTGAATGTTGAGTTCGGAAGCGGCGAACATACGAACCTGCTGAGCGACGTCCCACAGTGTCTTTGTGGCACCACTCCCAATAAGAAGAGTGCCTGACGCACTCTCCGAACGGCCAACAATTGCAGCAATCGCCGAGCAGGCATCTGAGACTGTCAGGAAGTCACGGAAGAGAGTGCCGTTTGAGGTCAGAACTATCTTGTGGGTTCTGAGCAATTGAAGACAAATGTCGTGTATGAAGAGCCGCCAGACTTCGGCCCGTGGGAACAAGGGAACTCCGAATGTGTTTGTAAGGCGAACTATAACCACACTCATCTCAGACTGACGAGATATCTCCATGAGGTGATTCTCAACTTGAAGTTGTCCTATACCGTACGTTCGGAGTGGACGGGGCGTTGTTTTCTCGGTCACCTGCCCCCTAAGCGCGGTTCCATAGATGTGGAGAGACGAAACTATGATGAATCGTTTGACGCCTTGCCGCGCAGCACATCTCGCAAAGTTGACTGCGGTCCTTACTTCAGTTTCAACTTCACTAACGGATGGGATGTTGGCAGAGGAGTGTCCGCGACTAGCCAGATAGAGAATGGTTGATACTCCTCTAAGCGCTCTTTGGCCTGTTTCTGGGTCTTGAAGGTCGCCAAAGGATGTAACCAAGTCGGATGGCCAGAGGTTTTCGTCGGAGACCGTACGAACATGGGGTTGAACGATTCCATCACAGTGATCAAGGAGAAATGATGTAACTCGACCACCCAAGTGTCCGGTAGATCCCACAATGAGGATTCGTACCCCGCTACTCGAAGAGAAATTGGTGTTCAATGATTCCAGCGTATGTGGAGACCCAAATCATCGGCTTCGCATCGTTCTACTTGCGTCGGATCATGACGAACACTTGCGCAGTTTGCAATCAGGGCATCTTTCTGACTTACAGCTTCAAACGCGTACCAAACCATAGGAGGAATTGTTACGAGCGTGTATGAACTTAATCCGATACGGGTGTCAAGTATTAATCCTTGTTGCTCACTCTCATGACGCAGATCAGCAACAAGTATTCGAACATCACCAACTGGTACACAAATCTGTGAAGTGCTGAGCCTCTGGCGCCGCCAAGTCTTAAAGGAGTTTGGTCGGAGAAATGAAAAGTAAATCTCGCCAAACTCCGTAAAGACATCGTCAGATGACTTAAGCATGTGGAGGATGTCCCCACGTGGATCTGAGATCCTGAGGAGCGGCGTAGTCACCACTTTGTCAATCATGAGGATAGGTATGCCCTGATATCGCCACTCGTCACATCCCTTGCATCGCTCCCGTTGTAGTACGACCGATACCAATCGGTGGTCTTACTCAGTGTTGTTTCGAAATCCCATCGAGTACGCCACCCCAAATCTCGGAGGGCCTTCGTGCTGTTGAGCTGCAACAGTCCTGCCTCATGCATCCCTGAAGGTGGTGAGGAAACTTGAATTAATGTGCCCGACTTCCATCGTTGGGATATGAAGTCGGCAACTTCCTGGACGGTATTCACGGAGTCTTCTGGTGGACCGAAGTTCCATGATTCACCCGATTGAATCTCGCGGTTCAGTAGCCCCACTGCCAATCGCACATAGCCGGAGAGGGGCTCGAGAACATGTTGCCACGGTCTGGTGGCACCGGGATATCGAATCTCGATTGTCTCAGAATTATGAAGGGCTCGAACACAATCCGGTACGAGACGATTTGGCGACCAATCCCCACCACCGATTACATTCCCTGCACGTGCACTAGCAACATATCGTTCAGGAAGATCCGTCAACACGGAGTTGACATAACCTGAGTACACCATCTCGGCAGCTGCCTTCGACAGACTGTAAGGGTCAATCCCGCCCAGTTCATCAGTCTCGACATAGCCCTGCTGCTTTTCTTTGTTGCGGTAGCACTTGTCTGAAGTGACATAGACCAGTGCCTCAATAGATGTGGTTTGACGAAAACACTCGAGGATGTTTGTCGAACCAAAGACATTCGTTGAGAATGTGAGATAGGGGTCGCTGTAGGACGTTCGAACAAACGCTTGCGCAGCAAGGTGAAACACCACATCTGGCCTTATTCTCCGAAATTGCTTAGACAGTTCATCGAGATTCCGAATGTCGCACATCGTGCTGTCTATGGCATCAGCAAGTCGCAATAACTCATAGTGAGCGGGATTGCTTTGGGCGGGCAGCCCGATGCCGAAAACTTTAGCGCCAGATTGAGCCAGTAGGTAGGAGAGCCACGAACCCTTGAACCCCGTATGTCCGATAACTAGTACTCGTCTTCCTTTTAGTGTTTGAAGATCAAGTGCTAGAGACGCCACGGCGACTCACCACGTTGCTCAAGCTGGTTAAGGTACTCCCAGTCACGGTAGGTGTCCATGCATTGCCAAAATCCTTGATGTGAGTAGGCGAAGAGTTGTTTCTCGCGCACCATTTGGCGCATCGGTTCAGCCTCAAAGACGAGGGATTGATCCGTTGAGAGAAAATCGAAAATTTTCTGGCGACAAACGAAATAGCCTCCGGAAATCAGCCCAACAGAGACCTGCGGCTTTTCGTTGAATGACGTCGTCAAGCCATTGTCATCAATCTCCACTTCACCGAACCGACTTGGGGGGTGTACGGCCGTGAGCGTCATTGCTCCTGCGTGCGAGTTATGAAAACTGAGTAACTTGTCGAGATCTACGTCGGACAGTCCGTCACCATACGTAAGGAGAAAGTCGTCTTCTTTGACCAAAGTTTGAATCATCCGAATTCGTGCACCGGTCATTGTCTCTTGTCCCGTGTCGATGAGTCGTACTCGGACATCAGCACCGCTAGGAAGTGTGAACTGAACAGTGGCGTTGCCAACGGTCTCACCTAGTGAGCCGAAGTAAGTACGAATGACGCTTCCGAGGTAGCCGAGACAGAGCACGAACTCAAGATGACCGTAGTTTGCGTAAAACTCCATGATATGAATGAGAATTGGTTTTTCGCCGATTGGAATCATCGGCTTTGGCACTGAGTCGTCGACCCCGCGTATGCGAGTTCCCTTTCCCCCGCAGAGAATCACGACCTGCATCAAGTGACCGATTCGGCTTTAACGCGCACTCTCTAAGTTTAGTTACCAAGTTTAATGTGTCGAGACTTCCTACTCCTTAGGAATTGAATCCCGCGACCACAAAGATGGTCCTCGATTTGGTAGTCCGAGTTCGGTAAAGAGAGATGTCAAGCGAGAATTGCCGGGATCAAACCGCATAATTATAGGTGAGTATTCGAACACGATTTGTTCAATATCATCCATACGCATTTCGGCTGCAGCTGCAATCACTCGATCAATCTCGTCGTCATCTGGAATTGAGGTCCAGAGTGGACCTGCGCGATTGGTTACGAGTGGAAAGCCAAAGTCGCAGTCTCTATGGGCGTCCAGACCAATCAGTGACAGTCGGATTGAAACAAATCCAACGCGAATGCCTCTTGCGAATAACTCATAACCAAGTGTGCTGTCAATTGTGACAACAACGTCACTTGATCGGACAAACGTGTAGTTGCTCGATTGGTACTGTGGATGCATCAATTTCCACGGCAGTCCATGGATTGCAGTCCGATAGAATTCTTCTTCGGATGATCGATATGCGGGTCGCTTTCCAAGAACGATCATTTCCAAGTTGTGTTGTTGTGCGTACCGAGCGCACCTGTTACTGACAATCCGTTCAGCCTCGTACATTTCGGCAAAGGTCAACGGATTAGCACCGTAGAAACCAATTTTTTGCCGCTTCCAATCACTCAACTCAGGAGATGAGTGCGAGTTTGGCAAACTGGAGATAAATAGCAAACGCTGCGGCGAAGAAGATTCAATATCATGAGTGATTGGTAGCGCATTATTTTTCAAACTGCCTATTGGACAGTACCGAGTTGTAGTATTCGCCAGAGAAGCTTTGTAAAGTGCCGCCGGTGCGTCACCGAATGTGCAAACAACATCAGCTCGAGCACCACTCTTCGCTAGTTGGGAAAGCGTCGTAAAGAAATTGCTTGACGCCTGATGCGAAAAGTAATCACGGCGACCGTTCTGAATCGCGATCGTTGTGCAAGTTGGCAGATACTTTTTAATGAGATAAAAGTTGGGAAAGTTGTCTTCGAATGTCAAGGCAAATCGGGGCTGAGTTAACTCAAGAAAGGCCTTGAGGTAGCCCTCACCTGATACTGATCCTCGAGACAACATTCGTGAAGCGACGGGCAAGTTGAGTTCTCGCGTGACTGAATTGTACGTGTAGATCTTGTCCCGGTTCAGATAGTTTTCAATAAGAGCTCGCCCACTTGAGCCAAACCAGAGGACGTCTTCCATCGGTGGTCGACGCCAGTTAACGGGCACTGTTGCCGCCAAAACCTAGGTTCGACATCACTTAAGCCTTCGAGTTGATGGCAAGGAGTATCTCATGAGTCGAGGAGTGGGAAGAGCAAGTTGGCAAGAGTGAGGTCGTTGGGGCCGTCGATTTCAACGCTCCTAAGAGATGGCATCTCACAGAATCCAATGTGACCGAAGAATCGGCGCTTCACATTGAGAAATTGTTCAATATCCATTCCGCCTGCGGCTCCAGTCTCAAGGTACTCAGTGAAGGGGAGGTCCTGTCGACGAAGGCGTCGTGATGGATCATGATTGACACCCGCAATGTCGCCATCACCGATCTGCCGCCAGACGAAGCCGTGAAACTTTGTGACCGTAAGACACGTGTCGAAGGTTTCGCAAGCACGCACAATTGCGTCAAGGTCTTCGCCCCGCAAAAAGGGCGATGTTGGCTGAATCATGAAGAGTTTGAGGAACATCAGAAGCGTTTGGGAATGAAACGATAAACCCAGTCCGCCTCTTCTTGCTGTTCGGAACGAGAGTCTGACGCATGGCAGCGTACTCGTTTGCACGAAAGCTTCCATGAATGTGATACCTCGCCCTGATAGACGACTGCAAGAGCTGTTGTGATGCTTCGCCAAATATCCAGTAGTCATCGACGTGCGGAGAGATCGATGATGACAGGGTTGCGAGAGCAGAAAGAAATCCAGTGCCACTAGCAGGACCAACATTGTGACGAAGACCATTCTGGACGCATACGATTGGAATCTTCAGTGTTCTTTTGAGTGAATACGCATGGATATTTGTGTCGTGCCACACAATCACGACCTTGGATTGACTGAGAGAACAGAAGCTGCTGTAGTAACTCCAACGGCTCAACTTGAGTCGCAAGAGACTGTGGAGAAGAACAAACACATTGACCTCTTCAGTCACGAGAGGCATGTTTTGAATTGAGAATTCGTTCTGCAACGACTGAAAGCCGGTGATCTGTGTTCCACCAAACTGCAGCACTTCACACTTTGGAGGTTTTTTCCATTTTAGTCGAGGAAGCAATGTCATTTGGAGGATTTATTCCTGAGTATGCGATGCCAGATATTCGGCGATGACATTGGCAATCTCGAGATCTGCCAACTCGTCAATCTCAAGACTACGAATGAGAGGCATCACGACATGTCCGATCCGCCCAAAGAACCTATGTCGCGTTGATCTGAATTGCGCGATATCCATTGCGTAGGCAGCCCCGTTTTCTGCAAATTCACTACCGCCGATGTCCTGTCGGCGGAGCCGAACTCGGTGGTCATGGTTGACACCTCCGAGTGAGCCATCACTCATGGCGCGCCAGATGAATCTGTGTGACTCGGTTACGGTGAGCGCTGAATCACTCTTACCGGCGACATGGAGGAGAGCTGAGAGGTCTTCGCCTCGCAGAAACGGCGAGGTGGGTTGAATCATGATTAGCTTGCCGTCTGTTAGGCCAAGCTCACTGAGCCCGTGTAGCAGGGCAGACTCGCTAGAGGAGTCGTCTGTGGAGAGGGTTGGTGGCCGAATAATGATGTGAGCCCCAACATCCTTGGCGCACTCAGCTATCTCTGCATCGTCGGTACTCACATAGACCTCACGCGAGAGCACGCTTTCGTGTGCGGCCCTCACGGCGCGAACTACGAGGGGCACTCCACCAACGGTCTGGAGATTCTTTCTCGGTATGCCCTTTGACTGTCCTCGGGCGAGAATCAAACACACTTCGCCGTAATTCAATTGAGCACCGACTCTCAGCCCACCCGACGAAGTTTCTTTTTGATCGAGACCTCCGAGTCATAAAGCCTCTTGTTGCCGTCACCAAGAGCTTTCT
>Ga0194130_10006740_pt1 | contig 13142 bp, 19 predicted proteins | sample TA2KigsurfametaG_FD_160084 | JGI IMG/M metagenome (GOLD analysis project Ga0194130, IMG submission 160084) | Freshwater microbial communities from Lake Tanganyika, Tanzania - TA2015050 Kigoma 12 surface | ecosystem: Environmental > Aquatic > Freshwater > Lake | place: Tanzania: Lake Tanganyika... | reverse complement strand
CAAAGAATATTACTTTGAATACAGAAATAAATCTGAAGGAAAATGGAAACTAACTCTAAATGCTTTGTTCTCAAGACTTGACGCTTATAGTGAGCGATGCCATGATATTCTACATTTGACTACCACAATCATGCAGTTCAACAAGTTGGAGAGAATTGAACTTGGAGGAACAAAGGGCAAAAATTTGACAGAAACATTGAAACAAATTTCAGAGGAGTTCAAGAAAGCTGTTGAAAACTTCAGAGCCTTACCTTATGATACTATGGACATCAACCAAAAGAAGTTTGACTAGGATTTTCTAGTCTTTAGAGGAAAAATAAAAGAATTATAGAGAAGATTGGCTTCAGTTGTTACTCAAGGTTTCGATGATAATGACACAATAATGGGTAAATTTAAACTATTGGATTGCTTTGAAGGTATCTTAAACAGGCCAATCATTCAAGATGAACTTGAGAAGAAACATGCAGTTTTGCTTGACATGTACAAACAAGATCTCAAAATTGTGCAGAGAGTATTTTTAGAGGGCAAACAACTCATCGATAGAAATGATGAAAAATCACCAATTTATAACAATTATCCTCCAGTTGCAGGTACTCTTACTTGGTGTAAAACACTCAAAGATCGTATTTCTGAGCCTTTCAAAAAAATTGACAGTCTCGGTAAAGGTATTACTGAAAGAGAAGAATATAAAGATGTCTAGAAACTCTATCAAAATATTCTGAAAATGATCAAAGAATATGAATAATCAAAAATTGGTCTGTGGTAGAAAGAAGTTGACGAAAGTACTCACTAAAAACTCAAACATTTCTTAATTACTTATGACTTAAGCAGTGAAAACAAATAGAATGGACTGTTAAAAGTCAACTTCGATCCCATTTTGGTTAGATTGCTTCGTTAGGTAAAGTATCTTAAACAACTCGACAAAGGTGTTCCTTAAACTGCTTCAAAACTGTTCTAAAAGGCAGATATATACAGAAGACAAGTTGTTTCACTTGAACTTATCATCCAAAATTATAACAGAATTGTTACATGCCTCAATGATGTTGAGTAGCCTCTCGTTAAAGAAAGAATCATCAAAATGAACAAAGATATCGAGCCTGGTATCAAATAATTTAAATGGGAGTCACAAGGAATCGATAACTTTATCAAATAGGCAAAGAAAACAGTTGATGATCTTTACGAAATTGTAGATAAAATGAAAAAATCTTTGGACAGCATTTATTCTGAACTTGCTAAGCTCAAAAAACCTATGATTGATCGTAAGAACAAACCAATATCTCCTGAAGAATATGACAACATTCTTAAGGCTGCAATTGCTAACAAACTTCTTGGAGTGAAAGATTGCGGTACTGCAGTACATAGACTATTGAAAGAAATCAATGATGCTGTTAAGTTTGACAAGAAGAAGCCAGAGTGGAAAAAGTATACTGAGTATATTAACACTATTGTTATTGATGGTATTTGTGAAGGTATTGTCTTTGCTCTTGACCACTTAAATGAGCAAATCAACTCATAAAAAATGGACCAGTCTCAACTTTTTGAAATCAAACTTGAACTAGAAGGAAAGAGAGGAGTTGTTTATGAGCCAGAAATACTTAGAGTGAAGGTGGACTTCGTTCAGTCTGCGATACTATAAAAGGATGGATCAACTAGATCTTCACTATTGCTCACAACTTCCCAAGACTTGATGCTGCTGCAGGTGGTGCAAGCAGTGGAGCTTCAACTGGTGACTATTTGGTTGAAGTAAAAGCAAACTTCATAGTGAAATTCTCTATGTCAAGAATATCAAATAATCTCAACTTGATTGTAAAAAATACTGAAAACATTAAAAAAGATCTTCAAAAGTATAGCTATCTGTGGTCTCAAGATCCAGAAGAAGGTTTTGCCAAATTTTTGGAACAGAATGAACCAAAAATTGAAAAAATTGAAGGTTAATAAGAAGTCAAAAGAGAAAACATCCTTCTTAAAGGTTGCAGAGAGGTCATTCCTAATTTAGATCTGTTTGATTAAAAGATTACTAACTTGAAACAAATTCAGATCTAAGTAGCCAAAATTCAAACTCCAGTTGAAAAAGCATGGATTAAAATAGACTTGAGAAACTTCATCAAATCCCTCGAGGTTAAAATTAATAACTGGATTAAAGTCTATACTGACTTTTTGACTCATGAGTTCAGAACTACTCTCAAAAACTTGAAAGATTTCAACTTAAGAACTAACATTGGATTGAAGACTAATCCTAAAGACGTTTTCGCTAATGCCGACCATGCTAATTAAAGGCAGAAAGAAAAGAATAGAAACTTGCTTATGAAAGTCATGAAACACATCAGTGAAATGAAAAATGTTAAAGGACAAATCTCAGTTGTGATTGATAGAATGAGAAACATGGTTCTCAAACTGAAAAAGCATGGTATCCAAGTAGCTGAAAAAGGTGAGGAGTAACCTTTGCAAGCTATTGAAGCAGCTGAAGGAGGTTTCAACTAAACTGAAAAGAAAGTTAACGAAATTAAAAAGGATATCATCAACATTATTGGAGATGAAGCTATTGAAGTAAAAAAGAAACTCGATGCTTTTGGTGTTAAAGTTAATGAATTCAAAACAGAATTTAAAGCTAATTTGCCTTATACATATGATTAAAACTTAGGAGTCAAATAAATTATGGATAACTATACTAAAATCGATGAGTACTATGCTAAATTGCAGAAATTCGAGCAATAAGCTCGTGAAAACGCTGAACTCTAGGATTTGTTCGAGTTATAGAGAAGAAACTATAAGCCTCTTAAGGAATGTCTTTCCGATTTGAAGAACTTGAAAACCCTTTGGGATCTTATCGCTTTGGTCAATTTACAATATAACGATTGGAAGACAAAATTCTGGAGACAAATCAAGGCTGATGTGCTTATTGAACAAAACAAGATTTTCTCCAATCAGATCAAATCAGTCAACAAAGAGGTGAGAGTTATTAAAGGCTGTCAGACTCTCAATGAAAAAGTTGGAAACATGACGATTGTATTGAACTTGGTAGAAAGTTTGAGAGGAGATTATATGGAAGACAGACATTGGAAACAACTCAAGGATAAGACAAGAACAGAGTTTGACCACAAAGCTTCAACTTTCTGTTTGGATGACATCTTAAGATTGAAATTGTACAAATTGAAGCCTGAGGTGGAGTAAATTGTTGATATTGCCCAGAAGTAATTTAAGATCGACAAGAAACTCAAAATCATTGAAAGTAATTGGGCTAAGCAAATCTTCACTTTTGATACTTACAAAGAAAATTATATCTTTGCAGCACTTGATGACATGATGTAAATTTTGGATGCTAACTCTCTTGATCTTATGGGAATGAAAGCACAGGGTAAATACGTAGAGTACTTTATTGCTACTGTTGAAGATTGGAGAGATAAACTTGGAAGAGTAGATGTTGTTGTTAATGAATGGTTGAAAGTTCAGAAAAACTGGCGTATTCTGGTCAATATCTTCGTTGGTTCATAAGATATCAGACAACAACTGCCCTAAGATACTAAAGTATTTGAAACTGTACATGGAGAGTTTACTGAAATGATGATTGCTGCTCATGAAAATCCTCTCATTATTGATAACTGTACCGAAGGCAGAAAGACTGCACTCATGGAGATGTCTATGAAAATTAAAAAATGTGAAAAGGCTTTGAACGATTATCTCTAACAGAAAAAGAAGATTTTCCCACGTTTCTATTTCTTGTCTAACCAGTCACTGCTTACTATCCTTTCTAATGGTCAGAATCCTCCTAAAGTTTGTGAGTTCATTGGTGATTGTTTTGACGGTCTAAAAACTCTAAGATTTAAACCTTCTGCAAATCCAAATGAATACAGCAGAATTGCAGACGGTATGTATTCCAAAGATGAGTAAGAGATCAACTTCAGTAAAGATTTCGTTGCTGAGGGACAAGTCGAGCTATGGCTTAGGGCGCTTGAATTCAAAATGAGATAAACTTTATACTAAGTCCTCTGTGATGCTAAAAGCACTTCTGATGTTTGGGACGATAAGGAAAAAGATAAACCTCGTGAGGAATGGATTAAAGATTATAACTCTCAGATTGCTTTGCTAACCACTCAAATTGTTTGGACTGAAGATGTCAACAGAGCCTTTGAGGAATTATCTTCTGGTGCTGAGTCTGCAATGAAGGAATGTAATGAGCTGATCAAAACTCGTATTAACAAACTGATCAATAAAGTTACAAGACCTCTTGAGATTTTAGAGCGTATGAAAGTCATCAATATTATCACTATTGACGTGCATTCAAGAGATGTGGTTCAAAACTTTGTCAACTTAAGAATCAACGAAGCTGAGTCTTTCCCTTGGCAATCTCAGCTTAAATTCGAGTGGTCAGTAGATAAAAACAATGATGTGTCTAGCAGACAATTCTGCAGATTCCCATGGGAAACTAACAACACTAAATCAAAATGTATCATCAAAATCGTTGATTGGTTCAGATTCTATTCCTATGAATATGTTGGAAACACTTTGAGATTAGTCGTTACACCACTTACTGATAGATGTTATATTACTTTGACTCAAGCTTTGAACTTAGTTATGGGTGGTGCCCCAGCAGGTCCTGCAGGTACTGGTAAAACTGAAACAACAAAAGATCTCGGAAGAGCTGTCGGTTTACCTGTAATGGTGTTTAACTGTTCAGATCAAATGAACAAAGATTCAATGGCCCAGATTTTCATGGGTCTCTGTCAATCAGGAGCTTGGGGATGTTTCGATGAATTCAACCGTATTTCAGTCGAAGTGTTGTCTGTCATCTCAACTCAGGTAAAGACTTGTTTGGATGCTCAAAAAGAAAAGAAAAGAAAGTTTATTTTCATGTAAGAAGGAGAAATCGCACTTGAAGATACAGCTGGATTTTTCATCACTATGAACCCTGGTTATGCTGGAAGAGCAGAACTTCCTGATAACTTGAAGGCCTTGTTTAGATCATGTGCTATGGTTGTACCTGATCTCATTCTTATCTGTGAAAATATGCTTATGTCCTAAGGTTTTGTACAAGCTAAAGAACTATCAAAGAAATTCGTGTCTCTATATATGCTTTCAAGAGAACTTTTGTCAAAACAAAGACATTACGATTGGGGTCTTAGAGCAGTTAAATCTGTATTGAGACAAGCTGGTAAATTAAAAAGAGATCCTGAAAACGAAAAAATGCAAGAAGATCCTCTGCTAAAGAGAGCCTTGAGAGATTTTAACATCCCTAAAATTGTTACTGATGATAAACCTATTTTCATTAGATTGATTGAGGATCTCTTCCCAAATGCTAAAGCTGAAGACAAAAAGCCATCAAAACTAACCAAAGTTTGTGAGAAAGTCACAAAGAATACTATGGGTCTTATTCCTGAATAACAGTTTGTTAAAAAATGTATAGATTTATATGAAATCTTGGACGTCAGACATTGTATGTTCATTATTGGTCCCCCTGGTTGTGGTAAAACTACAGTATGGAAAACTCTTATTCAAACTCATAAGAGCAACGGAGAAGATGGTGAGTATGATACGTTAAATCCCAAAGCAGTAAATGTCGATTAATTGTTTGGTTGCTACACAAAAACTAAAGAATGGAGAAACGGTGTTTTGTCTGTGATTCTTAAGAATCAAAACAAATGCTAATAGAAATACAAAAAGACTCACATCCATAAATGGACTATTCTGGACGGTGACGTCGATACACTTTGGATTGAATCACTTAACACTGTCATGGATGATAATAAAGTGCTTACTCTTGTATCCAACGATCGTATTCCTTTGACTTCATCAATGAGACTTTTGTTCGAGGTTTCTAACCTTAAGAACGCAAGTCCTGCCACAGTCTCAAGAGGTGGTGTGTTATTCATTAACGAAACTGATATCGGATGGAGTCCCTTCGTTAATTCTTGGCTCGATAGATCACAACCTCACATGAAAGCAAGTGAAGATTCTCTTCAAATTCAATATCCTCCAATTAACGAAGTTGCTAAAGCAGTTTTCTTCAGATGTTTCCAAAGCTACATCTAAACTCCTTCTGACATGCATGATCAAACTAAGATAACCTATCTCTGTCCCCCTTCAACAATGGGCTTCATCCATACTATCTGTACAATTCTTGATGCTTTACTTGTTGAACAGGATAAAAATGTGATCAGCATCTATGGATCAAAGTAGAAAGAAGAAGATCAAAAGGTAGTGTATGAGGCATTCTTCATTTTCGCAACAATGTGGGCTTACGGAGGTAGTGTTGGTGGTGGACAAGATGATAACTAAGTTCTCAATAAGTTCAATGGAGTGTTTAGATCTTTGGTTAAAATTAAATTCCCTGAAGGTGGTCTCTGCTATGATTATTATTGGAACGTTGAGGAAAACAAATGGGCTTTATGGAATGGTAAAATACCAAAATATGAGTATACCGAAGAACCCATTTTCAGTAAAATATTCGTACCAACTATCCACACAACCAGATTAAGATATCTCCTTGAAATGCATCTTAAGAGAAGAAAACCAATCCTTTTCGTTGGAGGTGCAGGAACAGGAAAGACCCAAGTCATTAAAGATTATCTCGCCACAACTAAAACTGATCAAGTCGCTTACAAGACTATCAACTTCTCGTCTTTCACTGATGCTGCTTCTCTGCAGAGAGATATTGAGTCTATGCTTGATAGAAAATCAGGTAGAACTTATGGTTCTGCAATGAACAAAACTTTAATTGCATTTATTGATGACCTTAACATGCCTTTTGTTTAGACCTATGGTACTCAAACACCTATTCAACTGCTTAGACAAATTATCGACTACGGTAGTATTTTCAATAGAGAGCAGTTATAAGAAAGAAAGTTTATCCAAGATCTGCTTTTCTTCTCTTGTCTCAACCATAAATCAGGTTCTTTCACTGTTGATCTTAGATTGCAGAGAAACTTCTCAGCTATTACTATGTACACTCCCACTGATGATATCATCAAGAGGATCTTTGGTGAAATTTTGAAGGCCCATTTCTCAACTCCAGGTTTTGAATAAAAACTAAAGACTTTCTCATAAAAATTGATAGAGCTTACTGTTATGTTCTTCACTAGAACAATCAAGAATCCACAGTTTTCTCCCTCAGCTAAAAAATTCCACTATCAGTTCAACTTCAGAGAGCTCGCTAAGATTACATCAGGTCTTTTGAGAACAATACCACAGGCTTTTAAGACTCAGAATCATGTTTTAAGAATCTGGATGCATGAAGTAAAGAGAGTCTTTGAAGATAGATTTGTTAACGATGAAGATACTGTTCTGTTTAGAGCTATTTTAAAGGATTCAATTTCCAAGACTGTTGGAGAGTTCAACGAGAAAGATACACCATTCTATTAGCCAAATATCTTTGTTACGTTTATGAGTGACATCTATAATACCTGTGATGATATCGTCTAACTCAGAAGAGTTATGAAGGAAAAACTTGACTAATATAACGATGTCAAAGCACAGATGAATCTTGTACTTTTCGACCAAGCTATTGAACATATCTGCAGAATCTGCCGTATTATCTAACTTCCAACTGGTCACGCCTTGTTAGTAGGTGTGGGTGGTTCAGGAAAACAATCTTTGGCTCGTCTTGCTTCATTTATTTTGGGTTACGAACTCGAGCAGATGGTGGTCACTCAATCTTTCGGTATGGCTGATTTACGTAACTTCCTTTCTGAAATGTACAGAAAACTGGCTAAGCCAAATTCATCGATTCGTGTCTACATGGTCACAGACAGTCAGCTTAAGTCAGACACTTTCTTGATTCCAATCAATGATATGCTTAACTCTGGATGGGTTTCAGATCTCTTCACTAAGGAAGATTTTGATGCTTTGGTCAACTTGATCAGAAACGAAGCCAAAGGTAACGGAGTACCAGATCAGATTGACAGTTTGTTGAATTATTTCTATGACAGAATGAAAAAGCAGCTTAAGATTATCCTTTGTTTCTCACCTGTGGGCTAGACAATGAGAGTGAGAGCAAGAAAGTTCCCTGGTATTATCAACTCTACCTCAATCGACTGGTTCCATCCCTGGCCAAAGGATGCCTTGATCGATGTGGCAAATAAATTCTTGCATGATGTTGAATTGGACTCTAATGAGTTGAGATAAAAAATTGCTGTAAATATGGCTGAAACTCACTTGTCGATCGATGCTGCCAATGAAAAGTTTAGAAAATTTGAAAGACGTAATAACTATACAACTCCTAAATCTTTCCTTTAACTCATTTCATTCTATAAGAGTTTGCTTGATGAGAAGAAAGGTTTTGTAGAAAGACAAATCAAGAGATATACTTTGGGTCTGCAAATTCTCGATGAAACTAAATCCAAGGTCTTGGGTCTCCAAGAATAACTTAAGGTTAAGATGGTTGAAGTGGAAAAACAAAGAGCTTAGACTAATGAACTCATTGAAAAAGTGCAGAGCTAATCTGCCTATGCAGAAGAGGAACAAGCTAAAGCTAACTAAGAGTAACTTAAGACTAATGTAAAAAAAGAAGAAGCCGAGAAACTCGCAGCAACCACTAGAGTTGCACTTTAAAAAGCTATTCCTGCTTTGAAGCAAGCCGAGGAGGCAGTCAAATGTTTGAAAAAGAACCATATTGGTGAAATGAAGGCCTTTACAAGTCCCCCTCCTGGTGTGGTCGTTACTTGCAGAGTTGTACTCGCTCTCCTAAAAGAAAAAGTTGCAAGCAATGATCCTGATGATAAAGTCTGGAAAAAAGCTCAAGGTTTGATGAATCAGCCTGAAAAGTTCTTGGAAAGAGTGCTTACTTTCAACGGTGAAGACATTTAGCAAGGTATTTTGGATACAGTCAACAAAATCATAGAAGATCCCACCAAAAAGTATAATGAAAAGGACATGGTGGGTCAAAGTTTTGCAGCTTCAAAACTTTGCGCATGGTCAGTCAATATCGTTACTTTCAACAGAATTTTCAAAGAAGTGAAGCCTTTACAAATTGCTGAGAACAAAGCTTCAGAATAACTCAAACAAGCCTTAGAGTAGTTAGCCAAAGTTAAAGAGTAGGTTAGAAAATTAAATGAAATGGTAAACAGTTTGAGATAAAAACTCAACGCTGCAGAAAACCAGAAGAAATTGGTGGAAGATGATGCTCAAAAATGTGCTAACAAGCTCACAGCAGCAGAAAAATTGGTCCATGGTTTGGCAGGTGAGAACAAACGTTGGAGTGAAAACGTTGTTTTCTTGCAAGCAAACATCAAGAGTGTAATTGGTGATGTACTTTTGGCCAGTTAGTTCGTGTCATATATCGGAGCCTTCTCAGCCAAACTTAGATACTAACTTTGGAAAGATAACTGGTTACCCAATATCATTGGCAAAGAAATTCCTATGACTGAAGGTATTGAACCTCTCAAAATTTTGACTTCGTAAGCAATCAAAGCTAAGTGGAAAAACGAAGGACTTCCTTCAGATAACATGAGTTTCGAAAATGCTTCCATTATTTCATCATGCTCCAGATGGCCTCTCTTGATCGATCCTCAATTGCAAGGTTCAAATTGGATCAGAGGCTCACAAGGAGACAACCTCTCACCTATCAACATCAACCAGAAACATTGGATGAGAGAGTTGACCAAGAATATCACTGAAGGTAGAGCGGTGCTTTTAGAGGGTATCCAAGAAGAAATCGAAGCTACACTTGATCCTCTTCTAGCAAGAGCCATCGTCAAGAAAGCTGGTAGCTATTCTCTCTAACTCGGTGCCTAAGTCATCGATTACGATCCTAAATTCAAACTTTATCTAATGACCAAACTTACAAATCCTCACTTCAGACCATAAATTGCGGCACAATGTACTATAATCAACTTCATCGTCACTTAAAGCGGTCTTTAGGACCAATTGCTCGCAATGGTTGTGAACGTTGAGAAGAACGAGTTATAAGTTAAAAAACAAGAACTTGTGAAAAAACAAAACGAATTCAAGGTCATTTTGGACTAACTATAATCCAGTTTATTGAAACAACTATCAGAAGCTGATCCTACTACCATCCTCGACAATAAAGAACTTATTGATAACTTAGAAAAAACTAAAGCTACTGCTATTTCTATCCAGGAACAGTCAGAAGTTGCCAAAGCTACAGAAATTGATATCAACGCTCAGAGAGAAATCTATAGACCTGTGGCTGCAGAAGGTGCTATGTTGTACTTCTTGTGCATCTCACTCTGTATTATTGACCACATGTATCAATATTCTTTGGAAAGTTTTATTAAATTCTTCTTCAAAGCTATTGAAAAAACTGCAGAGAGAGACGAGACAAGAGTATTGAAACTCATTGAAAATATCAGGTTTACTATCTACCAATGGGTGTCAAGAGGTCTCTTTGAAAAACACAAACTCATTTTCCTATCCATGATTACCTTCAGATTGATGAGCAAGAAAGTTATCGATGTTAATTACACTCAGGAAGAAATGGACTTCTTAATTAAGGGTATTCCAAGACCTGGAGCTGAAAATACACTTGATTGGCTACCAGATGTCTCTTGGAACATGGTACAAGCACTCGCTCAACTCTAATAATTCAAAACATTCGCACAGAATATGGAAAAAGACGCACCCACAAGATTCAAAGATTGGTATAATGAATTACAGCCTGAAGATGTCAAGCTACCTCTCTAATGGAAAAAACTTGATTCCACTCCATTCAAAAAACTACTTGTGCTGAGATGTCTCAGACCTGATCGTATTACAGTGGCTCTTTCTCGATTTATCAGAGATGCCTTGCCTAAAGGTGAGTAGTATATCGAAATGGACTCTAAATCTTCATTCTTGGACATCCTGGGATCAGTTATTTCTGACTCTGAGCCTCAAATTCCAATCTTCTTTATTCTCTCACCAGGTTCAGATCCAGTCAAGTAAGTTGAGAAGATCATTAAAAGAGATAGAGATAGATACAGAATAGATCCCGGCAAATCATTCTTCAGTATTTCTTTGGGACAAGGACAGGATGAAGTTGCCAGAAGAAGAATCGAAGAGGGTAACAAGGAGGGACACTGGATTATGTTGCAGAATATCCACCTAATGCCCAGATGGCTACTTTAGTTGTAAAAAATATTGGACTCCTTCTCAGGTGATACTGGAGGATCACACATTAATTTCCGTTTGCTGTTGTCAGCCTAACCTTCAAACGGTGTGCCTATTGGTATTTTGGACAGATCAATTAAGTTGACAAACGAGCCTCCTTCAGGTATAAAAGCCAACATGAAAAGAGCTTTTACTTACTTCCCTAAGGAAGAAGTAGATGAGAAAGATCCTAAAGTTAAGTGTATTTTGTTCGGATTGTGTTTCTTCCACTCTACAGTTATCGAACGTAAGCGTTTTGGACCTCTTGGTTGGAACATGACCTATCCTTTCAATATGGGAGATTTAAGAGATAGCTATTTAGTCCTTAACAGGTATATGTAAACTGCAAGCGGATCATCAAAAATACCATTTGAAGATTTAATTTATATTTTCGGTTAAATCATGTACGGAGGACACATTGTTGATGATTGGGACAGAAGACTCGCTAAAGGATACCTCGAAAACGTCATGAATCCATCCATCTTCGAATAAGAAGAACTGTTCCCATTCATTGACGGTAAAAATATCAGTTTCAAAGTCCCACTCCCTACTAACTACGAAAAATATCTAGAACATATTGAATCACTTGGTGCAGAAACTCCTCTTGCTTACGGACTGCATCCTAACTCTTAGATCAGTTTCAGAACGACTCAGTGTAACACACTTTTCAATACTTTGTTGGATATTGCTCCCAAAGATAGTTCATCAGCTGGTGGTGAGGGAGGAAAGACAACCCAAGATATCCTCTAAAGCATGATCAAACGTTTCATCTAAGATATTGGAATCAAGAGTTTGATTTTCTCAGTTGATGAGATTAAAAACAAGATGGATGCTGACCAGAAGGGACCTTACCAGAACGTGTTTATACAATAGATTGAGTATATGACCATTCTGCTCACTGAAATTGCAAGGTCAATTGAGGAAATCGACCAAGGTATTAAAGGTTTGTTGACTATTTCAGAAAAAATGGAACAAACTATGGACGCATTAGTGGTCAACAAGGTACCCTCAGTTTGGGCTAATTTAGCATATCCAAGCAGAAGAGGTCTGTAAGGCTGGATTATCAATCTTTTACAGAGAGTCTAACAACTTAACTTGTTCAAAGATGATCCTCTTAACCTACCCAAAGTCATCATGATCTCACGATTCTTCAATCCTCAGTCCTATCTCACTGCAATCAAGCAAGTCGTGGCATCAACTGCAAACCAGAAGGGAGGAGCAGCTGTTGTTGAACTGAACAAACTATACATACAAACCGATGTCACCAAAAAGACTATTGAATAGATTGATACAACTCCTAAGGATGGCGCTTTTGTGTATGGATTTATTTTGGAGGGCGCCAGATGGGATATTGCAGGTGGTTATGTTGAAGAATCAAGACCAAAGGAAATGTTTTCTGTAATTCCAGTGGTGTATTGTAAGGCTTTGCCTCTGCCTGCTGAAGGTAAGTAGGACAAGACTGTTTATCAATGTCCTGCCTACAAGACTGAATAAAGAAATGCAACTTATGTATTTACTGCACAGTTGAAGACACGTCATGCTCCTCGTAAATGGACTCTAGCTGGTGTAGCTATTATTATGGATGTGGAGGGTCTGTCGGATGAGACGAAGAAGAAATAAAAGAAATGATTTCACTATATATATAACAAAAACAATCATAGATAGTATCATTGAAATTATAAGGTGGTGGAATGACGGTTGTGAGCGTAGTGGCGGTTGTTGCTGTTTTCGATGTGAGTTGGATAGTATTGATGTGGTGATTATAATCGATGATTTATGCCTCTAAATTATATAATTAATTTTCGAATTGTTTTAAGTTACGCGGCTTATGAAGGGAAAGGTTGGCGGTTAGCTGAATTTGATGTAAATTATTAGATGAGTCGCAAACTAAAAAACAAGAAGAACTATCGTATGTACAATGAAACACTCTATGAAGTAGAAAGAGTAGTACAGATAAGATGGGTCAAAAGTAACATACTTACTATACAGACAGACAATACTGCCTTATCAAGTGGAGAGGATATGATGATAAATACAACACCTGGGAACCCAAAGATCACATC
>Ga0194130_10006737_pt1 | contig 13147 bp, 9 predicted proteins | sample TA2KigsurfametaG_FD_160084 | JGI IMG/M metagenome (GOLD analysis project Ga0194130, IMG submission 160084) | Freshwater microbial communities from Lake Tanganyika, Tanzania - TA2015050 Kigoma 12 surface | ecosystem: Environmental > Aquatic > Freshwater > Lake | place: Tanzania: Lake Tanganyika... | reverse complement strand
ACCCACCGGAGTTCCTCCCCAGAAGCGGTCAGGGGATTTTGTTCCTCGACGAACTGAACATGGCCCCCCCGGCCATGCAGGGCGTGGCGCAGCAGCTGATCCTGGATCGTCGCGTCGGCAGCTACGTGGTGCCCGACGGATGGTTTCTCTGGGCCGCTGGGAACAGGAAGGAAGATCGGGCATCGGTCTTTGAAATGCCTGCTCCTCTGGCTAACCGCTTTCTGCATCTCACAGTAGAAGCCGACTTCGACAGCTTCAAGAGCCATGCCCTTGAGCGAAATTTCTCTGAACAGGTGATCGCTTTCCTCGGTTTCCGCCCCACTTTGCTTCATAAGCTTGATGCCAAGACCCCGGCCTGGCCATCGCCGCGGACCTGGGAGATGGCCAGTCGCTTGCATCGTGCCAGCCTACCGGTGGATGCGGCAGTTGGAGAAGGTGCGGCCTCAGAATTCCGCGCCTATCTGGCTGTCTACGACGACCTGCCGGATCTCGATGCGATCGCTGCCGGAAAGGGTGACAAGATCGCCTTCCCGAAGGAAGCATCCAGTCGTTGGGCGACAACAACCGGACTCACGGTGCGGTCGCAGAAGCCACCGCAGGTGCTTGCCGTGTTTCAGTGGCTGATCGCCAAAGCAAGTGAAGAGTGGGTGCAGCTCTACGCCGCCGATGTTGTGAACCAGTTCCAGCGACGCAAGCAGCTGGCCAACCTCGCCAAGGTCGTGATGAAAGATGCGGCGATTCAGAAGTACCTCGCGCATTACAGCCAGCTCATTAATCAGTAGAGAAAAAGGAATGTCACAGCCAAACCCAAACAAAAGCAGAGCGCCTTATTACTTTATTAGCTACTCGAGGAGAGACTACTATCTCGCCGAATCACTCTCTTATGATCTTACAAGGAAAGGAATCCGAACATGGCTGGACTCTATAAACTTAGCACCCGGTGGAGACTGGGAAAATCAGTTGCGTCATGCGGTTTCCAACTCGAGCGGCCTAATTCTGATTGGATCACGTGACAGCTACGGTTCTCCCAACGTAAGAGATGAGTGGACGTATGCACTTAAAACAAATATACCGGTATTTGTTGCCGAATTTCGTCGCTCCAAAAAGCCACCAGTCCTGGAGCAATTTCCTTCATTCGATCTTTCACGCGATTACGAGTGCGGACTAAGCGAGATAATAGATTTGCTGTCTGACGAGAGGACGGCAGATAGATCGCCAATTCTACAAATCTCGAATAAGAGATTCGTTCCTGCCGCGCCAGATGTATGCATTATTGGCGCAATGCTGCTTGCGCCCTTTGTCTATTCGGCAATCGAGTTTCCATTTATTGCGATTAGAGATGCTGCCGATCTATCCGAGGCTCTTGGCGTAGTTCTTGTCGGACTAGCGATAATAGGAGTGTTCTGCTGGTTCTTTGCTGTATCCTTTCTTCGTCGGCGTATGTCATGGAGAAGACTGCAGCTTGTTACATGGGGTTGGTGTGTCGGGCTTGTCTTGAACCTTATTGCAACATTCGCGGGCTTCGAACTCCCACTCTCTAAAGGGTCGTGGATTGGAACCCCTAGTGAGCTAATGGCACCTGAGGCATGTATCTTCTACAGCTTATTACTCTCAAGTCTGTATTTATTGTATATCAAGAAGTCACCCGACATCCTGCGCTGGTTGCCCACTGGTAAGGCTCCTGATTGGTTGCGGGAGAAATGCTATGGCTCTGGCTCGCCACCTCCTGCCGGGATGGCTCCGAAATTAGATACTCTTACATCATTTTATTTGATATGCGACCCCGAGGAACAGAATATGGCCGCAAAGCTGAGGTCGATTCTTGTTAAAAGAGGCTGTGTTGAGGAGGAGGATTCTTTGCGCGCCAAGACTTGCCTTCTCCTGATTACAGGAAATACAAGGATTGCCAATCTGATGCCTCTATTGAATCAGAGTACTGATCGACTCTACCCCGTTTTGTGTACAGGCATTAATGTTGATTCATGCCTTGACTGGCTTTGGCGCCGTCAATGGGTTGATTTTCGTACTTGGGTTATTTCGAGGCCAAAAGAAGGACGACTACTGCCGTTAGTTCCAGAGTCTATGACATCCATAAAACTGCCAAACGATGTCAAAGCGTCTTTTTACTCTATGGTTGCTATGGCCTCAGTTGTCGAAGTGCTGAGCGAGTATCTTGAAGGGCATCAGATTATGATATTACTCAGATACGCCGTTTGGCCTCTCTTCATAGTGCCGTTGTTGATTTCATCGCATTTATTCTTGACTCGCTCGGTAACTGGAAGGGCTTGGCGCTTGCTTACAGGAATGGCTTTTGTTCCTGGCGCCGCATGCGTTGCATGGGGCATAGCGATATGGCTGTTTGTCCCTGGCGCAAAAATTCAATCTCTATCAACAATAGTAATTCTAATAGCTTTAACGGCCACATCTGTTGTCTTTGGAAGAAGATCTTCGGTCTTCCTTCCTTCGGAAGTTTCCGTAAATCCATTCACGGGTAGAGGGACTTTGCGTCAGTCATTCATGACGCCACATACGCTTATTGCTTTTTTTGTTGTTGTTTGGCTTTCAAGGGGGCTTTTCTACAATCTTCTTGCATTTTAGCCCTGCCACAACGATTGTGTCGTCTTTTTCTTGTTTGATCCCAGTGAGCCGCACCGCCGAACAACTGAGTGATCTGATCAGCGCCACCCGTATTCGCCTCCGGCGCTATTCGCCGTTTTTTGCTGCGCTGGCGCTGTTTGTGGATGTTCGTTTCACGGAAGAGGTTCCCATCGCCGCCACCGATGGGAAGTTGTTGTTCTTTCATCCTGAGGGTTACGGCGATCTCAGGCCGGCAGAACGCGACGCGGTGTTTCTGCATGAGCTTTTGCATGCTGCCCTGCTCCATCCCAGCCGCCAAGGTGTACGCGACCCCGAGCTCTTCAATATCGCCGCCGATATCGTGGTGAATGGCATGGTGGCGGCTGAGGAGAGTGTCGCGCTGCCCCAGGGCGCTATCCGCAACAAGAAGCTTGAGCACCTCAGCGTGGAGGAGGTCTATGAGCTGCTCCAGAAACAGCCCAAGAAAAAGCATCCCCCTCTGCCCCTGGCTGATCTGATCAAGCCAGGCTCCATGGAATCAGGGTCAAGCGATGGCGACGACGATGGAGAAAGCGGAGAAGGAGCCGCCAAGGCTGAAGCGAAGGCCTCCGACTCGGGCAACAGCCAGGATCCAGCCGGCGAGTTGCACGACCTCCACGGCCGTAGTGCTCTGGAGGCTCATTGGAAACAGGCGATTCAACAGGCCAAGGTTCTCGCCAGTAGTCAGGGGCAGGGCTCTCTGCCAGCAGGGATGCGGCGCCACCTCGGCGAAATCGCAGATCCACAGATCGATTGGCGATCACTGCTATGGCGTTATCTGGTCCGCACTCCCACCGATTTCAGCGGTTTTGATCGCCGCTTTCTCCATCGGGGCCTCTATCTCGACCACTTGGAGGGCGAGGGCGTGCAGGTGTTCTGTTGCATCGACACCAGTGGCTCGATTGACGACGAGCAGATGTCGGTGTTTCTCGGTGAACTGAGCGGCATCCTGTCGGCCTATCCGATGTTGGATTGTCAGCTCTGGTACGCCGATGCTTCCTGCTACGGCCCCTACAGGATCGATGCGCAGCATGACCTACCTGAACCGGAGGGTGGTGGAGGCACCGACTTCCGTCCGTTTTTCAAGGCGGCCCTTGAGGCATGGAGCGGCGATCAGGAGGCGGTGTGCGTCTACCTCACCGATGGCTATGGAGCCTTTCCCGAGGAAGCTCCCCAGCTGCCAGTGCTCTGGGTCATCGTTCCCGGTGGACTCCCCAGCGAAGAGATCCCCTACGGCGAGATCTGTCGCCTGATCTGAGCAAACTGTGAAGCACCTTCTTCTGCGCCTTGCCACCACCCCAGAGCGTGCCCTGCGCTTGTTGGGCTACTGCGTGGAACGCTCTGACGAGATCACGCTTCACGTGGACGCCTGCGGCACGGTCACCTTCAGTGATCTGGATCTGCCTGGCGTGTGGTCTGAGCCTGACCCGGCACACCGTTTTCGCGCCATCAGGCTGTGGATGACAGATAAGGCGTCGGATCCGGCCTTAATCAAGGCATTCTGCTGTGACGGGGGGAAGGTCGCCGCGATTCCGGAGGACGCGGACCTACTGGTTGCAACAGGTTCTGAGCTATCGGCCCTGGAGGAGAGGTGGCCGCGCCGACTGGTGGTTTCACTCCAAGAGATCCAGGCCCAGGTGATCGGCGACCAGCTCAGGCCTCTCAACAGAAAGGTCGGACCTCCAGGGTCGCTGCCAAAACAGTTGCGTGGCATCTGGAATCAGCTGCGATCAGGCAGCGTGAAACAGATCCTTGAGGGCCTCGAAGCCTTCAGCTCGATCAGCGAAACCGACTCCGCTACCGCTGATCTGTTGTTGACCGAGGTCGGCGTGGACGCCGCAACAGGCACCCTGATCCTTGGCAATCGCTTTGAACGCGTCAAGGAGGAGGCCAACCCTCACCTGCTCTATGCCCTGCTTGGTCTCCTGTCGCGTTCGGCACCGAGAAGCCGAGGTGCATTTCTCCGGCGATCTGTGCGATGCCTTAAAGCACGCTGCCCGTCGTTGCCTGAGATCAGGGGATTCGAGGGCTTGCGCACACTGGAAGCCGATCTCCATTGGAGTTACAGCGATCCCGATGGTTCTGTCCCGGCTTCGATCGCAGAACGCTTCGGCCCGATGCCTGCACTGGAGAGACTCCACATCGATGGTTTTTACAACATGTCGATCACCAGTCTGGATGGCCTCGATGCACCTTTCCTGCGTGATCTCGATGTTGGTGGAATCGGCCTCAGCGAGATCAAGGCACTGCAGTCCAACAGTCACCTCGAGCGAGTCGTGCTCCGAAGCAATGAACACCTAAGCGATATCAGTCCCCTTCAGGCCTCTTTGGACTGCCTGAAACAGTTGGAGATTTCATCCACTGCTGTGAGTGATCTCGGTGTGCTGTCGCACGCGGGCGAACTCGAAGAACTTGATTTCAGCGAGTGCACCGGCATCACCAGCCTCAAAGGGCTGGAGCAGGTCACCGTGACCGGTGGTCGGCTTTCGCTGGATGGGCTGACCAGCCTGACTGATCTCCGGTTTTTGCCCAAGCCAGCGGACGGTGAGCTATGTCTCTGGAACCTCTCAGGACTGACTTCTCTGGATGGCATTGCCTGTCTGGCCGATCATCTCATCTCACTGGAAATCCACAGTTTGTTGATGTTGAAGGATCTTGGCGCCTTACGCCACCTGCACCGTCTCGAGCGTCTTCAGATCGATGATTGCCCTCAGATCACGAGCTTGGAGGTCTTGGCAGACCTGCCGTGCCTAAAGGTTGTCCGAGTGGATCGTTGCAAGAAGGTGTCACGTCTACCTGCCGTCTGGCCGGCAGGTCTCGAGGTGTTGACGCTGGAGAACTGCGGCATCACCAGGCTCGGCAAGTTACCGTCCACACTGGGAGGATCCCTGAATCTTGTGCACTGTCCCAGGCTTTTAACCCTGGAAGGGATTGAGCAGTGCACCGGTTTGTCGGAGATCACAATCCGGCCTTCTGTCGTCGATCTCCAGGCCCTGGCAGAGCTTCCCGATCTCTGGATCTCAATCGATTTCACCGGTAGCGAACGCAGGCTGCCCGATCCTCTGATCGACGCCCTTGCCGCGCTCCCTCAATGCCGTTTACGCATCGGTGATAACAACGCCTGGTCATCGGTTCAGATCAAAAATCCGGATGCGCTTGCACGGATCACCCATCTGCAGGCCCTGGATCTGTCCACCTGCGAGCTCGACGATATCCAGCTGGTGATGGGGCTTGCCGAATTGGAGCTTCTCAAGGTCAGACCCCGATCAGATCTGAGTAAAAAGCTTGGCGGTTGCTCCTTCCACACGCCTGGTGATGTGGCGAAGCTGAAACTTCAACTGTTGGGGATGAGCTGACTGCCATGAACAATCACGCAGCCGCTGCATCCCGTTTTCTGATCGAGCATCCGCAGCTGCAGAAGCTGCCTGAACTCATCGGCGACCACACCGGCATCATCGCCAGCACCATCACGGTGGCCTTTGAAGCCGTGGCTGTCTACGGCGACAAGCTCAGCCCTGATGGGGTGCAGCTCTATCAGGACCTGCTCAGCGCCTATTTGCCCGGTCGGGATCTCACAGCGTTGATGGCCGCCACCAGCTACGAGCAGCTTCTGGCACGGAACCTGAGCGAGAAACTCAATACTCGCTTCCGCCGTGTGCAGGACGCCTGCATGGCCTTATATCGCGAACACTGGAACCAACCGGGCAACCCGGTTGGCAGCTACGTCGACACAGTGCTTGATCTGGTCACCCTGTTTGCCGATTCCATGGGCGTGGAAGAGGAGAGGGAAGACAACCTGCGAGCTGGGATCTCCAAGGGCCTGGCGCTTGCGGCCGAGCAGGCGAATGCAGCTTCGGTGTTGCTTCCGGTACTGACGGCTTTGGTCAGTGCTGCCCAGTTCCGTGAGCCGACGGTTGATTCCGCTCACGAGACCCCGCCCCCGGTAGAGACCGGCGGACCATCTACTACTCAGCAACGCTCCGATGCATTGCTGGCTGAGCTCAATGCCCTGGTCGGCATGCAGGGGGTGAAAGCTCAGCTCCAGGAGCTGGTGCAGTTTTGTTTGCTGCAACAGGAACGCACCCTCCATGGACTGGCGGTGCAGAAGGCTGGCTTGCACATGGTGTTCACCGGCAATCCAGGGACCGGCAAGACGACCGTGGCGAGGCTGATTGGTCGGCTCATGAAGGAGCTCGGCTGGGTCAGCCAGGGGCACTTCACGGAAGTTAGCCGAGCCGATCTGGTGGGGGGCTACCTGGGCCAGACTGCGATCAAAACCAAAGAGGTGCTCGATGAAGCCCTTGGAGGTGTACTGTTCCTTGATGAGGCCTACATGCTCACTCCTGGGGGAGAGCAGGGAGCTGACGATGAAGACATCTTTGGTCAGGAGGCCTTGGACACGATCCTGGCCTTTATGGAAAACCACCGGGACAATATCCTGGTCATCGTGGCCGGTTATCACGAGGAGATGCTTCGCTTCGTGAATGCGAACCCTGGTCTTCGTTCACGGTTCACACGTTTCGTCGAGTTTCCTGATTACGGGGTAGTCGAGCTGGCAAGGATCTTCCGCCACTTCGCTGAAGACCAGAACTACGCCCTCACCCTGAGCTGCCAGCACCGGGTGGAGCAGTTGATGGAGCAGAGCTGGAGCCGCCGGCACAAGGGTTTTGGGAATGCAAGGGAGGTTCGCAATTTATTTGAAAAAACATTGGCCAGACAGGCCACTCGCCTGGCAGCACTGCCCAGTCGCGACAAAGACGATCTGGTTACCATCACTGAAGCCGATCTGCCCCTGGAGATCCGTTCTGCAGCAGGCACACCAGAGCAACCATCCCTGGCCGAGTTGGATCAGCTTGTTGGGGTGGACGAAGTGAAGCGCGAGCTGTCCAGCTTGGTGAATCTGCTGAGGGTGCAACAGATGCGGCGCGAGCAGCGCATGCCCGTGGCTGAGGTCGGCTGTCACCTGGTGTTCGCCGGCAACCCAGGCACGGGCAAAACCACCGTGGCTCGGATCCTGGCTCGCGAACTGCACCGGATCGGCTACTGCCGTAACGACAGACTTGTGGAGGTGGATCGAGCTGGACTGGTAGCGGGATTTACCGGCCAGACCGCCCTCAAAGTGGAGCAGGTTGTGGAGAGTGCCCTTGGCGGCGTGTTGTTCATCGATGAGGCCTACAGCCTGGTGCATGGCGATGAGTCGGGCGGCTTCGGGCAGGAGGCGGTGGACACGCTGCTGAAGTTGATGGAAGACCACCGCAACAACCTCGTCGTGATCGCTGCGGGTTATTCCGCTGAAATGGAGACCTTCCTGGATTCGAACCCAGGATTACTCTCCCGCTTCAGCCGCACGATCGAATTCCGTGATTACAACGTTCGCGAGCTGATCATGATCTTCCGCGGGATGCTGCAACAGGCGGGCCTGGAGCTTGAGGAATCGGCGGCAGCGCCTCTCAAGCAGGTCCTTGAGCGCTTATTGGCAAAGGAAGGTGAGAGATTCGCCAACGGTCGTAGTGTGCGCAGACTGTTCGAACAGGTTCAGTCCGCCCAGGCAAACCGTCTAGTGCAGTCCAAAACAACACCAAACGCAAAAGAGCTGTCCACTATACAAATGCATGATATTCATTCATTGCCAGACTCTTAGGCGATCCAATCATCGTGCCCTTGCAACCCGGGACTTGCATGTTTTGTAGAATATTACAGGACCAATTGCAAAGAACAGCATGGTAATAACAAAAAACATGTTGTCAAGTGATCCAGCTGCTTGAGCCTGATCTGCCCCGCGGCCGATTGCTTCTGCATTGAGATAGGCTTTGGTCTGAAACAACGACCATATAAATACAATGATGGTTATATACATATTGTAAATATACACGAGGTCTGCCAGGGTGGGGTAGTTTAAGCCAGGAGGCAAAATCTTTTTGTAGCTGTCTTGGAGGAACACAAGAACAAGTAGTGCCGATGCGGGTATGGCAAGTTTTGTCTGATAATCCTGGATTGCAACAAGGGGTGCCGCCAATACAACTGCCATGACAATCAGTAAAGGCAAAAAGATATTCAAGAAAGAGTTCCAGGGATCGCGCTTGAATATGGCGGCGACTACGAAGGCTATGAACTCAGTATAGTTGTCTTTACCAAAGTAGCCTTTAGAATATTCAAAGCCCCAGTTTGTCGTGTAGATGTGATGGCACGGCTTCACGGAAACCTTCCTTAGATTGTAACCATTAATTGTCGCCGCTGTCGTCAAAACCGGTCCGGATGAGACGTACTCAATATCGGCCTCTCCAGCATAGAAGTCATCCAGCTCAATCTCAACCGGCAAGGAGGATGTGCCGAGTCCACTTGGCCAGAGTCAGGCCAAACTGGGAACGGATGCTCGAGACATCCGTGATTTGCTTGATTCGCTTCGGCTATCCGGGCAACTCACCTATGACAGCTGTATCGATCTCGAGGCTTCGATCAATACATACCTGAATTCGATTCGGGAAATCGGTATCCCAGGGATGTATGACGTCTTTATCTCATGTCCAATGAGCAGTATTGAAGGAGAGGAGTATTCCCTGATGCATGCTGCTATCGAGGCGATGGTTGAGGTGATCGGCGCCACGGGTCATTCTGCTTATTCAGCCATTCGACGCATCGGCAACAATCGTGCTCTTGATCCTGAGGACATCGCTGCGGAGACCGATCTCAGTGCCCTTACCAAGAGCCGTCGTTTTGTCATGATCTATCCGCGGTCTCTGGTGAGCAGTTGCTTGCTGGAAGCCGGCTACGCTCTTATTAATGGTATACCTTCGACCTACTTTGTTCGCAGTGATGACGACCTTCCCTACATGTTAAGGGGTGCTGTGGAGGCCTATCCAAATGCACGGCGAATCCGCTATCGAGAGCCGTCTCAGATACTGTCTCTCTTTAAGCAGTACATTGGTAAGATCATTCAGGTTTGAATGATGACAACTTCCGCCCTGGACGATTCTTTGATCATCAAGCGGATCTGCGACCGTGAGCATCTTCTGGTCGCGGTCGCTGAGAGTGTTAGCGTTGGTCACCTTCAAGCTTTATTAGCTGCCGCTCCAGGCGCCTCAACATTCTTCCGGGGAGGTGCAACCACTTACAACATCACCGAAAAAGTCAGGCTGCTCAAGGTGGATTATGCCCATGCGCAATCCGTTAACTGCGTGTCTGGCCGCGTCACTGCAGAGATGGCCAGAGGGATCGCAGGCTTGTTCCATGCTGATATCGGTGTTGCCACGACCGGCTATGTGGACTCAAGCAAAGGCCCGAACGCCATTGAGACTCCACCCCATGCCTACTACGCAATCTGGCATGGCAAGCATAGGTCTTCTGGTCTCATGCAGGGTGGAGATCGAGATCGAGTTGCCTGCCAGGCGTTCTATGCGAAGACTGCATTGCAACAGCTGCGCCACTACTTGTAACAACGTTATGGACTATCCAGATGATCCCGAATGTATGTCTTGACCTTATCCAATGTTCAGCGATACAGGCCCATTATAGGCAGTTCGCATCTTTCTCTATCAAGCATTCAACACCTGTTTCGTGAGTGATTCCTCCCGGACACTCAGGAAGCTGTATGTGACTGCCTCTACCGTGAACTGCTAGCCAGATACACTTCCTTTCGGAGCGGTCTGCCTGCTTTTGCTCCAAACTCTGAGTTGTCGGTTGCCGAGTAACGCGCGCCAAGCCCTAGGACCCCATGAGCGATCCAGTTACAGCAGCAGCCCAGTTCGCACAGGAGCATCCGATCCTGATGCAGCTCCCTGTGTTGCTCGATGACCATACTGGCATCATCGCGACTTCGATCACAGTTGCTTTTGAGCTGGTCGCGCGTGAAGGCGATGCCATCAACGAAGAAGGGGTGAACCTCTATCAGGCACTGCTATGTGCATACCTTCCCGGGATGGATCTCACAGCGCTGATGGCGGCCACGAGCCACGCGAGCCTTCTGAAGAAGGACTTCAACGCCACGCTTGATCAGCGCTTTTCCCGGGTGCAGAAGGCGGTCCAGACGCTGATCCTGCAATACGCCGGCGATGCAGAGGATCCATGTGGCAGCTATGCCACCACCCTGCTCGAGTTGGCGGAGTTGTTCTGTGTGGCCATGGAGCGATCAAGAACGCGCACGACCCTGCTGTTGGGAGCGTTTGGCAAAGCCCTCGAGCTGAGCATTGGGGCTGCATCAGCCCCTGGCGAAATGTCGGTATCGCTGAAGCAGCTGTTGGAGGAGGTGACTGGCGAAGAGACGGAGTCGGCGGACGGCGCGGAGACATCCATCAAGGGTGACAAGGATCCAGCCCTCAACAGCAAGACCCCTGAGCAGCAACTTGACTTGCTGATGGGCGAGATCAATGCACTGGTTGGGATGCAATCCGTGAAGCAGCAGCTCGAGGAGCTGGTGCAGTTCTGCCTGATGCAGGAGGAACGCAAGAGCCTGGGCTTGGGCTTGCAGCAAGCGGGCTTTCACATGGTCTTCACTGGTAACCCGGGTACGGGCAAGACGACGGTCGCCCGCCAGGTCGGAGCCGTGATGAAACGACTGGGTTGGCTCAGCAAAGGGCATTTCACGGAGGTCTGCCGAGCCGATCTCGTCGGCGGCTATCTGGGGCAGACGGCGATCAAGACTCAGGAGGTGTTGAAGGAAGCACTGGGTGGCGTGCTCTTCCTGGATGAAGCCTATGCATTGACCCCCGAGGGCGATGGCGACGACACGTTTGGGCAGGAGGCGATGGATACGATCCTCGCCTTCATGGAAAACAACCGCGATGACCTCCTGGTGATCGCCGCTGGGTATCACGAGGAGATGCTGCGGTTTATTGATGCCAATCCGGGGCTACGATCTCGCTTTACTCGTTTCATCGACTTCCCCGACTATGGGAAAAGTGAACTGGAAGAAATCTTTGTGGGCATGGCCAAGTCGAGCCAATTCACGCTCAAGGATGAGGCTCGCCAGAAATTGCCACAACTGATTGATCAGGCGCTCCGCAAGCGTCGCAAGGGCTTTGGCAATGCCAGAGAAGTTCGCAATCTGTTTGAAGCAACACTGACGCGCCAGGCGGCGCGGCTTGCTGATATGCCCTCCCGCTCGATTGACGATCACACCACAATCCATCCGGATGACCTACCGCTAGATGATCCAGCGTCCAAGCCATTGCAGACCCAAACCCCGCTGGCGGACCTTGAGCGCTTGGTTGGTGTTGACGAGGTGAAGCAGGAGCTTCGAACGCTGCTGAATCTTGTCAAGGTGCAACAGCTGAGGCGGCAGCAAAACCTTCCGGCCATGGACATCGGCTGTCACCTCGTGTTCGCGGGCAATCCAGGCACCGGTAAAACAACGGTGGCCAGGATCCTGGCCAAAGAACTGCATCACATTGGCTATTGCCGGCAAGGCCAACTGGTCGAAGTGGATCGATCCGGGCTTGTGGCTGGCTATGTGGGCCAAACCGCTTTGAAGGTGCAGCAGGTTGTTGAGACCGCCCTCGGTGGCGTGCTGTTTATCGATGAGGCTTACAGCCTCTGCGGAGACCCTTCCGATCGTGGACTCGGCCAGGAGGCCATTGATACGTTGCTGAAGCTGATGGAGGACCATCGCAATGACCTTGTGGTGATTGCAGCCGGATACCCCGATGATATGGAAACGTTCCTAGACAGCAACCCAGGGCTCCGGTCCAGGTTCACAAAAACAATCACCTTCCGTGATTACAGCCCTGGTGAACTGGAGCAGATTTTGAGGTCGATGCTGGTGCAGGGCGGCCTGACCCTGAGCCCCGATGCTTCTGTGCAGGTGTCCACTGTCATGACTGATCTCTGCTTGAACGAGGGACGCGCCTTCGCGAATGGGCGGAGTGTGAGGAACGTTTTTGAGGCCATGCGGGCTCACCAGGCCAATCGGCTGATGACGCTTGACGTCAGCACCTTGAACCCTGAATTGCTCTCGACCATCACGGCAGATGACATTGCACCTTTAGTCAGCGGCAATGAAGGCTCAAGGGAATGAACCATCGCTTTCGCCAACTGAATGGACCGAGCTCAGTTCTCCACTAAGCCGGTAGAGTCAGTTCAGCGCAATTGATCCTGCGATGCTGATCAACATTGGACGTGCTGTCGTTGGTGCCGCTGCAACGTTGATGGCTGTTGCGGGCAATGCCGGTGCTCAGTACTTGCCGCCGAATCCGGGCAGCTGCGGCAGCGGCTTCACCTATTCCGCGGGAGTATGTGTTCCCCGTGGCGGCGGTGGCAACGCCTATCAGCCGCCAAGGCCCGGTTCCTGTGCCAGTGGTTTCACCTACTCCGCGGGCATGTGCGTCCCCCGCGATGGTGGTGCATCCAATGCCTACCGCCCGAGAAATCCTGGTTCCTGTGCCACTGGCTTTACCTACTCGGCTGGGATGTGCGTGCCGAGGCGTTGACGCTGGCGAACTCGCCTCTGTTCAGGGTAGTGAGATCGAGGTCAGCTTCCAGTCGACAAGATTGGAGCGCTCGAAATTGAACTTGATCGTTTGATGTGGAGGGGCTGTGT
>Ga0194130_10006735_pt1 | contig 13148 bp, 13 predicted proteins | sample TA2KigsurfametaG_FD_160084 | JGI IMG/M metagenome (GOLD analysis project Ga0194130, IMG submission 160084) | Freshwater microbial communities from Lake Tanganyika, Tanzania - TA2015050 Kigoma 12 surface | ecosystem: Environmental > Aquatic > Freshwater > Lake | place: Tanzania: Lake Tanganyika... | reverse complement strand
GATGAAACGGGGCTCGCTAGGGGCGCTGATGGTGCGCGGAGTGAGAGTGACCACATTTGATGGTGCTCCACCGCCTACCGAATTCACTGCGATGACACGAAACTGAAGTGGCACTCCGCCCGTGAGCGGGTTGATTGTGATGTAACGACGAGTCCACGTCGTTGTGGTGACCTGACTCCACGTTGCGCCAGTGTCTTCCGACTTCTCCACTCGATATTCGGTGACGCTTCGACCGCCGTTTGAGAGCGGCGAGTTCCATGACAACGTGACGGACTCAAAACCCACCGAGCCGCTGAGAAAGCGCGGCGCTGACGGCACAGCTGCGGCACGTGGAGTCGCGCGAACGGTAACAGGGGCACCGGCCCCTGCTGAGTTCAACGCCGACACTCGGAAGAGGTGCTCGACTCCACCCGTCAAAGAAGTGAGGGTTGCATATCGCGTGGAGGCGTTGTTGTTCCGTACCACTGCATACGTGATGCCGCCATCATTTGATTGCTCGATGCGGTATCCGCTGATTGCAGAACCACCCGAGTCAATTGGTGACGACCAATACAAACTCACCATTTCCAGACCTGCAACCGCCTGCAGAAAACGAACGGCTCCGGGTACAGACACAGCTATCGGTGTTGCTGTCGCTTCGCTGCTTGCTTCTGATACGCCCACGCTGTTCACTGCCCGCACACGGAATGAATGAGAGATACCACCGGCCAGGTCCATCAGCGTGATTGATCGAGCAATGCTGATGCCATCGTTGAAAATGGTCCACGCAGCGGAGTTGGCTGAGTATTCAATGACGTAGTCAACTACCGCTGCACCACCGTTGTCTGCCGGTGCGGCCCAGTTGAGCGCCACGCTCTCGCGCCCAGCAGTCGCTACCAATTGACTTGGTGCAGACGGAGTTGTTGACCGACGTGGGGTCGAAGCAACTATCGACGACGGCGAACCTGTGCCCACAGAGTTCACCGCTGACACGCGGAACTGATACGTCACACCGTTCGCAAGCCCTGAGACAGTAGTTGCAGTGATGGACCCAGTCACTTGCGTTGCACTCGACCACGACGTGCCATTCGTGGATTGCTCAACGACGTACTGGGTGACGGGCGCAGTCGCTGATGCCACCGACGCATTCCATGACAAGGACACTTGACTATCCCCAGCAACGGCGGATAAACCAGTGGGTGCACTTGGTGCAGCAGGTGGTGCCGGCACAAAAGTGGCCATGAACAAGAGCCGATTTGGCGAACCAGTACCGCTGTTCACGATGACATTAGAAGTGGCCGCATCGCGAAGAACTGAAGCAACAGTCGCAGGTGACGCGGTTCGATTTGTCTCGAGATACAAAGCCATGGCGCCGGCAACGTGCGGTGCTGCCATCGACGTACCAGACCATGTTCCGAGTGATGTGTCACTGGTGCTGGTTGCCGAGGTGATGGACTGACCCGGGGCAAAGATGTCGAGACATGCACCCCAGTTCGAGAACGATGCACGTGCATCCGTATTTGTGCTTGCACCGACGGTGACTGCACGCGCGGTGGACGCGGGTGAATACGAGCACGCATCTGCATTTCTATTTCCAGCAGCAATTGAGAACGAGATGCCATCGGAGATGGCCCGGTCGACAGCGGTGTTCAACGACAAGCTGTAGCCACCACCGAGACTCATGTTCGCAACTGCGGGAGTCGACGTTTGATGGTGAGCAATCATCCAGTCAAGCGCAGCAACAATTCCGCTCACGCTTCCGGAACCGGCGCAACTAAGAACTCGAACGGGCACAAATGTGACGTTCTTTGCGACGCCGTATGTGCGACCGCCGGTTGTTCCGGCCACGTGAGTTCCGTGACCATGACAGTCAGAGGTTCCGACTCCGTCATTGATGGCGGTGTAGCCTGTGGTTACTCGCCCACTCACCTCGGTGTGGGTTGCGCGTATACCTGTGTCGACAATGTATGCGGTGACACCCGTGCCGTCACCTGAGTAGGAATACGTCTGGTTGAGAGGCAAGGCACGTTGGTCTATGCGGTCAAGACCCCACGTAGCACCCGTTTGATCAGCCACAAGCCCGACAACACTGTCTTGCTCGACGGTCACAACCGATGGGTCAGTGGACAAGGCGTCAGCTTCAGTCTCAGATAAGTCGACAACGAACCCGTTCAGTGCTTGAGAAAAACGACGGCTGATTCTGTCACCAAATGACGCAATCAGGCCTTGAGTGTCGGCGCCTGAACGCAACGTGACGATGTACCGCCCAGCAATGACATCGCCTGGCTCAGCATTTTCCGAAAGTGCCGCGTTTCGCAATGATTGAACTGGATCACCAAGTGATACGAGTCGATCACGTTCGATGATGCGCACGTCTGGATCACGCTTCAAACGTGACACGTCGCTTACATCAAGTGCGGCAACAAACCCATCAGACCCTGCACTGAAAGTGTCAATAACGGCATTTCCACGACGACGTTCGTCTGACAGGGCCGACGACAGAGACGCATCATCTTCAAGGACGACGATGTATGGCAAAGACGCACCCGCTGCCGGCGACGTTGACACGCTGGCAGAGACATCGGTGATACCGAACAAACTCGTGGTGAGGCACGTTGCAAGTGAAAACGCCAGGATTCGGCGGGCGGATGACATCACCGCTAGAGCATAGAGAAAAGGTGCGCCGATGTTCGGTCGGGGCTACATGCTGTCGGTCGGGCTATCGGGCGAAGATCGCGACCAGCACAGGAGTGACGAGCAACCCCGGAAGTAGGGACCCAAGGCGGATGCGTTTGATCTCGAGAAGATTGATGCCAATTGCGATGACCGCCAGGCCACCAGCTGCAAACAACTCGATACGCATACGCTCGTCCAGCGCCGAATCAAGAAACGAGCCAAGCAATGTGAGGGTTCCTTGGACCACGAAAACGCTCAGTGCGCTGAATGCAACTCCGATGCCATAGGTGGCAGTGAAGATGACTGCTACGAAACCGTCGAGTGACCCCTTGATGATGTAGAGCTGTGGCGTCTGCCCTGTTGCATCTTCGATCGCCCCAAGAATGGTGAGAGGACCAACACAAAACAGCAAGGTCGCCGTGACAAAACCGGTGACAAAGTTCTTTCCAGTCTTTCCTTCGGCTGGCTCGCTCGTTGACTTTGCGAAACGACGCTGAAGAACGCGACCAACTGCTTCAAGGCGATCTTCGATTCCGAGCAGTTCGCCGATGATTGCACCAATAACCATGCCGACTAGTGGGAAGACCATGTTGTGAGTGTCGATTGCATCGCTGACTCCGAGTGCAATCGTGACAAGACCGACAGTCTGAACCACCGTGACTCGCACGGTGTCACTGATTCGATGACCGACGAAGTACCCAACTCCACTACCCGCCAAGACAAGCACGGTGTTGATAATCGTTCCTAGCCCGCGCACCTCGCCAGACTAATGAGTGGCACCTGTACTTCACCTTGAATGACTCCGCGCGCCACATCGGAGATTGGTCGACGCGTCTCACGTGCAAGCTGGCGTAAATGTTGAAAAGCTCGCGACACATCGGTCTCACACCGCTCAGCAATGATGCCCTTGGCCTGTTCAATCACCACTCGACTATCAAGTGCCTCCTGAAGTTCTGGAGCCATGCCACGCAGGTACAGCGTCCGCTCAGGCATTGGGAAGTGATTCAGTTGGGCAACTGTGGTTCCCCCATCGAGACAGCCGAAGGTTGGCTGGTTCTCACTCACGGAGTTGGGCCCATGCGTACCTACAGCATCGGAGCGATGCTCCTTGATCTCGATGATCCATCTGTTGTACTCGGAACACTTGATCAACCACTTCTTGCACCACTTGATAGTGAGCGAGATGGCTACGTACCAAACGTCGTGTACTCGTGTGGCTCGATGCGTCACGAGGACACTCTCATACTTCCCTTCGGAATCTCAGACAACTACATCGGCATCGCTACTGCCAGCATCAGCGAAGTACTTGCGCACCTCGGACGCCCGTAACTCAGGCGCGACGTGCCGTCGCTTGCCCCACCTCAAGCGCGACGTGCCGTCGCTTGCCCCACCTCAAGCGCGACGTGCCGTCGCTTGCCATGGCCCAACATCGAGGCCGACGCCTTTGTACAACGAGTGCAACAGACTTGCTTGCGCAACTCCCCAATGCGCACGCACCAACGAACACATCTCTTGTCGAAAGACGTGACCATGTGCTGCCGACGTCGCTTGAAGATGGGCCAGTTCATGAAGCACCGTTGCGAGATGTACCGATCGACCACGAAACATCAGAGACCTTGACTCACGCTCTGCATACGCAAGACATCGCCGTGACTCCGCACCGAAATACACCGCGGGTGGGTCCCACCCCTCTGCCATTGCAATTGCTTCGATTGTTGACCTCACCGTGTTTTCATCAAAGACCGCGTGTGGCCATGTGCTGGTGACTAACTCTTCGCATGCATACGTGAGGTTCTGCTCGAATGAACCGGCTCCGTATGTCGTGGCAATTGTCTGGGCCCTCTCACACAAATCACTGAGTTCGTTGTTCGACTGAGACTGAGTCACGACAACTCTCCGCGCACTCCGCTGGTGAATGAGCGACCAGCCGCCCCGAAACCGCGCCCAGTTGTTTGACCACTCTGGAAATCACCTGATGCTGCGTCGGAATATGAGTACGTCTTTCGAAGTGGAGGCGCAGACACTTTCATCTCGTTTTCCGCCCGCGACATGCGGTCGGCAAGTACAAGACCAGCTCCGGGCGTGTCGTGCAGGAACTCGGTTCGGGATGTGGCGAGAGCTTGACCAAGTCCTTCGCGAAACCCTTGCCACCACGCGGTGCGTGCCGACCGTGAACCTCGCGGCAGAGTGCGTGCACCAAGCAGATCAGCTGCTGCGAACAACGTGCGGACTGCCCTTACGTCTGATGCACGACCAAACACAACGAATACCGATGCATTGTCGTCGTCAAAGTCGCGGTAGCCAGTACACGAGTGAACTTTTGCAATCTCGTACAACACATTGGTGCGTTGAACTCGGTAAGGACCCGTGACACGCACTCGCTGCATGACGACGGCGATGTCGTCCTCCGGCCCAGGTGCGAGATCGCCTTCTCCGAGGCCGTGTTTTTGCATGAGTTTCGACGCCAGGGCAAGCGCCGTCTCCGCCTCGGCCAACGGCGTGTTGGGGTGGTTGGCCCTGGCCAACAGAGCGCGAATCTTCTCAATCAACATCCGCATCCTAGGAAGAGGGTGTCTCGCACCGGCATTAGGGTGGGAAACCATGAGTGGAAAAGTACGACTCGACATTGATGGTGCCATCGCCACCATCACCAATGACAACCCCGAGAAGAAGAATGCGTTCACCGACGACATGGATGCACAACTCTTCGCGGTTCTCTCCGAATTGCGTCAACGTAAAGATGTGCGCGCAATTATTTGGCGCGGTGACGGCACGGCATGGTCATCAGGTCGCGATGTCGGCAGTATCGGAAACTCAGCGGGCGAGATGACGCACCATGAACTAATGAACCGAGGTCACGAGGGAATTTTGCGTATTTTCGACCTCGACGCTCCGATCATTGTGCCGTTTCACGGTTGGGCCATCGGCGGTTCATTTCAACGTGCACTGCTGTGCGACATTCGCATCGCGGCTGAGGGAACTCGCTTCATGCTGCCTGAGGTCACTCATGGTGTCATTCCCGATACCGGTGGTGTCGCTCGCCTTTTCCAGATGTGCGGACATGGCGTGGTGTCAGACATGGTTCTCACCGGGCGCGTGATGCCCGCGGAAGAGGCGCTCAGCCACGGTGTCATTTCTCGCATCGTTCCTGTCGACCAACTCGATGCGACTGCACGAGAGATGGCTGAGAAAATTGCTGCCGCACCCCAGGCCACAGTGAAGATGGCGCGCAAGGTCATCCAACATCTCTCCGAGCAGGAAGTACGCACATCAATGGCCGATGAAAACGTCTTCCAAACATTCATCAACAAGTCCGAGGATTACGCCGAGTTCCGTGCGGCACGTGCCGAGAACCGCGCACCCAAATATTCGGGCAGCTGATGAGTGACGGACCCACACCAATCGGCCTCCCCGAGCCACCACCTCTTGGTGCATCGGCACTACCAGCAGGCACCTACACCGGCAGCACGGTCTTCATCACTGGCGGTGGCACAGGTCTTGGCAAGGCAATTGCCACTGAGTTCGCGCGACTCGGAGCCAACATCGTCATTGCCAGTCGTAAGAGTGACCACCTCGAAGCTGGCGAGCAGGCCATCAAAGATGTTGGTGCCAAAGTGCTCACCGTGTCCTGCGACATCCGCGAGCCCGACCACATCGCCGCCGCATTCGATGCAGCCACCAACGCCTTCGGCATGCCGAATGTGCTTATCAACAACGCGGCTGCAAATTTCCCGGTGCTAGCTGATGAGATGTCCCCCAATGCCTGGCGGACCGTCGTTGACATCACGTTAAACGGCACGTTCTTCTGTGCGCGAGAGTTCGCACGTCGCCACCTCGCCGCTGGCTCAACAGGGTCCATCATCAATGTTGGTGCCACCTACGCCTGGACTGGCGGACCGGGTTTCGCGCACTCGGCCGCGGCAAAAGCGGGCGTGAAGAACATGGTTGAGACGCTCGCAGTCGAGTGGGGCCCATATGGAATTCAGGTGAACGGACTTGTGCCGGGCCTCTTTCCCCACGAAGACATGACTGCCGACATCAAGGGCAACCTAAAAGGTCTGGACGACAAAGGAGACCGCCAACCTGCACTTCGTACGGGACGGCTTCGCGAATTGGGCTGGGCAGCGACGTTTCTGGCATCGCCTTATGCCCGCTTCGTAAGTGGTCATACCTTCGTGGTTGATGGTGCAAATTGGCAGAGGCGTTCTCTCACCAACCCGCCGGTGGTCACCGTACGCGACCAGATGCGCCCACCCACCTGACAGGGACAGAATCACGAGGGACAAAAAAGCCCCAAGAAATGGGCTCAAATCCACCACTCGACGGTGTGGGTGTAATAACTTCGTCCGCATGAAGAAGCGTGATCTTATTCAAGCTGTAGGTATCCACGCCGATGTCGATAACAAGACAGCGGCCCGAGTAGTCGAAGGAACGATCGACGTCATCCTGGCGACAGTTGCCAAGGGTGAAGTCGTGAACATCTCCGGCTTTGCAAAATTTGAAAAGAAGCGTCGTCCGGCGCGCATGGGTCGTAACCCAGCCACCGGCGAGCAGATCAAGATTGCGGCAAAGACAGTCGCAAAGATCACGGCACTGAAGGGCTTCAAGAGCATTGCTCTCGGAGTTGCTGCGGCGCCAAAGATCAACACCAAGCGCCCAGTAGCACCTGCCAAGCCGGCTCCGAAGAAAGCAGCACCCAAGAAGGCTGCTCCGAAGAAGTCAGCGAAGAAGGCCGCTCCGAAGAAGTCAGCAAAGAAGGCTGCACCTAAGAAGAAGGTCGCCAAGAAGGGTGGCAAGAAGCGCTGAGCTTCGAGTCCTCGAAAAGGCCCACCCGAAAGGGTGGGCCTTTTCATTTTGTGGCTACATGTTCACTTAGATTGAGGGCGTGGCCTTTGGTCTGCACTCTCTCACCGATCAACTCAGGTGGATCGCGCGCAACACCCGTCGACTTGTTGTCACACTCGTCGGTTTCTCCATACTTGGTGCAGGACTTGCAATGCTGGTTCTCCCCGGCCCAGGAATCATCGTGGTGTTACTCGGCTTCGCAGTTCTCGCACGTGAATTCACCTGGGCCGAACGTGCTCTCGATCGAACTGCAGCCTCAGCTGCGACTGCAACCACGAAAGTCACGGCCACCAAGGTTGGAAAGCTCACACTCGCCGCATCTGCGCTCAGCATGATCATTGGTGGTGGAGTCGTCATGTTCATCTACAGCGAACAGAAACTCATTGGTGCAAGTGTCACGATCGCTGGAATCATCGCGCTCTCGACCGTTCTGCCTGCTGTCCAGCGTTGGTTGAATCGCAAGGTCAGTGAACGTGAACGACACTGACGCCATTCGACAAGTGATCTACACGTACTGTCGCGGAATTGATCGTCGACAAATGGACATAGTGAGGTCGTGTTATCACCCCGATGCCACAGATCATCATGGCGACTATCGAGGTGGTGTCGATGGCGCAATCGAACACTTTGAACGAGAGTTGTCCCGGTGGGACTCCACCAGCCACTTCATCGGAAACGTGCTCATCGACGTGGAGGACACCGTGGCTCGCGTGGAGAGCTATGCCCTCGCCCATCACCGTCGTAACACCACCTCAGAGAAACTCGGCATCGATTTCGTCGCTGGCGTGCGATATGTGGATGACTTCGAACAGCGCAACGGTGAGTGGCGTATATCTACCCGAGTGATAGTGGTTGATTGGACTCGAACTGACGAACTCTCTGCACGCGGTTGGACTCGACCTGCGCACTACGCACAGCCTGGTCGCGAAGACGACCCGGTGTTTACGAACGACTTGCGTTCGATTTAACCCTTTAGCGCGTCAGTCCTTCTTTGCCGCTTCAGGCTTCCACTCACGGAAGTAATCAGGGTTGCGACGGTCGCGCATGGACTCATAACGCATACGCAACGTCTCTTCTGTCTGCGGGCTCTCCGGCAAGATCCAGAATTGATCGTTGATAATGGCGTTGTACACCCTGTCAGCCACCAACTCGAGCGGGGTCTCATTCACGTTGGCATTCGAGGCCTTCATGATGTTCATCACATCGTCATAGGTGAAATGGCCATCGGTCCGAGGATTTTCACGCTCGTATTCAGCTGGACGCGTTGCCCAGGCTTCAAACAATTTGGTCTTCAACATGCCCGGGCCGGGGAACAGCACTGATGCGCCGATTTTCGTGTTGCGAGTGCGCAGGTGAAGCAACAATGCCTCACTCATTGTGGTGACTGCCGCTTTCGACACCGAATAGATCGGAGTGTCAGCCATCGGCGCGATACCGCCGTTGCCGCTCGTGGTGTTGACGATGTGCCCTTCTTCATCTTGGGCGATCATGATCGGAGTGAAGACCTTGATGCCCCAAGCGACGCCGTACACGTTCACGTCCATGCACCAGCGCCAGTCGGCTGGTTCATAGTCCCAGAGTGCCAGCTGACCACCAGGTCCGAGCCCGGCGTTGTTGCACACCACGTGCACGCCGCCATAGGCCTTGAGAGTCTCTTGTGCGAGATTTTCCACTGATTCGAGCTTCGTGACATCGGTACGAACACCGGTAACCCCTAAGCCCTCGCCGCGCAGTTGCTTCACTGATTCGTCAATGCGCTCTTGCACGATGTCAGCAATGACAACCTTCATGCCCTCTTGTCCGAACCGCTGCGCCATAGCGAGCCCGATTCCACTTGCACCGCCAGTGACGACGGCTACCTTCCCTTTGAGCTCTTTCATGGTCAGGCCGCATTCCTTTGTGTGTGCTTCATCAATCCTGGGCAGTGAGTGGCTTCTTCTGGAATCGATGCGTAATCGATACCGCCGAACACTTCACCTGCTGTGAGGCAGTGCCTCTCTGCCAACGGACGCAACTTCTCCACATCAAAGTGGTAGAGACGCGCTGAGTTGTACGTCAACATCTGAGCAACTTCATCGATGTCGATTCCACCGAAGGTGTTGCGCAAGTGTTCGCTCGTGTAGGGCCACGAAGCTTCGAGATGCGGGTAGTCAGAACCCCATGCGATGTTTCTGATACCGACCTTGTCCCGCAAATCAGCTTCAATAGGGCGCAAAAAACTTGCCCCAACATGACACTGACGCTTCCAATAGGTGCTCGGACGCTCAGGCAGATCTTTCGTAGCGAAATAGCCAAAGAGCGTCTCTGAGCCGTGCGTTCCGTACTTCATACGGTCGTAGAAACCATCAAGCTCTTCGAGCGTGTCGACGACCCACTTGGTGCCGGTCTCGGTGTTGACAAAGTTGAGGTTCGGATGGCGTTCAAAAACACCACTGAACATGAGATGCCACATCGCACGATGACCCCACCACGTGACCTCGAGCATGAACATTGCAAGAGATGCTGGGAAGTACGGCCCGAACTCGGGAACGCCTCCCCCAGAGTGATGCGTGACAGCAAAATCGAGTTCTTCGCACTTGGCCCAGAGGGGCTCGTAACACGGGGCATACAACGGTTCGAAACCAGACCCTGGAGGGGCCCCTGGCAGCAACATGCCTCCACGCAGATTGTTCTCTTTTGCCCACTCAAGTTCCTTGACAGAACCAGCAACATCACCAAGAAAAACTTGAATGAGAGCTGACCGTTGCTCTGGCGCTTGCGACACGTAATCCGCCGCCCATCTGTTGTGGGCTTTCAGCCCAGCAAAGCGCAACTCACCGTCATTGCTAAGTCGCGGCGCTTCGAACATGTTGGCCGGAATCGGTGCGAATGGTGGGAGTGTGTTCGGAAACACCACCTCGGCCACGACACCGTCTGCCAATTGTTCTTTGATGCGGCGGTCTGAATTCCAGTTGCGATCGGCATCTTTCTCGGGGTCACCACCGACGCCGACGTTACGAGTGGACTTCTCGCCCATCGTCGCCTGAATCATCTTGTTTCGTTCTTCGACTTCTCTTGCCCAGTCGTCGAATTGCTGGTGGTACTTCTTCTCGAGGTAGTTCTTGTAGTCCCACAGGTCTGCACCTGCGTGACAGTCGGCGGAAATGACGACGTGGTGATCTGACGGTTTCATCTCGGGCACCTCACATGTGGCAGTCGTACTCGGCGATCCACCAACGACCGGCTTTCACCTCTGCTGGATCACTGAAATAGTTCGGATCTTGGCCAAGTTCTTCAGGCGTCGGCCCGACACGGTCTGCGATTGCCTGAAGTGCGTCTCGATCCATGTTGTAACAACGAATGGCGTTTTCACCCAGAAGGAGTGCTGTGTCGTCCACGGGAAGGTGTGCAAAGTCTTTCTTCAAACGGTCACGAGTGTGTGGCCAAGTGCCCTCAGGGTGCGGGTAATCCGTGCCCCACATGGTGCAATCAATTCCGATTGAGTAACGACGACGCAGCTCTTCCTTCGACATGGTTGATGCTCCGATGAAGCAGTTGACACCGAAGTATTCGCTCGGCAACTTCGAGAGTGTTCCTTTGATTTTGGCTGCCATCTTCTTCATGGTGTGACCGCCGCCAAAGTTGATGTCTGACTTCCAGAGCAAGTCTGATGCCCAATAGGCACCCGCCTCGGTGACCACGAATTTCAACTTCGGAAAGCGCTCGAAAGCTCCAGACAACAAGAGATGGAACATCGGCCGGTGGGTGAAGAACGGAACTTCATGCACATACACACCAAGGTTGTCGTTGTAGTTCGCAAAGTCGGCTTCGCCCGAGTGGGTATGCACCACCATGCCGCTTTCGGCGCATGCCGCCCAGAACGGGTCGTACGAACGGTCGTTGTATGGCTTGTTCGTGTGCCACATGGTCGGAATCATCACGCCGCGAATTCCTGGCTGTTGCGCAGCCCACTGCACCTCTTCCACTGCACGCTGAACATCGTGGGTGACCGGTACGAGCGCGATACCCGCACGACGCACAGGGTTGGCAGCACAAAACTCTGCCAACCAACGGTTGTGTGCACGAGCACCCGCATATGCAAGGCGAGGGTCTGTGATGCGACCCGCTGCAAGACCGGCGCCGAACGGAGGCGACTCTTGACCTGTCACTGCATCGGCATCGGCAAACACCACTTCACCAGCAACACCGTCATGGTCGAGCTCTTTGTCTCGCTGCACTGGGTCCCACGCGCCGGTGAGTCCGAGCTCGTTTTCCTTTTCCCACTGCTCGATGTAGTCCGCGTTCATTTCCATCTGCATACGGCGATGGTTATGCCGTTCTGCGACGTATTGGTCGAACTCGTCCATGACACTTGGGTCGAGATACGGGCGGTACTGCTCACAGTGAAGTCCGGCGTGACAGTCAGACGAAACGACGATGTAGTGCTTGCTCACCTGGTCAGTCCTTCTTGCCAAGCACCGACATATCGTCGTAGCGCTGATGCAAGAAGGGCTCGATGTCTTCGCGTGACGCGGTGCCCACGATCTTGGCGTTGACGACTGTTGCCCGCTCACTCCATGTCATATCGATGATGCGACGCACCGGAATATCGGCAAGGAAGTCAAGCGGCGAATCTTTCAAGGTCACCGTTCCATCGACGAGTTCCACCTTGCGCTCGATGTGGTGCTTGTAACTGTGAACAATCAACGGGTCACTGTCGAGCGTGTTCTTCACCTCACATGACGGCGACACCTTGAAGTAGAAGTCACAGCTGTCACGTTCAATTGGGTCACGGGTACCGGTAATCGTGCCGTTCACCTCGACAAGGTCATGACCCATACGTCCGATGTAGCCACTCACATTGTTGCCATCACGATTGATCTCGACCCGAGCGATCTTCTTCGGCTCGCCGAACACTTCGCGTCCACCGACAGTTGCCTGCTCAGTGGTCATGGGCATGAAGAGTGGGTACTCGCCTTCCTGGCTGCCGTGCATCGCGTGCACTCCGAACCAACCTGCACCGAAGCGAAGACCACCGGCCATCTCGACTTGTGTGATGTTGAAACGCACATACGGCTTCGCATGAGGCGTAAGTGGCTTCGGAAGAACCACGGCAATGATGTCTGGATCTGTTTCGTAGATGACTTCGAAACACTGCGCCCATGTCTGAGCACCCGTTGCTTCAAGTTCGCGATTGCGCCGAAGATTCTCGGGCTTTGCCGCGTAACGAACGGTCGAAAAATCAACCATGATTCCCCCCAATTGTGATGCGCAACCCCGAAGAGTCACGTTGGTGGCCCCCACCACCAGACCACAAGTGTCGGAGATAAGACCCCTCCGTGTCAAACCTCTCGGCACTCTTGCCGCCCGAAGTCCCGTCAATCTGACAGAAGTTGCTGAATACGAGTACGAAGCCAGCCTGATTCCCAGAAGCTCACGTCACCGCCGTGAGCCAACAGCCACTCATGGGCCCCCACGGCCACAGATGTGGCGTCTGCATCTCCTGGAGCAACTCGCAAAGCGGCTTCGACCAACCAGAGTGCTTCCACTGCGCGTCCATTGGCGAGGTGGTCGCGAGCACGGGACACCGCAACATCGATTCCGACCGCCGACACCAGATCAGCAAGCACATCGGCGCCTGCGGTCGGATGCAGTTCGGTGGTCGCCTG
>Ga0194130_10006730_pt1 | contig 13155 bp, 12 predicted proteins | sample TA2KigsurfametaG_FD_160084 | JGI IMG/M metagenome (GOLD analysis project Ga0194130, IMG submission 160084) | Freshwater microbial communities from Lake Tanganyika, Tanzania - TA2015050 Kigoma 12 surface | ecosystem: Environmental > Aquatic > Freshwater > Lake | place: Tanzania: Lake Tanganyika... | reverse complement strand
GCGGGGGGCGCGGGGGGCGCGGGGGGCGGGGTGGGCGCGCGCGGGCCGCCAAAGCGAAAGGGGCGCCCGGATCGCTCCGGACGCCCCCTCGATCGTCGCAGTTCGCGCGCGGCGTCAGCCGGCCGCGGCGACCGCGCGCTTCGCCATCACCGTGATGAGGTGGGCGCGGTACTCAGGCGTGCCGTGGATGTCGCCGTTGCAGGTGCCGGCCGGGACCGTCACGCCGTCGAGGGCGGCAGGGCTCCAGTTCTTGTCGAGCGCGGCCTCCATCGACTTCATGCGGATGACGCCGTTGCCGGCGCCGGTCACGGCCACGCGCGCGCCCTGCGCCGTCTTCGCCACGAACACGCCGATCATGGCGTAGCGCGAGGCGGGCGAGGGGAACTTCATGTAGGCGGCCTTCTGGGGCACCGGGAAGGAGACCTTCGTGATCACCTCGCCCGGCTTTAGCGCGGTCTCGAAGACCGAGACGAAGAACGCATCCGCCGCGATCTGGCGCTGGTCTGTGTGGACCGTGGCGCCGAGGCCCAGCACCGCGGCCGGGTAGTCGGCGGCGGGGTCGTTGTTGGCGACCGAGCCGCCGATCGTGCCGCGGTTGCGCACCTGCGGGTCGCCGATGCCCTCAGCGAGCGCGGCGAGGGCCGGGATGGCCTTCCTGACGTCGGCCGAGCCGGCGACCGCGGCATGGGTCGACATGGCGCCGATCGTGACGGCACCGCCGGCGGCCGAGATCCCCTTGAGGTCCCTCGCGCCGCCGAGGTCGATCACGTCGGTCGGCTTCGCGAGCCTCTGCTTGAGCGTCGGGATCAGGGTCTGCCCGCCCGCCATGTACTTGGCGTCGGACTTGCCCTTGGCCTTGGCGGCGGCGTCTGCCGCGGAGGAAGCCGTGTGGTAGGCGAAATCGTACATCTTCAGGAACTCCCCTTACTCGGCGGCCTTGCGATGGGCGCCGTTGATGACGGACCAGACCTTCTGCGGGCTGGCCGGCATGTCCATGTGGGTCACGCCGTGGTCCTTGAGCGCGTCGACGACGGCGTTGATCACCGCGGGCGGGGAGCCGATGGCCCCCACCTCGCCGCAGCCCTTCACGCCGAGCGGGTTGTGCGTGCACAGCGTCGTGTGCGTCGCCACCCCGATCGAGGGCAGGTCGTCGGCGCGCGGCATGGCGTAGTCCATGTACGAGCCGGTGATCAGCTGGCCGTCCTTGTCGTAGACGCAGTTCTCGAGCAGCGCCTGGCCGATGCCCTGCGCGACGCCGCCCTGGACCTGGCCCTCGACGATCATCGGGTTGATGACGCGGCCGACGTCGTCGACGGCGGTGAAGTTCACCACCTTCGTGACGCCGGTGTCGGGGTCGATCTCCACCTCGGCGATGTGGCAGCCGCCGGGGAAGGTGAAGTTCTTGGGGTCGTAGAACGCGTTCTCCTCGAGGCCCGGCTCAAGTTCCTCGAGCGGGTAGTTGTGCGGGACGTAGGCCGTCAGCGCGATCTCGCCGAAGGTCTTCGACTTGTCGGTGCCCACGACGGTGAACTTGCCGTCCTTGAACTCGATGTCGTTGACCGAGGCCTCGAGCAGGTGGGCGGCGATCTTCTTCGCCTTGTTGACCACCTTGTCGAGCGCCTTGACGATCGCGGTGCCGCCGACGGCGAGCGAGCGCGAGCCGTAGGTGCCCATGCCGAACGGGATCTTGTTCGTGTCGCCGTGCACGATGTCGACCTGGTCGATGCCGATGCCCAGCGTCTCCGACACGAGCTGGGCGAAGGTCGTCTCGTGGCCCTGGCCATGGCTGTGCGAGCCGGTGAGGATGGTCACGCTGCCGGTGGGATGCACGCGCACCGTGGCGGCCTCGTAGAGGCCGGCGCGCGCGCCGAGCGCGCCCGCGATGTTCGACGGCGCGATGCCGCAGGCCTCTAGATAGGTCGAGACGCCGATGCCGCGCAGCTTGCCGCGCTTCCTCGCCTCGGCGCGACGCGCCTCGAAGCCGGCCCAGTCGGCCGCCTTCTGCGCCTGCTCGAGGGTCGAGAAGTAGTCGCCGCTGTCGTACTGGAGCGCCACCGGCGTCTGGTAGGGGAAGGCATCGGTGGGGATGAAGTTGCGGCGGCGGATCTCGACGCGATCCATGCCCATTTCACGCGCCGCGATGTCCACGAGGCGCTCGATCAGGAAGGTCGCCTCCGGCCGGCCGGCGCCGCGATAGGCGTCGACCGGGACGGTGTTCGTGAACACCGCCTTCACCTCGGCGTAGATCGCCGGCGTCGTGTACACGCCCGCGAGCAGCGTCGCGTAGAGGTAGGTCGGGATGCACGACGCGAAGGTCGACAGGTAGGCGCCCATGTTCGCGACGGTGGCGACGCGCAGGGCGAGGAACTTGCCGTCCTTGTCGAGCGCGAGCTCGGCATGGCTGTGATGGTCACGGCCATGCGCGTCGGACATGAAGCTCTCGGAGCGGTCCGCCGTCCAGCGGACCGGGCGCCTCACCTTGCCCGCCGCCCAGGTGACGATCGCCTCCTCGGCGTAGTGGTAGATCTTCGAACCGAAGCCGCCGCCGACGTCCGGCGCGTAGACGCGCAGCTTCGACTCCGGGATGTGGAGCACGAAGGCGCCCATGAGCAGGCGGATGACGTGCGGGTTCTGGCTGGTGGTGTAGAGCGTGAAGTCGCCGCTCGCCGGGTCGAAGTCGCCCGTCGCCGCGCGCGGCTCCATCGCGTTGGGGATAAGGCGGTTGTTGAAGAGGTCGATTTTCGCGACCTTGTGCGCCTTCGCGAAGGCGGCATCCACGGCGGCCTTGTCGCCGAGTTCCCAGTCGTAGCAGAGGTTGCCCGGCGCGGCGTCGCCATGGACCTGCGGCGCGCCCGCCTTGAGCGCGTCCTTGGAATCGACGACGGCGGGCAGCTGCTCGAAGTCGATCTCGATCAGCTCGGCCGCGTCCTTCGCCTGGGCGCGGGTCTCCGCGATCACGACGGCGATCTGGTCGCCGACATGGCGCACGCGGTCGACGACGAGCGGCGGGTGGGCCGGCTCCTTCATAGGCGAGCCGTCCTTGTTCTTGACGAGCCAGCCGCAGGGCAGGCCGCCGACGCCATCGGCCGCCATGTCGGCGCCGGTGAAGACCGCGACGACGCCGGGCGCCGCCTTGGCCTTCGAGAGGTCGATCGAACGGATCCGCGCATGGGCCTGGCCCGAGCGCAGGATATGCGCATGGGTCTGGCCCGGGCGGGCGATGTCGTCCGTGTAGGTTCCGCGACCGGTGAGGAAGCGGACATCTTCCTTGCGCCGTACCGAGGCGCCGATGCCGTCAACACCCATGGACTTATCTCCCTGTCGGTTGTTATTCGGCCGCGCCGCGCATCGCGGCGGCGCCTGCCTGGATCGACTTCACGATGTTGTGGTAGCCCGTGCAGCGGCAGATGTTGCCCTCGAGCCACTCGCGGATCTCGTGCTCGCTGGCGTCCGGGTTGGTCTTCGCGAGGTCGACGGCGCTCATCACCATGCCGGGCGTGCAGAAGCCGCACTGCAGGCCGTGGTTGTCGCGGAAGGCCTCCTGCATCGGATGCATCTTGCCGTCGGCGCCGGCGATGCCTTCGATCGTCGTCACGCTGGCGCCCTCGAGCTGCGCGGCGAGCAGCGTGCAGGCCTTGGCCGACTTGCCGTCCACGTGCACGACGCAGGCGCCGCACTGGCTGGTGTCGCAGCCGACATGGGTGCCGGTCAGTCCGAGCTTCTCGCGCAGGACCTGCACGAGGAGCGTGCGGCCCTCGACCTCGACCTTGACGGGGCGGCCGTTCACGGTCAGCGAAACTTGAGGCATTGGCGTCACTCCCTCTCGATGACGAAACACGGCGGGCGGTGCTTCCCCCTCGCCGGAACTGATATCCCTCGGATGTTCCGCCGCGTGCCCGCTCGGCGTCAAGCGCGGGCGGCGGCGGGGCGGCGCTCAGCCGCGCGCGAACCAGGCGATCGCGGCCACGGCCGCGACGAGCAGCGGGATCCAGATCCAGGGCGACAGGCGGAACCCCGGATCCGGGCGCTCCTCCGGCGTCGCCGGGACGCGCGGCTCGGGCTTCGCGAGCTCCTCGGCGGGGAACTCGGCGGCGAAGCGGGTGAAGAACTCGTCAGCGAGCTTGCGCGCGGTGGCCTCGACAAGGCGCGAGCCGATCTGCGCGAGCTTGCCGCCGACCGAGGCGTCGGCGCTGTACTTCAGCAGCGTGCCGCCGCCGGGCGCGTCCTCGAGCGTCACCACGGCGCTGCCCTTACCGAAGCCCGCGACGCCGCCCTGGCCTGTGCCGGAGATGCGGTAGCCGTTGGGCGGATCGAGGTCGGAGAGCGCCACCTGGCCGTTGAAGGTCGCCTTGACCGGGCCGACCGCGAGCCCGACCTTGGCCGTGAACTCGGTGTCGGAGGCCTTCTGGATCTCCTGGCAGCCGGGGATGCAGCGGCTCAGGATCGCGGGGTCGTTGAGCGCGGCCCAGACGCGCGCGCGCGACGCGGGAAGGGTCTTCTCTCCGGTCAGTTCCATGTGCGTGCTCCAATGTCGGAAACGGCGCGCAAGCTACGCGCTCGCCCCCGCTTGCTCAAGGCGGCACGGACCGCGGCGCGAGCGGCCAGCCATGGGCGGGATCCCCGGGGTCGCCGAGGATGCACCCCCGGTCGGAAATGAAACTTGCCCGCGCGGGGGGCTTCCCCTAAGTGCTTTTTATGAGGCGAGGCGCTCCGACCCTAGGGGTGCCCATGAACAATGGAGATCACGCAATGCTCGATCGTCGCAGGCTCCTCCAGGGCGCGGCCTTGCTCTCGCTCGCGCCGCTCTCCAGCCTCGGTGCCCAGGAGAGGCGCACGCTCTCGATCGTCACCGGCGGCACAGGTGGCGTCTATTATCCACTGGGCGGCGGACTGGCCAACATGCTGGCGAAGCATGTCCCCGGCTGGCAGGCGACTTCGGAAGTCACCGGCGGCTCGGTGGACAATCTGAAGCTGCTCGGCGCGCGCAAGGCGGATATCGGCTTCACGATGGCGGATGCCAGCCTGGACGCGGCCAAGGGCGAGGACAAGTTCAAGGGCGCGCCCGTGCCCAATCGCGCGCTGGCGGTGCTCTACCCCAACCGCATGCACGTAGTGACTATCGAGGGCACCGGCATCAACACGATGCGCGACCTCAAGGGCAAGCGCGTCTCGACCGGTTCGCCCGGCAGCGCGACAGAGGTGATGGGCTTCCGGCTGCTCGAGGCGGCGGGCATCGATCGCGAGAAGGATATCCGGCGCGAGCGTCTGGGCGTTGCCGAGTCGACCAACGCGCTGAAGGACCGCAAGATCGACGCCTATCTCTGGGTCGGCGGCCTGCCGACAGCGGCCGTCACCGATCTGGCGGCGACCCCGAACGTGAAGATCAAGATGGTCGACCACGCGGAGTTCGTCGACGCGATGAACGCCAAGTGGGGCGCTCTCTATTCCAAGGGCGCGATCCCGGCGGGGACCTATCCCGGGCAGGACAGGGACAACCCGAACGCCGACGTGTGGAACATCCTGGTCGTCCACGAGGCCATGCCCGAGGACGTCGCCTACCGCATCACCAAGGTGGTCTTCGAGAACACCGCCGAATGGGCGACCGTGCATGCCGAGGCGCGCAACGTCACGCTGACCAACCAGAAGCAGGCCAATTCGCCCGTGCCCTTCCATCCGGGCGCGGCGCGTTACTTCGCCGAGCGCGGGATCAAGCTGGGCAGCTGAGCGGCGGAGCGGGATACCTGTCGCGCGTCGCGTCGCGCGTGCCTTCGGGACGCGCGCGCCGCTTCGCCGCCACTGGCGCACGAGACGAGGGGGCTCCATCATGGGCGAGCTGAAGCCGGACGTCGGCGGCGAAAAGCGGCTGGCCGATGCCGAGCGCTTCGTCGAGATGGAGGAGGGGCCGTCCAACCGGCTGCGCGGCTGGATCGGCGCCATCGTCACCGGGCTGGCGGTCTCGAGTTCGCTTTTCCATCTCTACGCCGCCTACGACATCGTGCCGACGCAGACGCTGCGCCCGCTGCATGTAGGGCTGGTGCTGGGCCTGGTGTTCCTGCTGTTCCCGGTCGCGCAGCGTTTCCGGCATGCGATCCGCTGGTGGGATCTGCTCGCCATCGTCGGCGTGGTCTTCACGATCGGCTACATGCTGGCGGGCGGCGAGGATTTCGGCGACCGGGCGAGCCTGCCCAATCGCGACGACATGCTCGTCGGCGCGCTCTTCATCCTGCTGCTGCTCGAGGCGACGCGGCGCACGACGGGCTGGATCATGCCCGTGCTCGGCGTCCTCTTCATCGCCTATGCGTTCTGGGGGCCCTATCTTCCGCCGCCCTGGACCCATCGTGGCTACGACGCGGAGCGGATCGTCGGCCATCTGTTCATGACCCTCGAAGGGATATTTGGCACCGCCGTCGACGTATCCTCCAGCCTGATCGTCCTGTTCACGATCTTCGGCGCCGTGCTGCAGGCTTCCGGCGCGGGCAAGTTCTTCATCGATTTCTCGTTCCGCGCGATGGGCGGGCAGGCGAACAGCGCCGGACGCGCGATCGTGCTGTCGTCCTTCCTGCTCGGGGGGCCGTCGGGTTCCGGCGTCGCGACCACCGTGACGATCGGGTCCGTCGCCTATCCGCTGCTGAGCAAGGCCGGCTATGGCCGCAACGCCGCCGGCGGGTTGCTCGCGGCGGGCGGGCTCGGGGCCATCATCTCGCCGCCGGTGCTCGGGGCAGCCGCGTTCCTGATCGCCGAGTTCCTCAAGATCTCCTATCTCGACGTCATCCGCATGGCGCTGATTCCGACCATCCTCTACTACTTCACGCTGCTCGTGATGGTGGAGATGGATGGCGGGCGCTTCGCGATCGTGAAGGTCGATCTCGGGCGCAGCGAAACGCTGTGGGAACTGACCCGGCGCTACGGCTTCCATTTCACGTCGCTGATCTCGGTCGTGGTGCTGATGGTGATGGGCTACTCGCCCGTCCTGTCGGTTTTCTACGCGACCGTCCTTGCCATCCTTGTCAGCTATCTGTCGCGCGAGACCGCGCTGACCCCGCGCAAGCTGGTCGATGCGCTCGCGTCCGGAACGACCGGGGTGCTCGGAACCGCGGCCACCTGCGCCTGCGCCGGCATCATCGTCGGCGTCGTGACCCTGACGGGGCTCGGCCTGAAGTTCAGTTCGATCGCGATCGCCTATGCCGGCGGTTCGGTTGTCCTGACCGCCGTCTACACCGCCCTGATCGTCTGGATCGTTGGCCTCGCCGTGCCGGTGACGGCTAGCTACATCATCTGCGCGGTGATCGCCGCGCCGGCGCTGATCAAGCTCGGCGTGCCGGACTTCGCGGCCCACATGTTCATCTTCTACTACGCGGTCCTGTCCGAGGTGTCGCCGCCGACCGCGCTCTCGCCCTTCGCCGCTGCCGCGATCACGGGCGGCAATCCCTATGCCACCACGCTCGAAAGCTGGAAATACACGATGCCGGCCTTCCTCGTGCCCTTCGTCTTCGTGCTCGACCCGCTCGGCGCGGGGCTCCTGCTGGAGGTGCCCAGGAACGGCAGCTGGATCGACGTCGCCTGGGTCACGTTCACGACCTCGATCGGCATCGTCGGCTTCGCGGTGGCGGCCCAGGGCTGGCTGTTCGGCCGCGTGGCGACGTGGATGCGCGTGGCGGGTATCATGGTCGGCATCGCGCTGCTCTTCCCCAGCATCATCGACGCCGCTTCCGCCACGCTGCAGCCCCAGCACATCGTCTGGGTCAAGACGATGGGGCTGGGCCTTGCGGGGGCGGTGCTCGCGATCCAGCGCCTGAACCGTGCGTAAGGCCGCCCGCGCTGAGGCGCGGGCGGCTCCGGCCGCACCGCGGCGCAAGCCCGCCGCGGATCTCGGCACGCTCGGCAAGGCGCTGCGCGTCCTCGACTGCTTCACGCCCGAGCGCCGGCGCCTGACACTGGCCGAGGTCATCGCGCAGACCGGCCTGCCGCGCGCGACCGCGCATCGCTTCCTGCGCGCGCTCGCCGCCTACGGCCTGCTCGACCAGGACCGCGCGCGCGGCGACTACCGGCTCGGCCTCAAGCTGTTCGCGCTCGGCAGCATCGCGCTCGCCAATCTCGACCTGCACCGCGAGGCCGGCCCGGCGATCGACCGTCTGACGCGGCTGAGCGGCGAGAGCGTGCATCTCGCGCTGTTCGACGGCTTCAACGTCGTGGTGGTGGCGCGCCGCGACGGCGACGCCTCGCGGCGCAGCGTCGTCACCGAGATCGAGCAGGCCCCGGCGCACTGCACCGCCGTGGGCAAGGCGGCGCTCGCCTTCCAGCCCGCCGAGGTCGTCGATCGCCTCTGCGCGGCCGGCCTGCCGCGCTTCACGCCGACGACGATCTCCGACGCCGCGGCGCTGCGCGCGGCGCTGCAGCAGATCGCGCGGCGCGGCTTCGCGATCGACGACGGCGAGCACCGGCCTGGCGTGCGCTGCATCGGCGCGCCGATCCGCGATCCGGGCGGCCGCGTCTTTGCCGCGCTCAGCGTCACCGGGGCCGCCGCGCGCATCACCGCGCGGCGGGCGAACGAGCTCGGACCGCTCGTCGTCGACGCGGCCGACGCGATCTCGCGGCGACTGGGCTGGCGCGGCGAGGGTTGACAGTCGACGCAACGGGCGGCGAGCATCGGGATACGAGAAACAATCCCAAATAGTGAGAAACGCCCGATGAAGATCCACGGAATCATCCCCCGATGACCACCCCCTTCGACTCGCAGGGGGACATGCGTCTCGAGCACGTGCCCGCCCAGGTCGACTGGCTGATCGCCCAGGGCGCGCACGGCCTCGCCGCCGGGGGCAGCACCGGCGAGGGCCACGTGCTCGACGGGGCCGAGTACAAGGACCTGATCGAGGCGACCGTCGCGGCGACCAGGGGGCGCGTGCCGGTGATCGCCGGGATCATCGTCGACAGCACGCGCGAGGCGATCAAGCGCGGCCGCGCGGTGGCCAAGAGCGGCGTGGCGGCGCTGCAGGTCACGCCGGTGCACTACCTGTTCCGGCCGACCGACGACGCCATGCTGCAGCACTTCAAGGCGCTGGCCGAGGAGACCGGCATGCCGATCATGATCTACAACGTCGTGCCCTGGGCGTATCTGTCGCCGCAGCTGCTGACGCGGATCATGAACGAGGTGCCCGGCATCGTCGGCGTCAAGCAGAGTGCGGGCGACATGAAGCTGTTCGCCGATCTCATGATCATGGCGAACCCGCGCAACCTGATCTTCAGCGCGGTCGACGCGCTGCTCTACAGCTCCTTCACGCTCGGCGCGCACGGCGCGATCGCCGCCATCCTCACCGCGGCACCCAAGGCCTGCGTCGAGCTCTGGGACGCGACGCGGGCGGGCGACCACAGGAAGGCGCGCGGCATCCACGAGAAGCTGTTGCCCCTGTGGAACGCGATCATCTCCGACAACCTGCCCGCCAACACGAAGTACTGCCAGGCGTGCCAGGGCCTGACGACGCTCGAATCCCGCGCGCCGATGCCGATGCCGAGCGCCGCTCAGCGCGCGGCGATCGACAAGGCGCTCGCGGGGCTCGGCGATCTGGTCCAGCTGCGCGCTGCCGGCTGAACCGCGAACCAACGAAAACGAAGGGAGAGGAAAAATGTTCGGACGTCTCGTCGCGACGGCGCTCGCCGTCGCGCTGTCGGCCCAGCTCGCATCGGTGCAGCCCGCTTCGGCGCAGGGCAGGTTCCCCGAGCGCGACATCACCTTGATCGTCCCCTGGGCCGCGGGCGGCGGCACCGACACGGTGGCGCGCACGCTGGTCAAGAACGCCAAGCAGCACATCGGTGTCGGCATCAACGTCGTCAACCGCGCCGGCGGCACCGGGGTCGTCGGCATGCAGGCGGTGGCGAGCGCGCGGCCGGACGGCTACACGCTCGGTCTGATCACCTTCCACCTGAGCAGCTATCGCCATCTCGGCGTCAGTCAGCTCTCCTATCGCGACTTCGAGCCGATCGCGCTGGTCAATCGTTCGCCCGCCGCCTTCGTCGTCAAGGCGGACTCCCGGCTCGCGACGCTCAAGGACCTGGTCGACTACGCCAAGGCCAATCCGGGCGTCGTGACCGTCGCCAATTCCGGCGCCGGAGGTCCGCCGCATCTCGCGGCGATGATGCTGGCCAAGCAGCTCGGCCTCAAGTTCACGCTCGTCCCGTTCGACGGCGGGGCGCCTGCGCGCACGGCGCTGGTCGGCGGCCACGTGACGCTGCTCGCCTCGGGCGCCGACGAGGTGCTGCAGTTCCACAGGACGAAGCAGACCAGGTTCCTGGCCGTGATCAACGACGAGCGCCACAGTGCCTTCCCGGACGTGCCGACGGCGGCCGAGGCGGGCTTCCCGTTGCAGGGAGTGATCCTTGATTGGCGCGGCGTCGCGGCGCCCAAGGGCACCTCGCCGGAGGTGCTCGCCGTGCTGCGCGAGGGCTTCCGCAAGATGGCCCAGGATCCAGACGTCGTGAGGCTGATGGACGAGCTCGCGCTGCCGCGCGCGACGCTCGAGGGCGAGGCCTTCGGCAAGTTCCTCGCCGACATCGAGGCGTCGCTCGAGCCCGCACTCGCCGAGGCCGGTCTATTGAAGAAGTGACGCGGCGCCGATGGTCGCGCGCAGGCGCGCACCCGATTACGCGGCGGCGGGCATCCTCGTGATGCTCGCCGTCGTCATCGTCTGGGAGTCGACGCGCTGGCCGGCGGCGGCCGCCTTCGCCGGCAATCCGACGCTGGTGCCGCATTCCCTCGCCGTGCTGATGGTGGTGACCGCGATCGCCATCGCCTGGTTCGCCGGCGCCGGCATGCCGGCCGAACGGGGCCATGCAGGCGGGGCGCTACTCGCGATCGGCGCCACGGCGGCGCTGGCGGCGCTGCTGCCGGTACTCGGCGTGATCGGTGCCGGCATTCCTTATCTTTTCGCGCTCCAGCGCGCCTGCGGCGCCCCGGGCCGGGTCTCGGCGATCAGCGCCTTCGTCGCGCCGATCGCGCTCTATGCGGTCTTCGCCAAGGGGCTGAACGTGCCGCTGCCGATCGGCTCGCTCTGGCCGCTGCTGGTGAACTGAACCGTGTTCGATCCCGGTCTTCTGCTTCAGGGCTTCGGGCAGGTCTTCCAGCCCGAGGTCTTCGTCTTCCTGATGATCGGCACGGTGCTCGGCATCGTCGTCGGCGCGATCCCGGGCCTCACCGCGACGATGGCGATCGCGCTGCTGATCCCGTTCACCTTCCAGATGAACCCGATCTCCGGGATCGTGATGCTGCTGGCGATCTATGCGAGCGGCATCTACGGCGGCGGCATCGCCTCGATCCTGATCCGCACGCCGGGGACGCCGGCGGCGGCGGCGACCGTGCTCGACGGCTATCCGATGGCGCAGCAGGGGCATGCCGGACGCGCGATCGGCATCGCGACGATCTCCTCGGGCATCGGCGGCGTGTTCTCGGCCGTGTGCCTCGCGTTGTTCGCGCCGCTCCTGGCCACGGTGGCGCTGCGTTTCTCGGCGCCCGAGTATTTCGCGCTCGCGGTGTTCGGCCTGGTGGTGACGATGAGCCTCGCGGGCGACGCGCCGATCAAGGGGCTTGCCGCGGCGCTCGCCGGACTGCTTGTGGCCATGATCGGCCTCGATCCGATCGGTGGCTTTCCGCGCTTCAATTTTCGGCGTCGCGGAGTTCAGCGGCGGTCTCAATTTCGTCGCGGTCATGATCGGGCTGTTCTCGCTGTCGGAGGCGTTCCGCCAGCTCGAGACCATGGGGACGTCGATGCCGGTGCCGCCGGCGGTGCGCAACGTCTTGCCGCGGCTGAAGGAGATCCTGTCCTTCTGGAAGATCTACATCCGCTCCTGCGTCTTCGGCCTGGTGGTCGGGTTGACCCCGGGCATCGGTGCCGAGACCTCGAGCTTCCTCTCCTATTCCGAGACCAGGCGCACGGCCAGGGATCCGAGCCGCTTCGGCAAGGGCGCGCCCGAGGGCGTGGCCGCCGCGCAGAGCGCCGAGAACGCCAGCACCGGCGGCGATCTCTTGCCGATGCTCACGCTCGGCGTGCCCGGCGATGCGGCGACCGCGGTGCTGATGGGGGCGCTCACGATCCACAATCTGCAGCCCGGGCCGCTGCTGTTCCAGGACCGGCCGGACCTGGTGCACCAGATCTTCGCAGGGATGATCTGCGCCAACGTCGCCTTCGTGATCGTCGGGCTGGTCGGCGCGCGGCTCTTCGCCTTCGTGGTACGGGTCGATCGCCGCGTGCTGGTGCCGATTATCTGCCTGCTCAGCCTGATCGGCGCCTATGCCATCGAGAACAACCCGATGGACGTCTGGGTCACGCTGATCTTCGGCGTCGTCGGCTGGCTGATGCAGCGCAACGGCTATCCCGTATCTCCGCTGGTCCTCGCGGTGATCCTGGGCGGCATGATGGAATCCAACCTGCGCCGTGCGCTGGTGATGGGGCAGGGCGACGTCGCCATCTTCCTCGACCGTCCGATCGCGCTCGCCATCCTCGCCGCCGCCGCGCTCACCTTCGTCGCCGTGATCCGCCGGATGCGCCGCGCCTGATCAGCGGCTCCGCGCCATCGCCCATAGCCGTGGCCCGAACAGGGCGAGGACGGCGATCGCCAGCAGCGTCGCGGAGAGCGGGCGGGTCACGAAGGTGGTCCAGTCGCCGGCGCTGATCGTCAGCGCCTGGCGCAGCGCCTGCTCCGCGAAGGGCCCGAGGATCATGCCGATGATCACCGGCGCCGTCGGGAAGTCGTAGCGGCGCATGAAATATCCCAGCGCACCGATCGCATAGAGGATCACGATGTCCAGCGGCGACTGCGACCTGTTATAGGCGCCGATGGTGGCGAAGACGAGGATCCCGGCGTAGAGCATCGGCGCGGGTACCCTCAGGAGCCTGACCCAGAGCCCGACCAGCGGCAGGTTCAGGACCAGCAGCATGACGTTGCCGATGAACAGGCTGGCGATCAGGCCCCAGACCAGCGTCGGCTGGTTCTGCATCAGCAGCGGGCCGGGCTGGATGCCGTAGCTCTGGAAGGCGGAAAGCATGATCGCCGCGGTCGCCGAGGTCGGCAGGCCCAGCGTCAGCATCGGCACGAGCACCCCCGCCGCCGATGCGTTGTTCGCGGCCTCCGGGCCGGCGACGCCCTCGATCGCGCCCTTGCCGAACT
>Ga0194130_10006726_pt1 | contig 13160 bp, 5 predicted proteins | sample TA2KigsurfametaG_FD_160084 | JGI IMG/M metagenome (GOLD analysis project Ga0194130, IMG submission 160084) | Freshwater microbial communities from Lake Tanganyika, Tanzania - TA2015050 Kigoma 12 surface | ecosystem: Environmental > Aquatic > Freshwater > Lake | place: Tanzania: Lake Tanganyika... | reverse complement strand
CACCGCCGACAATCCGTCGAATTGATCGGTGGTCAGAACATTCAACTGATCGGTACGGAGTGCAAGTACATCGTCCGTACCAAATCCAGCTAAAGCAGCTGTAGGAGTGGCTTTCAATTGATCCGTCCGGAGAGCCACAACCTGATCTGTCCTAATCGATGCAAAGTCAGCCGACTCGAGTTGAGCGAAGTGGTCGGTTCGCAGCGCAACCAACTGATCCGTCCTGAGGTCGGATGCGGAGATATCCTGCATGAGCGCACCAGTGAACTGGTCCGTAGTGAGAACAGCCAACTGATCAGTGCGCATGGACTGGAAGTCCACTGAAGTCAGCGCATCGAGCTGGGAGCTGGTCATCACGCGAATCTGGTCCGTCCGAAGTGCATTGACCTGATCGGTTCCAAGATTGGCGGGCGCAAAGGATGCAATCTGGTCAGTGCGAATGACACTCAAGGCATCTGTGCGAAGCGAAGCGAAGTCTCTCGTCTCGACAGCCGCAATCTGACGCGTGGTCAACGCACCGATGTGGTCAGTCCTCAACCCCGCGAAGTCTGCAGTCTCAAGAGCCACCACCTGGTCCTCTGTAAGAGCCCTAACCTGATCGGTCTGCAGAGCTGCGACCTGGTCGGTGCGTAAACCGAGGATCTGAGCGGTGTTCATAACCACGATCTGATCTGTCCGCACCACACTGATTGCGTCCGTGCGGAACGCAGCGACATCACGCGTCTCAAGGTACTGAATGCGATCCGCCGTGATAGCGCGGATCTGGTCAGTACGCAAAACAGACGCTTGAGCAGTGGTCAGGGCAACCAGCTGAGCATCATTCAAGACCGCCACCTGGTCGGTACGAAGGGCCTTAATGGCATCGGTTGTCAAAGCTACCGTATCCAGGGTTTGCAAGCTCTCAATCTGACGAGTTGTTAGAGCAGCAACCTGATCGGTACGCATGGCAGCATAGTCCGCTGTCTCCAAGGACTCAATCATCTCACCAGTGAATGCGGTGATTTGGTCGGTCTGGAATGCAGCCACCTGACTGGTGCTAAGACCTATCACCTGAGCGGCAGAAAGTCTCGCAACCTGGTCCGTTCCGATCGCAGCGATGCCGTCGGTCTTGACTACTGCCAAATCACGGGATTCAAACTGAGACAACCGCTCTGCACCAAAGGCGCGGACCTGATCCGTGCGCAAGGCCGAAGCCTGGGCTGTGTTAAGACCCACCACCTGCTCCTCGGTGAGCGCGGCCACCTGGTCTGTCTTCAACGCACGTATAGCATCCGTTGAGAGGGACGCAACGTCAACAACCTGTATCTGACGGATCTGTTGGGTGTTAAATGCAGCCACCTGATCGGTTCGCAGACGGTTGAAGTCAAGAGTGTCGAGAACAACGATCTGCTCCTCAGACAGGGCGCGGATGTGGTCGGTACGCAATAAGGCCAAAGCGCTGGTTGAGATCGCATTGATCTGAGTCGTGGTCAGTGCCGCGACCTGGTCCGTCCTCCAGGCCAACAACTGGTCGGACCTTCCACCAGATGCAAGCTGAGTGGTCGTGATGGCCTGAAACTGAGCAGTCGAGAGCACCGAGACCTGATCGGTTCTGAACTCCACCGTTTGTGCGGTAGTCAACACAGCGATGTCCGCTGTCTCGATCGCCCGGACCTGGTCGGTCGTCAAAACCACCAAGTCGCGAGTCTGCAGATTTCGTGCCTGAGCCTCGGTGAACGCAGCGATTTGATCGGTCTTGAGAATCTCGAACTGAGCCGTGTTTAGAGCCTGAACCGCGGAAGTTGAGAGCCCAGCAATCTGCGAGGTCGAGAAAGCCTGGACCTGGTCAGTGCGGAGGTTATCGATCTGGGCGGTGGTAAATCCGACAAGATCAGCCACCTCGATTGCACGGATTTGATCCGTTCGCATCGCAGCGAGCTCCACGGTCTCGAAGGCCTGTATCTGGAGGGATGAGAGAGCCACAACCTGATTTGTGTTCAGCGCTGTGACCTGATCGGTTCCCATCCCGAAGATTTGTGCAGTGGTGAGCGAGCCAATATTCGTGGTTGTAATGCCACGAATCTGGTCAGTCGCCATGGCAGCCAAGTCACGCGTTTCCAAACCACGAATCTGCGTTGCTGTAAATGCAGCGACCTGGTCGGTCTTAAACCCACGGATCTGCTCGGTGTCCAGTGCAACCAATTGAGTGACTGACAAAGCCTGGACTTGTGTAGTTGTTAGCGCCGAGATCTGATCAGTCTGCAGCTCTCCGATTTGCCGCGTATTCAAGGCAAGCAGGTCTGTCTCAGGGTTAATGGCCTGAATCTGATCAGTGGTGAGCGCAACAAGATCACGTGTCTCGAGCTGGCCGATCTGAGTGCTCGTCAGAGCCTCAATCTGCGAGGAGCTGAGCGCGCGAACCTGATCCGTACGCAGTCCTGCAATCTGAGCTGAGTTCAGTATTGCGATATCGGTGGTCTGGATTGCACGGATTTGGTCGGTGCCCAGGGCCTCGAGATCGCGGGTTTCAAGTGCACGGAACTGAGTCGTCGTCAGAGCAGCAACCTGAGACGTATTCAACGCACTGGCCTGGGCGGTGGTGAGCGCAGCTACCTGAGCCACGGTAAGCGCCTGCACCTGAGTGGTGGTTAGAGCGCGAACCTGGTCGGTACGAAGATTCTCGACCTGACGTGTTGACATTCCAGCCAGATCAATTGCCTCGAAGGCTTGGATCTGATCGGTTGTCAATGCGACTAGGTCACCGGTCTCGATTGCAGCCACTTGCGCCGCCGACAAAGACTCAATTTGACTGGTTGAGAGTGCTGCAACTTGATCTGTTCGGAGGCCAACGATCTGTGCGCTAGTGAGTTGCGCGAGATCTCGGGTCTCGATAGCACGGATTTGATCGGTGCGCATCTCAGCGAGATCGCGCGTCTCAAGCGAGCGGATCTGCAGGGATGTCAGGGCGACAACCTGGTTGGTGGTCATCCCGGCAACTTGAGCCGTGTTCAGCGCTGCGATTTGAGCCAGCGAGAGAGCGGCAACCTGCTCGGTCGCAAGGAAGCTCACCTGATCGGTCCTGAGTGACTCAATCTGGCGTGTATCCATCGCAACGAGGTCGCGCGTCTGGATCGCCTGGATCTGAGCGCTACTGAGAGCGTTGAGATCATTTGTGCGGATCGCCTGGACCTGCGTAACCGAGAGCGACTCGATCTGCTCAGTGGTCAGGACAGCAAACTGATCTGTCCTCAGACCAACAATCGCTGCTGTGGTGAGGCCAGCGATCGCCGTTGTCTTCAGGAAGGAGATTTGATCGGTTGTGAAGCCCTCGATGTCTCTGGTCTCAAGTGCAGCGAGCTGAGCGGAGCTGAGCGACTCCACCTGCTCGGTGGTAAGCGCACTGACCTGGTCTGATTGGAAAGCAGCCAACTGAGTCGACGTCAACGCGGCCAAATCGCGTGTCTCTAGTGCACGAACCTGATCTGTCGTCAGAGCTTGAATGTCACGCGTCTCGAATGCACGAAGCTGCGTGGCGGTTAAACCCTCCACCTGCTCGGTCGTCAGCGCCTTAACCTGGCTCGTGCTCAGAGCCACCAGTTGAGTCGAGGTGAGTGCCTGGACCTGATCAACGTCCAGCGCCTTAACCTGATCGGTTCGCAAAGCCGCAATTTGAACGGTAGTAAGAACCGAAATGTTGCGCGAACCAATCGAACCGATCTGGTCGGTGGTCAGGACCGACAAATCAGTCGTCTGGATGACGGCCAACTGAGCAGCGGTGAGGCTCTCGATCTGCTCTGTGGTCAGCGCGCTGAACTGATCGGTTCCAAGGGCCTGGATCTGGGCAGACGTTAGAGACGTGAGATCGCGAGTCTCAATCGCACGCACCTGGTCTGTGGTCATTACGGCGAGGTCACGGGTCTCCATGCTTCGGAGCTGAACGGCGGTGAGAGAGGCAACCTGCTCAGTCGTAAGAACCTTGGCCTGGGCAGTCGTCAGAGCGACGATCTGCGCCGAGGTTAGCGATGCCACTTGGGTTGTCGTGAGCGACTTCACCTGGTCGGTGGTCAAGGCAGCAAACTGAGCCGTTGAGAGTCGGGCGATGTCTGCAACCTTGATTGCGGCAACCTGATCGGACGTCAGCAACGCCAAATCGCGAGTCTCAATGGCAACAATCTGAGCTGCCGAGAGAGAGGCAATCTGCTCGGTGGTCAGATAACCCATCTGGTCTGTTCCCAACCCAACAATTTGGGCGGTGGTGAGTGCCGAGATGTCTCGAGTACGAATTGCACCAATTTGAGCGGAATTAAAGACGGCCAAGTCGGCAGTCTGAATCGAGGCCAATTGAGCAACCGTTAGTGCTTCGACCTGCTCGGTCGTCAAAGCACTGGCCTGGGCAGTGGTAAGACCAACAATTTGAGCAGTGCTCAGGGCCGCGATATCGGTGGTTTGAATGGCGCGCACCTGATCCGTGGTGAGCGCAGCTAGATCACGGGTCTCCATTGCACGGAACTGCGCAACGGTAAGGGCCTCGATCTGTGCGGTGCTGAAGACGCGGAACTGCGCAGTGTTCAGGGCAGTGATCTGTGCCGCCGATAACCCGCCCACCTGCTCGGTGGTCAGGGCCTTGACCTGGTCGGTGGTAAGTGCTGCAAGCTGAGTTGTTGAGATCCCCAGGAGCTGGGTGGTCTTAAGTGCGGCCACCTGGTCGGTTCGCATCACAGCCAGATCACGGGTTTCAAGGGCTGCAATCTGAGTGGCCAACAGAGAGGCAACTTGAGATGTGGTCATCGCGGACACCTGGTCGGTTCCCAGTGCCCGAATCTGGTTGGAGTTCAGAGAGACGAGTTCTGTCGTGCGCAGCGATGTGACTTGATCGGTTCGTAATGCAGCAAGATCGCGGGTCTCGAGTGAACGGATTCCCGTTGCAGTAAATGCCTGAAGCTGGGAACTCGTGAGGACCTTGATCTGCTCGGTGCTAAGGGCCTCGATCTGGGCCGCAGTGAGGGCAGCAAACTGGGCCGTGGTGAAGGCACCCATCTGATCGGTTGTGAACGACGCGATCTGACGAGTGGTCATGGAAACAAGGTCACGAACCTCGATTGCCGCAATCTGGTCACTGGTCAGAGCAACGAGGTCTCGGGTCTCGATGGCGCGGATTTGATTCACGCCAAGGGCCTCGATTTGGCTGGTAGTCAAAGCACGAAGCTGGTCGGTGCGGAGTCCAGCAATCTGGGCTGTATCCATCGCACCAATTGCGGTGGTAGTCAGCGCAACGATTTGGTCAGTTCGCAATGCCTCAAGATCGCGAGTTTCAAGGCTGCGAACCTGTGCGAGTGTCAACGCATCGACTTGGGACGTGGTCAACGCAGCAGCCTGGGCAGTCGTAAGTGCAGCGAACTGCGATGCCGAGAGTGCTGCGACTTGGGCAGTTGTCAGCTGGGCAACCTGGTCGGTACGGAAGCCTTGAATCTGCTTGGTGGTGAGAGCTTGGAGATCCCGAACTTCGAGCGCCTGAACCTGCGAGGAGGTCAGCACAGACAGAAGAGTTGTTTGCAGCTCACGGATTTGAGTTAAAGAAATGGCCTCGATCTGCGAAGTGCTCAGCGTCTGGATTTGATCGGTGGTCAGAGCAGCCAACTGGGCGGAAGTCAGCCCGGAGACAATCGCAGTGGTTGAGTAAAGCTTCGCAAGCTGATCGGTTCTCAGGGTTGCAAGCTGCGCAGTGGAGAAACCCGCCATTTGATTTGCTGCGAAAGAGGCTAGGTCGTCGGTTTGGAAGGCCTGGAGTTGGTCGGTTTCCAAGGCGCGAATTTGCGCAGTTGTAAGCGCACGAACCTGTGCTGTATTGAGCGCAACGATGTGGTCTGTACGAAGCGCGGCAATTTGCCGAGTGGTCATCGCAGCGAGGTCCGCAGTCTGAATGGCCTCGACCTGTGCGGTGGTGAGGACATCGATACCCGTGGTGCGAATTGCCGCAACCTGGGCAGCGGTGAGGGCCTCGATTTGACTGGTGGTCAACGCGGAGACTTGATCTGTACCAATAGCGGCCACTTGAGCGGTTGACAGGGCTGCAATTGCAGCGGTTTGAATGGCCCGCAGTTGATCGGTAGCCAATTTGGCAAGGTCGCGGGTCTCGAGCGCCCGCATCTGAACAGCAGAGAGCGCCTCGATTTGATTCGTATTGAGCGCACGCGCTTGTTCGGTTGTCAAAGCAGCCAACTGGGCCGAGTTCAAAACAGCAATGTCTCTTGTTTCAATCGCGCCGATTTGGTCTGTCTTGATTGCAGCAATATCCGAAGTCTGGAAAGCGCGGAACTGCACACTGGTGAGGGCCTCCAGTTGGGAGGTTGTCAGCGCAGCAACTTGACTCGTGGTCAAGGCAGCAATTTGCAAATCCGTTAGGCGCGCAATATCACTCGTCTCAATCGCGACGACTTGGTCGGTATTTAGGGCCGCAATGGCGGTGGTCGAGAGAGCCTGTAACTGAGCAATAGTCAGTGCTTCGACCTGCGAGGAGGAGAGAGATTTCAGTTGGCTGGTGCTGAACGACTGGAGTTGTTGGACCGTTAAAACTGCCACTTGGGAGGTGGAAAGGCCACGAACTTGGTCGGTTGAGAACCCAGCAACTTGGGCTGTCGAGAGCCCTAGAACGTCACGGGTCTCGATCGCTCTGATCTGGTCGGTGCGAAGTACAAGGAGGTCCCGTGTCTCAAAGGAGCGCAGCTGGGTTGAGGTAAGAGCCTCAATCTGCTGCGTGCTCAATGAGCTTGCTTGAGAAGTGGAAAGGGCAGCCAACTGTGAACCTGTTAGCGAGGCAATCTGCTCAGTGGTGAGATTGCGCACCTGATCTGTTTTGAGGACGGCAAGCTGGGCCGTAGACAACGAGCCAATATCGCGGGTTTCTATGGCCTGAATCTGCAAGGTTGTCATTACTGAAAGAGGGCGAGTGGCAATCGCCGCGATTTGAACGGCGCTCAGGGCAGCGACCTGCTCGGTCGTCAATGCAGTGATTTGGTCGGAACCAATTGCGGCAATCTGGGTCGCAGAGAGAACGGCGATGTCACGGACCTCGATTTGTGCAATCTGTGAAGAAGTTAAAACCGCTACATCTCGGGTCTCGAAAGCCGCTATTTGAGTTACGGAGAGGTTAACGATCTGCTCGGTGGTGAGAACTCTTACCTGACTCGTGGTGAGAGCAGCGATTTGGGCTACGGAGAAGCGGGTGAAAGAGCCCTCGGGAACAAGGCTGATTTGATCGGTGGTCAGACGCTGAATCTGCGAAGTGGTCAGAGCGGTGAGTTGACGCGTGGAAAGCTGCTGGATTTGCTGCGATGTCAGCGCAGCGATTTGGCTGGAAGTAAGTGCAACAACCCCGGAGAGATCGATCGCATTGAGCTGGTCCTCGCTAAGGAGTACGAGTTGAGTTGTCTGAAGGCTCGCAATCTGGGTAGCTGTCATTGCCCTGATCTGGGCAGTGCTGAGAGCTTGAATTTGGGAAGTTGTTAGCCCACGGATCTGAGTGGTGGACATTCCAGCGAGGTCGCTCGTCTGAATGGCTTGTATCTTCTCGTCACTGAACGTTCCGAGCTGTGTGGTGCTGAGCGCTTGAACCTGAGCAACCGTTAACGCCGTGACTTGAGCGCCGGTCAGAGCCGTTGTTTGCTCGGTAGTGAGAGCCTGAACCTGCGATGCCTTAAACCCAGCGATCTGCGTAGTTGTCAATGCAGCGATGTCATCAGATTGAATTGCTCGCACCTGGGCGTCGGATAGCAGAACGATCTGCGAGACCCGCAGGCCAATGATGTTGTCAGATGTGAGCGCCTGAATGGCAGCAGTAGTAAGTTCTTCTATCACCGAGTTCGACAGTGCGGAGATTTGCGACGAGGTGAAGGTGGAAGCTTGCTCAGTTGTTAGGCTCATTTTTCTCTTTGTCCATTTTTGGCGTTGCGGTACAAACCACCGCCCTTGGACAAGCCAAGAGCGATGAACGGGATAAATCCTGGGGGGAGGTTATCAACTTTGCGAAGTAAAGGCAAACGATCAACCGAGGCTCGCACTGAGTACTGGCCCTAAGGTTGTTGTTTCCTGGCGACAATTCCGGCTTGACGCGTGGCGCACGGGCCAATGGTTGGCCATGGGAGTGTCTGATAGGATCTTGAGTAGGCCCGTCAAGCGCCCAGATGAATTTACTATTGAATACAAGTGTGCGCACACTTAACTAAGAGATCCCCTTGAGCAATTGCCTAACGCTGATTCCTATATACAAGTCAGGCTTGTCTGCTGAAGAGGATTTTTCCGTCAGACATTCACTCGCCAACCTCACCGGAAGGGAGGTTTCTTGGCTGGCTCCGCATGACCTCGACCTGCAGCCCTACGCCGATCGCTACGGCATCTCAAAGGCACTTGTCCAAGATAAATCATTTTTTCGTTCTATCGAGACCTACAGCCAACTGCTTCTTAGCGACCAACTCTATGAACATTTGTCTGAATATGAATTTTTACTCATATTACAGGCCGATGCCATCGTGCTTCACAACGGTCTGGACCGTTGGCTCGAGTCTCACTACGACTACATCGGCGCACCCTGGCCCAGTGGCTGGGAGTTCAAAACAAATGAATTCAAGCCCCAGGAGTTCCCAGACGGCATTTCTTTGCGAGCATTCGTTGGAAATGGGGGGCTGAGTCTGCGGCGAATATCGGCCATTCGCCAGCTCTTCGCTGAATTCGACGAGTTCAGAGTGAACTGGGCTACTAAAGGGTTTCCCGAAGACCTATTCATCTCTTTTGCCGGCTCACTCTCAACAAGCTTTCGACTCCCCAATCTCAGGGTGGCATCAGAATTCGCCCAAGAGCTCGAGCCTCAATGGCTCGCAAGGCTCAATGGCCATGTCACTCCGTTCGGGGTCCACGCCTGGCAGCTCCGGAATCGGGATTACTGGGAGTCACAGCCTTTCTGGCCCAAACCAACGCCCCAGCCCTAATTTTTTACGCCTCGGCTTGCCTTTGAACCTACAAATCTTTGTCGTCTTTCACAAGGCATTCGACGCCCGGGTTCTCGAGGCCTTCTCACCAGAAGAGCAAAACCAATGGTTCACTGCCTACGCGGTCAATCCGGCGCATCCAAAGAGCCTCTTGGTCGAGAACGAATCACTGGACATCGAAGCGTTCAGACAAAAGCACCAAAAGCAGCGGTTTTGGCCGCGGCTTTTAGTCGAGTACGAACTGCTCCATCACAACCCCGATCTCCAGCAAAGGGGGCTCATGGAGACCTCTTGCTATATCCATCTCTATGAGAACGGGCTGATTCATGCCGACACCGACTATGTAGGTGTCTGCCAATACGACATGCACTGGACCAATGAAGCAGCACAGCTTCTAAGAACCATTGCTTCGCTCCCCCAGCCCTTAAGGCTCGGCTGCGGAATCGACTTGGGCGCGATCATCAATTCACAAGGTGTATTTCACGAGAAGGCCTACGCCGACCGAAGGGACTGGGCATTCCTTATCCAGAGCTACAATGGCTTTTTTAACCGCTCACTCGAGCTCAAGCAGCTCGTTGGAATGCCATTGACGCTCTTTCAGACCTACATCTTGCCGCGTCAGGAATTCCTTCAACTTGCAGCCTGGCTCAAACAACTTGCAGACGAAATCTACCCCTGGGCATGCCAACCTCCCTATGAATCGCATTGGGGAGCACTGGGTGGTTACACCGAGCGAGCAGAGTCGGTCTTCTTCGCAGCAAAGATTCTTGAGAGCGGCATGCATTACGCACGACTTCCACTCGATCACAATCGAGCCACTGCAGAGAAACTTGGGGGAATAAAAACCCACTACCGAGAGCAATCGGATTAATACCCGAACCTCGGTTGGGACTAAACCAAGAGTCCCAGCAGGTCTTGTGTCACCTTATGCCAAGAAAAATCCCTCGACACCTCTTCGGTGTCTTGTCGAACCGGGCCAGCAGCCACTCTCTGGCTCATGATTTCAAGCAGCGCATCCAAGCTCGGCTCAACAAAGAAGTTGTCTGTGGTTAGGCGCTCTTCCCGTATTCCAGCATCGTACAAAACTCTATTTGGAAGTGCCGCACTGGGGATCTTCGCGCTCGAGTCGCGAACAAACTCATCGGTGGCGCCACCACCAGTGACAATAACGGGTGTTCCACAACCCATGGCTTCCAAAACAGGAAGATTAAAACCCTCGGCGCGGTAAGGAGAGACATAGCAATCGGCCGCACCATGAAGAAGTCGGAGCTGAGAGAGATCGAGGTTCTGATTCAAAATCACCGCGCGTTGAACCACCGCAGCAGACTCCTCTGCTGTTAGTGTTCGAAGGCAATCCTGAACAACCTGCTGGGCCTGTATCCCATACAAGGTGCTCTGGTCCTTCAGAACAAGCCGAACATTTGGAACTCTTAAAGCCAGGCGAGCAAATGACTTAACGAGAATATCGATTCCCTTATTGATGCTCATCGCGCCGATGTTCAAAAAACAATACTCATCTTCTTGAATACCAAGCTGGCCGCGAATCGCGCTTCGCTCATCGGCACTGACCGGATAAAAATACTCTGCATCAACACCGTGATGGACAACATGCACTCGGTCGGCAGGAAAGCCGAATCGAACAATCTTCTCTCGAGACCACTGGGACGGCGTGACCACAATGTCTTGATCACGAAAATTCTCGACTCGGTAGCCCTGACCACCACAAAAATCATTCTGACTAAATCCAAAATTCGTCACCACAAAATGGGCCACTCGCGTTTGGCTGCGAATCGGGAAAGAGAAAAATGGATACGCAATTTCGTAGTGCCATCCAGATTTCAACGGCTTCTTCGGCAGTCGCACCGACATGATGCTTTTCTTTGCCGCGGCGCTAAAGCCTGCCTGGCTCGACTCCTCAGACCAACGCTGACTGAAGTAGGGGGCATCCTCGTGAGAGAGCGAGAGGCCTCGCTTCTTCATTAGGGCCAGCAATTGGAATTGATTGACCATTGCAAAGGAGTGGCAGATGTTTCGCCAGCCATAGACATGAAGATTCATTCAGGGCCGCCTTTCAACTTATGCGCCGAAATGCATTAAGAGACACCAATTGTGGTCAGCAGGCGCTGAGCCACCGCCTGGGGGTGGTAATGCTCACAAACCCAATGGTGGGCCTTCTCAGACATTTCATCGAGCGAATTGGGGTCCGCGAGCATCTCGCTGAGTCGATCGACAGTCTCCTCGATTGCATGGAGTCGAATGGGAACATAGTGCTCCCAAGGGGTGGGCATTACGGGAAGCTCAAACCCGTACTCCCGAAAATCAAGCTGAATGGGAACCGCGCCATACGCCAAACCCTCCCAGAAACGCCAAGAGTCCCATCGGAAGATCGCAATGTCGGCCTCTCGGTGCTTGAAAGAGTAGCGCTGCTTGTCGATTTCAGACATGGTCTTCTCTAGGTACCAGAAATCGGTTTGGGGGCGAACGTACTCACCCCCATAGGCCAACAAAAGTGACGACGCAGCCAACTGGGCAGCGTACTCATCTCCGTACAAGGACCGGCGATCGATCGAAAAGTGTTTTTGAATTCGGGGCAGAAAAGAGAGCATGAGGCTCTCTCGGACCGATTGACGAAATGTGGGGTTAAAGTTGTCGACCACACAGCGAGCGCGAGGAACCCGCAGCCCCCAGTGGCGTCGGGCGTCATCGAGCACGTCGGACGAGCAGCCAAATGCCAGGGGCTGAGCATGGGGGTTTTTGTCCATAAGGCGGTTTCGATGGGCAAGAAATACCGTGAAGTCGCTCGGGAAATCGATGTAGTTAGAGTCATCAGATGAGTAGAACAGGATGGGCGCTCGGCCCCGGCAAAACGCTCGAATACTCTCAAACCACGTCTCCAGATAGTCGGCCGTGTAGCCAGTTAAATCAGTGGTGACATCGAGCAAGAAAAAGTCGTCGTGGTCCGAGGGGTCTCTCTGATCGAACTCAACAGACTCGAGCTGAACCTTCAAATGTCGTCCATCGGCCTCGCGAGTCGATAGGCTGGTGGCCAAGCCATGGCCCAAGGCAGCAAGTCCTTGCAAAACAACAGCCATTGGGTGAGAAAACCTCTGCGAGGTCGATAGGACGTAGAACACAGCCAAAGAAGAGCTCCTCAGACCACTGCCGGCTTCGACAACAACATCTCCATTCCCACAGAGGTGAAGTTGCGATACCCAGGAAACTGCGCCTGCAGTGTTGATAGAAGCTCTGGGTCAATATCCGCAGTAAAACAGCCCACAAAAGACTTCACCTCGAACCGACTCTTTTGAACAAAAAATACATAGTCTTCAAAAAAGTATCGGTTGATATGCGGATTATCAAAGACTTGGTAAACCACTTCTTGAGCAAACAAGTCGTCGTAGCGGGCAGCAAGCGAGTCGTGGAGTTGGTAGCGGTTCTTGACAAGGTGCTCCCAGGGCTCAAGAAAAAGTCCGAGGTCGGGTCGTTCGACACTGATGTATCGCTCGGGAACCTGAATATGAGAGAGGTGCGCTCCGATCATGCTCGACCAGATGGGGGCAAAGAGCGAGAACAACGATCCACCAGGGCGCAAAACACGAAACATCACCTCAAGGGCCAGAGGAAATCGGTGAATGTGCTCAAAACAAGCAATGCTGAAGATAAGGTCGTAAGAGGATGCATGCTCATCGGCAAGGTCCTCGACCTTCTTATAAAGGTAAGAATAGGCACCGCCCTCTGCAAAAGCCTTTCTGCTCTCGAGTCGATCCCGCTGGTTCAAAATGCCGTCGTGGCCGTGGTAGTCCCCGGATTCAAGAGCTGTCCAGCTATTGGCGCCCATAAAATCGATTGCAATTTCTCGAGGGATCGCCCCGCCCACCTCCAGAACATCTCTACCTCGCACATCGCACATAGACAAGAATCGCTCGATATAAGCAACGTGATAGCCCTGTAAGCCGTACTGCGACGCAAGTTGATTCAAATCCCTCTGCACGAGCGAGTCCGCCAAGGTCTCAGAGGGGAAACTGCATTCGATCAACCAGTGCAAAGGGCGAGGCGATTCCGCCGATACCCCGAGCACCATAGGTTGAGAGTTCGTCAAATCGCTCGACCCGATTGCCAAGTCCAATGAGTTGGTCTCCGAACACACTGAAAAAACTATCGTCAAACCGCATGGGCACGATGGGTGCAACCGGCTTGCCA
>Ga0194130_10006721_pt1 | contig 13164 bp, 8 predicted proteins | sample TA2KigsurfametaG_FD_160084 | JGI IMG/M metagenome (GOLD analysis project Ga0194130, IMG submission 160084) | Freshwater microbial communities from Lake Tanganyika, Tanzania - TA2015050 Kigoma 12 surface | ecosystem: Environmental > Aquatic > Freshwater > Lake | place: Tanzania: Lake Tanganyika... | reverse complement strand
GGGGATGGTGGCGGACAAGCTTAAGGGTTAAGCTCGATTGGCAGGTGCATTCCTGGTGCGCGCTGCGGGCAAGTGTGGATTCAACCGACATCGACGGGAGCCTTCAGGGAAGTTGGGCTTCGAAAAGTTGGCCTTCTGGCAAGGGTGGGATCAGCGTATGGTGGTTGCAGAGATGGGTGGCAGACGAGGGGGGGCCTTGACTTGGGTCTGGCTGGTGCTCGCACTTGCCCTCTGCGTGGGCTCTGGCGCAGGCCTTGGCGCTGCGAGCGCCGCAGCCAACCCGGCGGACCCGCAAAAGGTCCTGCGTATTGCCTTTCCCACCGCCGAGTCGGGTTTTGATCCGGTGCGGGCCAACGACCTCTACTCCAACACCGTCACTCACGCAATCTTCCACACCCTCATGACCTGGGACTGGATGGCCAAGCCTGCACGACTCGTGCCCTACGCGGCCGAGGCAATGCCGGAGGTGAGCGAGGACGGCACGGTCTACACCTTCAAGGTGCGCAAGGGGTTGCTGTTCACACCCGATCCCGCCTTCGGTGGCAAACGCCGTGAGGTCACGGCCGAGGACTTCGCCTACACGCTCAGGCGTCATGCCGACCCGCGTAACCGATCCCCGCAGCTTTCGGATCTGGAAGACAAGATCGTGGGCTTTGCCGAGGCCTACAAGGCGGCGGTCAGCTCGGGCAACTTCGACGATACCCAAAGGATCGCAGGAATCGAAGTACCCGACCGCTACACGCTTCGCTTACGGCTGCTGCGCAGGGAGCGCAACTTCCTCTCTCTCCTTGCCAATCCCTACGCCGGAGCCATGGCGCGCGAGGTGGTTGAGCACTACGGCCAGGAGGCGGTGATGGCAAACCCGGTGGGCAGCGGCCCCTACCGGATCGAAAAGTGGGTGCGAGGATCGAAGATCGTGCTCGCGGCCAACCCCGATTTCCCGGCCTTTGTATGGGACTTTGAAGCCTCGCCGGGCGACGAGGCCGATCAGCAGGTGGCGCGGCAGATGCGTGGGCGCAAGATGCCGCAGATCGGCAAGGTGGACATCAGCATCATCGAGGAGCCGCAATCGGCATGGCTCGCCTTCAGCAGCAAGTCGATCGACGCGATCGGTGTGCCGCCGCCTTTCATCGAGAAGGCGCTCGATACAAACCAACGGCTGCTCGAGGCCTGGAGGGAGCAGGGCGTTGGCATGTACCGTTCGGTCGAGCCCGACATCCGCTACCAGTTCTTCAACCTCAAGGATCCGGTGATCGGCGGCTACACCAAGGAGAAGATCGCGTTGCGGCGGGCGATCATCATGGGCTACGACGTTGATGAGGAAATCCGTGTGATCCGCAAGAACCAGGCGGTGAAGGCCGAGCAGATGGTGTCGCCGGTGATTCCCGGGCACGACCCGGGGTACCGCAGCATGGTGCGCCATGATCCGGGCCTTGCCAACGCCCTGCTCGACCAGTTCAACTACCGCAAGGGCCCCGACGGATTCCGTATGCTTCCCGATGGCAAGCCGCTGGTCTTCACGATCCACTCCACCACGAGTTCGATCGACCGCGAACGCGATGAACTCTGGAAGCGTTCGATGGACCGCATCGGTATCCGGCTGGAGGTGAAGAAAGACAAGTTCCCCGAATTGCTCAAGCAGGGTAAGCAGTGCGCGATCGCCTCCTGGTCGCTCGGTTGGACGCGCTCCTCCGAATCCGAGTTCGTGATGAAACTGCTCTACTCCAGGACGATCGGGCAGAACAACTACGCCTGTTTCGAGTCGGCCGACTACGACAGGTATTTCGAGGAACTCAAACGCCTGCCCGACGGGGCGCAGCGTACCCGGGTACTGCACAACCTCTACCGCCTGATGGAGGTCTACGGGGTGCTCGGCCTGAGTTCAACCTCGATTGCCACGCGCCTCCACCATCCCTGGGTGGAGGGCTACCGCAAGCATCCGCTGCTGCTTTCGGACTTTCACCTGATGGATATCCGCAAACGCTGAGCCCTGGACGATGCCGCGTGCGTGATCAACCTTCTCCTGGTGCGGTGTCTGTTGCCACCGCGCAAGTGGCACGCACCGTTGCCATCTCCGCAGGCACTTGCGCATGACCGCCTATGCGGTCCGGCGCCTATGGCAGATGATTCCCACGATGGCAGGGGTGATCCTGCTTGTGTTCTTCCTCTTCAACTGGGTGGGCGGCGATCCGGCTTATGTGCTTGCCGGGCTCTTTTCCAGCCAGGAGCAGATTGCCAGCATCCGGCGTGAGCTCGGGCTCGATGAAGCGCTGCATGTGCAGTTGCTCATCTTTCTGCGCCAGGTCCTGAGCTTCGACTTCGGCAACAGCTGGACCACCAGCGAGCCGGTGTCGCGGATCTTCGCCACCCGGCTTCCGGCCTCGCTCACCGTGGTGGGACCGCTCCTGATCATCGAGACGATCGTAGGCGTGGTCTTCGCCGTGGCTCTGGCGTGGGTGCGCGGGACCTGGGTGGACCGCAGTGTGATGGTGCTTTTCACCATGGGCATGTCGGTGAGCATCCTGGTCTTCATCATTCTCGGGCAGTACCTGCTTGCGTATCGTCTTGGCTGGTTTCCGGTGCAGGGATGGGGCGAGTCCTTCGGTACCAATGCGCTGGTGTATGCGCCGCTGCCGATCCTGCTCGGGTTGATCGTGAGCATTGCGCCCAACACCCGACTTTTCCGCAGTTTCGTGATCGACGAGATTGACCAGGACTATGTGCGTACTGCGCGCGCCAAGGGGCTGAGCGAAGCGCGGGTACTCTTTGTGCACGTTCTGCGCAACGCGCTGATTCCGGTGATCACCTTCGTGGTGTCGAACCTTCCCGGGCTCCTGCTGGGCGCATTTCTTCTGGAGCGCTTCTTCGGTATTCCCGGGATCGGGCGCGAGATCATTCTCGCGGTGGAGCGCAGCGACTTCCCGGTGATCAAGGCGGCCACGGTGTATGTGGCGCTGGCCACCATGATCTTCAACCTGATCGGTGATCTGCTCTACCGGGTTGCCGATCCTCGCATTCAGCTGCGATGAGCCCTGGCGGGGAAGTTGCAAGGGGGGCTGTCATGGAGGGGCCATGGCTTCTGGTGCGGCCGTGACCACGACTGCCGGTGCGCGGGAGGCTGGCGAAGGGCTCGGCCGGCTCGCCCTGCGGCGATTCCTCGCCGACCGGGTGGCGGTATGGAGCGCCGCGGTGGTTCTCGCAGGATTGCTTCTGGTGTTGAGCAGTCTGGCGGGCCTCACCGCGACAGGCTGGGGAGACGAGGTGGCCGTTGGACACGCTCCGCCCCATTTTCTGCGCGAGACGCCCGAGCGCGGAGCACCCGAGGGCCGTGATGCTGATCCTGCGGTGCGGCAGAGCACCGGTCCGGCGATCGGTCCTGCGTCCGGTCCGGCGTCCGGTCCGACAGGCGCGGCGCGGGGGCCAACGCCGAGCGACGTGGTCGATCCGATCGAAGTCGAGATGCGGCTGATCGGCGCGCTGGCCGATCCGCGCGGTCGTGAGGCGCCCACCTCCACTGCAGTGGTGGATCCGATTGCGCAGGAGCTTGCTGCGGCAGAGAAGTCGGTGCGTCCACACCGGATCATTCCGCCGGAGGAACGCGCGCAGTCGCTGCCCTTCGGCGCGGACAAGTGGGGCCGGGATGTGCTCGAGAAGACGGTCAAGGGTGCAGAGACCAGCATTCTGGTGGGGCTGGCTGCGGCGCTCCTTGCCACCTTGATCGGCAGCGCGCTCGGTGCGGTGTCGGGCTGGTTCGGGGGCTGGGTCGATGACCTGAGCAACTGGGTCTACAACGTCTTCAATGCCATCCCCGGCATCCTGCTCATCCTGGCGATTGCTGCGGTCCTCGACACCAAGGGCACGCTCTCGGTGGTGGTTATTCTCGGACTCACTGGCTGGACCGGTGTGTACCGCCTGGTACGCGGCGAGTACCTCAAGCACCGGGAGCGCGAATACGTGCGCGCGGCGAGCGCGATCGGCGCTTCGCACCTGCGCCGCATCCTTGTGCATGTCCTGCCGAATGTGAGCCATGTCATTCTGGTGCAGTTCTCGCTCCTCACGGTGGCTTCGATCAAGGCCGAGGTGATCCTTTCCTTCCTGGGCTTTGGGGTGCCGGTCGATGGCGTGTCATGGGGCACGATGCTCACCGAGGCGCAAAACGATCTGCTCGTGGGGATCTGGTGGCAGCTTGCCGCGGCCACGCTGGCGATGGGCCTCTTCGTAACCGCGCTTTCGCTCTTCACCGATGCCCTGCGCGACGCACTCGACCCCCGGCTCACGCATTAGGCGCGGCATGCTCCTCGACGCTCCATCGGCTGTGCCCCCGGCGCCGTCGCAGGCCCTCCTGGAGGTGAAGGCGCTCGAAATCGCCTTTCGCAGTGCAAGTGGCCGCACGGTGCAGGCGGTTGACGGCGTTGACTTCAGTCTGCCGCCCGAGCGCATTCTCGCGTTGGTTGGCGAGTCCGGGAGCGGGAAGTCGGTAACCGCGCTGGCGATCATGGGCCTTCTGCCTGCGCGCAGTGCGCAGATTGCTGCGGGCTCGCGCATCGACTTTGCAGGCGAATCCCTGCTGTCGGCGCAGACTCCGGCGGTGCGCGGCCGCGAGGTGAAGTGGCGCAAGCTGCGCGGCCGGCGCATGGCGATGATCTTCCAGGACCCGCTCAGTTCGCTCAACCCGGTCTACACCGTGGGCTTTCAGCTTGCCGAAATGCTTCGCCTGCACCGGGCGATGGCGCGCGCCGAGGCCATGCGCAGGGCGCTGGAGTTGCTCGAGGAGGTGGGGATCCCGGAGCCTGAGCGACGCATCCACGCCTACCCGCACGAACTCTCCGGTGGTCAGCAGCAGCGGGTGATGATCGCCATGGCGATCGCCTGCGAGCCCGAACTGCTGATTGCCGACGAACCCACCACTGCGCTCGACGTGACGATCCAGCGGCAGATCCTGCAGTTGCTGCTCGCACTCAAGCGTCGCAGGCAGATGGCGATCCTCTTCATCACCCACGACCTCGGGCTGGTGGGGGAGTTTGCCGACGCGGTCGTGGTGATGCGGCACGGCAGGGTGCGCGAGGCAGGCCGTGTGGCGCAGGTCTTTGGCGCACCGAAAGATCCCTACACCCGTGCGCTGATCCACTGCCGTCCCGACCCCGGAAAGCCGACTGCGCGCTTGCTCACCATCGACGACTGGGGCACTACCCGCGATAGCGCCGTGGCCGCGCCGGCCGCGCTGCAAACGCCCTCGGAGGCGCCGCCTTTCGCTCCGGGCCCGCCAGCGGCCCATCCCCCGTTGCTCGAAGTGCGCAATCTGTGCAAGGTCTTCCCCCGCCGTGTGGGTCTTTTTCGCCGCGACGATCTGGTGGCGGTCGACAACGTCTCGTTCAGTCTGGCGCGGGGCAGAACGATCGGGATCGTGGGGGAGTCGGGCTCGGGCAAGACAACCGCTGGCCTGTGCATCGTCCGCCTGCATCAGGCCAGTGCGGGCGCGGTGCTCTTTGACGGCCACAACCTCCTTGCGCTCCCGGAGCAGCGCCTTTTTCCGATCCGGCGGCGGCTGCAGATCGTGTTCCAGAACCCTTACGCGTCGCTCAACCCGCGCTTCACCGTGGCCGAGATCCTGTGCGAGCCGATGCTGCTTCACCGCCTGTGCGCGAGTGCGTCCGACCGTACAGCCCGGGCGCGGCTTCTCCTCGATCGGGTGGGCTTGCCAGAATCCTCGCTCAACCGCTACCCGCACGAATTCTCGGGCGGACAACGGCAGCGGATCGCGATCGCCCGGTGTCTGGCGCTCGAGCCCGAAGTCCTTGTGTGCGATGAGGCGGTGTCGGCGCTGGACGTTTCCGTGCAAGCGCAAGTGCTCAACCTTCTCAAGGATCTGCAGCGCGATCTCGGACTCAGTTATGTGTTCATTTCGCACGACCTGGCCGTGGTGCGGCACATGGCCGACGACTTGCTGGTGATGCTTGGGGGCAAGGTGGTGGAGCAGGGCAGTGCCGAGCGCATCTACCGTGCGCCTGCGCATGACTACACCCGGGCGCTGCTCGATGCGGTGCCGCGTGGCTACCTGCCGCAGCACGCTGCCGCGGTTTCCTGAAAGCGCGCGGCGCATGCGAGCCCTTTTGCTCCGACTCGGACTTCTGTACCTCCTTGTGGGCAGCGGCGGATGCTCGCTCTCGAACGCGCCGGTCCCCGACTCCTGGCTTGCAAGCAACACGCTTTTCACGGCCTACCAGGAAACCCCCAAGCATCTCGACCCCACTTCGTCTTACTCCAACAACGAAACGCCATGGACCTATGCGATCCACGAACCGCCGCTCAAGTACCACTACCTGAAGCGGCCCTACGAACTCGTTCCGCGCACTCTGGCGGCGATGCCCGAGGTGCGTTATGTGGATGCGCGGGGCCGCACGCTTGCGCCCAACGCCGCAACGGCCGACATCGCCGAGAGCTGGTTCGATCTGGAGATCAAGCCGGGTATCCTTTGGCATGCGCATCCGGCCTTCGCGCGGGATGCCTCGGGCCGCTTGCGCTACCACGCGCTCAGCGCGGCGGATCTGGCCGACAAGGTCAGTCCCTTTGACTTCAGGCACCGGGCAGGCCGTGGGCTGCGCGCCGAGGACTACGCCTACGCGATCAAGCGGCTCGCCACCACCCGGGTGAAGTCGCCGGCCTACGGCTTTCTGTCGGAGAAGATCGTGGGTCTGAAAGCCTACGGCGAAAGCATCAAGGCGATGGATCGCGAGTTGCGCAAGGGGATGAGCGCGCGCGAAAGCGGCGTCTTTGGCGAATTGCCCTGGATCGACTTCCGGGCGCATGCGCTCGAAGGGGTGGAAGTACTCTCCGAGTACCGCTTGCGTATCCGGGTAATCGGCAAGTATCCGCAGTTTCGCTACTGGCTCGCCATGACTTTCTTCGCGCCGATCGCGTGGGAGGTTGATGCCTTCTACGCGCAGCCCGGGATGTCGCGGCGCAACCTGAATCACGACACCTGGCCGGTGGGTACCGGCCCCTACCTGCTGCGCGAGTTCCAGCCGAATGCGCGGATGGTGCTCGAGCGTCATCCGCAGTACCGCGGCGAGCCCTATCCCTGCGAGGGCGAGGCGGGGGATGAAGCAAAGGGTTTGCTCAGTGACTGCGGCAAGACCACGCCGTTCATCGACCGCATGGTGTCGTTCCTCGAGAAGGAAGGCACCTCGGTGCACGCAAAGTTCCTCCAGGGTTACTACGATGTGCCCATGCTCGAGCGCGGTGAGCCCGGCGTGGGCTACCAGGTCTCGATCGAGGACGGCACAGGCATCGCGCAGGTTCTCCAGGAGCGCCGGATCCAGTTGCCCAATTCGGTGCAGGTCGGCCTCTGGTACTTCGGCTTCAACTGGCTCGACCCGGTGGTGGGTGCAGGCGCAAACCCTGAGCAGGCCGAGCGCAACCGCAAGTTGCGCCATGCGATCGCGATCGCCTTTGACTTCGAGGAGTATGTGGCGATCTTCGAGGACAATCGGGCCCAGCCCAATGTGTCGCCGGTGGTGCGCGGTGTGTTTGGCCACGATGCGGTGCGGTCCAACCCGGTGGTGTACCGCACCAAGGCTGGAAAGCCCGAGCGGCGCAGCCTCGAGGAGGCCCGCAGCCTGCTCGCCGAGGCGGGGTACCCTGGCGGCCGTGATGCGCGCACGGGCAGGCCGCTCGTGATCAACTACGACACGATGGGCGTGGGCCCGGCCTACCAGGCGCGCATCGACTGGGTGAGCCGGCAGTTTGCCAAGCTCGACATCCAACTCGAAGTCCGCAATACCGACTACAACCGCTTCCAGGACAAGATGCGCAAGGGCTCGGCGCAGTTCTTCTTCTGGGGTTGGCTCGCCGACTATCCGGATCCCGAGAACTTCCTCTTCCTCCTCTACGGGCCCAACGCGAAAGCGACCACCGAGGGGGAGAACGCGGGCAACTATGCCAACGCGCGCTTCGACCGCCTTTTTGAACGCATGAAGGATATGGACGACACCCCCGAGCGCGCCGCGCTGATCGCGCAGATGGTGGAGATCGTGCAGCAGGATGCTCCGATGCTCTTTGGCTGGTCTGAGGAGTACGCGGGCGCCTACCACCAGTGGCTGCGCAACGGCAAGCCCTCCAACATCCTTCGCGATCAACTTCAATACCTGCGGATCGATGCCCCCTTGCGCGTTGAACGGACTGCGCAATGGAATCAACCCGGCGCTTGGCCTCTTGGCGTGCTTGTGCTCGGGCTGCTCCTGCTGGCCCTGCCCGCCGTGGTGGCGCTGCGTGCCCGTCGCGAGACCAACGCCTTCGGAATCCGCGCCTCGCCCAGAACGGCGCCGTCCGGATCCGCGCAGGTGCCGGGAACCGGGGGTCACGGTTCATGAGGGGACTGGGGCCCTTTCTCGCGCGCAAGCTCGTGTACGGTCTGGCGGTGCTCGCGGGTATCAATCTGCTCACCTTCGCGCTTTTCTTTCAGCTCAGTACGCCCGAGGACATGGCGCGCCTGCAGCTCGGAGGCAAGCGGGTGACCGCCGAGGCGATCGACAAGTGGAAGGCCGAGCGTGGCTACGACCGGCCGCTCTACTGGAACCCGGCGGAGCAGGGCGCAGCGCGCCTCACCGAAACGGTCTTCTTCGAGTCGTCGCTGCGCATGTTCGTGTTCGACTTCGGCCGGGCAGACAGTGGGCGCGACATCGCCACCGAGATCCGGCGCCGGGCGCCCCCGAGCCTTGCGCTCGCGATCCCCACCTTTGTGCTGGGGCTCGGGCTGTCGATCACGCTTGCGCTCGGACTTGCCTTCTTTCGCGCCACCTATGTGGACTTCTGGGGATCGGTTGCGTGCGTGGTGCTGATGTCGATTTCCTCGCTCTTCTTCATCGTGGCCGGACAGTTTCTCTTTGCGCGGCTGATGCAGCTCGTGCCGGTCTCGGGCTTCAGCCCCGAGGCGGACACCTGGCGCTTCCTGATCTTGCCGATCGCGATTGCGATCGTGGCGCGCCTGGGCGGCGAGACGCGCTTCAACCGCACCGTCTTTCTCGAGGAAATCGGCAAGGACTATGTGCGTACTGCGCGTGCCAAGGGTCTGGGCGAGTTGCGGGTACTGTTTGCGCATGTCTTGCGCAATGCGCTGATCCCGATCCTGAGCGCCTCGGTGGCGGTGATCCCGCTGCTTTTCATGGGTAGCCTGATCACCGAGTCGTTCTTTTCGATCCCAGGCCTGGGCAGCTACCTGATCGAGGCGATCGCAGCGCAGGACTTTGCGATCGTGCGCGCAATGGTCTTCGTGGGCTCGGTGCTCTATATCCTGGGCCTGGTGCTCACCGACCTCAGCTACGCCCTTGCAGACCCGAGGATCAGGCTGCAATGACTCCCCCGCGCCAAGGCCGGCCCCAGACTCCACCCCAGCACCAGCCCCAGCCCCAGCGCCAGCCTCAGTCCCGGCGCAAGCCCCAGCCCCAGCCTCCGCTCCAGCCCCTGTCGCCTGGCCTGATCCACAGCAGCCTCGGGGCGCCGGCGTGAAACTCGTGATACTGCCCACCGATGCGCTGATCTGGCTGATCGTGCTGGTGTTGCTCGCGCTGCTGATGCTGGTGCGCAGGCAGCCCATGCTCGCGCAGACCTGGCGCAAGGTCTTCCTGCAACCTGCGGCGATGGTGTCCTTTGTGTTGCTGATGGCTTTTGCCGCCATCGCCTTGCTCGACTCGGTGCACCTGGAGCCAGCCGAGGGCACCGCAGCGGGACCGCAATCGCTTCTCGACAGGGCTGTTGCGCCACTGGTCGAGGCGCGCGAGCGGCGCTACTCGGCGCCCCTTGCATGGCAGTCTTTTCGAAAGGAGAGCATCGAGCGCAACGGCCACACAGTGCGCGACTATCCCCGGCTCAAGCATGGTGGTGCGCACTTGACCGACCCCCGCGCCCAGTGGGGGCCGGACGTGCGGGCACGGCTCGGCAAGGCGCTGCTCGTGGCGGGGGCGATCGCTGCGTTGCTCTACGCGGCGATGCGTGCCGCTTTCGCAGGCTCACCGCTGCCCTGGAGGGCCGCTTGTGCCACGCTGGCAATGCTTGGCTTGCTTGCCAGCGTGGCGGTTGAGCTTTCCTCGGGGTATCACCTGCTCGGCACCGACCGCACAGGCAACTCGGTGCTCTGGGTGGCGCTCAAGAGCGTGCGCACCGCGCTCGTGATCGGCGTGCTCACCACGCTGGTTGTGCTCCCGCTCGCGCTCGGTCTTGGTGTGGCCGCCGGGTACTTCCGCGGCTGGGTGGACGAAGCCATCCAGTATGTGTACACGCTCCTCTCGTCGATCCCGGATGTGCTGCTGATCGCGGCGGCGGTCCTGCTGCTGCAAGTGGCGATCGACACACGCCCGGAGCTCTTTGCCTCCGCGCTCGAGCGCTCCGATGCGCGCCTGCTCTTTCTCTGCCTGATTCTGGGCATCACTGCGTTTACCGGGCTGTGCAGGCTGGTGCGGGGCGAGGCGATGAAGTTGCGCGAATTGGAGTATGTGCAGGCGGCACGCGCCTTCGGCGTACCCGCCTGGCGGATCCTTGCCCGACACATCGTGCCCAATCTGATGCACATCGTGATGATCTCGCTGGTGATGCAGTTCTCCGGCTTCGTGCTCGCCGAGGCGGTGCTCTCGTATGTGGGTGTGGGCGTTGATCCGAAGACGCCGAGTTTCGGGGTGATGATCAACAGCGCGCGCGCCGAACTTGCCGCAACCCCTGTGGTGTGGTGGACGCTCTCAACCGCATTCAGCTTCATGCTCGCGCTGGTGCTCAGCGCGAATCTCTTTGCCGATGCGGTGCGCGATGCCTTCGACCCGCGCGCGCGAACCCGGGGTTGAGAATGGAACTACAGGCGAGACGTTTGCGCGGGCTCAACCTTTGGCAGACGGGCGTGCCGAAGCGCAGTGAGCGGGGAGTGCCCGTGGAGTGTGCGGAGCGTTGCGCGTGACTGCGCTTTCGGTCTCCGGCTTGCGGGTTGCGCTTGCATCGCGGCCGGAGGATTCCGCTTTCTTCCATGCGGTGGATCAGCTGCGCATCACGATCGATGCGGGGAAGTGCTTTGCGCTCGTGGGTGAGTCGGGGTGCGGCAAGTCGATGACCGCGCTGGCGCTATTGCGACTGCTGCCCGAGGGTTTGCATATCCGTGAGGGCGAGGTGCGTCTCGGAGACGTTGACCTTCTCGCACTGCGCGAGAGCGAGATGCTGCAGGTGCGCGGCCGAAGGGTAGGCATCATCTTCCAGGAGCCCTGCACCAGCCTCAACCCTGTGATGCGCATCGGGGCACAGCTTCGCGAAGTGATCGAGCGGCACACCGGCGTGCATGGCGCGGCAGCGGTCGCACTTGCGCGAGCCTGGCTCGCGAAGGTGGGACTGACCGATCCGGAGGCCTGCCTGCGCGCCTTTCCCTTCGAGCTTTCAGGCGGGCAAAAGCAGCGAGCCATGATCGCAATGGCGCTTGCGGCCGAGCCCGCCCTGCTGATCGCCGATGAGCCCACCACAGCGCTCGACGTGCGCCTGCAGGCGCAAATCATGCGGCTCCTGGGCGAGTTGCAGCAGGAGCGCGGGATGGCCATGCTGCTGATCACCCATGACCTTGCGCTCGTGTCCGAAGTGGCCGATCACCTCGCGCTCATGTATGCCGGCCAGATCGTGGAGTCGCAGCCCGCACGGCACTTCTTCGCCGGGCCGATCCACCCCTACGGCCGCCTTCTGATGGAGGCCTTGCCGGGATCGACCGGACGTGGAGCGCGGCTCGCAGCGATCGAGGGCGTGGTTCCAGGCTTGCGGCAGACCTTCGACGGGTGCCGGTTCGCGCCGCGCTGCCCCTGGGCTGTCACGGCCTGCCACGAGACGGCGCCGGAGTTTGAGCCGTTGCCTGCATCTCGAGCGCCGGCGACGCCCTTGGAGTTGTCCGGCGCGACGGACGGAGACAGGCCTGCGGAGATGGTGCGATTGGCGTCTCGGCAGGATAGCTCAGGGCTGGGGGCCGCCGGTGTACGTTGCCACCGCCGCACCGAGGTGCTCGAAGCCCAGGGCGCAACGCCAGGCCCGCAGTCATTGAGTCTCCAGACCGGGCGAGTGCCGGGCGCAGGCGCAGAGCCCTTCAAGCCTCAGGCAGCGGTGCTCACTGTGCAGGCACTCACCGTGCAGTACCGAGGCCACGACGCAACGCACGCCGCAGTGCGCGGGGTGAGTTTTCAACTGGCGCGCGGCGAAACACTCGCGCTGGTCGGCGAATCCGGCTGCGGCAAGACCACGATCGGCAAGGCGTTGATGCAACTCCTCCCCGAAGATGCCCTTGTGTCGGGGAAGGCAGCACTGATGGAAAGCTCTGGCCCGGGCCGGGCCTCGTCGGGGTCTTCCGAAGCCCATCGGCAGGATGCCGCCTGGCAAGGGATCGAGCGGTCTGCGCCGCCGGCAGTGCTGGGCCTCATCCCGCGCGACCCGCAGAAGACGCGTCGCATCCAGCAGCAGCTTCAGATGATCTTCCAGGATCCTTTCGCCTCGCTCAATCCGCGGATGCGTATCCGTGAAGTGCTCGAGGAGGGCATGCTTGCGCTGCGCTCGCACTGGAGCCGGCGCGAGCGATTCGCGCGGGTCGGCGACCTCCTCGGCAAGGTGGGTTTGCCGCAGGATGCGCTCGAGCGCTACCCTCATGAGTTCTCGGGAGGGCAGCGCCAGCGGATCGCGATTGCCCGCGCTCTTGCGGTGGAACCTCAAGTGCTGATCTGCGATGAGCCCACCTCCGCGCTCGATGTTTCGGTGCAGGCCCAGATTCTCAATCTGCTTTCGGATCTGCGTGTGGAACTCGGCCTCAGCCTTGTCTTCATCACCCACAACCTTGGTGTTGTGGAGTATCTGGCCGACCGGGTGATCGTGATGCGCGCGGGCGAGTTCGTGGAACAGGGCGGAGCCCTTGAACTCCTTGGCAACCCGCAGCACCCCTACACCCGCGAGTTGCTCGCTGCGGTACCGCGGTTATGAGCGTGGTCTGTGCATACGAGACCTCGAACGGCGGAACTCTCCCCAGGATCCAAGGTCAGCGCGCACTCGCGTGAAGCGCCCAGAGCCTGGCCAGATCACCCACCCCTTCGCCCTGAACACCTGTGAGGGCCGCCCGCGCCTTGTCCCTCTGGCCGGCGAAGACAAGGGCGCTAGCGTAGAGCAGGCGCG
>Ga0194130_10006719_pt1 | contig 13166 bp, 12 predicted proteins | sample TA2KigsurfametaG_FD_160084 | JGI IMG/M metagenome (GOLD analysis project Ga0194130, IMG submission 160084) | Freshwater microbial communities from Lake Tanganyika, Tanzania - TA2015050 Kigoma 12 surface | ecosystem: Environmental > Aquatic > Freshwater > Lake | place: Tanzania: Lake Tanganyika... | reverse complement strand
CTGCTCGAACTGTGCCGCGGCGTGGCCGACTCGCGTCCTGTGGATATCGCCCAGTTCGTTGCCGACACGAGCGCAGGCGGGCCTGGCGTCGTTGCGGTCGCCGAAAACGAGGTCGTCGGTCTGGTCTCGGCGCGGGTCAGCAACACCGACGCATGGATCAACATCGTCGCGATCAGCCCTAGTTGGCGACACCAGGGCATCGGTTCGGCGATGCTGCAGCGACTCGAAGAACGACTGCTGCACGAGGGTGTGCGCAAGATCTCGGCGCTACTGACGAATTTTCAGGCTGGTCAAACCGCGCTCGTCAACCGTGGTTTCAACCCGACGCACGGTCTGGTGCTCTACGAAAAATCAGAGCCGATCGAACCGTCGGCGATGCGAGTGCTCGACCAGTGGGGCGGCGAACTCTGCGATGCGGCTCTGTGGGACCACGTGGCTGGCATGGAAGCAGAAAAGACCTTGATTGAAAATCGAATCATCGCGCCGCTCGCCGACCCCGATCTGGCGGCAAAAATCGGCGTGAGCGCACCCTCGGCCGTGATGCTGTTCGGCCCTCCCGGAACCGGCAAAACGACTTTCGCCAAGGCGATCGCCGGGCGCTTGGGCTGGCCATTCGTTGAATTGCTTCCATCGAAGCTCGACAGCGGTCAACTCTCGCTGGCGGCCGAACTTCGCAACGCACTGACCGAACTGCTCAAACTTGAAAACATCGTCGTGTTCATCGACGAAGTCGACGAAATTGCCACGGCACGAACCGAAAGCCCCAGCACTCGCGGCGTGGTCAACGAACTGCTCAAAATGATCCCGGCGTTTCGCATGCCGGCGGGTCACCTTCTGGTCTGTGCGACCAATTTCGTCAACAACATCGACCCTGCGGTTCTGCGCCCCGGTCGGTTTGACCTCGTGATACCGATCGGCCCACCCGATGATGCGGCGCGGCACGCACTGTGGACAAAAATCCTCTCCCGGCTCGAAACCCAAGAGGTGAAAATCAACGATTTGGTCAAAGCGACCGATGGCTTCACCCCGGGTGACATCGAACTCGCGTCGCAGCGTGCGGCGAGCATCGCTTTTGATCGGGCGCGCAAGGGCGTCGAGCCGAGCCACATCACCAGTTACGACTTTGTGCAGTCGATCTCGAAAACCAACGCATCAATCACCTCGCAAATCGCCAAGCAATTCACCGAAGAGTCGAAGAAATATGGGAGAATCTGATCATGAAACTATTTCCGTCACCAAAAGCGAACAACAAAGATGCCGTGATCGGCGCGGTCGGTGCCGCACTCGGCATGGCGATCACCTGGCTGGTTTGCGACGCTCTTCTAGAAGGTGCGGCGCCGATTCTCGTGCTGTCGATGGGTGCCTCGGCCGTCATTTTGTTCACAATGCCCACGGCGCCCGCGGCACAGCCAGTGCCGGTTGTTCTCGCCCACTGCATGGCCGCATTCTTCGGTGTTTTGTCAGCGCAAGTTTTTGACAACACGGCGCTCGCCGTTGGCGTCGCTGTCGGCGTGCACGCTGGTGTGATGACCCGGCTCGGATACATGCACCCGCCGAGTGGTGGCACGGCATTAACAGCGGTGATCGGCGGCGACGCGGTAGTCGATCTTGGCTTCGAGTTCATTTGGCGACCAGTTTTGCTGAACGCCGTGCTGCTTGTGTTGCTCGCGGTGGTCGTCAACAGGCCGTTCGCCTGGCGTCGCTACCCCGCGAAAACCTGAACCCGCAAACTGAACGCCTAGGCGTCTCTGAAAGGTTTACCGACGGCACAGCAGAAGACGCCTCGCAGGCGTGGCGCCACCGGCTATATAAAATTCGCAGGTAGTTTAAAAGTCTGGCAATAAACAGCGCCATACCGAGGGGCAAATTCATCAAAACCAAACGGATCGTCAAATTATGCGGTGCGCTGTTTGTGGCAAGCGTCGCCGTCGGCTCAACGCTCGTTGCCGCCCCGGCCTCGGCCGCCTCAGACACACTCGTTCTCGGCTTCTCACTTGAACCGCTGAACCTCGACATCAGCGGCACCGCGGGGCAGGCAATACCGCAGGTGTTGTTGAACAACGTTTACGAGGGTCTGTTGCGAATCGAACCAGACGGCAAAATCGTGCCCGGCCTGGCCAAGTCTTACTCACAGTCGAAAGACGGCCTGACATGGACCTTCAAACTTCGCGAGGCAAAGTTTCATGACGGGCGAAGCCTTTCGTCGGCCGACGTGGTCTGGAGTTTCAATCGTGTACTGAACCCGAATGACTTATCGGTCTTGCCGGCCCAAAAAGCCGAATTCAAGAGCGTCTCGTCGGTCACCTCCAAAGGCCCTGACACCGTGGTTCTCGCGCTGAAAGAGCGCAGCAACGATCTGCTGTTCAGCCTCACCCAACGTGGCGGGGTGATCTTCAAGGCGGGCACGACAAATATGGCCACCGAGGCAAACGGCACGGGGCCCTACAAATTCAAAAAGTGGAATCGTGGCAACAACATCATGCTCGCCAGGAACGACGAATATTGGGGCCCGTCGGCGAAAACAAAAAATGTCGTCTTTCGATACATACTCGACACGACGGCACTCAGCAACGCGATGCTGACCATGCAGCTCGACGTGTTGACTGCGGTCGCCGAGCCGCGCCTGCTGTCGACATTCAAGAAGAACAAAAAACTGCAGGTTTACAGCGGAACCACCAATTGCGAGGTCGTGCTCAGCATGAACAACTCGCGGGCCCCGTTCAACAACAAGTTCGTCCGTCAGGCCGTTCGATCGGCAATCGACAAAGACGCCTTGATCAAGACCGCCGTCGCCGGATACGGCACCAAGATCGGCAGCTTCGTTCCGCCGACCGACCCCTGGTACGAAGACCTCAGCGCGCTCTTTCCATACGACACGAAGAAGGCGAAACAATTGCTCGCCAAGGGCGGTTATCCGAACGGGTTCGACGTGCAACTCGACGTGCCGCCGGTGTTTTATGCGCTTGACTCGCAAGAATTCATCGCGGCGTCGCTGAAAAAAGTCGGCATCAATGTGACGCTGAAGCCGGTGGCCTGGGGTGAATGGATCGATCGGGTGTTCTTGAAGGCGAATTACGACATGTCGATCGTCTGTCATGTCGAGCGAAACGACATGGGCATCTACGCCGATCCGAATTACTACTTCAAATACAACAGCGCCGAATACCAAAACCTGATCAAGAAAGCCGGCAACGCCCGCGACGCCGCGGCGCAAGCGGGCCACTTGAAAAAGGCCGCTCGAGTGCTCGCGGAAGACTCACCCTCCGACTGGCTCTGGCTGCTCGGCAACAACCAGGTTGCGCGCAAGGGAGTTACCGGGGTGCCGATCAATTCGGTCGGTGACGCATATTCGGTGGCGAGTATTGCCAAGAATTGACGACTCGCTCGCCTAAGAAGGTTTATTAATGGCGACCGCTTTTTATTTGATGCGACGTCTGGCGTTGTTGGTCGCTTCGCTGATCGCATCGAGCGCACTCGTGTTCTTCTTGCTGCGTCTTTTGCCGGGCGACTTGGCGCAGGCCAGGCTCGGAATTTATGGCACCCCTGAAGCGCTAAATCAATTGAGGGAGGAATACGGCCTCGACAGGCCGCTGACAACGCAATATTTTTCGTGGCTGTCGAATGCGATTCGGGGCGACCTCGGGTCGTCGATTCTGACCGGGGCCGACATCACAAGCGAGTTGTTGTCGAAGGCGACCGTCACTTTGCCGTTGATCGGCATCGCCTCGCTCTTGGCGGTTTTTTTCGCCGTGCCACTGGGCATGTTGGCCGCGCTGCGACGTCGCAAATGGGACGGAATCGCCGTGTCGACCGTGAGTCAACTCGGCATCGCCGTGCCGACATTCTGGATCGGCGTCATCTTCGTGACGATGTTCGCGGTTCAAACCCAGGCCTTCCCCCCTGGCGGATTTCCGTTCGGCGGCTGGGCGGATTTTGGTGGAGCCGTCAAGTCGCTCGTGCTCCCCGCTTGCACGCTCGCGTTCGCTCAAGGCGCGGTGCTGATGCGGTTCGCCCGCTCGGCGACCATCGACGTGATCCAGCAGGATTACTTCAGAACAGCGCGTGCCACTGGCCTCAGCCGAGCCGGCGCACTCAGGGTGCACGGCATTCGAAATGCGATGGTGCCGGTCGTTTCGGTGCTTGGTATCCAAATCTCGACCCTGATCGTCGGGGCGATCATCGTCGAGAGCGTCTTTGCGCTGCCCGGCATCGGTCAAATGCTGCTGCAAGACGTGAGCGTGCGCGATTACACCAAGGTGCAGGGCACGGTTGCGTTCATCACCGCGTTGGTCTTCGCCGTCAGTTTTTCGGTCGATTTGCTGCTTGGTGTGCTCAACCCGAGATTGCGAAATCAATGAAACAAAGAAACTCGACTCTGGTGATCGGTGCGTCACTCGTCGGGTTCAGCATCGCAGTCTTTCTGCTGTCGTTTTTCTGGACTCCATACGACCCGCTCGAAATCAACCCCGAGTTGTCGCTGACCCGACCGTCAGCGGCCCATTGGCTGGGCACCGACGAAAACGGTCGCGACATTTTGAGCAACATCATCGTCGGCTCTCGCGCCACGCTGGTAGTCGCGATGGTCTCCGTGATGATCTGCATGCTGCTCGGCGTTTCGATCGGTGTCGCAACAGCGATGTCGCCGAAATGGGTCGAGTCGCCCGCCGTCTTCGGCGTCGACATCCTGCTCGCGCTGCCCACGGTGTTGCTGGCCATAGTGCTCACCGCCGTGTACGGACCATCTACATCGACCGCGGTTGTCGCGATCGGCCTCGCGCTATCGGCACCGGTCGCTCAGGTCACCAGGCGAGAAGTCAAGTCGATCTTGCTGGCCGACTACGTGACCGCGGCGAAAACCTCCGGTAGCGGCAGCCTGCGCATCGTGCGCAAACACATCTTGCCGAACTTGCGGGCATCACTTTTTGTGCAGGCTTCCGGTGCGAGCGCGATCGCGATTCTTGCCGAGGCGACGCTGTCGTATCTCGGCTTCGGCACGCCACCGCCCGACCCGTCGTGGGGGCGGATGATGGCCTCGCTGCAGCAATATCTGATCGTCGCACCGATTTTCCCCCTTTGGCCGGGGCTCGCCATCGTCATCACCGTGCTCGGCTTCAACCTGCTGGGCGACGGTTTGCGCGAGGCGCTCGACCCGACTTTGCGGAGGCAGACCGACTGATGTTGCTTCAAGTTCGCGGACTGACCGTTCGTTTCGGCGACGACGTAGTCGTCGACGACGTGTCGTTCGATCTCGATTCTGGGCAGCGCCTCGGCATCATCGGCGAGTCGGGCGCCGGAAAGACCCTGACTTCGCTCGCCGTGATCGGCCTGCTGCCCGATACCGCGTCGGTTCAGGGCAGCATCGTCTTCGACGGTGTTGAACTGCTCGAAAAGACCGACGCTGAGATGACTTTGTTGCGCGGCAATCGAATCGGCATGGTGTTTCAAGAGCCGCTCACCGCATTGAATCCGCTGATGCGGGTCGGCAGACAGATCGCGCAACCTTTGCGCATTCACCGGGGCATGCGCATGAAAGCCGCGCTCGACCGTGCGACCGAACTTTGCGCCCGAGTCGGGCTGCCCGATCCCGAGCGAATGGCTCGCATGTTTCCCCATCAATTGTCGGGCGGGCAGCGCCAGCGGATCGGTCTGGCGATCGCGCTGGCTTGTGGCCCGTCGCTGTTGATTGCCGACGAGCCGACCTCGGCTCTCGACGTCACCGTGCAAGAAGAGGTTTTGAAACTGATCGACGGTCTCGTGAAACAAGAGGGTTCGTCCCTTGTCTTTGTTTCGCACGACCTGCCCGTGGTCGCCACGATGACCGAACGGGTCGCCGTGATGCGCGGCGGCAAGATCGTCGAACTCGCCGATACCCGCGACCTTCTCGACTCCCCACGGCACGAATACTCGCAACTGCTGATTCGCGCGGCGAACAGCAGCGACGACGATTTCCTAAATCTTGCGCGACCGGGCAAAACATGACTGCCATGTTTCAGACCGAGTCTCTGTGTCGAACTTTCAAACTTCCGCGCACCAGAGTGCTGGGCGCGCATGCGTCGCGACGGGCGCTCGACAACATCAATCTCACCGTAAACCCGGGCGACAGACTCGGCATCGTCGGTGAGTCGGGCAGCGGAAAAACTACCTTGGCACGTCTCTTGCTCGGTCTCGATGTGCCAACCGCGGGCAGCGTGAGTTTTCTCGGGGAAACCCTTCCCCTTGCCGACATGAAAAGCTTTCGCCGGCAGGTGCAGGCGGTGTTCCAAGATCCGCGCAGTTCGTTGAATCCGCGCATGTCGGTGGCAGACATCGTCCGCGAGCCGCTCGAGTGCCTGAACATCGAAGAGTCGCACTCGGCTCGGGTCGACGAATCGCTCGCGGCAGTGGGTTTGTCGAAAGAAATTTGCGCGAGATTCCCCCACGAACTTTCGGGAGGCCAACGCCAACGCGTCGCCATCGCTCGGGCGCTTGCGTCTCGACCGCGACTGCTGATCGCCGACGAGCCCGTGAGCGCGCTAGACGTGCTGATCCGCGACGAGGTAACCGCCGTGCTCTCTGGCCTGACCACAAATCTCGGGCTGACTTTGATCATCATCTCGCACGACCTGAAGGTGATCGCTCGTCTGTGCGACAAGATCTTGGTGTTGCACCGCGGAATAGCGGTCGAGCACGGCGCGGTCGCCGATGTCTTTCGCTCGCCGACACACGAAGTCACGCAGAGACTGATCGCATCCGTGCCCCGCATGCCAGTGGCGCGAAACGCGCCGTGAAATCAAGGTACGATCTTCACATGCCAATCGCTTTGATTTCCAACGTCATACCGCAGCCGCAAAATCGCTCGCTTCGCGTCGTTCGTGAAGTCTGCCTGATCAGTGGTTTTGCCCTGCTCACCGCGACGCTGGCGCAAGTGAGAATTCCTCTCGGCTTCACACCGGTGCCGGTGACCGGCCAAACCCTCGCAGTGTTGCTGGCCGGCGCGACTCTCGGCGCTTGGCGCGGCGGCGGCAGCCAACTTTTGTATTGGTTGCTCGGCATGATCGGGCTGCCGTTCTATTCGAATGGCACAGGCGGATGGGATGTTGCCACTGGACCGACAATGGGTTATCTAGTCGGCTTCATTTTCGCGGCGGCCGTCGTGGGTCGTCTCGCCGAATATCGCCACGATCGCCACGTGCTCACCTCGGTGGCGGCGATGACGATGGGCTCGATGATCATCTACGCCTGCGGGGCGACATGGCTTGCCATCAACCTCGGCATCCCGCTCGCCACAGGCGAAAAAAATGCGATTGCGCTCGGCGTGACACCGTTTTTGGTCGGCGATGTCATCAAGATGTGCATTGCCGGTGCGGCTACAGCGAGCACCTGGCGCTTTATCAATCGCGAATAACTACAAGTAAATGCGCGGCTTGGTCGGGGACCCGGTCATCGTCGAGATATGGGGCAACACCCAGGCGGCTAGCCGCGCGGGTGATGACAGGCCACGAATTGGCCGGGCGATACTTCGCGCAACTGGGGCTCTTCTGCAGTGCACTTTTCGGTTGCGGCCGGGCAGCGGGTGCGGAATCGGCAGCCCGACGGCGGGTTGGTCGGCGACGGCGGCTCGCCCTGAAGAATGGCTTTTCGACGACCCAACTTCGGATCCGGCACGGGCACAGCCGAAACCAAGGCGTGGGTGTAGTGGTGCGCCGGCGAGTTCGCCAATTTGTCGGGCGTGGACACCTCGCAAATTTTTCCGAGATACATAACGACGATTCGATCGCTGATCGCCCGCACCACCGAGAGGTCGTGTGAAATGAAGAGAAGCGACAACCCGTAGCGCTTCTTCATGTCTTGGATGATGTTGAGAATTTGGGATTGAATGCTGACATCGAGCGATGACACGGGTTCGTCGCAGATAAGAATTTTCGGCTCCAACGAGAGCGCGCGGGCAATGCTGATTCGCTGACATTGGCCCCCGGAAAATTCGGTGGGTTTGCGATCGCCGACAATTTCGGGATCCATGTTCACCGACCTGAGCAACTCGTCGACTTTCTTCAGCCTCTCCTCGTCGTTGCCTCTGCCCCACACTTTGAGCGGTTGTTCGACGAGCGCCCGCACTTTGAGATGGGGGTCGAGCGACGATATCGAGTCCTGGAAAATCATCTGGATTTTCGGACGGACTTTGCGGAGATCTTCACCCTTCAACTTGGTCAAGTCTGCTCCGTCGAGCATCACGCTTCCCGACGCCGTTTGGATAAGTTGCATTACGCCCTTGGCCAAGGTCGTTTTTCCGCAGCCCGACTCACCCACGACGGCAACCGTCTCGCCAGCAACGACGTCGATTGACGCCCCCGACACCGCTTGCACGGCTCCGCCGCCTCGGGCCTTGTACTCGACCACCAGGTTCTCGACACGCAGTAGTGCGTCGCCAGGTGCTCGCAAGTGCGCGTTGCCTACTCCGGCCATCGTCTATTTGCCTTTACCGAGCGGGAAGAAACAACGATACGCATGTCCGCTACCGTCGTCGACAAGTTCGGGGTGCTCGCTTCGGCAACGATCGGTCGCGTAGGCGCACCTGGGGGCGAAAAAACAACCGGTGGTCGTCGCGACCGGGTCGGGCGGCGACCCGGGTATCGCCCGCATTCGACTTCCTGAGGTATCGGTAAGTTTGGGAATTGAGTTCAACAGAGCCTCGGTATACGGCATGCGCGTGTTCGAAAAAAGCTCGACAGTTGGCGCAAGTTCGACGATTTCCCCCGCGTACATCACGGCGATTCGATCGCTGTGCCCGGCGACGATACCGAGATCGTGGGTGACTATCACCATCGCCATGCCGAGTTTTTCGCGGAGCTCGCTCAAGAGATCGAGCACCTGCGCTTGCACTGTCACATCGAGGGCGGTCGTCGGCTCGTCGGCCAATAGCACCTTCGGATTACAGGCAATAGCCATCGCAATCATCACGCGCTGGCGCATGCCGCCTGAGAGTTGGTGCGGAAATTTGCGCACGAGTTTTTCGGTCTCTGGCATGCGCACAAGTTTCAGCAACTCGAGCGTGCGGGCGGCCGCTTCGTCTTTTGACATGCCGAGACGCTTGACCAGCGCTTCAGAAATCTGCGAACCGATTCGGCGCACGGGATTGAGCGCGGTCATCGGGTCTTGGAAGACCATCGCAATTTTGGTGCCCCACAACTGACGAACTTCTTTTTCTGTCATCGTCAGTAGTTCGGTGCCGTCAAGTGTCACGCTGCCCTGTCGGGTCACGCGCCTGCCGCGCAAAAGACCCATCGCCGCCCGCCACATCACTGTCTTGCCGGAGCCCGACTCTCCTACGATGCCAAGGCATTCGCCGGCGTCGAGAGACAGCGTTACCCCTCGAACCGCATAGAGCGGGCCTCGCTTGGTGGCAAAAGAGGTCTTGAGTTCGTTGAGCGTGAAGATCGCGCTCATATGCGTGACTCTCGATCGTCGATACGTAGACGCACATAGTCGCCGAAATAGTTGAGCGCCATGACCGTGAGGGCGATCACGGTGGCGGGCAGAAACGTGGTGTGCGGGGTAAGCGAAAGCTCGTTGCGGTTTTTTGCCAACATCGAACCCCAGCTGGATCCCGGTGTGGTGCCGACCCCGAGTATCGCGAGCCCGCCCTCCACGACTATCACCACTCCTGCGGCCAGAAACGCGACGCTCATCAGCGCGGGCAGCACATTTGGAACGATGTGTGTCCAAAGAATTGACCGGCGTCGCATGCCGATTGATTGGGCGACGAGGACGAAATCTCTTCCCGTCCAGGTGAGTGATGACGACCGAGCAATTCGACCGAGAATCGGGATCAGAACAAATGTCAGCGAGATAATGAGTATCAGTTCACGAGGAAGTCCGGCCGAGGGATTGTTGATGTCGGCGCTCGAAAAAACTGCCACCAAAACCAGCGTGAGCACGATCGTGGGCACCGAGAGCGAGACGTTGAAGTACATCGTGATCACAGAATCAACCCAGCCTCGACGGTACGCGGCGACTATGCCCAGGGCCGCCCCTATTAGCGAGCCGAGAATCACCGAAGTTACCGCGATACCGAGTGAAGTGCGGGCGCCGTGAATCAACCCGGAAAGAACGTCGGAACCGTCGTAGTCAGTCCCGAAAAAGTGGCCCGGTGAGAACATGGGCATCGCAAGGTTGTCGTAGTCGTACTCGTCCCATTTTGGAAGCGGCAACAGTCCGCCGAAAATTGCCGCAAGCAGACACAACGCCGCCCAAGAAGACGAAAGAACAAGGCCGATCGGCCATTGTTTTTTACGAGCCACGATGACTCGCGACTCTCGGGTCGACGACCACATAAAGCAGGTCGACGATCAGGTTGAATACCATGTAAGCGATCGCCACAAGGGCAACAAGCGACTGAATTGCCATGTATTGACGCTGCGCGATTGATGCTGCCAAAAGCATGCCAAAACCATTTAAAGCGAATAGGGTCTCAATCACCACTGCCCCGCCGATGAGACCGCCCATGTTCAGTGCCGCCGAAGTTAGAAGGGTCGTGCTAGACGGCCGCAAAACATGACGCCAAAGAATCCAGGTGTTGCTCAAACCCTTGGATGACGCCATCGTCACGAAGTCTTCCCGCAGCGTGGCGATGGTGTCAACCCGCAAAAGTCGGCTGAAGGTCGATACCAGCCCTAGCGAGAGACTGACAACAGGTAACACCATCGATTTGACGTGCTCACCAAGACCGTCGCTCATCGGCACATAGCCGATGACCGGCAGCCAGTTCAATCGCACTCCGATGATGAACGCAAGGCCAAGACCGATGGCAAAGTTCGGTATCGAAGCCACCGCAAAAAGGCTGTTGCTGATTATGCGATCGGTTCGGGTGTCGGCCCGATACGCCATCAAAATGCCGAGAGGGACCGCCAACAACAACGACACGAGGGTGGTGTAGATCATCAGCAGAAGACTGCGCTGAATCGACACCGCGAGCATCGATGACAACGGCACGCCGGTTCCGTCACCTTGCACGCTGAAATACTCGCCTAGATCTCCCGTCACGAAGTCGCCCAGCCAGCCAAGGTAGAAAGGCACGATGCTCTTGTTTAGACCGAGCTCCTCGCGGATTTGCTCGCGGTCTTCTTCGGTGGCGAAGGGAACCAGCACCTCGACCGGGTCGCCCGGCAAAAGGCGAACCAGCACCGTTATCCCGAAGGTCACGAGAATCAAAACGGTGACGAACTTGATTAGATTTACCCCGATAACTCTGATCTTCACAGGTCCCTACTCTCGCACAGTTCTAGGGTTTTGACGAAATACTCTTGGACGATTGATGCCCAAAACAAAATTGCCCGGGGCGTGATCGCTCACGACCCGGGCAATTTCAATTGTTGGCAGCTTCGACTTAACCCTTAACGGTCACCGATGCAAAGTCGAATCCGGCAAGGCCGACCACTGGTCGCAGTCCACCACCGGGCAACCTTGTTGCACCGACACCCTCGATACCGCTTCGTACTGCCACGAAGCCGCCTTCGTTGTAAATCGGTGTCCAATATGCCTGGTCGTGAAGTCTGGCCATGCACGACTTGTAGTCGCCGCCTTTAAGTGCACGAGCATCCGTAAAGCATTGAGCCAGACCTGGCTCAGAAAAACGGAACCCAGACAACTCAAGGGTGGTGTTGGTTGCGAAGTTGGTCGCGAACGATGCGTCGCGAGACGCAACCACGTTGAAGTTCGACCATTGCTGCTTGAGGTTAAATCCGCGGACGATGTACTGCGTCGAGGTAACCGGGGGCATCAGCGAATACGTGATTCCCGCTTTTTCGAGCATCTTTCCGAGGAAGTCGTTGTACTTGAGCGAAACCGCGGTGTCGGTGATCGGAATCACAACCGCGAGATCTTTGCCGGTTTCAGCCTTGTACGCGGCCACATATTCTTTGGCCTTCCTCAGATCGAACTTGACCCCGCTGTTCTTCACATACATCGGGTGGTAGCTCGCGCCGAACGAGGTTGCCGGGTCCATGTTGCCTTTTCCAAGAACTTTGGCAAGCGCGGCTCGGTCAAGCGCGAACTGCACGGCCATGCGGGCGTTCTTGCTGTTGAACGGTGGCGCCATTGAGTTGAAATGCAAGCCCCAGGTCGTATCTCGTGGGCCTTCGAAGAGGGTGATTTTGCCCTTCATGTCTCTCATGCGGTTGAGCTGAGCACCCGACGCGGCGCCAAAAGTAGAGATGTCTCCGTCACCCTTCGACAACGCGTTGACACGCTGCGCATCGTCTAGCACAACCTTGAATGTCACCTGCTTTGCTTTTGGAAGCGACTTGCCGTCATCGCCTTTGCGCCAATAATTGTCATTGGCTTCCAGAATGGTCGTGAACTGGTCGGTTCCCTTGCTCTTTATCTTGAATGGTCCCGTGCCTGCGCCCATCGTTTTGCCGCATCCTGGGTTGACCAAAGTCTTTGAGGACCAGAGCGCAGAGCGACCGTTTCCGAAAAGCACCTCGGGTACGTCAGGTCGCGGAAGAGGCAAGTTGAAGCGAATCGTGTATTTGTCGACGACTTGGGCCTTCGCGGCAAGCATGGCTGACGAGGTGATGCCTCCGAATAGGGCCTGCCAAGAGACGGCCGGCAATCCGGGAGTGCCGATTAGACCAGCGAGACCGGCAATATTTGTCCGGACTGTGGTCGCAGTGAGCTCTTCTCCGTCATGGAAGAAAACACCTGCGCGCACCTTGATGTCCCACGTCTTATAGTCAGACGAACTGGTGATCGACTCGGCAAGATAGTTAACTACTTTGCCGCTGTTGTTGAGTATCGTGAGCGTTTCGGCTACCGCGTTTTTCAACAGAACCTGATCGAGGCCGGGCGTGCCCTGAGAACACAAGTCGGCGTCTTTCTCGGCGATGAGAATGATGAGATTGTTTTTGTCCTTCGCCGCGCTCGTCGGCGATACTTGGCTAAGCGAAGCAACGAACGCCAACGCCACGATTGAGGCCGCCACGCGGCGACTTCGCTTGAATACGCACTTCATTTCAGATATCCCCCTCGAGGTTTAATTTTGCTTGGTTGACCTTGCGTTCACCGTACTCGGCTGGTCGCTCTACTGTCAAACTTCGGGCGGCCACTAATCTGCCGAAATTCGGGCCGAAATTCGCATAAACCGCCTAAATTGGCGTCTATTCGGCGGTTTCCTATCCCCCAATTCCTAT
>Ga0194130_10006713_pt1 | contig 13176 bp, 15 predicted proteins | sample TA2KigsurfametaG_FD_160084 | JGI IMG/M metagenome (GOLD analysis project Ga0194130, IMG submission 160084) | Freshwater microbial communities from Lake Tanganyika, Tanzania - TA2015050 Kigoma 12 surface | ecosystem: Environmental > Aquatic > Freshwater > Lake | place: Tanzania: Lake Tanganyika... | reverse complement strand
TGCGGCAACTGGCAGGCGATGCCCGCCAGGCGGCGCAACCCGCCGAGCCGCTCTGGGTGGTGGGCACCAAGCGTTACAGCATGGTGTTCTATGCCGGTGAATCCGCCGCCTTCGTGGCCCACCGCCGCTTCATGGCTTCCAGGATTGAGCATGACCCCGAAGCGCTGCTGCTCCGCCCCGAGTCGCGCAGCGTGCGCCTGCTCGGCGATCGGCGCGACCTGGAGGCCCTCGGCATCCCAGCCGCTGCGATCACGCGCTTGTCGCGCCGCAATCAGCAGGAGCTCTGGCGTGTTCCCGTGGCCTCCCTTCCGCGACGATGACGATACCCCTTCGCCCACCGCTGTCCCGTCGCGATTGGCTGGTGGTGGCCACTTCGGTCGGCCTGCTGGTGCTGCTCGGCCGCCTTGTGGAAGGGACAGAGGCGCCCGCCTTCGATCGGTGGCTCCTGCAATGGCTGGGGATCAATCTGCCGCCGCTGCTTCGCTGGCTGCTGGTTCAGGTGTACAGGATGAGCGGCGTGGGTTTCACCGCCAGTCTCGTGCTGCTGGCCCTGGTGCATCTGCTGCGCAAGCGCTGGTGGCACGATCTGCGACTGCTGGTCGTTGCCACGGCAGGCATCCTGGCGATCGTGGATCTTTGGCTCAAACCCCTCTTCGATCGTGCCCGCCCCCTGGACCGCCTGCTGGTGGTAGACGGGCGCAGCTTTCCCAGCGGCCATGCCGCCGGCTCGATCGCCTTCTATCTGGCGATGGTGGCGATCCTGTCGTGGCACCAGCCGCGTCTGCGCCGCCCTCTCACCATCGCCGCCCTCAGCTGGATCGCTCTGGTCTGGCTGAGCACCCTGGCGGCCCGTGCTCACTGGCCCAGCGACCTGCTGGCCGGCGGTGCCGTGGGCTTCGCCTGGCTCACGATCTGCCAGGCCTCTTGGCGTGCCACCCGTCCCCAACCCGAGCGGCTCCCGCCTTCAACCGGCCTTCCACCATCCTGAGTGTCCCCGCCCTGCCATGACCGAGACCATCACCCGCCTCGATGACCTGCGGGGCCTGCGCCAGGCACCCTCGCTGAACGCCGCCCAGAGCCAGGCTCTCAAGGCCGAGCTGGAGCGTCAGATGGCCGCCTGCGCCTGGTTCACCATCGGAGTGATGGCGCCATCGGAGGCCGCGGCGATCGCCGTGCTGCGCCGCTGGGAGCAGGCTCTGGGCTGGGCTCCTCTGGTGGCTGCATCGGCTCCGGAGGCGGCTCGCGGCGATGGGGGCGTGTTTCTCAAGGGCCATCAGCGCAATGGCACCTTCTGGCTGCGCTGTGAGGCCGGGCTGGGTGAAGGGGTTCTGATCAGCGGCCACCATGGCGACCAGCCGGATCTCGGCGATACCTGGGGGCCCCTGCCCTGCGACCTGTTCTGAGCAGGCGGGGGCCAGCGTCACGGCCCCTGCAGGCCTGGATCACGGCCGCTTTCCATCAGCTGATCACGGAGATCGGGAGCCTGCACCGGGGAGGTCGCAGTGGGTCCGTAGGCTGGGTCGCTGTGATCCGGCGGCTGAGGCCGTCCCTTCAAGGGCCCCGATGACCAGCCCCACCGGCGTGAACGCTCCCACCATCCAGGCCAGTCTGCGCATCGCCTCGAGGCGCAGCCAGCTGGCGATGGTGCAGACCCACTGGGTGCGCGATGCCCTGCAACAGGCCCATCCAGGTCTGGAGATCAGCATCGAGGCCATGGCCACCCAGGGCGACAAGATCCTCGATGTGGCGTTGGCCAAGATCGGTGACAAGGGATTGTTCACCAAGGAGCTGGAAGCCCAGATGCTGGTGGATCGCGCCGACATCGCCGTGCACAGCCTCAAGGATCTCCCCACCAACCTCCCCGATGGTCTGATGCTGGGGTGCATCACCAAGCGGGAGGATCCTGCCGATGCCCTGGTGGTGCACCAGCGCCATCGCGAGCACACCCTCGCGACCCTGCCGGAGGGATCGGTGGTGGGCACGAGCTCGCTTCGCCGACTGGCCCAGCTGCGCCATCACTACCCCCATCTCCGTTTCAAGGATGTGCGCGGCAACGTGATCACCCGCCTGGAGAAGCTCGATGGCGGCGATTTCGATTGCCTGATCCTTGCTGCTGCTGGCCTGCAGCGCCTGGGCCTCGGCGACCGCATCCATGAGCTGATCGATCCGGAGATCTCGCTGCACGCGGTGGGGCAGGGTGCGCTGGGGATCGAGTGCCGCCAGGGGGATACGGCCGTGCTCGAGCGCATCGCCGTGCTGGAGCACCGCCCCACAGCCCTGCGCTGCCATGCCGAGCGCGCGTTTCTGCGCCAGCTCGAGGGCGGCTGTCAGGTGCCGATCGGTGTCAACAGCCGCTTTGCTGAGCCCGATGCCAGCGGTGAGCTGGTGCTCACCGGGATGGTGGCCAGTCTCGATGGCCTGCGGCTGATCCGCGACAGTGTCAGCGGCCCTGCGGCTGATCCGGAGTCGATCGGTGAGGCCCTGGCTCACCGCCTCCGCGATCAGGGCGCCGGCCAGATCCTGGAGGAGATCTTTGCCGCCGTCCGCCCCGAGGCCTGATCGGCCCCTGGCTGCCGCAGACGCGGCGCCAGTGGAGGTCCCCGCCCCCACCCCGCGGGCCCCTGAGGCGCGTCAGCGGCCGTTTCAGTGGAATCTGCTGGCCTGGGCAGCGCTGATCGGCGCCCTCACCGGCCTGGCGATCGTGGGCTTCCATCTGCTGCTGGGGCTAATCAACAACTTCCTCTTCGGCCCCTTTGTGGAGGGGCTGCTGGTGATCGCCCGCTCCCAGCCGCTCCCTGCAGCGCAGGGCCCGGCGATCGCGCTGCCTCCCCTGGAAGTCGACAGCGGCACCCCCCTGCGCTCCCTCCTGCAGCTGGGTCTGAGCGGCATTGGCCTGCTCCCCCCCGCCGATCCCACGCCGCTGCCGCTGCCGGCACCCCTCGCCGATACGCCCGACTGGCTGGCCCTCTGGCCGGTGGTGGTTGTGCCCACCCTGGGCGGCCTGGCGGTGGGCCTGTTGCGCTGGCTGGGCGGCAGCCTCGGGCCAGGCCTGCCGAGCCTGATGGCCATGGCCGATGGGGCGGTGCCCTCCACTCCCCGGCTGCCGCTGCTGCGGATCCTGGCCGCCTCCCTCAGCCTGGGCAGCGGCGCCTCGCTCGGTCCGGAGGGCCCGAGTGTGGAAAGTGGGGGCAACATCGGCCTCTGGCTGGCCCAGCGGGCCGGGCTTCCCCCTGAGGCCCAGAAGGGTCTGGTTGCCGCGGGGGTGGCCGCCGGACTGGCCGCTGGCTTCAAGGCACCGATCGCCGGTGTGTTCTTCGCCTTCGAGGGCAGTTTCAGCAGCATTCCCGGACGGCCGAGTCTGCGGGCGGTGCTGGTGGCGGCGGTGGCCTCAGCGCTGGTCACCGAGCTCTGCCTGGACGACGATCCGATCCTGCGCCTGCCGGCCTATGACGTGCGCTCGCCCCTTGAGCTCCCTCTGTATCTGGGCCTGGGTCTGCTGGCCAGTCTGATGTCGTGGGCCCTGGTCACCCTGATGGCCGCCGGGCGTGGCGAACGGATTCAGGGGGTCGTCGGCAAGCTCCCGCCGGGCCTGGCCACGGCCCTGGGTGGTGCGGCTGTCGGGGCGATGGCCCTCCTCTTTCCCCAGGTGCTGGGGGTGGGCTACGACACGATCGAATCCCTGCTGGGAAGTGCTGCCGATCTGCCGCTGCTCAGCCTGCTGCTGCTGATCGGCGTGAAGCTGCTGGCCACCACCATCAGCAATGCCATGGGGTTCGTAGGCGGCGGTTTTGCCCCGGCGCTGGTGCTCGGTGCCGTGCTCGGCAATGCCTATGGCCAGGTGCTCGGCGATGGCGGCTTGCACCTGCCCGTGGCCCAGCCTCCCGCCTACGCGATGGTGGGCATGGCCGCCGTGCTCGCCGGCAGTGCCCGGGCGCCGCTCACGGCGCTGTTGCTCTTGTTTGAGCTCACCCGCGACATCCGCATCGTGCTGCCGCTGATGGCAGCGGCAGGCCTGAGCGCCGCGCTGGTGGAGCGCTGGCGGGGCCTTGGTGATGCCGGATTGCTGGGGCCCGATCCGATCGAGGAGCAGCGCCGCCTCCGCCTGGCCCGGATTCCGGTGGCGGAGGCCTTCGAGCGCGAGGCACCCCTTGTGCTGCCCGCGGGCTGTGCGGCGGTGGAGGCCCTGGCCCAGCTGGTGGCCGCCCACAGCCACTGCCTGCTGGTAGAGGAGGGTGGCTCTGTGGTGGGCCTGGTCACGCTGCCGGATCTGCAGCGTGCCCTCTCCGGCGCCGCCACCGGCAACGCGGTATCTCTGGGGGAGTGCCGCCGTGGTGACCTCGTCTGGCTGCCGCTGTCAGCGCGGCTGGATCGGCTCGAGGATCAGCTGAGCCCCAACGGCGTGCGTCAGGTGCCGGTGTTTGCCGTGGCTGATGGCATCGGCGGCTATCTCCCCAATGAGGCTCCTTCTGGGGGATTGCCGATAGCGGCGCTCTGTGGTGTTGCCAGCAGGGATGGATTGGCCGTAGCGCTGGCCCGCCAGCTTCACCCCTCGGACGCTCTGGCGATTATGGCCTCGGCCACGGGATCCGCCTGAGAGAGAAGGTCAAGAATCCGCTGCAGATCCAGCTCCGAAAGCTCGCCGTCCTGTTGCCACTTCAGGGAACAGGTGAGGGCATCCACGCTTGGCTGGTGAACGCTCTGGGGCATGGGAAGTGACAGTTGGAAAATCAGCGTTGGCTGACACTAAGTGCAAATACCCGCCATCTGAGCCGTCGCGCCCAGGAACTGCGGATTGTCTTTGGCTTCTGCTGCCTCAGGGTTTCACCACCACCGGCGTGCCCACGTCGACCTGGTCGAACAGGGCGCGCACATGGGGGCCGAGCATGCGCACGCAGCCAAGGGTCACCGCCGCGCCCTGCTGTACGGCCCAGGCCCAGGCGGGTGGCGTGCCATGAATGCCGTACTGATCCTTCGTGGTTGTGTGGAAACCGATCCAGCGGTCGCCCAGGGGTCCGTTGGGACCGATGGTGGGATTGTTCTTGCCGCTCTTGGTGCTCTGGTACTGAGGATTCACCACCTTGTTGCGGATGTTGTAGCGGCCGATCGGCGTGGGGGTCGCGGGATCACCGATGGCCACAGGCCAGCGTCCGAGCACCTTGCCCGAATCCACCAGGCTGATGGTGCGCTTGCCCAGCTCCAGCACGATCTCGCGGGTGCTGCTGATCGCCGCCGTGGTAGGGGAAGAGGCCGGCGCGGGAATGGCCTGGCCCGCGGAGGGGGATGCCGCCGAAGCCGGTGAAGCGGCAGGGGCCTGCGGGGCACCGGGAACGGGCGGTGGCGGCTGGATCGCGCCTGCAGGGATCGCCTGCAGCACGGTGGGCAGTGCGACAGACGCCAGGAGTCCGGCCAGGGAGCGGTGCATGGCTGGGATTGGATAGGCTTGGTGAGGCTTCGGCTGGGGAGCTTGAAGCCTCGGGAGAGGCGCTTAGCCCACCAGCTGGGGGTCGATGGTTGATGTATAGCGCGCCTCGCACTCCTTGATGATGCGGACAGCCTCTGAACTGCCCGCGAAGCCGTTCACCGCGCAGGTGCCGGGCTTCTTGAGATCTTTGTAGTGCTCCCAGTAGTACTGGGTTTCCTTGAGCCAGTGGTCGCCGAGTTGCTCGTAGGAGGTGATGTGATCCATGCGCTTGTCATCGGCAAGCACGGCGATCACCTTGTCGTCCACCTCACCGCCGTCGTCGAACAGCATGATGCCGATGATGCGGGCCTCCACCAGTGAACCGGGAATCAGGGGCTCGCTGACGCCCACGATCTCGATGTCGAGGGGATCGCCATCTTCATCCCAGGTGCGCGGGATGCAGCCGTAGGCGAAGGGGTAGGACAGGGAGGAGTAGCCGACACGGTCAAGCTTGAGCTGCCCTGATTCGGTGATGACTTCGTACTTGTTGATCGTGCCCGAATTGAGCTCGATGATCGCGTTCAGGCGCAGCGCGGCCTCATCGGCGAAGGCGGGCAGCACGTGCAGGAGATTCAGCATCCTGCGGCTGGGTGCGTGGTCGATGTTCGCCATGGGAATCGGTTGCGCCGCGGCATCCTAAGGACCGGCCCTTCCGAAGCTCACCGAGCCTGCCGCCGCCCGCCCGGGCCTCAACCGGGCTTGGAATCGATCAACCGCTCAAGCGGGCCAGCTTGGTTTCGAGGTAGGCCAGGAAGGGTTCGGCCGTCAGCGGCCGGCCGCTCACGGCCTCCACCAGCTCCTCGCCGTTGACCCGGCGGCCGAGGGGCCAGACATGCAGCGCCAGCCAGTCGATCACGCGCTGATCGTGGTGGCTGCGCAGGTGATCGTCGATCGGACCGATCTCGGCCTCGAGCGCCTCGGCCAGCTGGGCGCTGATCAGATGGCCCAGGGCATAGGAGGGGAAGTAGCCGAACAGCCCCTCGCTCCAGTGCACATCCTGCAGGCAGCCTTCGGCATCGTTGGCGGGACGCAGCCCGAGCAGCCGCTCCATGCCGTTGTTCCATTGTTCCGGCAGCTCGTCCACGGCGAGGCCCTCCTCCAGCAGAGCCCGCTCCAGCTCGTAGCGCAGCACGATGTGCAGGGCGTAGCTGAGCTCGTCGGCCTCCACCCGGTTGAGGCCCGCGCGCATCGGGTTGAGGGCTCGCCAGAAGCGCTGGCCATCGCCCCAGGGATCCGCGCCCAGCACCTCCCGGAAGCGGGGATACCAGCGGGCGGCGAAAGCGCTGCTGCGGGCCAGCCGGCATTCAAAGAACAGGCTCTGGCTTTCATGCACCCCCATCGAGGTGGCTTCGCCGAGAGGCCAGGGGAAGTAGTGGTCGTCGCCGCGGGGCAGGCCCTGCTCGTAGCGCGAGTGCCCCCATTCATGGGCTGTGGCCAGGAAGGCGGAGAAGGGCATGCCCGGCACCAGGCGGGTGGTGATGCGGAAGTCGGCGGGTCCCACCGTGCAGGAAAAGGGATGGGGCGAGCGCGAGCGCACGCAGCGTGCCGGGTCGTAGCCCCAGCCCTCGAGCAGCTCACCGCAGAGGAGATCCTGCGCCGCCTCGGGCAGATCCCAGGGGATGGAGGGCGCCGGTGGCAGGGTGGCGGCCTGCTCCAGCAGCTGGGGCAGGCGCTGGCGCAGGGGCTCGAACAGCGCTGCGAGCCTGGCGTGAGAGATGTCGGGTTCAAACACCTGGGCCAGGCTTTCCCAGGTGCTGCGCGGTTCGGCCAGTTGCCGTGCCTGCTCCTGGCGCAGGGCCACCAGATCGCGCAGCGCCGGCGCGAAGAGGGCGAAATCTGCCCGAGCCCGGGCTTCCTGCCAGAGCCCGTAGCCGCGCGTCTGGGCCTCGGCCAGCCGGCCCACCAGCAGCGGATCAAGCCGCCGCTGGCGCTGCAGGTCCTGCCGCAGCAGGTGCAGGTTGTGCTGCGCCGCGGCCTGTGGGCAGGCCGGATCGGTCTGCTCCAGCTCGCGCAGGGCTGTTTCAGCGGCGCTGAGCAGCTCCTCGAAGGCAGGGCTGCTCTGGCGGGCGTGGATCTGCCGGGCGAGCAGGGCCATTTGTTCTCCCCGCCAGGCCGAGCTGGCGCTCGGCATCACCGTATTCTGGTCGAAGTAGAGCGTGCTGTGGATCGAGCCCAGCAGCCGGGTGGTGTGCAGGTAGTCCCGCAGGGGGGCCAGGGCGGCCACGGGTGGGGGTGGGGTGCTTGCTGATGCGGCCATCGGCCAGGGGCTGAGTGGCTGCATCCTCCTGTGCGCTCAACGCTCGAAGGTCCTGAACCCTTTCTCTGGGGGCTGCTGCTCAACGTCGGGTTTATGGCCAGTCTGGAGATGGCCGAGTCGCGCGAATCCCGCCATGATGGGCATCTTTCCGGAAAGAGGTGGTGGGTCGCAAAGGCGGCTGGGGTTGCGGCGCTCAGGTTTCCTCAGCCTTGCTCTGGCGGCCGTGCTGGGCGCCGCGGCGGCGGGGGCGGCCAATCTGGAGGACATCAGCACCCTGGAGCGGCTGGTGAACCGGGCCGGAGTCGTCACCCAGGTGTCAGACGACTGCCCGCCCCGCCATGCCGGTTTCTATGAGAAGGATGCTGCCGGGCGTCACCGGCTCGTGCTCTGCCGCAACGGCGTGAATCTGGCGGATGTGGATGCGGTGTGGGAGGTGATGGCGCACGAATCGACCCACATCATGCAGAGCTGCAATCGCGGCACGGTGATTGCCGATGAATTCATGCCGCGCACCTTCCGCGAGCTGCGCACGCTGGCTCCTCATTACGCCAAGTTGATCGATCAGAGCTACGCCACGGCCGATCAGCGCCTTGAAGCGGAGGCCTTCTGGATGGAGCTCCAGAGCCCCGAGGCGGTGATCAGCCTGTTCCGGAGAGTCTGCGCGGCTGGTGTGGCGAGGCGCTGAGGAGGCATCCCTCCGGGTGGCCCGGTGCCTTGTGGGGTGATGCGCTCACTGCCAGTGCAGGGTCATGGCCACGCTCCCCTCCAGGCTGCGTTTCACCGGGCAGCCCTCCCCCGCGCGGCGCAGAAGCTCCCTCTGAGCCGCCTCCAGATCCGGCGGCAGCGTGATCCAGACGCTGAGGGCCTCGATGCGGCGCACCCCGCTGGCACTCATGCCTTTCTCCACTCTTGCCTCACAGCCCTCCAGCGCGATGCCGTGGCGTTCGGCGGCGATGCCCATGATCGTGAGGATGCAGGTGGCCAGGGCGGTGGCCACCAGATCCGTGGGGGAGAAGGCTTCGCCTCGGCCCTGGTTGTCTGTGGGGGCATCGGTGTGCAGGGTGCTGCCGGAAGGGCCGTGCACGGCCAGGCAGCGCAGCTGGCCCTCATAGCGGCAGAGCATGGAGGTCATCGGTGGCGAGCGACGGACTCCCATGCTGATGGGGGCTCAGGCCCCGGGAAGATCCAGCTCCCGGAGCAGTCGTCGCTGGGCGGCCGCCGGCACGAAGCGGTGGGCGGCCTGGGCGCCGCTGATCGCCACCGGCGGCACGCCGATGCCGGGGAACACGCCGGCACCGCAGAGCACCAGGCCTTCGATCGGCGTGGATCCGCCGGGAAAGGGGCCGCTGTCGGCAGGCCAGGCCGGGCCATAGCTGCCCTGGTGCACCCGCAGCCAGTGACGGTGGCTGCGGGGTGTGCCCTGCAGTTCGATCACCAGTCGCTCGCGCCAGTCGGGCAGAAGCTGATCAAGCACGCCATGGAAGATGGCACAGCGCTCCTGTTTCAGGGCCTCATAGGCCGGGGTGCCGCGCTCGAGGTGCTGCCAGAGCTCCCAGGGTTCGTTGGCGGGGGTGTAGCCGTGCAGCAGCTGGTGGCCGGCGGGTGCCAGGGAGGGATCGAGCAGCGAGGGCATCGAGAGCACCACCATGTTGCGCTCGGCGGCGATGCCCCGTTCCCAGTCGCCCACCCACACCGTGTGCACCGGCAGATCAGGCAGGTCGCCGCCGCGCAGCCCCAGATGCCAGTGCAGGAAGCTCCCGCAGGCAGCGGTGGCCTGCTGCCGCTCCCGCCAGCGCCTGGGAATCGCGTCCTCGCTGAGCAGGGTCAGGGTGTCCCAGGGGCTGGCATTGCTGATCACGCCGCGGCGGGCCTTGAGAATCTCGCCCCCGGCCTCCTGGCCAAGCTGAACCCCTACAGCCCTTCCCTGCTCCACCAGGATCCGGCTCACCGGAGCTGAGGTGCGCAGGCGGCCGCCATGGCGTTGCATGCCGCGCACCAGGGCGGCGGCCACGGCGGCGCTGCCGCCGAGGGGGTAATCGAGGCAGGCCTGAGGCTCGAACCACTCGCCAAACAGGGTGGCCATCGCCGCTGCGCTGGTGTGCTCCATCCCCAGGCCGGAGATCAGAAAACAGAGCAGCTCCACCCAATGCAGCAGAAAGGGATCGCTGAGGTGTCGGCGCGCGATCGGCCCGAAGGCGCCGCCCAGGGCCGCCAGTTGGGGCGCCTTGGCTAGCAGGCCCAGCCCTGCGGCCGCGCCAAGGTTGAGGGCGCCGCCCAGGCCAGGGCGCAGGGCCAGCAGCGGCAGGGCACGGGTGGCCTGGCAGAGGGGCTCGATCGCCGCCAGGAAGCTCCTCCATTCCTCGGCCACCGCGGCCCCCCGCAGCTCCCGCAGCACCGACAGGAAGGGCTCCATGCCCACCCCCACCCGCAGCCGACCCTCCGGCAGCAGCAGATCCCAGTGGTGGTACTCCGCCACCGGCAGGGTTTCGCCCACGGCCCGCAGCACCTGGGTGAGGGGGTTGGTGGAGGGCCAGCGTCCCAGGCCGCTCCAGAGAGAGGGGCCGGATTCAAAGGCGAAACCGCGGCGCAGAAAGCCATGGGCGGCACCACCGGGCACGCTGTGGGCCTCCAGCACCAGCACATCGAGGCCATGGCGGGCAGCGATCGCCCCGGCGCAGAGTCCGCCGAGCCCCGAACCGATCACGATCAGATCGGCGTCGGCGCTGTTGGCGGCGGTGGGGGCTGGCGCCGTCATGGGGGAGATAGCCGAAGCTGGCGGCAGTCTGCTGGAGATTGGGGGCTTGGCTGCCTCCCCATGGCCGCTGAACGCGGGCGGAGGCTCAGCCCTGTCGCAGTGAAAGGGGCGCTGGGGATGACCCGGCGACTGCAGCTTCGGTGTCGGGGAGGATGACCCGATCGCCAGGGGGTTCGGCCGGCGCGGCGCAGCGGCCTCCCTGAAGGGCGCAGAGCTGCTCCAGGGAGGGCCGGCCTGTGAGCCGGAGCCGTGCCGATGCCCAGAGCCCGTAGAGGGCGTTGACCACCGGTGCCAGCAGCGGCCAGGTGGTGGGGGCGTACAGCCATCCCAGCCCCACCAGGGCATAAGCCTGGCGAAACACGGCCACATCGCGGAGCACGGTGCCATCGGCGCTGATCGCGTGAATTCGGCCCATGGCCTGGCGGTAGCTGATGCCGCCATGGGCCTCGGCCGCATAGCCGGGAGCATCGATATCGACAAAGCCCAGGCGCGGCTGGCCTGGATGCAGGCGGCGGTCGCGAGCTTCGAGGAAGCGCACCTCGCGCAGGCAGAGGGGGCAGCCGCCGTCGTAGAGGAGTGTGAGCTGGGTCATGGCCGCGACCCTAGGGCGTTGATCCAGGCCCCTGGGGTGGTTAGGCCGCATCGGCTCGCATGCGGCCATGGCTTGCGTGCGGCCATGGCTGGCTGGAGGCCGGGCTTGGCTGGGCTGGTCGCTCGGGACTCATCCTGGCTCCCTGGCGATCCCTTCGCCAGCCTGGGGCCGTTCCCTTGTACCTGCGAGGATGCTGCGTCAGAGCCTCACCACCCTCACCGTCGAGACCCGCTCTCAGGGCTTCACCGATCTCACCGGCCTGCTCAACGGCCAGATCGCCGCCAGCGGGCTCGACACCGGCATGGCCGTGGTCGCCTGCCTGCATACCAGCTGCAGCCTCACCATCAACGAAAACGCCGACCCCAGGGTGCTGGACGACCTGGCGGCCTTCCTGCGGGCCCTGGTGCCTGCCGAGGGCGTGGCACCTCTCAGCGGCCGGGGTGCGCTTCGGCCCTGGCTCCACGATGACGAGGGCCCCGACGACATGCCCGCCCACGTGCGCACCGCCCTCACCGCCACCAGCCTGAGCCTGAGCTTCCAGGGCGGCCGGCTGCTGCTCGGCACCTGGCAGGCCGTGTACCTCTGGGAGCACCGGGCCCGGCCCCACCGGCGTGAGCTCAGCCTCCATCTGCTCGGTACCTAAACTCGGCGGACGTCATCCACAGGCAGGAGTCGATGATCGAGCTGCGGGCCCGTTCGGCCCCCCCCGCTACGCCTTTGTGGGGTTGCACGGCGCCTTTCTCGATGCCCGCAGCCTGCTGGAAATCGGCACGATCCTGGCGGCCGAAGGGGATGGTGTGTTGTTGGATCTCGCCGGCCACGGTGAGGCCCTGGAGGTGGCAGCCACCGGCCTGAGCTTCGAGCCCGAATCGCTTGGACGCGAACTCCTGGCCCGGCCGGAGCTCATCACCTGGCTGCAGGCCCTGCCGCCTGACCTGCCGCTGCTGCTGCTGGGCCATTCGCTCGGAGGCCTCACCGCGATCTGGCTAGCCGCCCAGGGGCCCCTGAAGGGTCGGATTGCCCGCTTGATCCTGCTGGAGCCGCTGCTCGCCATCGACCTGTCGGTGCCGGGCCACGGGGAATTGTTGTTCAACCTGGGGGCAGAACTCGGTCTGAGGGGATTCCCCCGCCGGTCCATTCTCGAAACCGCGGATCACTTCATGGTGGACCATCTGTGTAAGTATTTCTTGGATGATCTGTTCCGATCCCCGCTAGTCGGCAAGTCGGAGCTGCCTTACCGGAGCTGGTTGCGGGAGCTGGCGGCGGCGATTCCCTGTGATGTGGTCTGCGGCGTCCGCCACCACGTGGTCAAACACAGCGACGGAACCCTGCTCGACATCGGCACCCTGGTGGGGCCGGGCCATCTGCCGCTCGATCTGCCGCTGCTGCGGCTGCAGCCGGTGGCCGATGCCGGCCACCGGCTCGACACCAGTGACGCCACCCGCCGGCTGATCACCGAGTTGGTGCCCCAGCTCGGTACCTCCTCTCCACCGCAGCCTGCGCCCTGAGGGCGCGGCCTTCAGAGGATCACGGCCCCGGTGATCGGATCGCGGTTGTCCGCCAGGGTGCGGGCCTGCAGGCCGCCATGTCTGGCGCTGGCGGTGATCAGCCGCTGCATCTCCGTGCTGGTGAGTCCCGGCTGGATGCCCAGCAGCAGGGCCACCAGTCCGGAGATCTGCGGCGCGGCCATCGAGGTGCCGCTCCACACCTTGTAGCCGTTGTCCTTGAAGGCGAAATTGATGTCCACCCCCGGGCGGTCACGTAGCTCAGGGGGGTGCTGCCGGCCCGGTTGGACCAGCTCGCCATCGCTCCAGCGCTGTTCACGGCCCCCACGCTGAGGCCCAGGCTGGTGGCTAACCGGGCGGGATAGGCCGACTCGGCGGCCCCATCGTTGCCGGCGGCCATCACCACCACGGCGCCGCGCTCGTCGGCGTAGCGCAGCGCATCGCGCACCTCCTGGCTGAAACCTCCGCCGAGGGAGAGATTGATCACATCGGCGCCCTGGTCAGCCGCCCAGCGGATGCCGGCCGCCACATTGGCATTGCTGCCGGAGCCGTTGTTGTCGAGCACGCGCACGGGCAGGATCATGGCCTCCGGCGCGATTCCCCACA
>Ga0194130_10006711_pt1 | contig 13178 bp, 9 predicted proteins | sample TA2KigsurfametaG_FD_160084 | JGI IMG/M metagenome (GOLD analysis project Ga0194130, IMG submission 160084) | Freshwater microbial communities from Lake Tanganyika, Tanzania - TA2015050 Kigoma 12 surface | ecosystem: Environmental > Aquatic > Freshwater > Lake | place: Tanzania: Lake Tanganyika... | reverse complement strand
AGGCCGCACAGCTCACTGGGAGGCAGAACTCCCCATGAGGTCTACACTGAGAATGAACGCTGATCCTCCCGCCCGGAGTTAACGATGTCAGGGGCCGGAACTGTCCAGTAAAAGTCACCCACCTCACTGTTGAAGGCAAAGGCTAGTCGAAGACTGAAAAAGAAAGATCAGACGTTTTCAGGAGAAAGACTCAAATAAGATTATAAAGAGTCCGTTGTTGGCAGGGAGCGAGCAAAGAAGCGCGATAGCGCAAGTTCAGACAAAATAAACGAAGATTTAGTGTTTGACGTTAACGACAAAGGCATGGAGAGTTTAGCTTAAAGCATTGTCAGCGCAATAAGAGAAAGATGTTCATCAGTCAATCAAGCCTATTGAACTCCGATTGACAATTGAGCAACAATGAAAGTGATGCCAGTCATGAAGACACTCGGTGGAGCAGGTGTAAGATGAGCTTTATACATATACAAGAATTAAACATGAGTGACTGGAAAAATGCAACTTTAATCCAAAGAAAGGCATAGTGAACAAAGAAGTAAGCGTAAGAGATGGTAAATAGAAGGCAATGGATAAGGCTAATAAGAACTAGTCACGGCTGAAGACTCGCTGCAGTGCTTTAAGAAAATGAAAGGGGAGGAGTAGGCGAAGGGTGTCACGAATTCCTCCATAGATATTAATGGAGAAATAGTTAGACCATGACTGAGATTGAATAACATTTGGATAACGAGCAAGAGCCTGCCGCACAGGGTAAGGTGGCAGGCGTACCAACTTCCCTGACTTGACAATTTCGGTGTAGGTGATAACAGGTTTATAGACGGTAAAAGACTTTAGTGTTGGGCATTTATAGCGAAAAGATTTTTCAAAGTCATGGATCGATGTAAAGGGATCGAGACTTTTGAGAAGGTAGGCCTTCTTATATAAGGATGGATGGGTACGGCAGAATAAGGGTGAGGTATAAGGTAAAAAGCCAAGCAGGGTTGAACCATAGATAGGAGATTGTGGCCTTATGAACGAAGATAAACAAACGACATCAGCTTCAGCGCGAGATGCAAAGTTATAGACATATTCAAGTCGCCTCTTATTGACACCAGTCAAGAAGTAGTCATCGTTCAAAAGAATAATATAGTCGCTTTGAGTAGCGAGCAATCCCTGTATAACTCGATGACACCAGTCAAGCCCTGAACAATTGATAAGTTGTACGCAAGAGATTTTGAGGTTATCGAGCAGCTGATACAGTTCCGAGTCACAACAGACAATGGGAACAATGTTATATTTCAAGACGCTGTCAATAACTGGAAGAATAGCAGGATATGTTGAAATGTGAGCTGGTATGATGGCATTAAGAGATGTGGCGTAACGATTGGCCGAGGTCATTCGCTTAATGTAAAGGAACAATCAGAGCGAGTGAAAGTCATCGACGAAAGAGATACTAACAGCAATGTCTGGTATTCTTCGGCTGGAGTATAATCACCCATTAACAAGGTTATAGTAATAGATGATAGAATAATAATTGATTTGAAAGCATAAATAAAAGAGCTGTTTAGAGTCATTCTACTGATAAGCAGGAAAGAAATTATCAGGAGTGCAAGTAGGCATAAAAAACCAGTATATGAGTAGTAAGAAAAACTAGACAAGAAGGTATTGTGCGGTGATTGGCCGAGTGATTGGAGGTATAGAGCGTCGTTTATACTAACGTTGTTATACAGATAAGTGGCCCACAGGCCCAGCCTACCTGACAAGTCGCTGTATGATGATGCTGCATCAGTGGTCTTTGTCCCGAACCAGAAAATTAGATTTGAGTATCGAACAGCAGCAAGAAACAAGCCTAAGATTACGATTAGAGAGGTTGTATAGACGTTAAGAAACAGACTCGCTAAGCCAGGCAGACGATAAGTCTTGAACTTTAGACCGATGCCTTTAAAAAAGAAAGCAATAGAATCTAGATTCAATGATAATATGAATAGAAGAAGGCATGCCATTGAAGTTCGAGAAGCCTGTGTAAGGACTAATGTAGAAAGGTAAAGATAGATCGGCGAGGCTGAGAGAAGAAGAGCAGGCTTATGTTGAGATCGTTTACTTGGTGCATTGAGGTGGAGATAAAGGATTAGAGGTAGCAGGAGTACCAGATTTAAGGCTGCCAGCTGATTGGCTCCACCTTGAACATCGAGCGGAACAGAGGAAAAAAGCCGACTGAACAACAGATACAAAGAAAGGGATACAGAGACAAGTGTTGCAGACTTTATGAAAGGCATTGCTCCAATCCGCTCAAGCATGATCACAATTGCCAAATAAAAGTAGAGTACTGAAAACGTGCTTATTGCCACTGACCTATATTCCGGGAATGCAAAGCCTTGAAATGAAAGTACAAAGAGTACAGATAGAATCAAAGAAATTAGTTTGTAGCGATTGCGAATAACAAAAAGTGACAGGACAGCGTATGGAGTCGATAAGGCAATTGTAGATATAAAGCTTATTGGGGTGGAAGGTATGAATCTGGAGCATACTAGTCCAGATACCAATATAAGGCCAAGAAGAAAGTGCGAGTTAAGCCTGAACTTCATCGCAAGTTTTAATTATCAGATAGTTATCTGTCATCAAGGCTTGGATCGGAGTCTCACAAAAAGTATCTGCTACTTGAGAGGATAGTGATGCCAGAGGCATACCATGAATGTTGTAAGAGGTATTGAGTAAACCATAGATCCCCGTCTGGTCAGCGAATGAAGAAATAAGCTCGTAATAATCAGGATTGAATTTCTGCTTAAGGATCTGTGGACGGACGGTGTTATCTCCTTGGTGTTTTGCTGCCGCAAGATGTCTCTCTCCAAGCTTGGATAGATTATAACCCTTAATCATATATTCTGCATTGTAGTTTTTGGAAGGCTGTAGGTACTTTGATGCAAAGTGGTCAAGAATAGTAGGGGCAAAGGGCATCCAGAAATCCCTCTGCTTAATGAGATCATTGATCTTGAAAAAACTTTCGAAACGATCTGGTCGAGCCAAAAGAGCTCTATTCCCTAGGCTGCGTGCTCCCCATTCTGACCGACCGCAGCACCTACCAATGACATGGCCTCTTACAAGAAGCTCAACAGCTTTTGATATCCTGTCTCCATGGGTGTATGTTTGAAAGCTTAAACCACTAGCCTGTAACTGTTCAAAGATTTGATCTTCATCAATCCGGGGGCCAAGATACATTTTATGCTCATATTTTGGCCAAGAGCTTGTAGCCCTATATTGATAAAGACTCAGAGCACCAATAGGCAATGAGTCATCACCACAGCTTGGCATTACTGACAACTCATCAATAGGAGCATTCTGTTCTAAGAACATATTCATCTTGACATTCATGAAAAGTCCTCCACCCGCAGCCAATATTTGAAGACTTGGAATCTTGCCTTGCAAGCCAGCAACAAGTTTCAAGGTAGTTGCCTCAATGACTTGCTGCATGCAAGCTGCAATATTATCAAATCGGTTGCCTAATAATTGACGAGAAAGGACTTTATCCGATAGATATGTAGGCATCCGGGAAGATATGGACAAGTCACTTGCAACCTTGAATATATCCTTAAAGCTATTATTGAAGAGTTTCTTGTAATAGTGTTTACTTAAAGAATACGGGCTAAGTCCCATGACTTTATATTCATGTTCTAGAGGCTTGAATCCTAGGTACGCAGTAAGGCGAGCATAGAATTCACCAAGAGAATAAATCCAGGGGAACGATTGTTTAGCTATAATATCGTTATTAGTAAGCTGATATATTCCTCCACTATACATATCGCCTTGTCCATCAAGAACTAAAGAGATGGCCCCGGCCCCAAAGTCTCCAAAAGCAAGCGCTCCGGCGGCGTGACATTTGTGGTGATCATAAAAGGATATGGAAGAGATCTTGCAAGACAGAAGACTTCGAAGTGATGATGAGATTGAAGCCTGAACAGAAGGCTTTTTTCTTTTCCAAAAGAAATATTGAACTTCCCAGATTATTCTTTCTAATCCTACACGAAAACTCAAACGATACAAGAATGCGGTGAAAGATTGCTGGAATGTAGTGATATTTTCTGATAAGTCGTGTTCGGTATCATCAATATCGCAGATACTCGCTGCGACTATCAGTTCGCTAATGTTGTCGACATCATACTCGGCAAGGAGCCAATTGATAGCATTAATTGGTATTCCAGCCTGATTTTTCAAGAGTGTAAACTTTTCCTCTGAAGCACATCCGACCACCTTGCCATCGATCATTAATGCAGCAGTGGCATTGTGTTGGGTATGTACAGCAAGGATTGCTTGCACTGCTTATAGATCCTTAACAGAGATGCTATGGGATCCTAGCACCCTTGTCCCTTCATCATGGGTGACGAATGCGATATACGGTGGATTATGTTTTTTAATAAGCTCAATTGCTTTAGAGGAACTCGCTCTGTCCATAGCAGATGTAAATTCATCTAAGATAAGTATTTTTGGATTTGTGCTCAGCGTTCGTGCTAAAGCTATTTTCTGACGCTCTCCACCACTGAAGGTTGATAAATGCCTATCGAAGAAATCAGAATCATCAGCAGTTTGAAATCCTTGATATAGTAAGTTTGAAACCATCTTATTTTGATCTACGTTGCTCCATATGATATCCCGAACCGTTCCAACAGAAGGTAGAGGTTGTTGCGAGAGATAACCGATTATCTCAGGTCGACCTATCGCAGACTGATCCAGTTCAAGTATGCGGCCATCGCTCATCGCTAGAGAGGGGTAAACCGGTACAACCTTTCCTGCTAAATGCTTAAGAAGTACGGTCTTTCCAGATCCACTTGGGCCTACGATGTTTAGATACTGACGCTTAGTTACGCAAATGTTCTTTTCTTTGCCATATAGGCAAAACATGAAAGTGATACATTTTGAATCTTCAATTAAATCACGCTGGAGAATATAGTCGCAGCTCTCTGGATATCCATTCGGGCCTGAAAGAGTCCTTAATTGCGTGGGTACAAGATACTCCGCTGTAGACAGACTTTTGATATCATCCAGTATTGACAGGTTTCCAATAACAGATACATATGCACTATAAGAAGATTGTGTGACGGGAAGTATCTTCTGCAGGGAGTATGCTACGACGACAAATGATGAGATTGTACTGTCTGTACCAAGCAACCTCAGGCATACAAGTGACGCCACTACTAGAGAGAGATAGCCAGTGAATTCAATCAGAGGGCGTGGTGCAAGATTCCAAAAGGTGTAGCCTGCCCAGGACTTTTTTAGAGAATCTGAAGCTCGTCTGATTTGCTCGAATCTCTGCCGAAGGAACTCGTTATTGTCAAGATATTCGGACATCCACATATTCACTTCAGTTGTATTCTGGATCAACTTTAAACTACTGTTCATCTTAGATCCAGTAGTTACAAGTTGGATCTTTGAATACTTGGCAAGGAAAAGATAGGCCGTTAAGATAATGGTCAAGGAGACAAATGAGAATAGACTTGCTTTGGCAAGCGTTGCGCAAACCAGTGTTACACCTATCAAGATATTTGGAAGCATCAACATCATTGGCTGCACTACATTTATTGTCGCAAGGTTAACAGTATTTACTATTGAGAATTTGTATTCATCCTTAATTAGAGGATTTTCATTTAACTCTCTCCATCTACCGAAGCTTGATCGCGTTAGATCTTCGATCATATATTTGGTGTACCCGTACGCAATGTTAGAGCCAAGATATATCGAACATATCTTGACTAATGTAGAGACAGCAAGCAGAAGTATTATGATAACTACTTTCCCGTTGTTGCTTATGGAAAATAACTGAGTTAAGCCTTGATCGGTCAAGCTAGAAATCCTTGAAACGATATCGAATTCGAATATACCAATAGATAGCATGATTACTGTAAGAAATACCATCTTCCACCTAAAGACTTGGAAGAGTCCACGTAACAGTGAAGCGGCAGCGCGTATTCCGCTAGAGTTATGACCATGTTGATGGTTTATCATGCCTTTAATTGGTTGCATAGTTGTTGGGAAGCGTGAATATACAACACATCAGTTAATTTCCGACCTTGAAAGCTTGGAATTGATTTCAAGTCTCATCTATTCTCGCTTCAATTCAAATGTACTCTTGGGCAAAGAGAGTCTACCGTACAATCAAAGGACGCAAAAGTTTCATTCCACTTTTTTTCAGGCCAGTCTGCTACTAGAAGGAATTAGAAGAATAGATGCCCAAATCGACTTTGTGCTTAAGCTGCGTTCAGATCTGATTATTGTCGACAAACAGCGTCTAAAGTCTTCCCTACTATCATTTCTGCAGTTGGTTGATAGGGGTCAGGCAACTTCTCTGTTACTTGAAGAAGGCAGCCATAACAGCTCGGTGACGCGTGACTATTATCAATATTCTGATTTTGCTTTTATATTAAAGCGTGAGCACCTCGAGAGAAGTCTTTCTGATTTAGTTTCTTCAATGAAAAACAAGGACTATGGTAATTTAGCGAATTTGAGCGGGAGATCAGTTTCCTTCAGTGGGTTGAGCCTATTTCCAGTCAATGTAGAGCAAGAATTCTGGGAAGCTGTGATCAGAGAAAATGTGCATATAAAGAAAGAAGTACTTTACTATAGGGGCAAGGCTTTAACCTGGAAGGAAAAGTGCCAGATTAAATACTTTGAGCGCCAGGCTCTAATGCTAAGTGCAGAGACGATGGGTATAGGCCTACCCACAAGGCTTTCGGGACCACAGCTCTGGCATTTAAGTATGCGTCTAGTATTCGTCACTTTTGCTCAATATAGCAAGAGTATCGTTAAGGTATTGCTAGCTATCATAAAAATCTTGAGCCTCAATGTTGAGAGTAGGAAATGCCGGATAGAAGCAGTGCAAATATCAAGCTTCAAATGAGATAGTAAGTTTACCAGTTATTGACAGGTTGCTTATTTCAAATAGAAGGTTATGCGGCGAAGGCTTCTCAAAGAATGTTGTAGGTATATACTATGGTCGGAATGGATTGAGTTCGCGAGGTACAATCCCTTTGAGGTCAAAGATAAGGCCATTGCTATTAAGTAAGCTACCCCACTTGTCGGAGGTCAGACTGGAAAACTCTCGATGGGGTACTGCTAGTACAATGGCATCATATGATTGATTAGTCGGGATATCTTTTGTTATTTCGATGGAAGCTTGGCTAAGTGCCTCAGATGAATCAATATAAGGGTCAACAACTTTGATGGTTGCGCCGTAAGAGCTTAGTCTCTGGATTAGGTCAAGTACTTTTGTATTCCTTATGTCAGGGCAGTTCTCTTTAAAGGTTATGCCCAAAATAAGGATATTGGCGTCAAAGATAGCGATACGTAACTTACAAAGTTGCATTATGATTTCGTCCGCATGCCAATAAGCCATGCCATCGTTAATACGGCGTCCAGCAAGTATTAGTTGTGGATGATATCCGATCTCTTCAGCTTTATGCGTTAGGTAGTATGGATCAACACCAATACAGTGACCACCGACTAATCCGGGTCGGAAGGGAAGGAAATTCCACTTGCTTCCGGCTGCTTCTAATACATCGAGTGTATCTATATTCATCTTACGAAAAACGATTGAAAGCTCATTTACCAAGGCTATATTTAGATCTCGTTGCGTATTTTCAATAACTTTTGCTGCTTCTGCGACTTGAATACTGGATGCTTGATGAGTTCCTGCTTTAATTATTGATCCATAGAATTTGTCGATCCAATTGGCGACCATAATTGTACTGCCACTCGTAACCTTGGTAATATCAGTGAGCGTACGAGACCTGTCCCCAGGATTAACTCTTTCTGGACTATAACCACAAAAGAAGTCTTTATTAAATCTTAAGCCTGATTCTTTTTCTAAGATAGGTACACACACATCTTCTGTTGCACCCGGAAACACTGTGCTCTCATAAATAATGATTGGATTAACTGTACTAGTTCGCATTCGAATAGCTGAGCCCACACTAGAGCTTGCTGTCTCAAGCGGCACTAGATTAGGACGTTTAGCTTTATCAATAGGTGTTGGGACTGTGACTATATAGATATCAGCTTGTGACAGCATCGAGATATCGTTTGTAAAGTTTATATTCGGAAGTAGAGGTAGATCACTAGCTCTGATCTCATTTGTATTGTCAATGCCAGCCCTTAGCTCATCTAAGCGAACTGAGCTAATGTCAAAACCAATAACCTTTCGGTTGAGTTTCAAGCCAGTACGCAAACATATGTTTGCCTTTGCAAATTCTACTGTGAGTGGAAGGCCTACATATCCAAGGCCAATTATTGCGATTGTGCAGGTAGCGTGATCTGGAAGAGTCACCGTATTTTAAGGGGATTAGTTTTTTCTAATTAGTAAAAGCTTAGCAATTATAGTATCCTCGATACCAGTCAACAAATTTCGAGATTCCTTCGGATATCGACGTAGTTGGCCTGAAGTTGATCCACTCTTCCAATAGTCTTACATCCGACGCCGTGCGAGCAACATCACCTTGTTGCATAGGCAAAAATTGCTTCTGACCAATGATGCCAAGCTTAGACTCGATAGCTTCAATATATGACATTAGCGGAACTGGTTGATTATTTCCGATGTTAAACACTTTGTAGGGAGCCCAACTCGATGAGGGATCAGGGTTATTGGTATCAAAAACATCATTGTGCCCAGGAGGTTTATCCAGGATGCGCACTATGCTTTCGATGATGTCATCTATGTATGTAAAGTCGCGCGTCATTTGGCCATTGTTAAATATCTGAATAGGTTCTCCGCTAAGTATAGCTCTTGTAAATAAGAAGAGTGCCATATCTGGCCGCCCCCAAGGACCATAGACAGTAAAGAACCTTAGACCAGTAGTCGGCAAGTCGTACAAGTGACTGTACGAATGGGCCATCAATTCATTAGCCTTTTTGGTAGCAGCGTATAAGCTCACGGGGTGATCTACACTGAGCTTCTCTGAAAATGGAAGAGACGTATTACCTCCATATACACTGCTACTAGATGCATAAATTAGATGATTAATATTGTGAGCCCTGCAGGATTCCAATATATTAGAAAATCCAACCAAGTTTGACTGGATATATGAATGGGGATTGGTTATAGAATAGCGCACACCCGCTTGGGCCGCCAAATTTACGACTTGTTTGGGCTTCGCCGCTAAAAAAGCTTCACTCAAAGCTGTATTATCTTGAAGATCAATTTTGATTAAAGTAAATTCAGTGCCTCTTGCTTCTGATAGCTGTTTCAAGAGGGATATTCTGTCTCGCTTCAGATCTGGATCATAGTAATCATTGAGGTTATCAATGCCAATTACGGGCTTACCTGTTTCAATTAAACGTTTGCACAAATGAAAACCAATAAATCCTGCTGCCCCGGTTACAAGAATGGTCATTTACTTGCAGTAATCATTAATTGAGTGGGAGTTTACGTAAGGGGTTGGTAGGTTCAGATTCTAGGTGAATCTGGATTCAGAATGACGTTTTAGGTATCCATACTACATGAAAACCAAAGAAGGAGATGGTCAATCTTATAAGAGTGCAAAGAATTGCAAGGTGGGCTCATGTCGTGACTCGCTTCCTACAGTCAACTGCGGACCGAGTTGTTGTGGGCTCTCTTCAAACTAAAGCTTTTATTAGCATGACATGCATTTGCACGTCTCCATTGGGAAGACATGCATTAATCAGTTCATCATCTAGAAGGTAAACTCTTTGCTCAAGCATATTTACCGTTTCTACATCTTCGCTTTCTTGGATCTACATTGTGGATAAGTCTTATGTTTAATATACATCTTTCTGCCTTATGCCTGCTCGGAGATTCTCCCCATCACTCTCTCTAAGATTGCCGATACACCAGCTCTGGAACCAACATTTTGTTGGACTTAAACAGTCTTGCTCTGCAAGCCTTGGATAACGATTTAATATCGAGTTCTGATTTCTATTTTTACCGATGATGTCGGTACATAATCTTGCACTTAAGCTTTAGTTTCTTGTGTTCTCACTAGACTTCGTTTTTGCGTAAGCGTACCGTACAGCCGATTTACCGCGTGTGGCCAGGCTGCTGGATAAGAGCCTTTCATCTCGATCAAAAATTGAAAATTGAAGCAGACTTTTTTATGTGAATTTAGTCAAAGCGCTGATTCACACAGTCAAGCTGTAATTAATAATTGCAAACTACGAGGCTCTCCTCCATTTTGATTGTCGCAACTTAACCGTTCACGCATTGATTAGTTTTATCAACAAGTCGTTCAGAGATAAATTTGTCTTAGACTTTTATCCGCACCTTATCTATCCGGGGTAATTTGTGGCAAAAGCATGCTCTTCAAAGAGTGCTATTAAGTTGCAGGCAGTCGATACCAAGCATTATCTTAAGCAAAAACCTGCAACTACCGCCCTTAGAGTAGGCTTGCCTAGGAGACAGATCCACTTCCAATTATCAAATCCACATTGGTAACTGCTCCTGCTCGCTGAGCCTCTTCTACGCGAAGCCATGTGCCCCAGCCGTAGATAGTTCTAGAACTGTGTGCCCAAACCGAAATCGAGCTGACAACTGTAAGGCCAAGGTGAGCTCTTAAGAATTAAATTCTTGGGATTTACAGACCAACTAATGCCTCTTTCCAAGGAAGTCACTCCCTTAGCAGTACCACAGCGCACCAAAGTAATTTACGACAGCTACATCCTCTGCCCAGGCGACAGCCTCCAGATCGAGCTGCTCGATATCCCCCTAGCTGAGCGGCACCTTCTCGATCGGGCCCGACGGCACCATCTACCTGGCGCGCCTGCGCGCTCTCTACGTCGAGGCCTGACCGTCGAGGAGCTGTGCTACTTCCTCACTTAACAATTAAAGATCTACATCAATAACCCTCAACTATACAACCGCCCCGTTGACTTCAGCACCATTTACATCTGTTTCGGCGGTGAGGTCCACCGCACTGCCTACTACACCCTCAGTGGCAGCCGAGAGCTCGTTGCACTTTCCAACACCGGAGAAGCAGAGCAGCTAGAAGCCGGAACAGCGCAGCCACCACAAGGCCTGGGCTCAAGCAAGTCCCTGGAAGCGTCAGTGGTTCTGGATCAGGGCTCAGCACCTATTGCGCCCTCTTCCCCACCGTCTTTGACGCGATCCGCACGGCTCAGGGCATCACCGCCTTTTCCGACCTCGCCGCTGTTCAGCTCACTCGTAAGCAAGCCGTCAGTTCCGGCGGCGGCAGGATCGGCATCAATCTCGACTTCCTCTCGCTGATCACAGAAGGGGACGAGTCCCAGAACATCCGCCTGTTCGACGGGGATGTGGTCAGCGTCGGCAAAAGCGACGCGGTCCTGCGTGAGCAGCTGCTGAAAGCAGGCCAGACCAACCTCAGCCCCCAGTTCATTCAGGTCTATGTCAGTGGCCGGGTCGTCACCCCCGGCGGCGTAACCCTGCCCCAGGGCTCAGCCCTCAACCAAGCGATCAACCTCGCCGGCGGCACACGCCTGCTCAAAGGCAAGAGAATTCATCCGCTTTACCCGCGAAGGCGAAGTGGACCGGCGCGTCTTCAGCTATAACCCCAACGCCGCCAGCACCAGCTACAACAACCCGATCCTCATGGCCGGCAACATTGTCCGCGTGCGCGACAGTGCCCTCTCCGCCGGCATCGGCCTCCTCAACGAAGTCGCAACTCCCTTCATCGGCGTCTACGGCCTCTACTCGATCTAGGGCAGGAGTGGTCTCCGGTGGCCCGATGCATCGTTCCGGCGGGGTCGCCGTGAGGCAAAGGCCGGCCAATCCCTTTAATCGCCTGATTGCCAGTTCCGTACAGCCTGCGCAGAAGGTCGGACACTCCTGGTGGAGCACCCTCCAATGCTCGTGTCGCGGGGGTGGCCACAGTCGCGCAGCAAGTCGAAATGCCTATGGCGAGGCAGTCGGCAAACCGCGCGTGATCTTGCGCGTTACAAACGAATCACCGCGCCGAGGACTCTCGTGGTTGAACAGGACCCCGTTGCAGGCAACCATCCCAGAGCTCTCCTTCTGCGCGATCTCCTGCACCAGGCCGTAGAGCTCACTGGTGCTCGCCTGGTAGATGCTGGTTTTCTTGGTGAGCCCCAGCATCCGCACGGCCTCCAGGATGCGCAACGTGCCCAGCGCGTCGCTGTTGGCGGTGTATTCGGGTGCCTCAAAGCTCACCGCCACATGGCTTTGGGCGCCGGGTTACAGATCTCATCCGGCTGCACCTGCTGAATGATCCGGATCAGGTTGGTGCTATCGGTGAGGTCGCCGTAGTGGAGGGTGAGCTGTGGGGGCTCTCCCTGTTGACCTCTCTCGTGCGGGTCTTGGTAGAGATGATCGATACGGCTGGTGTTGAAGCTGCTGGCGCGCCGCTTGATGCCATGCACCTGGTAGCCCTTCTCCAGAAGGAGTTCCGCCAGGTAGCTGCCGTCCTGCCCCGTGATGCCCGTGATCAGGGCGGTTTTGGCAGGCGGCGTAGACATGGGTGGTTGCGAGAAGGAGTGGGGGCTGGGGTGGGGTGGGGGCCAGGCAGGTTCGCCTCAAGCCTTCGGTTCCGGACTAGGCCAGCGGCCTGCCACCAGAAACTGCTCACGCGGCAGGCTCACCAACTGGTTCTGGCCAAATGAAGCGAAGGTGACACCATCGGCGCGCACCTCCAGTGTCAAGTCCTGGAAGTCGAAAGGCGTGCTCACAAAGGCGTAGGGCGTCAGCACTCCCACGCATGGTGCTTCCTGAGGCACTCGGGCTGAGGGCACTTCCAAGGCCTGAACCCCGTGATGCCGCAGCTCTCGGCCCAGGGCCTGACACGCCGCATAGGAGTAGGGATCCACCACGGCGGCAAGATTTTGCTCATCAAGGCAGTGCTGCAGCCGAAGGCCGCGTTCGGTGTGGATCTGCGCTGAAAAGGAGGTTTGCTGGCGATGGATGCAACGCCCTGCAGGCAGTGGTGCCCCCTCGAGCAATCGCAGCGCGTGGAACACGCGCACGGCCAGCACGGTGGCCAGGGAACGCGCGGCGGTGAACAACTCCCTAGTATCCACTGCACTGAAGCGCGATCCGTTAACCAGGGGCGGATAGCGAAAGGGTGTGAGCAGGAGGCGATGCTCAGGCAGGGATCGTCCGGCTTCGGCCTCCGGCCAGTCCACCGGCAACGGCGGCTTCACACGGGTGATCAGCGCTTCCAGCCGGGCCTGTTCGGCCAGGCCCTGGTGCTTAGCGCAGCCGATCATGGCTCGGGCCC
>Ga0194130_10006710_pt1 | contig 13178 bp, 6 predicted proteins | sample TA2KigsurfametaG_FD_160084 | JGI IMG/M metagenome (GOLD analysis project Ga0194130, IMG submission 160084) | Freshwater microbial communities from Lake Tanganyika, Tanzania - TA2015050 Kigoma 12 surface | ecosystem: Environmental > Aquatic > Freshwater > Lake | place: Tanzania: Lake Tanganyika... | reverse complement strand
CTTTACTAGGTGCAGGATTGCCCTGCTCGCCCCGATGTAGTCGGTCATCTTGTCTGGGGTTTCATTGAGGTCAATCATGATGATGGCCAGCCGTTCCAGACCCTTCACTCGGTGGATGGTCTCGCAAATGATCTTGCCCTCATCACGCTCTTCCCACCTCACAAGCGGTATGGGCATCTCCGCTCGTAGCAAAGCGTCACGCAGTTTGCGATGTCGAGCCAAAACTGCAATCTGCGAAGCAGGGATATCCGATGCCTCCTGCAATTGGGTGATCTCGCGTGCCACAACCTGCGCTAGGTCGGTTTCAGTAGCGACACATTCTCGAACCGCCGGCCCTACCGGAGCCGCCGAGTTCGGATTCGCACCACCCAAACCCGCAACATGCGCGCCAATCGCCTGCGACGAACGAAGGTTGGTAGTCAACGGCAAGAACGGCATCCCAGCTGGCGGAGTCCAACCATTTGCATAGAGCGCTTGCAGCGGGTCGGCCACCATCAACAGTCGCTTCGGCCCGTCTGCGCGAAACAACACCTTGAGTGATTCGAGCCAATGACTGTGGAAGTCCTGGCCTTCATCAAGAACGATGGTGTCGAAGCGATCCGAAATTGCATCAGCATGCTTCACCAACTCGGCAGCCGGAACGTTGAGCCACCACTCAGATGGCGGACTAGAGGGCACCTTGTAACCGTGTGGTTTGAGCAGCGTCTCGAGATAACGGTGGTACGAACCAACGACGATGTCAGTGTCTTCGACACGTACCGCAATGTCTTCAGCGAGTGGGACGTTGTAACTGAGAAACAGCGTCTTCTCACCTCGAGCCTCGCATCGTCGGGCCCACTTCTCAGCCAGATACGTCTTGCCTGTACCAGCTCCTCCCGTGACCAAGAACTGCTGATTATCTGCTAATCCGACCAAGTTGTCGAGGTGGAGCCGCGTCGCTGCATCAATTCGATTCACAGCACCGGCATGAAAACGACCGCCAACCTCCGTAAGTTCCACCGTCGGGCACAGCGCGCGCAGATACTTGAGTACTCGCTCCTTGCCGACCGGAGGTTTCTCCTTGTGAATGTTGCCGATGAGATGTGGCACCCCAAGCAGGTCGTGCATGCCCCAGATGCGATTACGCGGCGCACCCGGACCGAGACCCTCGGCAGGGATGTCACCAACATCGGGCAACACGACGACTTCACTCATGAAGAATCCATCAAGATTGACACGCATCTCATGGAGACGAGCAATGAGACGATGCTTGGCAGCACCAACCTGCTCGAACGGGCTCTTCTTCAGCGGCCTGTCGTATTGATACCAAACCCCATCTCGGACAGAAATCAAGCCACCCTTGATCTCCAGCAGCACGACCCCTAGATGTGCAGAGACGAGCACAATGTCAATCTCGGCGTTCTGCCCCTCGATGAGGACCGGCACTTTAGGGACGATGTACCAGTCATCGTCTAGATCATTCAGCAGTTGCCGGATTACGTTGCGCTCAGACTCCGGCTTCAGTCCCCCAAGATCAAGTTCGGCGGGTACCAGAATTGCCATTCTTAAGAGAGTAGATGATTGAGATTTCCCCAACACGTGCAAATTAGCATCCAAGCCACTAGTGACGTTGATCGCGAGGACTTACAACCTGCAGGATCGAAAAGTCGCCCTACTTTGGTTTCGGCGACGAACTGGAACTTCACTCTCAAATTTCTCTCGAATCAAGAAGAGAGCAAGTCGGAGCTAACTTGGCCACTCTTCTCGCTGGAAGAAATTAGATCTAATCAGTTGTTTAAAGTGTTCTCCACAGTCTCTCGCAACTTCCCCTTGCACTCGTATACCTAGCTCGAGATTTGTTTCGAGTCCTCCACCACTCAGGTTCGCAGATGTCACCAAGAGATCACGATTATCAGTGAGAAGAAGTTTCGCATGAAGCTTTGAGGTCTCATTGTCCTCGCTCGTCCATGAATATATGCTCGGACGGCGCACGTTTGTCGGCCAGGCTTCCCTGATTTCACGAATGCTGTGACCTTCAGCCCCGGTCGGTCCCCATCCCCGATAACGCCGATCCACGATGAACATGACAGAAACTCCGCGTGACGAAAGTGTTGCGAGTCGGTCGACGAACTTCTGGGCGAGCTCGCCCTTCAAGAAGATCGAGTATCCGACGATCAGAACTTCCTCCATCGGCCTGCGAAGCATCTCATTCATAACCTGTAGTGTCCGCCTCGCAGTCGGATGACCGCTTTTCGGTCCGGTCCAAACGAGTTCGGCGCGTGGAGGTGTGCTGGAACGATCCGCAGCGATAGCGCACGCCTCAATCGCAACTGCGAGAACTCGAAGATCGCCCCCATGATTTGACTTCCAAACTTCTAGGACACGAAGAAAGAGATTGGCCGAATCTCTCGGACCACTGATTAAATACTCGATTTCGACTAGTCCACTTGATTGCGAAATCGTGCCCTCACGTAGAGCTCGAACAAGAACATTCACATCGTCAATCGAGATCTGCTGGATTAGATCGTGAATACTCTTAGCGACTTCAGATCGTGTCAAAATACTCCAAACCCGAGGTTCCCACCGTTGAGACCAAGAGATTTCGATCTAGGAGCCTGTTTCCGAATTCGCACGAGTTTTCTGCAATGAGCAGGCATGCGTGGCACGCCGAGCCGTTGAGATTCGCTGATGTATCGGTTTCCTTAGAACCACACAAGGGATCCTGCGCACACAATTGAGCTTCACGAAGCGCACCCGTAAGGACCTCGTCGAATCTTTTTGTTCTTGCTTGGTCTACTAGTCCACCCAGCGAGCCATCGGAATCATTTGACGCGGTATACAAGAGAAAGCCCGCCATTGGCTGATCTCCGTTCGCGACGTAGATTCGTTCTCGAATTGCGGCTGAAGAGTATCCGCTATCAAGTGCGAGGTGTCGGATCATCGCATGCGCAAGGCTGTGTACCAGCAACAGCCGCATTCCAACGAAAGGTTTCTCAGGCAGTTCCTTGTTGGCTCGCCACTCCTTCCATAGTGATTCCAATCTGGCGGACTCCTCAAGTACCGATGGTCGTTTTTCCCATTGGCGCACACCTTTCGGACCTTCTTCTTTGAGTTTCACGAATATGCCTTCGCCGCGAAGGTCTACAGCTGGCAGCCACGGGAAACCTTTGTCTGAAGACAGGCGAGCCATACGAACATCAACCGCCGACACGTCATCATCACCAACTTCTGCGATGACGTCTATGCGCGTGAAGCCCCGCAGTGCTCGAACCTCGCGTAGCCGAGTTACCGCAACTACCTGCTCGACTTGGTCGCTGTAGCGACCGGGCACGACTTCGGGATTTGACTCAAACTCCGCGCCGTCCTGTGAACTCGCATAACCGTCTGGCTTCGTAAGAGCTCGCCACTCCGCAGGACGCAGTCCTTCAACCGCAGGCTTACTGGATAGAGCCATCCAGACTTCCTCGACTGTGTAGCGATTCGCAAGATCCGGAAGCAGTTTCATCTCGTAGAGGTTGACAAGCTTCTCTCTCGAGTCAACATTCATAAGAATTGCGCGATACTTCGCCAGATGCCCCTGAATTGGGTCTGACCAAGGAGGAATAGTTATTGCGCTGGCGACAACGGAGAAGTACGCATTTGATGCACCTCGGAGAAGAGTTCGTGCTTCTTGATCACACGTGGAGTGGGCATTCTGGGCAATCCACGGCATGCGTCCAGAGCAGCTACCGATCTCAGACTTCTTGAAGGCGTCAGACATGGCTCGTCTTGCACCGCAGCCTGAACACTTCACAACAAGGTCAGAAACCGTGCCGCTATTCCCAGTATCAAAAAGCGAGAGCGGGCCAGAGCAGCCGTTCCCCTTGCTCTTGTGAACATACGTGACCCAAGGAAAGTCATCAATGTGACCCCGAGGACATGCAACCATGAATCGAGATGTAAATGCAGGAGGTCGACCTTTGAACCCAGAATGACTATTTGTATTGTCGCAAACATATTCGACGCCTTGATTGCGAATGGAGGAAAATTCGGAGAACTTCGCTAACTGCCGACATCTAGCATGAGAACACACGAGAAATTCAGGGAAGATTGCGGCGGGCAGTCCCCCAAACTTATTTGCTGCGGGCTTCGGTGGGCTATAAAAGTTCTCCACACCAAGATGCTGCTCAAGCCGTGGCTCTTCAACAATGTCGTCCGCTGTAGGAAACCAATGATCCAATCCCAGCATGATTGCCGAAACAGTGGGCATGTCCACTACGGCCCCTGGACCATGCATCGACACCGCCGAACTGGGCCTCATTTTCCCGATCTTCGTAAACCTCGAGGGATTAGACATTTGCTTGTCCGGCATCTACTGCTACCGAAGTTGCGTCGGCCAAATACACATGAATCTCAGTCTCAACCTCTCGAAGAGAACTCGGGGCGATGAATGGACCCGGCATTACAGCGGACTCAAGATTCTCATCTTCCTGCTTAGTGATAAGAAAGCTCTTCTTCGGATCCGGTGGGGCTCCTTTCTTCCTAACTCCAAGCCCTGCTTTCGTCCACGAGACGGAGTTTCCATGTTGATAGGTGGCTTCCCACTCGTCTAAGTCACTTGCTAGCTCACCGAACGTCGCTGCGGACACCGCCTGAGCGACTTGGCCAGAATGGGCCGCTACAAGGCCCGATCGTGATTCCAACTGCTTCAACACTCGCCGTACATGAGCGCCACCTCGATCGAGTTTGTCAGCATTTGCCTCGGGTGTCATTGCAAAGTCACCGAGACGAATCATTGAGCTCAAGACACCCTGGAGGGCCTTGTCGCGAGCTCGCGACGAGAATGGTGTCACGCTCGTGGCTTCGACGAACTTATAGAGGCTGCTGTGATACGAGCGAAAGCGCTCATAATGACTCGTGTCACGAGGTCGCGACCAATTATAAACACACACAACCAGTCCTGGAGATTGACGACCTACGCGACTCGTCGCCTGAATATATTCTGCTGTTGTTTTGGGTTGGCCCGTCACAACCATCAAACCCAGCCGGTCGATGTCAACCCCCACTGAGATCATGTTGCTTGCGAGCAAGACATCGTAAGGTCGCTTACCGGACTTCGGGCCTTGCGCCGAGAATGACAGCTCGAGCCGCTTCAAGATCTCAGGTACCTCTTCTGAGCTCTTGTTGCTTGTTAGCTGATCGTAGAGATTGATAAACCGACGCGACCAAATCGAATCGTCTCGAGAATTGAGCACTTTGACTCTCGCCGGTACGTCATCTTCAAGGAGTCGAATCGCGCCACCCAGCTCTCGGAGGCTGTTGTAGTAACCAACGAGTGTCATATACGGATCGGCGGACGTTTCGTCTATCTTCAACAGTGCTTCGGCTCGCGAGAGCAGCGTGGCGTAGACACGAACTAATGCAGTCTTGACAGACTTCCCTGATCCATAGACGCCGACGTACATGCGACCAGGTGCCTGACTCGTCGGCAACTCCTGCCCAAACCACGAATCAGAAGCTCGAAGGCCTAGTGGCGGAAAGATGGAGAGCCTACGGTTGAAGAGAGCACCAACCTGTCGATCGGCCCTTCGAACCGTGGCTGTCGACGCAATAACTTTTGGACCGTACGAAGTCTCTCCGACCTGAACTGAGGAGAGAAAATCAACTGCCGACTCATAGGCGCCGACCATGGTTCCAAGCGGACCAGAGATCAGGTGAAGTTCATCTTGAACAATGAGATCGGGGGGTTCGAGAGGAGCTGTGGCGGTCACTGTCGCTGCAGGTGCGGTTGCGGTGGCAATGTGAGAATTCTGGGGATGCGAGGAACCCTCCCCCGCAGATAGGAACCCGTGTCTCGGACAGTGCCTTTCAACCTTTCCGAAGAATGACTGGATTCTTCCGTTGAACGGCATCTGCGCGAACTTATCGACTGTTGCAATGATCAGGCTTGGTACGAACCGGTATAGCTCTTGATCCACTACATGAGCGGGAATTCCATCCCCGTTCGTAGGACTGAATCGACAAATTTGGTCGGAACAGTTGATCACCACGACTTCTCGATCGTCGTCTCCATGTACATGCTGCTTCTCTCGATCGACGGTTATCTCCGCACCGCACCATGGGCATGCAAGCAGTTGTAGCGGTGTACCGGCGCCCCTCGGAGACGGCCCACCCGGATCACGTTGCCTAAGCTTCTCCAAAATCTGTTTGGCTCCGAGGCTCCCAGCAAAGTCATTGTCGTATGCGTTTGGTGTCGCCGATCGACCCACCCAGAGACCAATACTGAAACGCTCACTCCCCCAGACTCCTTCGTCTTCACGGAGAGCTTCACAGCAGCAAATCAGTGCTGCAGCTCGCTGGAACTGCTGAATGGTTAAGAGTCGCAGCGTATACCGCATGAGTACGGTGACACCAATGTCGTTTCGGTAACCGTCGATTGCAGGTCGCAGCCTGCGATGCGCCAAGGCGAAGGCTGTCAGCCCAAGATACGCCTCGGTCTTTCCACCACCGGTTGGAAACCATAAGAGATCGACCGTCTTTCGGTCGATGTGAGTACGATCTGCGAGTGAAGCTATCGACACCAAGATGAACGCGAGCTGAAACGGTCTCCACGTCGGTGGCTCGATCGATGGTTCTGGCTCTCCCCTGCGACGAGCCAATGCGATCAATGTCCGGCGGCGCTGCAAAGCCATGGCACGATTTGCAAAGCAAAAAGCACGGCGCGAGGTCTCATCGTTTGACGAAACTGTTGATATCCCCTCGCGGATTCTCTCAAGTACCTTCTCGCATCGCGCAATGTGCTCTCCTGCCTTGACTTGGAGAGAAGTAGGAATTTCTGGCGAGCCGAGCAGAGGTTTGAGTGTGCCGTCAATCCATTGCTGATAGGAGTCTGCAAGCGGACTCAACATTCTCTTTAGGCTCTCCGAATCTACGCCGCCAGAATTAGAGCCGCCGAGCTTGCTCATCGATAGTTCAATTGGCAAGCTCGATAAGGGATCGACTCGTGGTAGCTCCCACTGGGGCAACAGCACAGTCTGAACGACGGTCGCGGTACGCGCACCATCGGTTTGACTCCACGTCGCCGAACATCCGTGTCCAACCGCAAACTCAGGTCTATCCCAGTACAAGAGTTCCAGGGACTGGAGCTCGTCATCTACATGTGATCCATCTTGATCCATCTCACGTGCTCGGAAGATCGGAGAGGAGTCAGGTCCAGAAAGAACTATCTCGGGTTGGAAGATGCAGACTTCATCCGGAATCCTTTCTCCCGGCTTCAAGGGGTCATGACCATTTACCATGAAGACCGACATGGCCATGTCTCCACTCGGCAGTGCTTTAGCCAGATACCGGAGTTGGACTTTGGTAACGGTGCCAGAAGCACTTATCACCGGAAACTTGCCTTTCCCAGGCTTAGCCGTAGGAATTTGCATCACATCGGAGATCCATTGACTTCGCCCATAACGCGTGACGGGCTTACCCCTCTTGTAGCGCGGTTTTTGACTCGCTCCTAGGTCATCGGCCTTCACCCCACCTTCCATGGTCACGTCATCTTTGTTCTCGGCATCGACAAGTGCCTGAGCTGCGTCTTCATCAGCCTCGGAGACTCCATCAATCTTCTTGTATTCGCCCCATCTGAAGACGACATTCACAGCCTCAGTCATGGACGCAACCACAAACGAGATGCCAATCGACGAAGGATTCATCGAATTGGCAATTGGGTTATCCACTCCGGCGTCCCCGTCATCGCCGCCATCGCCATCTAGCGCAGCAAAACCCTCATCTTCTTGTTGGTCAATCCGTGTGTTCATCGGTGCGAGCCGGCCGATCAAGTATCGAGATGATGCCCGCTGATCAATTACTTCTGATTCACCATCTGCGGGACCGAGAAGTTCCTGCCGGAGGGTATCTACGAGAGTGTTTCGGTTCTTAAGTTTTGGATCATTCACAACGTAGCTCTGCATCTTTCAAACTATGCCAGATGGAATCTCAAGTGACGGTACCACAACTTCTACTCTTGAGACCTGAAGCAGTTTCCAACTGCAAAAGGGATTTCGTAGCTCGTTTAGTCGATCTTCGTGTTTCTGTAGCTCAGCATCCAGCGACATGCGGAAGGCCATGGCATTAGCCAGGTTCTTCTCAAGTACAGGAATAATTCTTTGCTGTTCTGAGTCGGAAGATTGCCTCATGTTTTCAAGACTCTTGGAGATGTGTTCTATCTTCTTATCGCACTGTAAGAACTTGTACTCGTACAGCGACCGATACCTGCGGGACTCGTTATCTATGCGTTCAGACGCCGTCTTTTGTAACTCGTCTGTGCGCTGACGTACGTAGCTGTCCACACAATCCTTTGCTATCTCTCGCGCAACCAAGAGTCTCTTTAGACTCTCCGCGTGCACTGGTGCATCAGATTCTGACGGAGTGCGCCCCAAAGCCCCGACTGAAGCAGCTCGACGCATGAGAGCGTTACCGAGGCTCAAGTCAACTTCTCCGTCGTCTGGAACAAAGACCGGAAGCAAGTGAAATGACTGACGGATGTCCGGAACTGCAATTCGATAGAGAAAGAGCCATCCAGCAGTCGGTGGCACTTCTTCATTGGCCAGCAATCGCCGGCTTCCAGCCGCGCCTTGCCAGCGCGACGCACAAACTTTCCTCATCGCAGCATCAATTACTGGATGTCCAAACGCAAGGTACTGAACGTACTCCGAGTCAACTCGCTCATCTGCTCGAAAAACCACTCGACGCCGTGTGTCGTTGCTGTCAACAAAGAGACTGGGATGATCTGCACGAAAAGGGTCGTGGAATACCACCGAGTACTCCTTGTTCAGGTTGTCGCGTTTTATGTAAGTCCCCTGCGAGATTAGTAACGCCTGCATGAACACCTCTTGGACTTCCGCATTGATCTCGCTCTTACCACCGAGTATCCGTTCGGCAATCCCGACAGAGAAACTCTTCGTATCAATGATTAGATCCTGAAGCCGTTCATTCGCTTCACGTGCCTCGGCTACCTGACCTTGGAGGCGCGTGCCGAGATGCTCTATTGCCTTCGGACGATCTTCTCGAGCTGACTTCATGATTTTGCGGACGTCCTCTGCGACCTCTCCAAGAATTGGGTCTAGACCTCCTACGGTCTCTTCGAACATGTTTATGCGCCGCTCAAGGACATCGAGAATGCGTTCTTCGATGCTGTCCTTCACGCAGAGATTAAAGATGAGCACGATTCTGGTCTGGCCAATTCGGTCAACGCGCCCGATTCGCTGCTCGACCACCATCGGATTCCAAGGAAGGTCGTAATTGACGAGGATGTTACAGAATTGGAAGTTACGCCCTTCTGCGCCCGCCTCAGTAGAGATGAGAACTTGCGGACCTTCGCCAGTGCGAAACTGCTCAACCGCGGCATCCTTTTGGTCAACGGACTGGCTGCCGTGGAAGAGGCTGACGGACCATCCATCGCTTTTGAGAACTTCGGAGAGATAGTTCTGGGTTCCCCGATAACCAGTGAAAATCAAGACTTTGGGAACTTCTTCACTCTTGAACTCCCTCATCTTCTCGACCAGTACCTTGCATTTCGAATCGACCTTGATTGCGTCGAGACTCTCAATAATTCTGGAAAGGGCCGCGACCTCACTGATCCCATCACTTGGCATGCTGTGATTCGCCAATGACCCACGAGGAGCTTCGTCGAGTTCGAGGTCCTCCACAAGCGCTGCTAGTTCTTCATAATCGACTACTCCTGACTCCTGTGAAGGTTGACCAGAGACTTTTGCTCTTCGTCTTTCGAGTGAGTCGCGAATTGCGCGAAGGGAGCTCGCGAGCATCTTCTGGTAGTTGGTCATCTGAAATCCGAGTGAGTTATTGGATAGCCCTGCCGCTCGTCGGAGGCCTTCGTCGACGTAGTCTTCGATCAGTTCAAGGACCGCCCTTTCTGGAGCGCTCAACTCGACCTCCAATCTGTGCGCTCGCCTTGGGAGGTTTTCACCTACTTTCGCTTTGCGGTTGCGGATAAGCACCTCAGCGATGAGATGTCGCTTCTCGAGGAGATCAATCATGCCCTGCCTGTCATTGCGAGACACCAGTTTTTCAAACTCTTCTGGATTCGCCTCGATCCAGGCCCTTATTGCTTCAAGAGTTTCGTGAGGAAGTGACCGGATACTCGCCGCATCGGTGAGCAGTTTCACAAGCGCATTCAGCTCTGGTAGACGCTTTCGGAATCTCGTGAAATCTTCCTCCGAAGGGAAGAGAGTCGGGTCCAGCATCTCAATCAACGAATAGAGCTCTTCAGTACTGAGTTGCATCGGAGTCGCTGTAAGGAAGAGCACTCCTAGATTGGAATCATGACTGTGTTCAGTCAGTTGTTTAATCAACTGATAAAGCCGAGTTTGCTTTCCGTCTTTGTGTTTGCGTGCGTGATGAGCCTCATCGACAATTAGAAGATCCCAGTCCACGCTTAACACATGATTCTTGATTGCATCCTCAACGATCCAGTTTTCCGAGACGATTACTCGCTCCATTCCGTCATACGTAAATGGATTGCCTCTTTTGCCAGAATTCTCAAGTACGCGAACTGTGTTCGAGTCCAGTATTGGAAAGACTTCATTGAACTTGGACTTGAGCTCGAATTGCCATTGTCGGCGCAAGCTCGAAGGAACGATCACCAGGATTCGGCGAACTGTTCCTCTCGCCAGCAACTCCTTTATGATCATTCCTGCTTCGATTGTCTTGCCAAGACCAACTTCATCACTCAAAAGAAAACGGTGAGGGGGGTTTGACAGGACTCGATGCACAACGCTGACTTGGTGTGGTTTGATGTCGACTCGCGCAACTCCAAGCGATACAAGTTCGTTGCTTTCATGCTGAGACATGAGGTAGTGGGCAGCGGTAGCAAGTGCCGTATCCTTCGCTGATCCATGTTTTGCTCGCGCTAGTAAACGTTCAACCGGATCTGCCGCCGAAGCTGGTCGAAGTGCGCCTTCGTCCTTTATCTCAGTCCCTTCGATGGGCGAGAACACAACCTCCCACTTAGGTGCATCGCTGTCGACAGGACGGATTACGAGTCCGATACGTTCGGTACCTCGTTCGCTCACAGTCCCCTTGAGTTGGATGCGCGAGAGCGTCGTCGAATTCACCCACACCATCTCTGGCGAGTCGTCAAACAGGACGCAGGCCTTCTCATCACTTATGCTCAGGACCACTCCCAGCCCCAACCCTTCGTGTTGGACAAGACTGTGCTTTGTCACTTGCGTACCACGATCGTCCATCGAGGTGTTTCTAGCAGAGGCCTGTCACAAGATTTGGTGTGACCTCACGACACCCGCTTACTAAGGTCAACGGTTGATGAGCAACTGCAATATAGTTGCAGACACGATGTCCTCTACTCGTCCCCTAATCAAGGCGCCAAGGAAGTCCTCGACGTCTGCACGGTCAAAGATTATTGAGCTGAGAGGTCGTATGTCCCAAGCACAGATTGCCGAGCTTCTAGGAGTCACAACGCGAACCGTGCGGCGATGGGAGCGAGGTGAGACCGAGTGTGCTCCGTACCTGTGTTCGGCTCTCGACGCTCTCGTAAGCGCCAACGTCATCCCGAGTGACTTTACTTTTGCCGATCTCTTTGCCGGCATTGGGGGATTTCGACTCGCTTTCGAACTGGCTGGAGGGCGATGTCGTTTCACATCCGAATGGGATCGTTTCGCGCGGCAGACCTATTCCGCAAACTTCCGCGAAGATCACCAACACGTATTCGCTGGAGATATAACGCGACTTGATGCTTCGGCGATTCCGAACCACGACATATTGCTTGCAGGTTTCCCATGTCAGCCATTCAGCATCGCAGGGGTTTCGAAGAAGAATTCACTTGGGAGGCTGCACGGATTTGCTGATAAAACTCAGGGAACACTTTTTTTTGACGTTGCTCGTGTTATTGCTCAGTCAAGACCCAAAGCTGTCGTCTTAGAAAATGTCAAGAATCTTCTGAGACATGACAAGGGACGAACCTTTGAAGTCATCCGCAGAGTTCTTGAAGACGATCTGGGTTACAACATTTCATTTGAAGTCCTCGACGCACGAGCATGGGTGCCACAAGGGCGCCAGAGAATAATGATTGTGGGAATTGAACGCGCAAGATTCGGTGAGAACGCACGGTTTGACTTCGGCAAGATTCATGTTCCGGCCGCACGGCCGACGCTAAGAGAGATTCTTCACCCCGAAGATGGCTCGGAGACTCCAGAGGCTCCGTTTACCTTGGGACTGCGAGCTACGGTCTCGTCAAAGTACACCCTGACTCCCCACCTATGGCGTTACTTGAAGGAATACGCGGCAAAGCACAAGAAGGCTGGCAACGGCTTCGGATACGGAATCGTTGACGGTTCGAGTGTGGCTCGCACGCTTTCGGCGAGATATTTCAAGGACGGATCTGAGATCTTGGTTAACAGAGGCCGTGGTCGCACTCCGCGACGATTGACTCCTCGTGAATGTGCACGGCTCATGGGTTTCCCCGACAGCTTTTTGATTCCGGTAAGCGACACGCAGGCATATCGACAGTTTGGAAACAGCGTCGTCGTTCCGATGGTTGCTGATCTTGCTAAATCCCTGGTCTTGCAACTCTCTCTGTTTCAGAGCGCTAAAGACGAGTCTCCCAACTCCGTCATGGCCATTTCTCCGAGTTTGTCGCGCAGACGCTCAGCTTGATTTTTCTCCACACACAGCGACTTCGGAGAAGTTGTCGTAGAGACAACTGAGATTTCTTGAACTGGTGCGAAACTGGCTTCTGCGCTTGGCTTCGCCGCTCTCTTCGAGACGAATTCCCGGATCGTAAATGATTGTTCCTCTAGCAATCCCCTCCAATAGCTTCGTAAAGTTCGTACCCTCTCCAATTTCTATTCGCGATCCGTACTGATACTCCGAATGTGACTGATCTCCAACTGTGACCCTCCGTGAGATTGACGGGACATATGCCGCTTTTGCATGTTTGCGTTTCCAGTGATCGAGCAGTTTCGTAAAGCTCCAACCAGCTACAACTACGTCTGATTTGTCGAGCAACGCGATCTTGCCACCGGCATCGAATAGCGAGGATCCGGCCACAAACCCATCGATTGAGAGGGTCAACCCTGACCTGCTGGAACGCTCTTCACAACGGTGACTTCCAGTGAAGTCCCATCTCCGCTTCTTCGAACTCCACTTTCCGAATCTTCTAATGAACTTCGGTATCCCTTCAGTGACGTAATAGC
>Ga0194130_10006704_pt1 | contig 13186 bp, 10 predicted proteins | sample TA2KigsurfametaG_FD_160084 | JGI IMG/M metagenome (GOLD analysis project Ga0194130, IMG submission 160084) | Freshwater microbial communities from Lake Tanganyika, Tanzania - TA2015050 Kigoma 12 surface | ecosystem: Environmental > Aquatic > Freshwater > Lake | place: Tanzania: Lake Tanganyika... | reverse complement strand
TACAGCCAGCCCGGCAATAAAGAAGTGGCGTACTACTACCCCACTAATACTTTGGTAACGGCACCGGAGATCATCTTTTTTTGGGTAGCACGCATGATTATGGCCGGTTGCGAGTTTCAGCAGCAGATCCCCTTTCGGCAAGTCTACTTTACCGGGATCGTACGCGACAAGCAGGGCAGAAAAATGAGTAAGAGCCTGGGCAATTCGCCCGACCTGCTGGCCCTGATCGATCAATACGGAGCCGATGCCGTTCGCTTTGGAATTATGATCGCTTCGCCCGCGGGCAATGACCTGCTTTGGGACGAAAGCACCAATGAACAAGGGTTGCACTTCAACAATAAGATCTGGAATGCACTCAAATTGATTCGCAGTTGGGAGCAACGACAGACGAACGACCCGAGCCTCTCCACACCCGCCATTGCTATCGATTGGTTCGAGAACCGACTACGAGAGGCACGAGCCACGCTCGAAGAGCTTTATGGTGATTATAAATTGAGCGAAGCGCTCAAAACGATCTACTCCCTAATATGGGATGATTTTTGCAGTTGGTATTTGGAGTGGGTCAAGCCCGGATTCGATCAACCCCTGCCAGCTTCTACGTACGAGAAGACCCTCTCTTTCTTCGAAGAGCTCATGCAGTTGCTTCATCCGTTTATGCCCTTTATTACCGAAGAGGTGTTTCACCAACTTAAGCCGAGACAAGAGGACCTGACCGTTCGTCCGCTGGCGACACCGGTTGCTTTTAATAAAGAGATCCTACTGGCCGGTGACCTGCTAAAACAAATGATCTCTGCCATTCGTGACGCCCGCAACAAGAACCAGATCAAACCCAAAGATCCGGTTACCCTGCATATAGAGTCAGAAGCCACTGCCCTGGTCGCTTCCATTACGCCACTGCTTTGCAAACAAGTCAATGCCGTTTCGGTGCGCTGCGAAAAATCGATAGATGCCGTTGCCAACAGCATAACCGTTGTGGTGGGCAAACAAAAGATCTATATCGAGACCAGCACAACGCTCGATACCGGCTCACAAAAAGAAAAACTACTAAAGGACCTAGACTACCAAAGAGGATTTTTGGCAAGTGTAGAGAAAAAGTTGAGCAACGAAAAATTTGTACAACAGGCCAATCCTGCGGTCATTGAGAACGAAAGGAAGAAACAGGCCGATGCCCTTACCAAGATCCGCTTGATAGAAGAAAGCCTGCGTTCGCTACACTAAGCGAGTCGATCAAAAAAGCGTTATGGGCATTATGAATTCGGCGAACCATCCCCGATAGCCATCGAACTGGTCTCGATCAATTAGGTAATTGACCCTGAAACCAAAACTAACGGGGTGCTGGTTCCACCATTTTGTATCAAAGAAAACTTCGGCCCCGGTGCTACGCTGCGCTGCCGTCTGTTTTTTGTTGCGTGAATAGACCAGCATATAGTCATAAAAAAGATTGGCCCGAATGCGGTTTACAAAGACGATACTGGCCAGCCCAAGATCGGGCAACCAAATTGGAAAATGATAATTGATACCTGTTTTCCACATTCGGCTAAAATAGCGGCCCGTAAACCCACGGCTGTAGGCTAATCGATTGCCAAAACTGAGCTGTCCGAGTGTATCACGCTCTTGCCAGGCCCCTTGTACAACGAAATGATGCCGATGAGACAAACCCGGCATATACACGGTAGCCGTTGTATTGAACTGTCTGCCCTTATACGAAGAGACGCTGTGCTGGCCCAGTAAACTAAACTGTATACCCCATCGAGGAAAAATATGTTGCAAGGCCTGCTGGGCTCCCAACGAGAACTGAATACTATGCATTAGATAACTAAAGGTGACCGTTCCTAAACTATCGCGGTAAGGCCCTTTGTACATGTCGTTTCGTAGCACATAATAGCTTTCTGCCATAAGATGGCGATAAACCCTCCCTTTGATATCTTGTAGGGGCACACGCACGCCTATGCGTGTATCGAGTTGCGACCAAGCCCTTCTTACACCTCTTACCACGGCAGATCGTTCGAAGGTATAGTTGGCGCCAAGGGTAATTTGCGGAAACCAGGCTCCGTAGGTAGTAGCGGCACCTACGGCATGACTTCTCTCGTTTTCGTTATACTCGTAGGCGAACTCTGTTTGCAGGGTATTGAGCACGTTTTCTCCATACAACGCAAACCGAAACAGCGGATCTTGATAATCGGGTCGCCAGCTGTGAATATTGACAAGACCGGTCGTCTTTCTGTAGCGCTGGGCAGCAACGGTGTCTTGCCTTGCATAACGGCTATCGAACTGCGATAAAAAAGAAGTGCCCTGCCGGCTTACGCCCGCGACCGCATAGGGAGCAGCCCTCAGCATGGTATCGACACTGATTTTCTTCCAGCCAGTGGGGTCGCGACTGACCACTCTTATCTGCGACCCTTCTGCGGTGGGCTCAGACCAATAGAGTTTACCGTTAGCGGCATGCACATTGTACTTTCCAATACCGCCCGCTGTAACCTGCCAAATTGAACGATCGCTCAAGCGATAATTATAGAGCTGATCGTTACCCGAAAATCCGGCGGTAAAGAAAATGGAACCCTCTTCTGGAAAAAGAAACCCCAGCGAAAATGGAAGAAAGGGGATCAATGTTTCTTCTTGCCCCGAAAGCAGAGACAGACGCACGAGCGCCATAGCACCTTGCTGGTTACGAACAGCCGCTACAATAGCTGTGTCAGAGATGAACTTTGGATCGGTATACAAATACCCCAAGGGCGACACATACGATTGAATTTTTTTTCCATCAGAGGCAGCGAGTAATTCCAGCGAGGACTTACCCGACTCTGTTACCTGCACGGCAATGACCTTCTCGAGTCCGGGAGCAATATCGGGTGTAAAAAAACGAGAGCGACGTGTAAGTTCCTTTTGCGTGCCGCTTTGCAGATCGACAATACGAAGAGAGCTATAGCTTACCCAGTGCCAGCGAGGATCTTTACTATAAGCGGCATATACTATCTTACCATTTCTATACGCAAAAGGTTGTTGCAACGAAATATCCAGGGTGCGTATAAGCTGTTCCCGATTCTTGGTTACCAAATAAAAACCGGGCCGATGAATACGACTACTCATTTGAACCAACATCGTATCTTCTCCTACCCAATACGGATATTGCCAATCGGTGGCATAGCCCGTTCTAGTCTTAAGTAACCAAGAGGGCACCGTAGATTCCGAGGCCGGCTGTTGGCGCTTATACCAATCGAACGCATTCTTTCTAAACTGAGCATACGAGAGGTTGGCCGTTTTGGCAAGGGCTTGTTGAAAAGGATAGACCCAAGACGAGAACGACGCTGCTCGCTTAATGACCGAAGGCCAGAATTTTTCGCCGTAGGTGGCTACTCCGTAATTGACCAACAGATAGCCCAATTCGTAGTGATCGGGAACAACATCCTTATAAGATCCATTACGAAGCTTTAACCATGAATATTTTTTTCCACCTTGCCAAAGAGCCGGAAAGGCATTCAAAAACTGTGGTAACCTTCCCCTGCCCTGTGCACTCAGTGCCGTCTCTTGCCAGGTGGCATCTCCCTCGAAGAACCAATTGGGAACAGCGGCATTGATGGCCAGGTCGTACCCTTGCTGGCCCAATAGGATACGAGCCGCCTTGCTTAGCCCGGTATTCATATTATTGATCTGCTCTACGTGTCGGTATTCGTGCAAGGCCAACAGGTCGCTCCATCCCAATGCGCCACTGCTAAAATTATTGAGATTGGGCATTAACATCCATTCACTACGAAAGGGCCCTAATTGCACATAGGCATTCGAGATAACAGCGCTTTGCTGCAGCACAATGTCGATGGGTCGCAACTGCTTACCCAAACGAAACGAGTCATAGGCCGCCAACCGACGAATTAACGATACCGCACGCTGCGCCTGGCTATCGAGCCCCGGGGCAAATAGTACGCGAACGCTATCGGTAGAGAGTTGCTTCCACCGTTGACGAGAAGGATTGCCCCCAAAGGGCTGTGCGACCGAAACTGCAGCCATCAATAACCCTCCCATCAACACTACAAAAGAACGCATAGCAGGCATATAGAAATAAAGTTACTAAGCCCGCGGGATTATATCTTTGCCCCCATGGCAGAAGATCTAAAAATTATTCAGGGCAGTAAAGCGGAGCAATACCGCAGCCTGTTGCCGCAACTACAAGGGCTGTTAGCGGGTGAAACCGATTTTGTAGCCAATATGGCCAACACTTGTGCTGCCCTTAAGGAGCAGTTTGGATGGCTTTGGGTAGGATTTTATCTAGTCAAAGAAAACGAACTGGTCTTGGGTCCTTTTCAGGGACCGGTAGCTTGTACCCGCATACAAAAAGCAAGAGGCGTATGTGGAGCCTGCTGGCAGCAAGAAAAGACCATCGTCGTAGCAGACGTACTAGCCTTTCCGGGTCACATTGCTTGTAGCAGTCTGTCGAGATCGGAGATCGTAATCCCGCTATGGCAGGCAGGCCGAGTAATGGGAGTGCTCGATGTAGATAGCGAAAAGATCGCCGATTTTGATGATACCGATCGGCAGTACCTAGAAGAGATCGTTCGACACGTACTGGCTACCCAAGATTGAGTAACATATCTTCGGTCATAGCGTCCAGATCGTACTGGGGTTTCCATCCCCAGTCACGGCGAGCCACACTATCGTCGATGCTTTGCGGCCAACTGTCGGCAATGGCCTGCCGGTAATCAGGACGATACGAAATAGAAAATGCAGAAAGCTGACGTTTAATCGAGGCTGCGATCTCAGCAGGCGAAAAACTCATGGCCGATAAATTATAAGAGTTTCGAATAGCAATTCGTTCGGCAGCAGCTTCCATTAGTTCGGTAGTAGCCCGAATGGCATCGGGCATATACATCATTGGCAAATAAGTATCCTCCTTTAAAAAACAATTATACGATTGCTTGGCCAGTGCCTCGTGATAGATCTCGACGGCATAATCGGTCGTTCCTCCACCCGGTTCGGATTTGTAAGAGATCAATCCGGGATAGCGGATACTTCTTACATCTACTCCATAGCGCTGCCAGTAATAATGGCACCAGAACTCACCTGCATACTTGCTAATGCCATAGATGGTCGTAGGTTCAATAATGGTTTGTTGCGGGCAATTGATGCGGGGAGAGCTAGGTCCGAATACAGCGATCGAAGAGGGCCAGAACACTTTACTCAACTTCTCTTCGCGGGCAATATCCAATACATTTAAAAGGCCCTGCATGTTTAGGTTCCAGGCCAGCGAAGGATTTTTTTCGCCCGTGGCCGATAAGATCGCTGCCAGCAAATAGATCTGGGTAATGTTTTGCCGAATTACCTGCACATGCAACATCTCTTTGTTCATGACATCTAACGAAACATAGGGCCCGGTACCGGCCAGTAAGGGATTTTGCTCTCGAAGATCGGCTGCAACCACTTGAGCAGCGCCGTACATTTTTCGAAGTGCCAATGTAAGTTCAACGCCGATCTGTCCGGAGGCGCCTATAACCAAGATCTTCTCTTTGTGCATGGCCGGTATTTATTTGGCAAACTTACCACTACTTTTGTAACATGACATCGTTTCTGCAACCCCTGTTTGCCGAGCAAGCCTACGACAAGAACTCCTTTTTTCTATTGGCAGGCCCCTGCGTGGTAGAATCCGAGCCATTGGTCATGGAAACGGCCGCAGCCTTGAAAGAGATCTGTACGCGGTTGCGTATCCCTTTTGTTTTTAAAGCGTCTTATCGAAAGGCCAACCGCTCGAGTGCAGGTTCATTTACCGGCATAGGAGATACCGAAGCGCTAAAAATACTGCAACAGATGCGTACCCGACTTGCCCTTCCGGTCGTAACCGATATTCACACGGCCGAAGAGGCTGTCCAGGCGGCGCCCTATGTCGATGTATTGCAGATTCCTGCCTTTTTATGCAGACAGACCGATCTGCTCGAGGCAGCCGGACGCACCGAAAAGATCATCAATATTAAAAAAGGACAATTCTTGAGCGGTCCGGCCATGAAGTTTGCCGCTGAAAAAATTGAAAAGACCGGCAATCAAAAGATATTGCTTACCGAACGAGGAACCACCTTTGGCTACCAAGACCTGGTGGTAGACTTTAGAAATATTCAGTGGATGAGGGAGCTCGGCTATCCTGTGGTGATGGATGTAACGCATTCGCTGCAACAACCCAATCAATCGGTCGGCATAACAGGTGGACAGCCCGAGCTGATCGAAACGATTGCTTGCGCAGCCATTGGTGCCGGAGCCCAAGGTATCTTTATAGAGACACACCCCGAACCCGCCGCGGCTAAAAGCGACGGCGCCAACATGCTGGCGCTCGAAAAAATGGAGGCGTTACTTACAAAATTGGTACGGATTCGCTCGGCCCTGCTTACCTAAGGTCCTCGATGTTGATACCCGGGTATTTAGCTTTGTCGAATGCAAAAATTGCATCAGCGGCCGGCACGTTCGTTTTCATGCTGTTGACCGTATACGAATAGCGATTACCTGCATTTTCTAACACCCGCGTGCTGTACATGGTCTTAGCCGTCTTTTCGATTTGCAAAAAAACCGTGTGAAAATTTTTTGACTTATCGACCGGGGTCAGTTGAATTTCTTGTACCCATTTGGCACCGGCTTTCTTTTCTCCGTTGAGCACATAGAGAAAATCCTTATCATAAAAATTAGAGAAAAGTTTTTGGGGTGTAATCATACCACTCGAGGCATCAAGGGTATTAATGGTTACCTCGTTGGCGGCTTTATCGATATTCCAAACGGTGGTGCCATTACAAATTATCTCTTGCCCACTAAAGTTGAGCCGATACTTGGTGCCCTTCATAGTAATGGTTCCGGTCTTGGATGACAAAACCTTTCCGGCCGCACTCTCTACTTTGTAGGTAAAGGCCGCTTGCACCGTGGCAAACGACTTAAATTTGGCGCTAACGGCGTCCAATATCTTTTTGGCTTCGGGGTCGTTGCGAGAGCCGGTCTTGGCCTGTGCCATCAACAGACTGCTTTGCAAAAAGGCCAACAAAACAAGAAGAAAAAACTTTTTCATGCAGGGCATTTACGGTAGTAAAAGGTGGGGCGAAGATAGCCCAAATCAGTAATTAGACGAAGTTGAAAGATTCGCCTTTCTAAAAGGTTCTACCTTAACAAGATGCTAACTTTTTTCAGGATCCCAGCTGGTCTAACAGGCGTTGCAGATCGGCATCGGTCTTGATCATTACATCGCGGGGTTTACTGCCCTGAGCGGGTCCGACAACGCCCGCTATCTCGAGTTGGTCCATTAACCGCCCGGCCCGGTTATATCCCAGTTTCATGCGGCGTTGCAATAACGACGTAGAACCGATCTGGTGCTGAACGATCAAACGGGCAGCGTCGGCAAAGAGCGAGTCGCGGTCGTCCATATCCAATTCGCGCCCCTCCATTTCTTTTTCGTCCACATATTCTGGCAACAAAAAGGCTTGGGGGTATCCTTGTTGCTCACTGATAAAATCGACGATCTGCTCTACTTCGGGCGTATCCACGAAGGCACATTGCAAACGGGTTAGCTCGCCATGATGCGAGATGAGCATATCTCCCTTTCCGATCAATTGCTCGGCACCGCCGGTATCTAATATGGTGCGAGAGTCGATCTTTGAAGAGACCTTAAAGGCGATACGCGCCGGAAAGTTCGCTTTGATGGTACCGGTTATAATATTCACCGACGGACGCTGCGTAGCAATGATCAGATGAATGCCAATGGCACGGGCCAGTTGGGCCAATCGGGTAATGGGTGTCTCGACTTCCTTGCCGGCGGTCATGATCAGGTCGGCAAACTCATCGATCACCAACACGATAAACGGTAAGTACTGGTGCCCTTTTTGAGGATTGAGCTTACGCTTAATGAACTTCTCGTTATACTCCTTGATGTTACGGGCCCCCGCTTCTTTTAACAGATCGTAGCGGTTGTCCATCTCTATGCAAAGCGCATTGAGGGTGTGAATCACTTTTTTGGTGTCGGTAATAATAGCATCCTCTTCGCCGGGGAGTTTGGCCAAGAAATGCTTTTCGATATGACGATAGATACTCAACTCAACCTTTTTAGGGTCAATGAGCACGAACTTAAGTTGAGACGGATGCTTCTTAAAAAGCAACGAGACCAGAATGGCATTTAACCCCACCGATTTACCCTGACCGGTAGCACCGGCCATTAACAAGTGTGGCATGGAGGTCAAATCCACAATGTAATTTTCGTTATCGATTCGCTTGCCGATACCAATGGGTAAACTATAATTGTTGTGCTGAAACTTTTCTGACGAGAGCAGGCTTCGCATGCTCACAACAGTCTTTTTGATATTAGGCACCTCAATACCGATGGTTCCTTTTCCGGGAATGGGCGCAATAATGCGAATACCCAGCGCCGCCAAACTCAGCGCAATATCATCTTCGAGATTCTTGATGCGCGATATACGAACGCCCGGGGCCGGAACGATCTCGTAAAGCGTAACCGTAGGTCCAATGGTGGCGCTGATCTTTTGTATCTCTATCGCATAATTGCGAAGCGTATTGATGATCTGGTTCTTTTGATTTTCGAGATCGTTATTGTCCTGCACGATCTTATCAGAACCGTGTTGTTCGAGCAAATTAAGGGAGGGATATTTATAATTACTCAGATCGAGCGTAGGCTCGTAGGGAGGAAGATTTTCCGCCACCACCTCTTCTTCTGCAGCAGCGTCTAAGGGAGTAGACTTGATCTCTAGCTCGAGATCCCCATCTTCATTTATGTGATCGGCCTTGTTATTGTCGGCATCATGCAAGGTCTCTTGTTCAGCAGATAATGCGTTGTCGGCAGCGGTTTCGAGCGCAAGGTCGATGGGCGTTACCGCTGCGCCAGCGACAGAAGATTGTTCTGGCAGTATCTCTTCCGTTGCCAACTCTTCGGCTGCCGAAGCTACCAATGCAGGCTGGTCTTGACCAGTCTCAGTAGATGGCGTAGACTCATGGTATTGAAGGGTAGCAGCCCCGGCCGCATACAGATCGTTGATGGTTTGCCCCGCAACCGGTGGCACAAACGAAGAAGAGAGTGGTTTTGGATCGTCTTTTTCCTCGACCGCAGCTTGAGAGTGGATTGTTTCTTCGTCTGTTGGTACCTCGCTGACGGCTGCCCCCGCAGCTAGGGCATCGGCAGAAAGTTTGAATCTTGGGTTGAACTGCCAGATACCGTAGGCGGTCACGATCAAGAGCAAGGCAGCACCTGCACCCACTACCCCAAGTGCTCCTTCTAGCTCTTGGTTCAATAGATTACCCACCCCACCTCCAAAGGCAAAGGCACTGCTTGAAAAAAGATAGGACATCGATACGGATACCACCGTAGTGCCAATCGTAACGTATTTGAGATTTCTCCAAATAGAAAATACCTTTTGTCTAAAAAGTAAATTGACCCCCACCACAAAAAAGAAGGTGCAGATGAGAAACGAGGCAATACCAAAGGCCTTGAAAAAGAAAAAATGAGAGACTACCGCGCCGAGCCTACCCAGCCAGTTGAGCGCCGGTTTTTCTTCGTACAATAAGGCCGAGAAGCCCTGTTGGGCGATGGCCTGGTCTTGCTTCCAGGTAAATAAATACGAGGCAAAAGAAATAAATAGAAAAACGGAGAGTACTATAGAGATAAGTCCTACAATCTTGAGCGTTCTTTCGTCGCGGGCCAGTGCAATCCAGCCGATCGACGCTTCTTTTTCGGGAGTAAAGTCTCGGAGATCTTTTGCGGCAGGCTTGGCGGCCGTTTCGGTTTTAGCAGCGGAGTTTCGAAGCTTATTGGCCATTCTTACAAATATAATCAGTTTCTCTGTTTGCGAATGAGTACCCAGAAAAGAAGCACCCAACCAGCTACAAAAAATAGTCCACCCACCGGTGTCAGGTAAACAATCCAGGGCAACGAGAAATTAAAGATCTTACCGGCCGTGATCAAAAAAAGCGACCCGCAAAAAAGTACGATGCCGCATTGAAAACAAGATCCGGTCCATAAAAAATGTTTATCAGAAAATCGCTCTCGTGCGGTCCATAGCAAGAGCAGGGCCAAGCCGTGCCAAAGCAAATACTGCACGGCCGTCTTGTACGGCTCCATTACGGCGGGATCGGTCGTTAGTCGTTGTAGTCCGTGCGCACCAAAAGCTCCAGCCAATATACCCACTGCCATGGCCAGGGCGCCGAGGGCTCCAAAAAATCTATACATGTTGAATCGCTTTTAAAACCGCAGTAAGATCTATTGTTTCCTGATCGAAACGAAGATGAGCTTGTTCGTAATAAAGTCGTCGGTCGGCCATCTTCTTTTGAATAAAACCGGCCAGCTCGCTTTCAGCTACCGATTGCAATAGCGGACGCTCGTCACGCTCTTTCGATAATCGGCGGGTCAATACTTCGTTCGTGGGGTTGATCCAAACCACCTTGCCCGACCGCTTCATGTATTCGAGATTGTTCAAAAAACAAGGCGTACCGCCCCCGCAGGCCATCACGAAATGTTCATGCGTTTCGGTTAGCAAATGCAATACTTCCTTTTCAATAACGCGAAAGGATTCTTCGCCCTGCAACGCAAAAAGTTGATCGATGGACTGCCCCCGACTCTCTTCGATCGCCAGGTCGAGATCGTAAAAGCGAAGTCCGGCCATTTGGGCCAGCCTTGGCCCCCAATACGATTTTCCGGCTCCCATAAAGCCGATCAGATAAATGCGCATTCTACCTATTTAAAGGCATTGATGCCCGTAATATCCATGCCCGTGATCAGCAAGTGAATATCATGCGTACCCTCGTAGGTAATAACACTTTCGAGATTCATCATATGACGCATAATAGAATATTCCCCTGTAATACCCATTCCTCCTAATACCTGACGAGCATCTCGACAGATCTGGGTGGCGATCTCGCAAGAGTTTCGCTTGGCCATACTAACCTGCTGGGGCGTAACTTTATTTTCGTTCATCAACACGCCTAAGCGCCATACCAATAACTGGGCCTTGGTGATCTCGGTGAGCATCTCGGCCAACTTTTTTTGTTGCAACTGAAATCCTGCGATCGGTTTTCCAAATTGCTCTCTCTCTTTGGCATAGCGAAGCGCCGTATCATAACAATCCATCGCAGCCCCGAGCGCTCCCCAAGCAATACCAAAGCGAGCCTTGGTCAGACAACTCAAGGGACCTTTCAAGCCCTTGACGCCCGGTAAAATATTAGAGCGAGGCACCCGCACGTTATCGAATACCAACTCGCCGGTAGCAGAAGCCCTGAGACTCCATTTACCATGGGTAGTGGGTGTACTAAATCCCTTCATGCCTCTTTCTACGATCAATCCATATATTTCTCCGGCTTCGTCTTTGGCCCACACGACAGCCACCTGTGCAAATGGTGAATTACTGATCCACATTTTAGCCCCGTTCAACAACACATGATCTCCGTCGGCTTTAAAATTGGTGAGCATGCTGCTGGGGTCACTTCCATGATTGGGTTCGGTTAGACCAAAGCAACCCAGCCATTCTCCGCTGGCGAGCTTAGGAAGAAACTTTCTTTTTTGCTCCTCGCTTCCATAGGCATAGATCGGGAACATTACCAATGAGCCTTGCACCGAGGCGGTAGAACGAACGCCACTATCCCCTCGCTCCAGTTCTTGCATCATAAGCCCGTACGAGATGTAATCAAGTCCGCCACCGCCATATTCGGCGGGAACGGTGGGTCCAAAGCAACCCATCTCTCCTAACTGGCGAACGATTTGTTCGGGAAACTCAGCCCGCTGCGCATAATCTTCGATAATGGGAGAGATCTCCTTTTTTACATAGTTGCGAACGGACTCCCGAACCAGTTTATGTTCTTCGGTCAGCAACTCATCGAGCGCAAAATAATCAGGATGTTGAAAGAGGTCGGTTCGAACGGCCATGGTAAACTAATTTGTAGCGCAAAGGTAACAAAAGGCCCTCGTTCGTGACGCTGGAACCGCTAGGGCTCGCACCTGTGATTATACCCCGCGGGGCAGTAGTGCGGCCATCTGTTGTTGGTAGCGCAGCGCCTCGGCCGAGGCCTTTTCGGCAAAATCATCGCCAGCGGATGCAAAAATAATGGCACGGCTTACGTTGACCAGTAGACCGGCCTCGGAAGTCAGTGCGTGGCGAGAGACCTCTTCGAGACTCCCACCCTGGGCTCCGACACCAGGTACCAAAAAGAAATGATCGGGATAATTTTTTCTGATCGATGCCATTACAGCCGCTTGCGTGGCCCCCACGACAAACATCAAATTAGAAGGGCTACCACAAGAAGAAACTGTTTGCATTACCCGTTCGTAGAGTAATTGATCGCCGCAGGGCTGTAATTCAAAATCGGCCGCACCCGGGTTCGAGGTAAGACCCAAAACGATGGCCCATTTTCCGGAATATTCTAAAAAAGGACGGATACTGTCGGCCCCCATATAGGGTGCAACGGTAATAGCATCAAAAGAGAGCGTCTTAAAAAAAGCCTTGGCATATTGATCGGCCGTATTGCCAATATCGCCGCGCTTGGCATCGGCGATAACCAGGTGTTCTTTTCCGATGTAGGCCACCGTTTGCTCCATCACGGACCAGCCCATTGCCCCCAGCGATTCATAGAAAGCCGTATTGATCTTATAGGCAACACAAGAAGAGCGAGTGGCATCCACGATCGCTTTATTGAAAGCCAGCACACCCGCAGCATCCTTTGAAAGACCCGATGGAAGTTTATCGACATCGCTGTCGAGCCCGACACATAGGTACGATCGCTTAGTGAGGATCTGATGAATAAGTTGCTGACGATTCATACTTTAAAAAGAAACGAATGGAAAGATAAAACATTAAACCATAGCAGCGATCTGCTCGGTCTTAATATGAGCATTGCCCATGGCAATACTCCTGACCACCAGCGAGGCGAATTGGGCAAAGGCCTGCTTAGAGACGCTGTCGTCACTCATCATGACCGGAACACCCTGGTCTCCTCCCTCGCGGATGGACTGCACCAGCGGAATCTCACCTAAGAACGGAAGATCATATTCGTCGGCCAACTTGCGTCCACCTTGCTTACCGAATAAATAATACTTGTTATTGGGCAATTCTGCCGGTGTAAAATAACTCATGTTCTCGACCAGCCCGATTATAGGGATCTTAAGTTGTGCCTGACCGAACATAGCAATTCCCTTCTTGGCATCGGCTAGCGCCACATCTTGCGGGGTGGTCACGATCAC
>Ga0194130_10006702_pt1 | contig 13188 bp, 11 predicted proteins | sample TA2KigsurfametaG_FD_160084 | JGI IMG/M metagenome (GOLD analysis project Ga0194130, IMG submission 160084) | Freshwater microbial communities from Lake Tanganyika, Tanzania - TA2015050 Kigoma 12 surface | ecosystem: Environmental > Aquatic > Freshwater > Lake | place: Tanzania: Lake Tanganyika... | reverse complement strand
GGTCTCCACCGCGACGCCGATGTCGTGGGTGACGAAGATCATCGCCATGCCCAGCTCCGCCTGCAGGTCGCGCAGCAGCAGCAGGATCTGGATCTGCACCGTGGCGTCGAGCGCGGTCGTCGGCTCGTCGGCGAGCAGCAGCCGCGGCCGGCAGGACAGCGCGAGCGCGATCATCGCGCGCTGGCGCATGCCGCCGGACATCTCGTGCGGGTAGGCGTCGAGCCGCCGCGCCGCGCCCGGGATGCGCACGCGCTCGAGCATCTCCAGCGCGCGGCGGCGCGCGGCGGCGCGGTCAACGCCCTCGTGGCGACGCACCGTCTCGGCGATCTGCTCGCCGATGGTGAAGACCGGGTCGAAGGCGAGCATCGGCTCCTGGAAGACCATCGCCACGCTGCGGCCGCGATGGTCCTCGAGCCGGCGCGCGTCCATCGCCAGCACGTCCTCGCCCGCGAAGAGGATGCGCCCGCCGATGCGCGCGCGGCGCGGCGGCAGCAGGCGCATGAGGCTGCGCAGCGTCACGCTCTTGCCCGAGCCGGACTCGCCGAGCAGCCCCAGCGTCTCGCCCTCGGCGAGCGCGAGGTCGACGCCGTTGACGGCGTGGACGACGCGCTCGCGCGCCTCGAACCGGACGGTCAGGTCCTCGACGCGGACGAGGGCGGGCTTCATCCGGGGACCCGGCGGTGCCAGTCCGTCGCCTGCTGGTAGGCGTGGCCCGCGGCGAAGAGCGTCGCCTCGTCGAAGGCGCGGCCGACCAGCTGGAACCCGACCGGCAGCCCGTTGGCCGCGAAGCCCGCGGGCACGGAGAGGCCGGGCAGGCCGAGATAGTTGATGCAGCGCGTGAACTTCGTGAAGCGGCCGAGCCTGGCGCCGAGGTCCGGGCCCGGGCCGAAGGCGGTCTCGTCGATGGTCGGCGCGGCGCTGTCGGTCACCGGCGCCAGCATCATGTCGCACTGGCCGAAGACCTTCGCCGAGAAGTCGTCGAGCATCGGGCCGCGCGCGCGCATCGCGTCGAGGTAGTAGGCGGCGGGGATCATCAGCCCCGCCTCCAGCCGCGCGCGCACTTGGTCGCCATAGTCCTGCGGGCGCGTGCGCAGCCATTCGCGATGGATCGTCACCGCCTCGCAGGAGATGACCATCGAGCAGAAGGCGTTGAGCCGGTCCATGTCCGGCGGGTCGAACTTCACCACCAGCGCGCCCAGCGAGGCGAAGACGCGCTCGGCGTCGGCGAGCAGGCGCCTCGTGTCGTCGTCGCAGTCGGTGAAGAAGCGCGTCGGCACGCCGATGCGCAGGCCCTTCGCGCCGCGCGCGAGGCAAGCGACGTAGTCCGCCACCGGGACGTCCGCGGCGGTGGGGTCGGCGGGGTCGGCGCCCGCGACCAGGCCGAGGACGAGCGCGGCGTCCTCGACGCTGCGCGCCAGCGGCCCGACCGTGTCGAGGCTCCAGGACAGCGGCATCGCGCCGGCGCGGCTGACGCGGCCCCAGGTCGGCTTGATGCCGACCACGCCGCAGAAATGCGCGGGCACGCGGATCGAGGCGCCTGTGTCGGAGCCCAGCGCTGCGTGGAACATGCGCGCGGCGACGCCCGTGGCCGAGCCCGAGGACGAGCCGCCGGTGATGTGCGCGGCGTTCCAGGCGTTGCGCGCGTGGCCGATGCACCAGTTGTGGCCGGTCGGCCCGAAGGCGAACTCCGCCATGTTGAGCGTGCCGAGGTCGAGCGCGCCGGCGGCGTCGAGGCGGCGCAGCGCGGTCGCCGTGGTCGGCGCGACCCAGTGGCGGCGCAGGTTGGATCCGCAGGTCGCGACGCGGCCCTCGCGGTAGTACATGTCCTTGTGCGCGAGCGGCACGCCGTGGAGCGGGCCGTGGAAGCGACCGCGGCGCGCCTCGGAATCGGCGAGGTCGGCGGCGGCGCGCGCATGCGCGGCGTCGAGCGCGACGAAGACGTTGAGCTCGGCGTTGCGCGCCTCGATGCGCGCGAGGTTGTCCTCCACCGCCTGGCGCGCGGTCGCGCCGCCGGCGCGGATGGCGCGGGCGAGGTCGCTGGCGGTGAGGAGCGAGAGGTCGCGGCTCACGCGCGGCTCCGGCGCTGCGCGGCGGGATAGGAGCCCGGCTCCATCTCGAAGGCGAGGCCGCGCATGTGCGCGTCCGCCGCGTCCAGCAGCCCGGCCATGGACTGCGCCGCGGCGTGCGCTTCCTGCTCGCCGAGTTCGACGCCAAGGCGCGCCGCAAGCACCCGTGCCGATGCGGGATCGAGTTTCGTGCTCATGCTGCTTCCCCTTGCCTGCCCGCCCGGGAATGCCCCGAGGACGGATCGTTCACGTGACAGGCCACCTGACGACGATCGCCGGCGGGATTCAAGGCCGGCTCGGCGCGCCGGCACGGCTCCTCGGCGAAGGGGCAGCGCGTGTGGAAGCGGCATCCCGGCGGCGGGTCGATCGGGTTGGGAGGGTCGCCCGCCAGCGGCGCCTCCTCGGTGCGGCGGTCGGGATCGGCGGAGGGCATCGCGGAGAGCAGCGCCGCCGTGTAGGGGTGCCGCGGGTCGGCGTAGATCGCCTCGACGTCGCCGATCTCCACCACCTTGCCGAGATACATGACCATCACGCGGTCGGACATGAAGCGCACGACGTCGAGGTCGTGGCTGATGAAAACATAGGTGAGGCCGAGCTCCGCCTTGAGGTCGCCGAGCAGGTTGAGCACCTGCGCCTCGACCGACTTGTCGAGCGCCGACACCGCCTCGTCGAGGATCAGCAGCCGCGGCGACAGCGCCAAGGCGCGCGCGATGTTGACGCGCTGGCGCTGGCCGCCGGAGAGCTCGTGCGGGTATCGCCCCGCGAAGAGCGCGGGGTCGAGGCCGACGCGGCGCAGGAGGTCGTCGGCGAGCGCGCGCGCCTGCGCGGGCTTCATCTCGTGGACGCGCGGGCCGAAGGCGATCGAGTCCCCCGTGGTCAGCCGCGGGTTGAGCGAGGCGTAGGAATCCTGGAACACCATCTGCACCTGGCGGCGCAGCTCCGCGAGCTCGAGCCCGTCACCGAGGCCCAGCCCGTCGAAGACGATCTCGCCCGCGTCCGGCTCGACCAGCCGGACCAGCAGCCGCGCGGTGGTCGACTTGCCGCATCCGGACTCGCCGACGATGCCGAGCGTCTCGCCGCGCGCAACCTCGAAGGAGACGCCGTCCACGGCCTGCACGTCGGCGACCTTGCGGCCAAGGAGGCCGCCGCGCACCGGGAAGAACTTGCGCAGCCCGGTGACGCGCAGGAGCGGCTGCGCGCTCACAGCTTGACGTCCATGGCGCTGCGCAGCCCGTCGCTGAGCAGGTTGAAGCAGATCGAGACGACGAAGATCATCGCGCCGGGCAGCGCCGCCACCAGCGGCTGGCTGTAGATCGCGGTGCGCAGCGTGTTGAGCATCAGCCCCCATTCCGGCTCGGGCGGCTTCGTGCCGAGGCCGAGGAAGGAAAGCCCGGAGGCGAGGATCATCGCGACGCTCACCAGCCCGGTCGCGTAGACGAAGACCGGGCCCAGCACGTTGCCCAGGACATGGACGCGGATGATGGTGAAGGCGCCTGCGCCTGAGGCGCGCGCGGCATCGACGAAGTCGAGCGCGCGCACCGAGGTGGTCACGCTCTCCGCCACGCGCGCGATCGGCGGCACGAAGACGATGGTGAGCGACAGCAGCGAGTTCGAGATCCCCGCGCCGAGCGCGCCCGAGATGGCGATGGCGAGCAGCACCGAGGGGAAGGCGTAGAACACGTCGATCATGCGCATGATCCCCATGTTCACCTTGCCGCCCGCGTAGCCGGCGAGGATGCCGAGCGCCGAGCCGATGACGAAGGCATTGACCACCGGCACGACGCCGAGGAAGAGCGACAGCCGCGCGCCATGGACGAGGCGCGCGAGCATGTCGCGGCCCTGCTCGTCGGTGCCCAGCCAGTGCACGAAGCCCTGCGGGGTCGTGAAGCCCGGGGGTCTCAGGCGGCGCGCGATCGAGCCGCGATAGGGATCGGCGAGCCCGAGCCATGGCGCGAGCAGCGCGGCCAGCAGGATCGCCAGCAGGATGGCCGCGCAGGCCATCGCCACGCGGTCGCGCAGCAGGCGGCTGCCGACGCCGGCCCAGTAGCCGCGATGGCGCGGCGCAGGCGGCGACGACGTCCCGGTCGCGGCGGGGGCGGCCATGCGCTCAGGCCCGGCGGATGCGCGGGTCGAGCGCGGCCTGCGCCACGTCGACCAGCAGGTTGAGGGCGACGAAGAAGATCCCCAGCACCAGGATCGTCCCCTGGAGCAGCGGCAGATCGCGCTGGAAGATCGCGGCGTTCAGCAGGAAGCCGGTGCCCGGCCACGAGAACACCGTCTCGATCAGGATCGAGCCGCCGAGCAGGTAGCCGAGCTGCAGCCCCATCACCGCGAGCGCGGTGGGCGCCGCGTTCTTGACGACGTGCAGGAAGATCGCGCCGTCGCGCATCCCCTTGGCGCGCAGCGCATCGACGAATTCCTGGCCGAGGATGTCGCCGACCAGCGCGCGCAGCGTGCGCGTGACGATGCCCATCGGGATGACCGACATCGTCGCCGCGGGCAGGAGCAGGTACTTCACGTGCTCCCAGTCCCAGGCCCAGAGCGAGGAGCCACCCGGCCCCGCGCCGGAGGCCGGCAGCCAGTTCAGCGTCACGGCGAAGACGATGACGAGGACCATGCCGAGCCAGTAATGCGGCACCGACACGCCGACGATCGACAGGATGGTGGCGACGCGGTCGATCCAGGAATCGCGGAAATACCCGGCGACGAAGCCCAGCACGCCGCCGAGCACGAAGCCGAGCAGCGTCGCCGCCATGGCCAGCATGAAGGTATTGGCGACGGCCTTCATCACCTCGCCCGCGACCGGCCGGCCGGTGGCGATCGAGGTGCCGAGGTCGCCGCCCAGCGCGCGGCCGAGCCAGATCGCGAACTGCACGGGCAGGGGCCGGTCGAAGCCGTAGGCCCTGCGCATCTCCTCGACCAGCGCCTGCGAGGCATCGGCGGGCAGCACCGAGACCAGGGGGTCGCCGGGCGCGATGTGGACCAGCAGGAAGCAGAGCAGGCTCACGCCCAGCGCCACTGGCACCACGTAGAAGACGCGCTTGAGGATGTAGAGGAGCATGGCGCGCAACGAACGGCGCCCTCCCCGGGCCTGGCCGGGAGGGCGCCGACGCCGTGGTCACTGCATCGACACCGTGGTCAGGTCGATGAACCAGCTCTTGGGCTGCACGAAGCCCTTCACGCGCTGGGTCATCGCGCGCGGGCCGACGTCGTGCGCGACCCACAGGAAGACCGTCTCGTCGACCGCGCGCGCATGCAGCCGCGCCAGCGCGGCGTCGCGCGCGCCGGCCTCGAAGGTCGAGCGCGCCTCGGCCACGAGCTTGTCGAACTCGGGATCGTCGACGAAGCCCCAGTTGTTGGACACCGGCGGCGCCATCTTCGAGTCGAGGAAGCGCGCCATGGCGAAGAACGGATCCATCGCCGCGAAGGTGACGTTGATGGCGTGCGCCCCGCGCGCCGTCTCGTCCTTCGCGCCGCGCCGCCAGTTGGTGAACAGCGTGTTCCACTCGATGACGTCGAGCTCGATCTTGAAGAAGCAGTCCGCGAGGTTCTGCTGCATCAGCTCGTTCATCGGCAGGGGCATCATCTGGCCGGAGCCCGAGGCAGAGGTCTGGATCTTCACCGTGAGCGGCCTGGTCCTGGAGAAGCCCGCCTCGCCCATCAGCTTGCGCGCCGCGTCGGGGTCGTACTTGATGTCGAAACCGGGGTTGCCCCACCAGGGATGGCCGGGCGGCACGGTGCCCTTGGCTGGCTCCATCAGCCCGGCGAGCAATTCCTTCATCTCGCCGCGGTTGACGCAGAGATTGGCGGCCTGGCGCACGCGCTTGTCGAGGAAGGGCGAGCCCTCGACGAAGGAGAACTGCCACGGCCAGACATGCGGCTGGGCATTGGCGGTGATCACCATGCCGCGCTGGCGCAACTGCGCCACGGCATCCGGCGCCGGCGCCTCGACCCAGTCGACCTGTCCCGACAGCAGCGCCGCGGTGCGCGTGTTTGGCTCGGGCATCGGCAGCATGACGACGCGGTCGAGCTTCGGCACCCGCGGCTTGTCCCAGTAGTCCGCGTTCTTCACGACCTCCAGCCGCTCGCGCGGCACGAAGCGCTCCATCCTGAACGGGCCCGTGCCCGAGGAATTTGCCGCGAAGGCGGTCCAGGCGGCGGCGGCCTTCGCCTTGGCGTCGGCGCCCTGCGCGGCGTCGAACAGCTTCTGCCAATGCGCCGGCGAGGCCATGAACAGGTTGGTCAGGTTGATCGGCAAGAAGGAATCGGGCTGGCTCGTGGTGAGCTCGACGGTCAGCGCGTCGATCTTGCGCGCGCTGCGCAGCGTGGGCATGCGCGAGGCGGTGACGCCGACCTGGCTGGCGTCGAAATGCACCGCGTCCTGCTTCAGGACCTTCTCGACGTTCCACACCACGGCATCGGCGTTGAAGGCCGAGCCGTCGTGGAACTTCACGCCGGGGCGCAGCTTGAAGGTCCACTTCGTCCTGTCGGCCGCGTCGACGGCCCATTCGGTGGCGAGGCCGGGGATGACGACGCTGGGCTTGTCGGCAGAGGACAGGTCCCAGGCCGTCAGCGCGTCGTACATCGGGATGCCGGTGAAGCGGTTGCCCTCGAAGCCCTGGTCGGGCTGGCCGTGCGTCTTGGGGATGTCGGCCGCGGTCATGGCGATGCGCAGCGTGCCCTGGGCCGACGCGGCAGCGGTCATCGCGGCGAGGGCGATGCCGGCGACGCCGGCGAGAAGACCGAGTTTCATGGAACCTCCTGCTTGCTATGCTCGCAGCGCGGGCCGGGGGGGCGGCGCTGCGTCCGGGGCTTTGCGCGCCGGCTACGCATCCCGGGTTGCAAGGGCGGTGCCAGCGCATGGGATGGATTCCCCGCGGCCTGCCAGGGCGGGGCGCCCAAATCTTGTGCAGTCGGCGAGGGGCCAGGCGATGCGATTGCTGCTTCTGAACGCAAACACGACCGAGGCGATGACCGCGCGCATGGTCGAGGCGGCGACGCGCCGGGCTGGGCCGGATGTCGCGATCGTCGGCGCCACGGGACGCTTCGGGGCGCGCTACATATCGACCCGCGCCGCCGCCGCGATCGCCGGCCATGCGGCGCTCGACGTCCTCGCGCAGGAGGTCGGCGCCGCGAACCCCCGCGGCTACGACGCGGTCGCGCTGGCCTGCTTCGGCGATCCCGGCATCCTGGCCCTCAAGGAGCTCTCGCCCATCCCCGTCATCGGCATGGCGGAGGCCACGCTCACCCTCGCCGCCCAGCTCGGCGGGCGGATCGGCATCGTCACCGGCGGCGAGCGCTGGATCCCGATGCTGCGCGAGCTCGCCCTCGTGCTCGGCCTTGGCGAGCGCGTCGCCGCGCTGCGCGCCACGCGCCTGACCGGCGCCGAGATCGCCGCCGATCCCGCGGCGGCGGAGGCCGAGCTCGCGGCGCTCGCGCGCGGCTGCGTCGCCGAGGACGGTGCGGACGTCGTGGTCTTCGGCGGCGCCGGGCTCGTGGGCATGGCCGAGGCGCTGTGCGCGCGCGTCGACGTGCCGCTGCTCTGCTCGCTCGACTGCCTCGTCGCCGCGACGCTCGCCGCCGCGCGGCTAGGCGCGGCCAAGGCGGCGCGCGGCTCCTTCGCGCCGCCGCCGCCCACGCCGAGCGCGGGGCTCTCGCCCGGGCTCGCGGCGATGCTCGGGCCGGAGGCGCCGCGATGAACGCGCACCGCGTCGACATGCTGCCGCGCAACGACGATACGTGCGGCTGGGCCAATCTCCTGCCGCCGCGGCCGAGGCCGGTGCGCCGCGTCGCCGGCGCGATGGGCTTCGACTGGGCGATCGTCGGCGCGGGCTATGCCGGGCTTGCGGCGGCGCGGCGCATCGCCGAGCTCGCGCCGGGCGACACGATCGCGGTGATCGACGCCGGGCGCGCCGGCGAGGGCGCGGCCGGGCGCAACTCGGGCTTCGCGGTCGAGATCTCGCCCTCGCCCAGGAAGAAGATCGGCTCGCCCGAGGCCGCTTATCGCAAGTCGATCCGCATCAACGCGCATGGCCTCGGCCTGCTCAGGCAGGCGATCGACGCCCATGGCATCGACTGCGACTGGCACCAGGCGGGCAAGCACCAGGCGGCGGCGGAGCCTCGTCACTTCGCGCGGCTCGACGCGTTCGCGCGCCATCTCGACGCGCTCGGCCTGCCCTATCGCCGGCTCGAGGCGGAGGAGTTGTGCGCGCGGCTCGGCACCTCGCATTACCGCCGCGCGCTGCTGACCGCGGGCACCGTGCTCGTCCAGCCCGCGGCGCTCGCGCGCGGCCTCGCCATGACGCTGCCCGTTGGCGTGACGCTGCTCGAGGAGAGCCCGGTCGAGTCCTGGAGCGCCGGGCCCCCGATCCGCCTGTCCTGCCCGGGCGGGACCGTCAGCGCGAAGCGGCTGCTGCTCGCCACCAATGCGTGGCTGCCGCGCTTCGGCGCGTTCCGGAACGGCCTCGTGTCGTTCACCCTCACCGCGGGGCTGACGCGCAGCCTGACCGAGGCCGAGCACCGCGCCATCGGCGCGCCCGAGCCCTGGGGCGTGATCTCGATCCACCGCTTCGGCGCGACCGTGCGCTACACCGCCGACCGCCGCATCCTCGTGCGCAACAGCTTCGAGTACTGGCCGCGCATGGCGATGACGCCGGCCGAGACGGCCGCGCGGCTGCCGGGGATCGAGGCCTCGTTCCGCGCGCGCTTCCCCGGGCTGCGCGAGGTCGGGTTCGAGCATCTCTGGTCGGGCGTGATCGCGGCGAGCCGCAACTTCTCGGCGGGCTTCGGCACCATCGCGCCGGGCGTCTTCGCCGCCGGCGGGTGCAACGCCGGAGGCATCGCGCGCAACACCGCGCTGGGCGCGCTGCTGGCCGACCACGCGCTCGACAATCGCTCCGACCTGCTCGAGGCCGTGCGCGGGCTGCCGCCGCCGGCCTGGGTCCCGCCGCGGCCCTTCCTCGACATCGGCGCGGCGCTCGACCTGCGCCGTCGGCGCCGCGGGCTCGGCGCGGAATTCTGAGGCGGCGCACGGGTCGAATCGCCGAGGGGGGGGACGGATCGGATGTGCGACACGATGGCGGCGCTCGGCCGCGCGAGCGCGACGGGGCACGCGCTCCTCGCCAAGAACAGCGACCGCGAGCGCAACGAGGCGCAGTTCCTCGAGATTCTGCCCGCGCGCGACCATGGCGCCGGCGCGCGGCTGCGCGCCACCTACCTCTCCATCCCGCAGGCGCGCCGCACCCATGCGGTGCTGCTCTCGCGGCCCTTCTGGATCTGGGGCGCGGAGATGGGCGCCAACGAGCACGGCGTGGCGATCGGCAACGAGGCCGTGCATCCGCGGCTCAGGCCGCAGCGCAGGCCCGCGCTGATCGGCATGGACCTGCTGCGCCTGGGCCTCGAGCGCGGCGCGAGCGCGCGCGAGGCGGTGGACGTCATCACCGCGCTGCTCGGCGAGTTCGGCCAAGGCGGGAACTGCAGCCACCTGTCGCGGCGCTGGTACGACAATTCCTTCATCGTCGCCGACGCGCGCGAGGCCTTCGTGCTGGAGACCGTGGGCCGCCACTGGGCGGTCGAGCAGGTCTCCGGCGCGCGCGCCATCTCGAACACCTACACGATCGGCACGCGGCGCAGCGCCGAGAGCGCCGGTCTCGACGCCTTCGCGAAGGCGCAGGGCTGGTGGGACGGGCGCGGCGCGCTCGACTTCGCCGCCGCAGTCACCAGCCCCGCCAATCCCGGCCTGCCGGGCGCGCTGTCGCGCTGCGCGCGCTCGCAGGAGCGCCTCGCGCGCGACCTCAGGCGCATCGACGCGCTGGCGATGATGGCCAACCTGCGCGACCACGGCGGCGCCGCCGAGGGCCGCGCCGACTTCCATCCGCAGGACCTGACCGGTCCGACCGTCTGCATGCATGCCGGCGACCGCAAACGCATGGGCCAGAGCGTCGGCTCGCTGGTCAGCGACCTGCGCGCGCGCGGCGCCGCGCACTGGGTGACCGCGGCCTCCGCGCCCTGCACCGCGATCTTCCGCCCGGTCTTCATGGACGCGGCGCTGCCGCCGCAGGGGCCGGTGCCCGGCGACCGCGACGACCGCGCGACGCGCTGGTGGGCGCACGAGGCGCTGCATCGCGGCGTGATCGCCGGCGACTACGCGGGGTTCATGGCGGGCTTCGCCGAGTCGCGCGACGCGCTCGAGGCGCGCTTCGCCGCGCGCGTCGAGGAGGTGGTCGAGAAGCCGCGCCGCGCCGGCGCCGCCGCGCGCGCGCGGCTCGCGGCGGCGTGCTGGCACGAGGCCGATCGCGAGGAGGCGCGCTGGCGCGCGCGCCTGCCCCGCTTCGCCGCCTTCGCGACGCGGCCCGGCTATCGTCGCAGCTGGGAGCGCTTCGCGGCGCTGGCGCGCTGAAGCCGCGCCGCCTCGTCAGCCGCACAGGGATTCGAGCACGGCCCATGCGGCAGCCGCCAGGGGGCGCGACTTGCGGCTGGCGAGATCGATCTGGACGATGACGCTCTGCGAGGAGGCGACATGGCGCCCGGCCTGGAACAGCGCCTGCCCGAGCGTGACCGAGCTGCGGCCGATGGCGACGACGCGCGTCCCGATGTCGACCTTGCCGGGCCACAGGATCTCCGCGGCGAAGTCGATCGCCAGCCTGGCGATCACGAAGCCGCAACCGGGCGCGGCCAGCGGTTCGGGGCGGTGGTACAGGAGTTCGACGCGCCCCGTCTCGAAGAACGTGGCGAAGGTGACGTTGTTGGCGTGGCCGAGCATGTCCGTGTCGGCGTAGCGCAGCTTGTCGAAGCTGAGGTGGGGAAATCGCCCAGCTGACGACTTTACGACATCGGATCCGGCTCCGGCGTGAAAAGGACGTCAGCGCAGCGCGGCGCCGAAGGCCTCGAAGAGCGCGCGGTTGATGAAGTTGGTCTGCGGGTCGTACTCGGCGTGCCACTGCACGCCGAGCGCGAAGCCGCGCGCGCCCTCGATGCGGATCGCCTCGGCCGTGCCGTCCTCCGCGACGCCCTCGACCACGACGCGCGCGCCGGGCTCGAGGATTCCCTGCCCGTGCAGCGAGTTCACGCGGATCGTCTCGCGGCCATAGAGGCCGGCGAAGGTCCCGCCGGGGACCAGCCTCACCTCGTGGCGGTCGGCGAAGATGACCTCCGGGTCGGGATGGATCTCGCCCGTCGGCAGGCGCGGCATGCGGTGGTTCATGCGCCCGGGCAGCTCGCGGATCTCCGGGTGGAGCGAGCCGCCGAAGGCGACGTTCATCTCCTGGAAGCCGCGGCAGATGCCGAGCACCGGCACGCCGCGCTCGACGCAGGCGCGCACCAAGGGCAGCGCGACCGCGTCGCGGTCCTCGTCGTAGGGCTCGTGGGCAGGCTGCGGCGCGACGCCGAAATGCGCCGGGTGGACATTCGCGCGCGCGCCGGTGAGCAGGATGCCATCGACCGCGTCGAGCAGCGCGTCGATCTCGGTCACGCCGGGCACGCCGGGGAAGATCAGCGGCAGCGCCCCCGCGACGTCGGCGATTGCGCGCAGGTTGCGCTGCCCCGCCATCTGGACGTCGAATCGGTTCTCGATGCGGTGCGCGTTGGCGATCACGCCGACGATCGGTTTCGTCATTCCTGGTCCGGGCCCATGCGCTTGCTGGCCCCCGGAGGTTAGAACAACTCGGCCAAATTCTCTCCAAGGCAGAACTCCTCTGGGATTCTGCCCTGGAGAGGGTTCTTGCTAGGCTGCCGCCCTCGACCCGGGGGGATCGACGCGATGGCCCAGACCGCACTGCATTTCCGCACCGCCACCAGCCTCGCCGCCGCGCTGCGCGCGCGACGCGTCTCGTCGGTCGAGTTGCTCGAGCTCTTCCTGGCGCGGGTGAAGGCCCACAACCCGCGCATCAACGCGGTCATCGAGCTCGCGGCGGCGCGCGCGCGGCGCAGGGCGCGCGAGGCGGACAAGGCGCTGGCGCGCGGCGCGCGCGGCCGCCCGCTGCTCGGCGTGCCGATGACGATCAAGGATAGCTTCGACGTCGCGGGCATGCGCACGAGCTGGGGCGACCCAGCGCTGAAGGACAATGTCGCGCGCCAGGACGCGCTCGCCGTGCAGCGGCTGGAGGCCGCCGGCGCCATCGTCTTCGGCAAGACCAACGTGCCGCTGATGCTCGCCGACTGGCAGAGCTTCAACGCGATCCACGGCACGACGAACAACCCCTGGGACCTCGCGCGCGGGCCCGGCGGTTCCTCGGGCGGCTCGGCGGCGGCGCTGGCCGCGGGCCTCACCGGGCTCGAGGCCGGGTCCGACATCGGCGCCTCGATCCGCAACCCCGCGCATTACTGCGGCGTCTACGGCCACAAGCCGACCTGGGGCATCGCCAGCCCGCGCGGCCACGCGCTTCCCGGCAACGTCGCCCTCTCCGACATCTCGGCGATCGGGCCGATGGCGCGCGGCGCCGGCGACCTCGCCGTCGCGCTCGACGCGATGGTGGGGCCCGACGCGGTGGACGGGCGCGGCTGGCGGCTCGTCCTTCCGCGCGAGCAGCGGCGCGCGCTGCGCGACTTCCGCGTCGCGGTGATCCTCGACGACCGCAACGCGGAGGTCGATGCCTCGGTGCGCGACGAGATCGCCGCGCTCGCGGCCTTCCTGCGGCGGCGCGGCGCGAAGGTGAGCATGACCGCGCGACCGGAGATCGACTTCGACGCGCTGATGCGCGTCTACATCGCGCTGCTGCGCGCGGCGACCTCCGCGCGGCTGACCGACGAGGCGCTGGCGCGGATGATCGCCGAGGCCGGCCGCCTCGCGCCGGGCGACGAGAGCTACCGCGCGCGCATGCTGCGCGGGAACACGCTCTTCCATCGCGACTGGCTGCGCGCCAACGAGCAGCGCCACCGCATGCGCCTCGCCTGGGAGGCGTTCCTCGGCGACTGGGACGTGATCCTCTGCCCGACCGCGACAACCGCCGCCTTCCCGCACGACCAGAAGGGCGAGCGCTGGGAGCGCATGCTCGACGTCAATGGCGGCAGGCAGCCGGGCACCGAGCAGATGTTCTGGGCGGGCCTCGGCGGCGCCTTCTACCTGCCCGCCACGGTCGCGCCCGCGGGCCAGACCAGGCAGGGCCTGCCGGTCGGCGTGCAGATC
>Ga0194130_10006698_pt1 | contig 13190 bp, 11 predicted proteins | sample TA2KigsurfametaG_FD_160084 | JGI IMG/M metagenome (GOLD analysis project Ga0194130, IMG submission 160084) | Freshwater microbial communities from Lake Tanganyika, Tanzania - TA2015050 Kigoma 12 surface | ecosystem: Environmental > Aquatic > Freshwater > Lake | place: Tanzania: Lake Tanganyika... | reverse complement strand
ATTTCTATCTTTCCATTTTTTTCAATTAAAATATTAAAAAAAGGACTCTTGTTTGATTTTGTGATTGCAAACACGATATCAAATCTTTTTTTTATTGCTAAATCTATGCATTTATTTATATCTGCGACTTTTCTTAATGGGGATGTTGTTGGAACAGAAACTATATAATCTGGAAAAATATTTAACTTTTTACTCAAAAAATTTATTGCATGTCTCCAGGCATATATTTCTGGAGAACTATCGTTAGATAAATTTTTGGGTCTAATAAAAGGAACTAATGCTCCTAATCTTTTGGCCTCTTTTTTAATTTTAGTACTATCAGTAGATACAAAAACCTTTTTTACATATTTAGTATTTTTGGCATGATTGATTGCATTTCCTAGCAAAGTAGTTTTATTAAATTTAAGTAAATTTTTATTTTTTATGCCTTTTGAGTTACCTCTTGCAAAAATAAATGCAATTATATTTTTTTTCATTTTTTAAATTTTTTAATTTTATCAATTAAAGTAATTAGTTTTTTTCCCTCATTAAAAGTACAGACTTGACTAAAATTATTATTTAATAGCGATTTATTCTGAGCAATATAGGTATGGTTTTTATTATTTTTAAAAGTAATAAGTTTTTTTTTTTTATTAATGTTTAATATTTCTATACTATTGTTGATTAAATCAGCTTTAATTGAAAAATTTTTACCATCTACTATTATTTCTCTTTTAGGATTAAGACTAAAATAATTTAGACTGACGGTAAAGTTTGATAGTTTAGTTTTTCCAGAAACAAAGGCATAATCTTCAGAATTAATCTTTAAGTTTGAGAGTTTTTTTACTGAAGCGCTATATATGTTTGTTACATTTTTAAAAATCCATATAAGATAATCAAGTTCATGGCTAAGATCTAACAAAACACCACCTCCTAAATTTCTTTGAGCAGAATATGATTTTTTATAATTTATATTTTTTCTCCAGCTCGGAAGGTATGAATGACAGGCTATATCCACAGAAAAGATTTTTTTGTTCCTAATAAATTTTTTTATATATTGAAGAACTGGATGTTGTCTTAAATTATAACCTACAAAAACTTTATTTTTTAAAATTTTTAATTTTTTAACTTTATGAAAAAGAGGTTTTTCTACAAGAATAATTTTTTTTGTTAAGTTTTTTTCAATATATTTTAAATGATTATAATGATCTGAAGTTTTTGAACAAATAATTATATAATCAGGATCAATTTTTCTAATATTAGATAATTTACGAATATTTTTAAATAATTTAATATTTCGAGAAGAAAAAATAAAAATATTAGTTTGTAAATTTAATTTTTTAATAATACTTGCGTGTCTTTTTCCAATAGATCCAAAACCTATTATTAAAATTTTTTTTTTCAACTTTTATAAACCCTCAGAGAACTCGGATCTTGCCCATAATCAAACCAATTTTCAAAAACTGGATACGTATGTATTTTAATTTTTTTTTTTTTTAAAATCTCTATTAATTCCTCTATATTTTTAAGATTGGAATTTTTAATAAGAGGTATTATTTTTTTATTAAAAACATAAATTCCAGCATTTATATTAAAGTCTATTTCAGGTTTTTCAGAAAAAGAAATAAATATATTATTTTTGGTTTTGATAATGCCATATGGATTTTTATATTGAAAATTTTTTACTCCAATTGTTAGTAATGCTTTACTTTTTTTATGAAATTTTAAAATTTCGAAATAATTTATATCAGAAATAGCATCACAATTTATTACTATAAAATTATTACTAATTTTTTTTATAAGTTTTAAAGATCCTATAGTACCTAAAGGTTTTTTTTCTTCTAAAAAATTTATATTTATTAAAAAAAAATTTTTTTTTTTTATAAAACTTTTAATTTTTTTTTTTAAAAAAAAAACTGAAATTAAAACATTATAAAAACCAGATTTTTTTATATGTTCTATTAAATATTCTAAAAGTGGCTTATTCTTATAAGTTAATAATGCTTTGGGACAATTTTTTGTAAGTTTACCTAATCTTTTTCCAAAACCACCTGCAATTATAATTATAGTTTCATGATATTTAGATATATTAACTTTTTCGATATCATTAAGATAAAGACCTAAAATTTTTTTATTATTAATAATGGGTATATAGTCAAAACTTTTTATTAATTTTTCTGAATAGTTTTTATTTAAGTCTAAAATCGATTTAACATAAAAGGATTTTTTATTTACAATGTCTTTAATAAGTGTTTTTGTATTTTTTCCCCTAAGTATTGCACGTCTAATGTCTCCATCATTTACTATTCCAACAAAGTTGCCTTTACTATTAGTTACAAAAATAACTCTTTTTCCTGAAATATTTAAATTACTGATAGCCTCTAAAACTGTAGAGTTCTCATTAAGCGTTATTTTTTTTACATAATTTTTATTTAAATACATTCTTAAAAACTAATATCATTAGGATTTTTTTTTCCAAGTTCTGTACTGTTAATGTTAAGTATTTTTTGCTTAAAGATTAATAGTTTGAAAATAGGATTTTTTGTAAATAATCTCGTAACAGTGTTAAAACTGGTACATTTTTTTTTTACAATATATGGATTGAACCTAAACAAAAAATTAGATTAATTTTATATATTTACTAATGATTTAAACAATATAACATTTATACATTCAAATTCCAAAAAAAATTTTTTAATTTATTTAATATTAAAAAAACCAAATAACAAAGATTTGTTAATGAAATTTAATTTACCAGTTTGGAATGGGGTAAAAACAAACTATTTTAAACAAAAAGTTAAAAATATCCAAATTAAAACCTCAAATATTCCGGGGATTTACATTCGAATTGATAAGAATTTTGTTAATTATCAAAAAGATTATACACACATGACTCCCTTAATCTGGAAGGGTTTTATCGAAAAAATTAGATTTAATAAAGTAAACTTTATTAATGAAAACTCCAAAAATATTGGCGAATGTTTAGAAATAGGTGCGGGTGATGGCTTTAATATTAGAGCTTTAAAATGGAAAAAAAAAAATAGGGTGGGGTACACAATTTGTGATCCTTTTATAAAACCTTATAAAAAAGAAAAAATAGAATTTATAAATAATTTTTACGAAAAAGTTAATTTTAAAAAAAAATTTGATACGATCATTATGTTTTCAGTTTTAGAACATGTTAATAATTTTATTGAATTTATAAAAATCTCCAAAAATATTTTAAAAAAAGACGGAAATTTTTTTCTTGAAATACCAATAATCGATAATCAATTTATAAATGGCGATTTCAATTGTCTTTTACATGAACACTTAAACTATTTTTCAAAGAAAGGGATATTTAATTTATTTAAAATGTTTCAATTAAATATTAAAAGCTTTTATTTTAAAAACGATACAGGATTTTTTTGTATTAAACATGCAAAAGAAAAAAAACAATTTACTATTGAAAAGAATATTCCAAAACTAAAAAAAATTAAAGAAATTTTCAAAAATAAAATTTTAAATTTTAAAATTTTTTTAAAAAAAAATAGTAATCGAAGAATTATTTTTTATGGAGCAAATAATGGTTTAAATAATTTAATTCATTTAGCCTTAAAAACAATTAGTTTTTATAGGAACAAAATACTTATTGTAGATTCAGATCAAAATAAATGGGGAAAATTTCTAGGTTCATTTAGTAAAGCAATAAATAAACCAGAAATTATAAAAAAAACGGATTTAATTTGTGTGTCTTCTTTAAGTTTCTATGACGAGATTGTTTTAGATTTAAAAAAAAACAATCAAATAATAAATTTGAATGATATTTAAAATTTATTTATGGAGAAAGTTAAAATTATTGCAGAAGTTGGGTTAAAACATAATGGATCATTAAAAAAAGCACTTAAATTAGTAGCAGAGGCAAAAAAAGCAGAAGCTGATTATGTAAAATTTCAAATATTTAAAGCACATAATGTTGTAACTGAAGAAGCTTGTAAAGCAAATTATCAAAAAAGTGATTTTAAAGATAAAGAAACTCAGTATCAAATGATAAAAAAATTTGAATTATCTTTTGATAAACTTAAAATTATTAAAAAAGAATGTTTAAAATATTAAATTAAATTTTTATGTTCAGTGTTTGATATCGAGAGTCTTGAATATTTTAAAAAATTGAGAGAAAAAATTATAAAAATACTTTCAGGCGAAATAACAAACTTTCCATTAATTCAAGAAATTGGGAAAATGAATATAAAACTTATAATGTCTACTGGAATGAGCAACTATAATGAAATTAATGAGGCAATAAAATTACTTACTAAAAATGGTACCAAAAAAAAAAACATTTACCTACTACATTGCAACACTGCTTACCCTACACCACCGTGTGATGCGAATTTGCCTAAATTAAAGATATTAAAAAAAAAATTTGGAGTTAAGGTTGGATATTCAGATCATACTTTAGGCATAGAGATACCAATAGCTGCAGTTTGTTTTGGAGCCAAAATTATAGAAAAACATCTAACAATTGATAAAAAACTCTCAGGCCCAGATCATAAAAATAGCCTGATGCCTAAAGAATTTATAACAATGGTAAAGTCAATTAGGAATACAGAAAAGGCATCAACAGCACTTAAGAGATCAATAAGTTTTAGCGAAAAATCAAATGTTAAAGTAGTTAGAAAATCAATAGTAGCTAGAAAAAAAATTCTTAAGGGTGAAATCTTTACAGAATTAAATTTAACAACAAAAAGACCTGGTAGCGGAAAAAATCAAATGAAATGGGAAAAAATAATAGGAAAAAAAAACAAAAGAATATTTAAAAGATGAATTTATATAAGAAAAATAAAAAAAAAAAATTGTGTATTTTATCTTCTTCAAGATCTGATTTCGGTATTATAAGAAAATTTATTAAAGATATAATAAAAAAAAAAAATATAAAATTGGATATTATTTTAACTGGGACTCATAATTCAAAAAAATTTGGAAATACATATGAAGAAGCAAATAAAAATAAAATTAAAAAATTTTGTATTTTAAATATACCAAAAAAAAATGCTCACGCCACAGATTTAGCAATTAATTCAAGCGTATTGCTGAGTAAATTATCAAAAAAATTTAGAAAAAAAAAATATGACCTTTTAATAGTTTTGGGAGATAGATACGAGATTTTTATTAGTTCATTTGTCGCAATTCTCCACAATATACCTATTGTTCATTTGTCGGGAGGCGATGAAACACAGGGATCATATGATAATCAGTTTAGGCACGGAATAACAAAACTTGCGCATCTACATTTTCCAACAAATGAAATTTCTAAAAAACGAATTTTAAAAATGGGAGAGAGTCCTAAACATGTTTTTAACTATGGTAGTTTATCATTAGAAAATATAAATAATTTAAAAAGATTGTATTTAAAAAATATAGAAAAAGAATTTAAATTTAAATTTCAGAAGAAATATTTTTTAGTTTGTTATCATTCTGAGACTCTTGGTTTTAAAAATAAAAGAAATCTCCAATCACTAATTGCAGCAATCTTAAAATTTAAGAATATTCAATTTATTTTTACTAGTTCTAATAATGACGAAGGAGGAGATCAAATAAATAATACTATAAAAAACATTTCAAAAAAACACAAAAATATTATTTTTGTCAAATCGTTTGGACAAGAAAATTATTTTAATGTGCTGAAATATTCAAGTGGAATTATAGGAAATTCATCAAGCGGAGTTATTGAAGCGCCGAGCTTTAAAATAGGAAGTTTAAATTTAGGAAATAGACAAACTGGTAGATTAAGAATTAAAAGCATTTTAAATTCAAATTTTAAAAAAGAAAATATTATAAAAGGTATAAAAAAGATTTTGTCAAAAAATTTTAATAAAAAAATCCAATCAATTAAAAATCCTTATTATAAAAAAAATACCTCAAAAAATATTATTAAAAAGATACTTTCATTTAATGAAAAAAATCTACTTATTAAAAAATTTTATTATTAAAATTAATCTATATTAGAAGTTAAATTTTTAATTTATTTTAAATTAAAATTGATTTCTTATACCAATAAAATTAAAACAATTGTTAAATCTATTTAATATATAATTTAAAATACACTTAAGATAGGAAGCAAAAAAAAATATACTTTTAATGTCTTCAATTTCTAAAATGCAATTAGATAGATATTTTTATAGCATTTATTCATAAATTATTTTAAATAAAAAGCACTACTTGGCAAATTAATACATGAAGCATAAATAGTATTTGCTTGATCAAGATTCATTCGTGGAATTGATTTAAAATGACTTAATTGATGTAAGGGTCGCCAAACTGGTCTTAAATAAATTTTATTTTTATGAGCAAAATTTAATATTTGTTTTTTTGTTTTAACGGATAAATTTTTTATAAAAATTGTATTCAACCAGTTATTACTTTTAGAATTAATTGGGTTTTTAATAATCATGATATTTGTATTTTTTGAAAATTCAGAGCAATATTTTAAAAATAATTTTCTTTTTGATTTAAGAAATTTATTCAAATTTTCCATCTGAGCACATCCCAACGCTGCATTTATATTAGGCATCCTAAAATTATATCCAACAGCATCATGTATGTATTCATAGGCATGGCTAACTTTTGCTGTAGTTGACAAATGTTTTATTTTTTCTGCTAGGGATTTGTTATTGGTTATAATAGCGCCACCTCCACCAGTTGTTATTATTTTATTGCCATTAAAGCTAATGCAACCAACTAAACCAAAAGTTCCTGCATGTTTCTTTTTAAAAAAACTACCTAATGCCTCTGCAGCATCTTCGATCATCAATAAGTTGTACTTTTTTGAAATTTTTAATATTTCGTCAATTTTACAAATATTTCCAAAAACATGCACTGGTATAATTGCGCTTATTAGTCTTTTTGTTTTTTTATTATAGAAATGATTACCTCTTTTAACTGTAATTTTCTCAAGATATCTATGTAATTTAAATGGATCTATTCCTAAACTTTCAGTCTCACTATCAACAAAATGCGGTATTGCACCTGCATATACTATAGCGTTTGCAGTACCAGCAAAGGTAATTGAAGGCACAATTACCTCATCATTTTTCATAACTCCACACGCAACCATGCTTAAGTGTAAAGCTTCAGTACAATTTACAACTGAAATACAATATTTTGAATTTGTAAATTTTTTTATTTTATTCTCAAACTTTTCAACAAATGATCCAACAGATGATACGTAACTCGTATTAATTGTTTTTTTTAGATAGTTAATCTCATTTCCGCAAAACATTGGTTCATGTAACTCATGTTTTCCAACTCCAACTACTTTTTTAATAGTTTGAACAATTACTTTAGGAAGTTTATTCATAAAATTTCAAATTAATTATAATTTTTATTTATTTAAATATTGTAGTTATCAGAATTGTAATTTTGTAAATTTTTTGAATTTTTAAACCAACTAATAGTCTTAACTAAACCTTTTTTAAAACCACTTATTCCAGAATAACTTGCATTCCATTTAAGTATTTTTTTTGCAACTTTTATATCTGCAAAAAGTCTTTCAACCTCACTATTTTTTGGTCGTTTTCTTTTATTTATAATTTTAAGCGTATTTTTTTTTCCAATAAACTTTCTAATTATTAAAAATAGTTTTTTTACCGATATTTCAAAACTGCTTCCAATATTAATAATTTTTCCAATGCTTTTTTTTTTATTTAAAACTAAATAAAAAGCCTTTGCTACATCTTCAACAAAAGTAAAATCTCTCGTTGGAGTTAAGTTGCCTAACTCCACAACTTTGTTGCTTAATATTTGATTGATTATCGTTGGAATAATTGCTCTTTCTGACTGTCTTGGACCGTACGTATTAAAAGGTCTTATAATGGTAACTGGCAACTTATAAGATTTATAAAAAGATTGGGCAAGAGCATCTGCTGCAACTTTTGATGCTGCATAAGGTGATTGCGGATTTAAAGGATGATACTCATCAATTGGTACATATTGTGCTGTTCCATAAACCTCGCTCGTAGATGTTATAATTACTCTTTTTGTCTTAAGTTTCCTTGAAGCCTGAAGCACATTTAAAGTTCCAACAACATTAGTTGATACATTGCTATCTGGCGTATTGTATGAATAAGGGATTCCAATTAATGCCGCTAAATGTATAACAGCGTAACAGTCTTTAAGCGCGTCATAAACGGTATCATAATTTCGAACGTCTCCTGGAAAAATTTTTAAATTTTTACTTTTCTTAATATCTTTTAACCAACCTATAGAATTAAAAGAGTTATAATAGACAAAAGCTTTTACAAAAAAGTTTTTTTTAAGAAAAAACTCAACAACATGAGATCCAATAAAACCTTCGGAACCTGTAATTAATATTTTTTTCTTCATAACTTTGTTGCGACTACGTTTCTAACTTGTTTGTTAATTAAAATTGATTTAATTAAAACTCTAAAATTATTTTTTTTTAAAATTTCATTGATTTTTTTAAACTGATTATCACCTATTTCCAAAGCTAAAATTCCATTTTTTTTTAAAAACTTACTATAAGTTGTAATAATTTTTTTTGTATACTCATAACCTGATTTTCCACCTAACAAAGCAGATTTTGGTTCAAATCTTTTTATATCTTCACTTAAATTTGTTATTTTATGCTCAGGTATGTATGGCGGATTTGAGACTATAATATCAAATTTTTGAAAAGTCTTAAATTTTTTAAGATCAACTAAAAAAAATTTTAATTTTTTATTTACTTTAAGTAGATCTGAATTTTTTTTAGATATTTGAAATGCTTTTTTTGATATTTCAATACCAACCCCCCTTGAAAATTTTAATTCTTTTAAAAGGGATATAATTATACAGCCGCTACCAGTACCAATTTCTAAAATATTATAAAAATAATTTTTATTTTTTTTAATTTTAAGAATATTTTCAACAAGTAATTCTGTCTCTGGTCTTGGAATTAGTACACCTTTTTCAATAAAAAAATCATTATTCCAAAATTCTTTTTTTTCTAAAATATATGAAATAGGCTCATTTATTTTTCTTCTATTTAAATAATCTAAAAATTTTTTTTTCTCATTATCAGCTACACAATCATTAAGTTTTTTAATTAAATCAACTCTTTCTATTTTTAAAATAGAAGATAAAAGTATCTCGGTATCAAGTATTGAATTTTTATTATTCTCACTTTTTAGGAAATTGGCTCCATAAGTAATGGCTTGTTGAACATTCATTTTAATTCCCTAAAATTTCTAACTGCTCTTCTTGGAACTGAATTTGTAAAGCATCCGACATTTCTTTAAATGCATCTCCTGATAAAAAATCGGGAAGTTTATACAAAGTTAAATTTATCCTATGGTCTGTTACCCTCCCTTGAGGAAAATTATAAGTTCTAATCCGTTCTGACCTATCCCCACTTCCAATTTGACTTTTTCTAGTTTTTGCTCGTTCATTTTCAATTTTTGTTCGCTCAAGATCGTAAAGTTTAGAGCGAAGAATCTTGAGTGCTTTTGCTTTGTTTTTATGTTGAGATTTTTCATCCTGCTGCGAGACCACAATACCTGTTGGAATATGAGTTACTCGTACAGCACTATCTGTTGTATTTACAGACTGCCCTCCAGGACCACTTGATCTAAAAACATCAATTCTTAAATCTGCTTCATTAATTTTAATATCGACTTCCTCTGCCTCAGGTAAAACTGCAACTGTTGCTGCGGATGTATGAATTCTTCCTTGCGTTTCAGTCTCTGGAACTCTCTGAACTCTATGAACACCAGATTCAAATTTTAATTTGGAGAAAACATTTCTTCCAATAATAGATGCTATAATTTCTTTATATCCACCACCTTCACTCGAGGATAAGCTTATAACCTCAACTTTCCATCCGTTTAGATTTGCAACTTTTTGATACATAGTGAACAAATCTGTTGCAAATAATGCCGCTTCTTGGCCTCCAGTTCCTGCTCTAATTTCAACAATTGCGTTCTTTTCATCAGCTTCGTCTTTTGGAAGTAAAAAAACTTTTAATTTTTTTTCAAGTTCTTCAAATATTTTCTTAGTTTCTTGAATATCGGATTGTGCCATATCATATAAATCCTTATCAACTGACTTATCTCCGGTAATTTTTTTTGCCTGATCTAGATCATCTAAAGTTTTAATATAATTCCTTGCATAACCTATAATTTCATTAAGATTCGAATATTCTTTACTAAACTTTACAAAATCTTGTTTTTTAGTATCTGGTTTTGCAAGTATGGTTTCTAATTCTTCAAAACGCAAAATAATATTTTTTACTTTCTCAGTAGGTATCATGTGTTTAAGTATTTAAAGAGATTGAAGTCTAATATCGTTTGCTTTTTTTTCAACAAGCTCAACAATATGATCTATAATTTTTTCACTTTGGACTTTATGATTTTGAAGACCAGATAAGTAAATCATGTTATTTCCTTTTCCACCTCCAGTAAGACCTATATCTGTTTGTGATGCTTCGCCTGGTCCATTTACAACACATCCAATAATAGACAAAGTTAAAGACTCTTTTATATGAGATAGTTTCTGCTCTAAAATTTCAACAGTTTTAATCACGTCAAATCCCTGTCTTGCACATGATGGACATGAAATAATTTTAATACCTCTACTTTTTAAATTTAAACTTTTTAATATTTCAAGAGCTGCTTTAACTTCATTTACTGGATCTGAGGATAAAGATACTCTAATAGTATCTCCAATTCCTTCTGACAATAACATCCCAATTCCAATAGAAGATTTAACAGTTCCTGAAAAATAGCTTCCTGCTTCAGTTATTCCCAAATGAAGAGGATAATCACATTTTTTTGCAAGTTGCCTATAAGCATGAACTGCTAAAAAAATATCTGACGCTTTTACACTTATTTTAAAATTAAAAAAATCTAAATCCTCCAAAATTTTTATATTTCTGTCAGCACTTTCAACAAGCGCTTCAGGACATGGCTCTTTATATTTTTCAAGTAAATCCTGTTCAATGGAACCACCGTTAACTCCAATTCGTATAGCGCAGTTATAATCCTTCGCAGCTTTTACAACTTCAGCAACACGGTCTTTAGAGCCAATATTTCCAGGATTTATTCTAAGACAATGGGCCCCTGCAATTGCAGACTCAATTGCACGCTTATAATGAAAATGAATATCAGCAACCACTGGTATAGTTGAATGCTTAATGATTTCTTTTAAAGCTTTTGTTGAATCTTCATCAGGACAAGAAACTCTTACAATATCAGCTCCTGCCTCTACGATATCATTAATTTGCTTTATTGTTGCATTCGAGTCAGTTGTTAAAGTATTAGTCATAGACTGAACTGAAATTGGAGCATCACCACCGACTTCAATATTTCCAACTTTAATTTTTCTGCTTTTACGTCTTTTAATCTCTCTAAACGGTCTGATATTTTGCATAAATTTTAATCTAACTTAAACTCAGAATGTAAGGCAACAACTGCTTTTTGTGTATTATCTTCATTAATTAATACTGAAATTTTAATTTCTGAAGTTGATATAATCATAATATTTATATTGTTCTCCGACAAAGATTTAAACATTTTAAATGCAACTCCAGGATGGGTTATCATTCCAGCTCCAATAATTGAAACTTTTGCAACTTTTTCATCAAAGGAAATTTTTTCAAATTTTAGATTTGGCTGCTTATTAAGAAGTTCAATTGAGTTTTTTAAATCCTCTCTTTTAATAGTAAATGTAACGTCAGTTTTTTTTTGATCTAAGGATATATTTTGAACAATCATATCAACGTTAATATTGTTTTTATATAACGGCTCAAAAATATTTGCTGCAACACCTGGCCTGTCATCAACGCCTTCTAAAGTAATTTTTGCATCATCTTTAGAGTATGCAACTCCTGAGACGACATTTTCATATGAAATTTTTTGATCACTTGTAATTCTTGTGCCCTCATTATTTGTGAAAGTTGACCTCACATAAATATCAACATCATTCATCATGGCATTTTGAACTGAATAACTTTGCATTACTTTTGCACCTAGGGATGCCATCTCAAGCATTTCCTCGTATGATATTTTTTCAATCTTTTTTGCTTTTGGATTTATTGCAGGATTAGTTGTGTAAACACCATCAACATCTGTATAAATTTCGCAGTAATCTGCACCCAAACATTTTGCAAGTGCAACAGCAGAGACATCTGATCCTCCTCTTCCTAAAGTTGATAGTCTCATCTCACTCGTTATACCTTGAAAGCCAGGTATAACCGGAACTTCAACTTCATTCATAGATTTATTTAATTGTTCAGTTTCAATAGAAACTATTTTTGAATTAGAATGGAAGCCTTCGGTGACGATTGGAATTTGCCATGCTTGCCAAGATCTTGATTTAATACCAAGTTTTTTTAGTGCTCCTGAAAACAATGCAGAAGTTGCCTGTTCACCTGATGCAAGTAAAGCGTCATATTCTTGAAGATCAAATTTTTCATCAATCTCTTTTGATTTTTTTATTAAATCATTAGTAACTCCAGCCATTGCAGAGACTACAACTACAATCTGATGACCATTTGAAATTTTTTCTTTTATTAACCTCGCAGCATTTGAAATTCTTTCTGTATTTGCAACAGAAGTACCTCCAAATTTAACTACAATTTTACTCATTTAAAATTTTAGATTTATAAGTATCGTTATGTTAGATATTTCGCAAGAAACATCATGAATAATAATTCAAATTACGGAACTGCAGATGAAAAAGAAATACAGAAATTTTCAAAATTGTCTGAGGATTGGTGGAATGACAAGGGAAAATTTAAACCTCTTCATGAGTTTAATCCTATAAGACTTAAATACATAATAAGAGAAATAAAAAAACACTTTAAAATTAATCCTTATCAAGATCTTCCTTTTAAAAATTTATCAATCATTGATATTGGCTGCGGTGGTGGCCTTGTAACTGAACCCATGTCAAGACTTGGAGCTAAGATAACAGGAATTGATGCATCAACAAATAATATTGAGGCTGCAAAATTGCATGCAAAAAAAATGAATCTTAATATCGACTATAATGTTAATACGCCAGAGAATATTAACAGTAGCTATGATGTTATTCTCTGTCTTGAAATAATTGAACATGTAAGTAATGTTAATTTATTTATTAAATCTTGCGAAAAAATTTTAAAAAAAAATGGAATTATTTTTTTTGCAACACTTAATAGAACTATAAAATCTTTTGTTTATGCCATAATAGGT
>Ga0194130_10006697_pt1 | contig 13191 bp, 5 predicted proteins | sample TA2KigsurfametaG_FD_160084 | JGI IMG/M metagenome (GOLD analysis project Ga0194130, IMG submission 160084) | Freshwater microbial communities from Lake Tanganyika, Tanzania - TA2015050 Kigoma 12 surface | ecosystem: Environmental > Aquatic > Freshwater > Lake | place: Tanzania: Lake Tanganyika... | reverse complement strand
TTGCCATTAAGCCAAACGAGTGGCTGGAATGCATTGTCGTGTTGGAACCATTGGTAACCAGGGAGTCATCCGGATGAACACACATTCCAAGCCGAAGGACAAGAAAGTCCCGAAAACTGAAACAAGGTTTTTATTTTAATCTATTTACTATGGGTTTTTCTTGTTTTGTAAGGACCAAGCAATGATTAACATGAAGTCTTAATTGTTGATTTGGTTTTGAGCTTTTGGATTTTATCTTGACCATTCCATGCCCCACGGAAGTCCGGCATGGTTAATGATGTCGGGAAATGCCCATTGCTTCGGGTGGCTGGGAACACGGTATCCATGGTCAAAGAAGAAGTGAGTTCCCATGAAACGCATGGCTATCAGGCGGTTGGACCAAGTCTATGCAAGAGCCTCGATGGTTTGCTGGTAGCCTTGATCCTTAAAGCGTGTTTCCAGGCTGGCTCGCTTGGTGGCAATGGCCTTGGGATATTCCTTGCCACGGATGACAGCGGTATCTCCCTTGGCGGTCGGCTCCTCGATTTTCTTCTTGGTAATGCCGAAGAAAGCAGCCCACACCCGGACTGCCTCCAGAAAATCCATCCTTGCCTGCGGAGTATAGGCTTTAAGTGCGGCGCGGTTTATTGGTTGCATTGCTTTTCAAGCAATCAATTGTTGCTCCTAAAAAGTTTCTAAATTTTTCCAGATTATCTTTTGAGGAATACTTGCCGTCTTTTTTGCGTTTTTGATTTTCTTTGGTCTCGTCACCTTTTTTAAACCAACTTGGATACAAAGTTTCCATCAGTTTTGCACAGATATCAAGGGTTAAATCAGTAAATAAATTCTGATATTTTCCAGCCCAGTCATCAGCATCCGGATTTCTCTTTTTCTTTGCAGAAAGAACTATTCCAATTTGTATATCTAATAAAAGTTTGTCAAGGCCATCCATTTTGGTTCCGATCAATTTCGTGTAAGAAATGGCAAGCGTATGATCTAAATAGTCTTTAGGTGTGAAAATCCAACCTTCCGCAGGATCAATATTGTCATGTGGAGAATCGATTTGTACGCATTTTAAATCTGAACCTGAAATTGGAGGATTATTAAAGCACCAAGCTAAATATGCGCAAACTAACGCATCGAATTTGTCTGACGAAGAAATTGAATTTGCCTCTAATTTTATGCCTTTCATATGCTCTAAAAACTCAAGGGAACGCATGCAAGGTGCCGGGTAGGTTTCAATGATGGTACATTTCGGGCATTGAGTTTTCCAAACACCTGTCGAACTTCTTGATGGTTTGAAAGATGACAACAAATACATTGCCTTGGTCGACTGGCTTCCAATTTGATCCTGAATTGCGGATAAAGGATTGCCAAAGCGCTTTTCAGTTTGCCTTGTCAAGAGTGGGTTATTATTCTTTGAACCTTTAAAATCAAGAGATGCAAATTCATTAAAATTGCTGGAACTCCACCTTTCAAGTAATTCACGGAATGCTTTGGGCCAACCTAATGGGGTGTCTATCGCTATAAAGAATTCATCGTTGGAATAATCAGGTTCTTTATTACTGTCTGGGTTACACTCGCGAAATAAGGTTTCTAGAAAATATTTCACACGCTTAATTTGTTTTTCTGAATCATCTGGGGCATCTTGTTTTGCGGTTTCAAGGATTCGATCTTTTAGGTTGCCTTCGTAAAATCCGCCAATCAAATTTTGACGCTCATCAAGTATTGCTATTGCATCCTGACTTTTATCTTTTTTAGTTTTCTTGTTACAGTGCCATGCACCCACATCCCAACCAATATAGTATTTCGCCATGTGTCATTTACCTTGTCTGTATGCGTTTGTTGTCCCTGATTGCCTGGTCAAGTTTATCCGCAAGTCACTCAGGATTTTTCCAACATCCTCCTGAATTTCAAGATATTTACCTTCAGTGATTTTTAGGCGTCACCACATGGTGTTGTTGACAACAACAAATAATTTATTGTGGTCACCACTGGTATTTTCGAAAACCAATGCTATAGGTTTGAAATAGAAGCTTCATGCAGCTTGGCCTAGGTTGCCTCTGATTGAAAAATGTGTGCAAAAGTTTCAATTTTATCCTGCCGCCTCAATATTGGCATTTTTTTAAAAGGGCAATGAAAAATATATGGATTTGCTTTTGCTTTTTAACAAATCTTCCTGGAAATCAGGGGTAGTGTTCATGATACTTGCAATGGAAGCGGAGCATGCATCCCTCGCCCATTTCCCGTTCCCGGGAAAACCGCCGTTCCCTAGCGCCGCGTATTCCTTCAGCCATTGCCGGGTACAGGAAGGATGAATCCCCAACGATGCCGCATCCTCGCACCAAGGGCACGCCTTTGTTAACCACCATCCGTACAGCCGATACCTTGAACTATCGCGTGAACCGCCCTCCTGAATACCCCTTGGCATGCAGCCCTTTTATCAAAACCTGATCTCATCATCCTTAATAGTTCAACATATTAACTGTTTTCTTTGGGGCCAGGCCAGTCAGTGCGCAATGGCAAAACTACTTCAAGACCACTTCAAGTTGCTACCGCGGCGCCCTAGCCAAGAATCAAGAAAATCTGATACCTTTTTATATAAATAGTATTATTAAGAATTTTGTCTTTTGCTTAGGACGTGCAGCGTGCCTTCGGGCGTGATCTCACGCCCCTTGTCGCCATACCTGATAAATCCAATTCGTTTCAAGAAGGGCTCCACTTCTTCCAAGATACGCTTCTCGTCCTCGGTCCCCAGCATGTTTAGCATCCTGTCTTGCCCGACAGCCCGATCTTGGGCATGAAGGGTCTGGAGATAAACAATATCTTTCATGGTGAGGCCAAGCTCATCAATCTCTCGATTAGCGCGAACCTCTTCCAAATGCTCGAGAATCGACTTGTGCGGGTTATCGGTCACGGCAAGTTCCGTCTTCAACTCATTCGCCAACTCTAGGGCGATCCGCGGGACGCGCCTTCCTAATATGGCGATTTTGGTGTAGACTTCTGCCGGCCACTGGCTACCCATGTGGCGGCGGATAATCTCAGCCACGTCATCCAATTCGTATTCGTTAAGCTCCACTTCAACACAGCGCGTGCGGAACGCGCCGTCAACGCCGGAGGCACGGGTGGTCGCGAAAAGGAATGTCGCCTTATCCATTATCGCAATATGGTCAGTTAGGGCGACGGTCCGATCTTTGGCCTCGAGCATCGTCAGAAGGCTTTCTTGAACTTGCTTTTTGACGGTATGAACCTCATCAATAAATACGACAAGCGGCGGGTATTGCATCATCGGAAGGCCAGCCGAATCGCCAACCTGCAAGGGTGTCCGCTCTTGATGGTCCAGCTCCCCAGAGATCAGTTCGAAAAGTCGTTCGCGGTTCTGCACCGCTCGACCATCCATCTTGACGAATGGTAAACCCAGAGCAGTCGCTATCCGTCTGGCAATTTCCGTCTTACCAGTACTCGGCTGGCCAGTGATTAGATAATTCTTCGCCAAAAAAGGAGGATTTTCGATTAATACGCTTAGAAGGTCCCTGCGGATTCGCTTCACAGCAGAATCGTTCCCGATAAATCCATTGAACGCCTCATCGAATTTCTGGCGAACCTGAGGAGGTATGACAGGGGAATGACTCGCTGGATTGAGAATCACCGCTTGCGGATTTTCTGAAGGTTCATTGGCTGTGGCCGGCGTACCTGGCTCCGGAGGAGCCGCGTCAACAATGGCCGCTGAATTTCCCTCGAAGGCGGCGGACTCAGGGGGACCTTGATTCAAGGAAGTGCCTGGCGCGACAGGAACAGTCGCAAATAGCAAAGGAAGGCTGGCCGGAGAAGGCGACTGAGGTAGGGGGACGGCGTCCGCGGCTGCATCGGACGGCGGCGCTAGAAGCGTAGTCGCCGCGTGGTCGGGCACTTGGGGCTGTGTCGGCGGCACCACCGGTACGGCAGGAACAGCGGCACCGGCTTCGGCGGGCTGCGCGGCGGCTTCGGCTGCCGGGGGAGGGGTCGGTGGCGTGTCGGCCGGCGGTGCCTGTGGCGAGTCTGCTGGCGTGGTGGGAATGACGGGTGTCGCAAGTCCGAGAAGCCTTAAGATGTCGTCCCTGTTAGAAGGCACGGAGGTCGCTCTGCCGACGCAATTCCCGAACGAGAGTCGCACCACATGGTCGACCGCGGCCCTCGCCTGCGGCTCGGCGGTTCCCGAAGCCACTCCGCTCCACCACAACCCGGGTAAGGCGCTCGGGTCCATGTAGACCTCTCGCACCACCGTGATGTCATCGATCCGGTGAATCTCGGTATGGTAGGTCAGCCGGCTGCCCATGCTGCTAGTGCTTCCTGGAGCGAACCACAGTAAGATCGGGTCGCCGACGCCGATTTCGAGAGGGCCGCCGAGCAAGTCGGTGAGGATTTCCGACCGCAAATCCGCGTCCGGCGGGGCAGGCGAGAAGCTCATCGCGAGGTCAACCAGCGTAGCCAGGGCGAGGCGCATGAGGTAACGCTGCCCGGCCTCGTCGTCGCTCGTTCCCGCGATCCCGCCGATGATCTCACGCAGGAGCTCCGCCGTCTGCTTGAGTTGATCCCTGGCTCGCTTCAGTTCTTTATCATTGGTGGGCGGCTGCAGCGGCCCGGGACTGATGGGCAGGCCGTGGTGCTTCACCTCCACCGGGACGATGCACAGGCGGAGCACCCGGTCCTCGCCGCGCGAGACGGCGAGGGTGAGCATGTCGGCCCGCCTCCCCAGCGGCCGGCCCGCCAGCCCCTGGAGCATCGGCTCGACCGGGTCCAGCGGCAGAACGCCGTAGATGAGCGGCCTGTTCTCCGGAGCGAACGGGGTCGTTACGGCGCTCGGCCGCAGCAATTGGATCGCGTAGAAAAAGCCGGCGGCGGCGCTCTCCTGGGTGCTACCCTTCACGTTGAGCGCAGCAAGCCCGAAGCCAAATTGCCCTAGGACACCCAGAAGTTCCGCGGCGTTCTCCTGCGATATTTGCTGGCGGAGGTTGAGCGCCTTGGTGAGCGAGGCTGGGACGCTCGCGATCACATAATAAGGGCGGCGCGCCAGGTCGGCCTGTCCCTTCTCCGCGACCATCCACGACGGCCGCCACTCCCAGAGGAGGCGCTCACCCGCGGCCGTCGGCGCGGTGGCGACCAAGGTCGCGAGCAACGACGGGTCGATGTTGAACGTGCCGATGACTTCCCACTTGGCGCCCATGCCGATGCCGAGCGCGTGCATCTGCGGCATCGCCCGGATGCACAACATGCTGTCCTCGCCCTCGGGCGACTCAAGGACGCGTAGGAGCGACGCGAGCCCGAGGACGTCTTCCCCGTCGCGGGGAAGGAAGTTCTGATCGAGCACGGTTTCGCACCGGTCCGCCGTGAAAAACCGACGCAGCGGCAGGAGGCCGACGACACCGTGGGCCCGGCCTCGACTGACACTGAGGTGGACCGTGGCGTTTTCAACGAGTGCAATGTCCGCGTCGGAGGGCGGGCTCGCGGCCGGGTAGACCCGCCACTCGAACGACCTCTCCGCCTCTTGCGAGCGCCGTTTGCTTAATAGGTCGTCCCTGGTCGGCGGCCTGCCGTGCCTGTCGAGCGAGTCCCACACCTTCGTGCCGCCGCCCAGGTCGGAAATCTGGTCGAGCTCCGCGCCGCCGAGGAGGCGGAGCAATGTGTCATCGATCTCGACCGAACGTGGCGAGCCTCCAACGGAACGGATATCGACCACGAGCGCGTTGATGTGGGGGTGCGCGGCCAGGTAGTCCTTGAGGGACCGCTCGACGACCCGCGAGTTAATGCCTGTCTTGCCGCCCCAAGGCAGCGCCTGGCCGGCACCGACGAGAGGCAAATCGGCGGTGTCCCCAGACCCGAGCACGGCGAGCGCACTCCACCCGACAAAGTCTTGCTCCGCTCCCGGGTCGATCGGCACCGCGACGAGCCACCGGTGTTGGCCGGCCCGGGTCGGCGTCACCCCGGCGGCCGGGAGGTTCCAGCCTTCTAGGAGCCCGAGCAGGCCGTGGTCCACCCCGCTCCCCTTCGCGACGGACGCCACCGCGAAGCCCCAGGCGAGCCGCACCGGGTGGAGCGGGGAGAGGAACACGGCCTTCAGCAGCCCGAGATCCACCTGCGTGGCTTCCACGACGAGGACCGAAAACGGGTAAGAGGCCCAGAATCGGTCGGCCGGCGTCGCGGCCGCGGAGACTAGCGCGCGGTGAGCTTCGAGCACCACCCTCAGTTGAGCCGCGGGCAGCTTGCTCGGGTCGATGCTGCTCAGCCACGTGACTTCCGCTCCTCCGGGCCGGAGGCCGAGCGAATGGCACGCCTGGCCCATCGCCGCCATGAACGCGCCCCACTCGGGGCAGCCGATCAGCTCCGCCGACGGGCCATTGGTGATGCCGGGCAGGACGAAGTCGTTCGGCCGCTGGAAGAGCATAAGCGGTGCTGGTCCGCCCGGGTGATCCTCCCAGGTGATCGGCAGCTCCGAGGCCCCGATGACGAACTGGTAGAGGGAGTCCAGCGGCAAGCCGTTCGCCTCGCAGATCTTTGGTGTGACGTGGTCCTGATACTGCCCGAGCACGGTCTGCGCCGTGCTCGGCAGCGGCCGCGGCCTCGATTGCTGACGCCGAACGGCCGACAGAATTCCTGATGACACGTTGGTGGAGCGCTGCTTCACCTGGAAGACAGCCACGTCCCCGCCGTGCGTCGGTTCGGCGTCGGAGACGACGACGTTGTTGTCGAGGTTGTGGTCCGTCTGCGGGAAGAACGCTCCGGTCGGCGCGGGAAGCGCCGTCTCCCCCACCGACGGGACCGCCAACGCGCGGAACGCCGGCGACCTCGGCTCGAGGGACCCGTCGTAGAGCAGCACCCCGTACCGCCCTTCCTCGCTCAGCATGATGGTCGGGGTCGTCGCCGCCCACTGGGTCGAATCGCCGTGCGTCGTCGCGGAGTACGTGTCCTCGCTGTCCGGGCCGACCGCTTCGAGCTTCGCGTCGTTCGTGACGAACACCGTCGGCGCGAAGGGCGACGGGATCATCACCAGGATCTCGGCCTCGACCTTGCGCTCGGCGTCCCAGCTCCCCGCGTGCCGGAGCCGCACGGGGATCTCCACCTTGAGTTTGCGCGACGGCGACCAAGTTCCTGACAAGCCTTGCGAGGTCCGGTCGCGGCGGACGGAGTATTCGAGGAGGAGGTTGAACAGCACCTGGAGTTGCTCCCCGGCGCTGGCGGTGACGCGCTGCTGGTCGAGGGTGCAGTCCTTCATCTCAAGGGTGACCCCCTGTGGGTTCACCCACGCGTCCTCCTCGGCCCCGGTCGGTGGCTCGGTCTGGCTGACGAAAAGGGCCTGCCAATTCCCCTTGTAGCGGAGACCGAGGTCGGTGAGTGCGACCCGCGCGCGCCACTTCGTCGGTGTGTGATGGTGCGTGACGGTCCCGGTGCGCGTGTCGAGAACATATGTCGCGTTCGCCCCCGCCCAAAGGCACAGGAATCCGCGCCGCGCGGGGTCGGGAACGGGGAGGGGGGACTTGCTGAGTCGGCTCCGCGCTTTGCCGAGGTCGTCCGTCGTGACCCCCCACCAGGACGGTCGCGTCGGCGCGGAAGTGCTGGGGATGGTGTCCGACAGGATCGTGGGCGACGACGCGAAGACCGCGGCACCGACCACGGGTGCCGGCGCGTCCGGAGGTAGCTCCTGGACCCCGGCCCAGTTAAGGTCGCGCCAGGGGCTGATCTTCGGGTCGCCGACGGCCTCGGCGTCGAGGGCTGAGAGAAACTCGGCGGGGCCCCCTTCGCTGAGGAGAAAGTTCTCGACGATGTCCTTCCACAGGTCCGTGAAATTCTTCATCTCCTTGGCAGGCAACCTTTTGGGGCACTGGCCGAACGAGTTTCCGTCCTTGAGCAGGACCGACGGAAGTGGTATCCCCGACAGCCGCACGACCTCCCACGCGTGCCGGGGGACGAGGGGGCCGGCGAAGGCATCCAGCCCCTCGTGGAGGTTGTCGAACATCGAAGCGAAGTGCGTCAGGAACCGGTCGCTCCAGTGCTGGCCGGGCGTATTGCCCTCGGCCTCGAAGAACTTGTACAGGACCTCGGTGACCCACTCCGCGGTGAGGCGGAAGGCGTCGAAGACATCGCCGTTGGGCGGCCAGTGCCGACGCTCCCACAGTTCGCGCACGCAGGCGCCGACCAGTATCGCGAGGCTGCATTCGCCGCCGCCGGTACCCGGGAAGCGGCGGGAGATGAAGGGGCGGACCACGCTCTGGAACGATGAGTCAGGCTCATGCAGGCCCCGCTGCCACACGAAGACGCGGTCCTCGTCCGTCCGCCACGCTAGGATGTCCCTCCAGTGGATGGTGACGTCGTCGGGCGCGGGGTTGGCTGGGCCGGACGAGACGAAGAGCGCGCGGCGCGGGTCACCGGCGGAGTTCGCCTGCTGGACAAGGGAGACCATCTCGCTCGCCAGGGCCTCGGGCAACTCGACGAAGTAGAGGCCCTTGAGGGACGAGAGGTGTCGCGCGATGGCCTGACCGAGAACCGCCATTTCATACCTCCGCGTCTCAAAAGCCTGACCTGATGACGAGCGCGTCGTCCGAGTCCGGGCTGTCCGTGCTCAGGCCGGCCTCCTCCAAGAGGCCGACCAGGACCGACCTCTCGATCCGGATGCCGAGCGACGCGAGGTCCCGCGTCAACTGGCCGAGCGTGCAAGCCCCGCCCGGCCTCTCGCAGAGCAGGCTCGTCACCACCACCAGCCATTCCGGGCCGGGCTGGAACCAGGAAATTTTTCCGTTGCTGTTCGTCTGGGCTAGGAAGTAGAAATCCCCTTGGTCAAACGAGTCGGCGTCAGAAGACCTCGGCCGGAGGAGGTACTTCATAAAATACTTTTGGTTTATCGCGGTGCCTGAATCCACCCGCAGTTGAGCCCCAATGGTGGCGAGCCGCCCCTCATTGACCTTGGCCACCCAGGCTTCGAGCGACTCGGCCAGCGTCGGCGCGGGCGGCAGGGCCTCGTTGTCGGAGAGCTCGTCGATCAGTTGTTTCCTGGCCTTCCATCCGCGCGCGATCAATTTGTCGACCGACTGCTGGATGTCCTTCTGGCTCGCGGGAACCGAGGGCGGGTCGATCGTCGCCAGCACCGCCCCCTCCGTGAACAAAGTCATGAGCGGGCTCGGCGCGGCCGCCGCGTGGCCCGCGCAACGACGCACGACCATTGAGTGAAGCCGGCAGAAGAACTCCGCCTCCCAAAGGTAGGAGAACGCCAACCCGGTGCGCAGCAGGCAGAGCGCCCAATCGACGAACCTCCGGGCGGGCAGGCGGTTGTACCAATTGTTGTCGGGGTCGCAGAGGCCCTGCCACTTGCCCCAAAACCAAGCGAACGGGGTCTGCTGGTAGTGGGCCACGCTCGAGATGTCTCGGGCGGTCGCAGGGGCAGCGGTGACGGACGGCCAAGGGGGCCAGTCGTCGACCCTTCTTGGGAACATGGCCGGGAGCTGTCCCCAGGCGTGCGCCGCGATGTGCGGCAGGAGCGACTCGATCGCGCCCGTCGCGCCAACCGGCGGAGTCGCGCCAACCGGCGGAACTGGGAGGACGCGGAATAGCTCGAGGAACTTGCGGGCGACCGCGCCGCGGTGTTCGGCCCCCCCGAGCCAGCCCATCGTCTCAATCGCGTCGGCGAGGTCCGCGGGCCTCGGCTTGTTCACCAGGCCGTGCAGCGTTTGCAGGGCGACCGCGGAAGGGTGAACCGGCACGCACGCCGTGGACTTCACGCCCCTCGCCTGCGGGGCGGCCAGCGAGGAAAGGATGGCCCTCACCGGCCCGATGGTGCCATCCGGGACGTTCACCCTCCCGGCCAGGTCGGCGGATTCCGCGAGCGGCGCGGTCTCGAGGGTTTTGGGGCTGCCGCCTCCCAGCTTTCTCGGCACAAGGCGCTCCGGCTCCGGCAGGGCCTGGCCGTCCCCCTCCACCCTCAACCCCCTCAGCCGATTGAGCAGCGTCATGCCTCCCGGCCGCGCGGTCGAGAGCGAAGAGCCCTCGGACCTCCACAGGAGGTCGATCAAGAGGGACTCGGGTTGCGAGTACTCCAACTCGGGGAACGGGAGCAGATCATCGACCCAGTGCGCCATGTGTCACCCCCTTAGCCGCGCTGCACGCGCAAGGCGGCACTGGCCGTACTGGAACGGAGTTCGAACGGTTCCCCGTGCTCGTTGGTGAACCACGCGTTGAGGCTCCGCAGACGATCGCGGCTGATGAGCGACGCCCTGGCCCTCTCGATGCGAGCGAAGGCCGTGTCCCCGATCTCGGTGAACGAGCTCGTCCGCCCCATGGCGTGAAGGAGCGATTCGCGGGCGACCGAGAGGTCGATCGCCAACGAGGCGAGTTTTTCGGGCCTGTTCACTCCTTGGCGGAGCCAAAGCTCGGCCGTCAGGGCGTCCCCGTGCGCGGCGATCGACACAAAGATCTCGTTCACCGGGACGGCCACCAGCACCGTCTCTTTCGGGAGGTCGTCGGAGAGGCAGTACGTGCGCGGGCGGAGGGGTGCCATGAACACCCTGACCGGGCCGCGAGTCGGGAGCGGGAGGATCAGGTTGCTGATGCCGCGACTGAGGTGCTGAGGGAGGACGGGCAGCCGCAGCGCGCTTTCTTGCTCGGCGAGCCAGCCCTCGATCGCGTCGGCATACCTCACGAAGCCGTGCGCCGTGCCGACGTGCCGCAGGAGCATGGCGGCCCGCCAACGCCGGAGGGCGCGCACCCGCGCGACCGCCGCCCCCGATCCCTGCGAGAGCTCGCCTGCGATCTCCTCCCGCAAAACCGTGTCGAGTTTAAGCTCGATGTCCGAGCCGGCGGCTGCGGGCAACTCCGCCCACGCCGTCATCTGGTCCGACGGCGACTCGATGTCGAGCGCTTCGATCGCGTCGAGGGCTCGCTTGCGAAGCGTCCCCCAAGTCTCGGTGTCGCGGGCCGGGTCGATCTCAGCGAAGGCCTTCTCGTACGGCTGGATGCGAGCCGCCTCGCCCGAGGGTAGGAGGTGGTCGAGCACCGCGTTGAAGACCCGGTCGGAACTGCTGAGCCGCTTCTCCGCGAGGTCACGCGTCACCGCGAACCCGCTCCCGGGGTACAGGTTCGTGTAGATCCGGTGCCTGGCAAGTCGGACCGTCGCTGATTTCTGGTCGGTTGCCTCCGTGGACACGGCCTGGTGCTGGTTGGCGACCCACTCGCACGGGTGCTTGTTCTTGAGCCACTCCTGCTCCGGCGGGCCGATTACCGCAAGCGAGACATGGCCGAGGAGGTCGCGGTAGGTCAGCCGGCGGTTTGCGGCAATTTCGGCCGCGCGCAAGGTGTCGAGGAAGCGGTGGCGGAGGGTCTGCTCATGCAGCCACCGTGCGTTCTGCGCGAACGGGCAATGCGAATGCGCGGCACAGAGCTGCCGGGTGTTGCTGTCCCTACAGCCGTCGGCCTCCCACCTGTCCGGGGCGGCGCAGAGCTGAACGAGCGACCCTGCGATGGTGTTGTCCCGCGTCGTATCCAGGCTGACCAGCCGCAGCCGCCCGAGCGTGAGGTACTGTGCCACCTCCGGCGGGTCCGACTCGAAACTCACGACCGGGCCGCCCGACCCCGGCGTCGGCTCGAGGAGCGAAAGCACGTCGAGGAACACGACGTGGACGAAAACCGTGACGGTCAATCCGGCGGCCGTCGCGAGCGACAGCTTGAACTGGCCATACTGCGGCCGCATCGATGTCGGGTTGATGACCGTGACGGGGCCGTCCCCAGTGTCCCCCTGGGACGCGAGCCAGTGGATCAGCCCCGCCGCGAGCCGGCGGGATTCCGTCTCGGTGGCCCAGTCGGCCACTGCCCGCAGCCCGCCGCGCTCCTCGACGAGAATGCCGCGGTTGACGTTCGCGAACAGCGAGGTGAACTCGCCCCGCGCGGTGCGGGCCAAAGCGTCTGCGACGTCGTGGAACAGCGACCCTGGGGTGCTGCCGTCGGCGGGGACGCTGGGCCGGGGGATGGAGGCGTCGTTGATGAACGCGATGCCCAGGCCGTTGGCGAGGGGGTGTGCTCTGGTCGGCCAGCCGTCGGGGCCGTCGGGGATCGTCCGGGGGGCGGGCTGGCGCGGTGTGCGGGGCGGGAGGGTCACGCCCAGGCGAGAGGCGATGTATCGCAGCGCTTCTGACTTGCCGTTCCCCGGCCCGCCCACGAGGAAGCACCAATCGACCTCGTTACCGGCCGCCGTCCAGCAGTCGTGGCGCGCGAAGACGCGTTCGAGCACGTCCTCGATCCCCGGAGGGAATTTTCCGAGAAGAAAATCACTCGGCGCACCTGTCGTCGGAACCGCGACGGTTCCACGCTGCCCGTACGCGCGGTCTAGTAGCCAAGCGACGAGGCGGTTACGTGCGTAGGTGGTCATCGGGAAGAGCCCCACCAACCACATTCGTTGCGAGCGCACAGGTGGGAATCAGCCCACAAGCCAAGTCCGCGAGCAGACCGCCGAGAACCTCCGCGAGGAACGGTGGTACGGCGTTGGATACTTGCGTGTACCGCGGGCATTTGAGTTAGGCCGGGCGAGGGCCCGCCGCAACCTGCGAAGACATCGATGGAGTTCAAAGCGAGGGGCTTTTTCACGAATCAGGGCCTCCGCCGCCTTGAGTCGGCTTCATTTGTGCGTCCTTCGGTTGAACCTCCCAACCGAACCCAGTCATCGATTTCCCTTGTGTTGGATTTCCAAAACTTTAACACCTTGTGGAATGACAAGTATTTTATTGTATCCATTTATACTTATACGCAGCAAAGACGGCTCATATCAGGGTAAGTAGCGTTCTCCTCGACCGACAGCCAGCGTTCGTCCATCGAAGGGCTTCTCGTTAAGTACGGAACCCTTGCGTAAACTTCTGGCTGGAATTACGACTCAATAAATTTTTATTGGACAATACCCCACGCCGGACAGGCCTGCGCGGATGGGAATTTTCTTGAGCGAAGGCGAGCGAGCGGGTCGTAACGGTTAGGGCCGTATGCAAGGAGAGGGTCAGGCCGCGGCGGGCGTACGATGATGGCAATAATATGACTGACGCGCCAGCCCCACGCGACAGCGGGAAATGGAGGAGGGCTGATGCTCTTCAAAATCACGGACACGACGGGCAAGTCGTTCCACGGGATCGATGCGGCCAATGCGCAGTAGCCGATCGCCGATGGCCCCGGCCCCTTGTTGCGCAGCGTCGAAGGCGATCTCGAGTACCA
>Ga0194130_10006696_pt1 | contig 13192 bp, 14 predicted proteins | sample TA2KigsurfametaG_FD_160084 | JGI IMG/M metagenome (GOLD analysis project Ga0194130, IMG submission 160084) | Freshwater microbial communities from Lake Tanganyika, Tanzania - TA2015050 Kigoma 12 surface | ecosystem: Environmental > Aquatic > Freshwater > Lake | place: Tanzania: Lake Tanganyika... | reverse complement strand
CCGTTCAAGCTCCACCTCAAGGGCTGCATTCCAATGGAGCACCTGCGCCATTTCGTCTCCATCGACGGGCGGCGCCAAGGACAGCATCTGGGAGTGGATCGCTTTGAGGCGATCGCCGAGCTGCCCCAGCGCGGCAATCGTGGCGGCAAGGCGCGGCGGGGCGGCCGCTATGGCGGCGAACGGCGCGGCGGCGGTGAGCGGCGCAATGGCGGCGAACGGCCCGCGGCGGGCGAGCGGCGGGCTGCAGGGGAACGGGACGCGAGACCGGAAGGTCGCCCTGCCGCCGTGGAATCCCGTGGCGGCCCCTCCGCGGCGGCTCCCCGCACCCACAGCCGGGCGGTGATCCGCCCCCGCCCCTGAGCCGATGGCCATGCCCGGCGAAACCGGCGCCCTCACTGCAGGGGTGGCCGTGCTGGTGACGAGTCTGGCGGCGGTGGTGGGTCCTCTGGTGGGGATCCCCCCCTGGACCATCGCTCTGGCGGCCGGTGGACTGCTGGCCGCTCTCACGGCGGACGCGGCGCTCTTCAGCGGGCGGGGGGGCCATCTGCTGGCGGAGACCCTCCCCGGCGGGACGCGGCGGCTGCGTCGCATCGCCCTCCATGAGGCCGCCCATGGGCTGGTCGCCAACGCGGAAGCGGTGCCGGTGCGCCGGGTGCTCGTCGGCACCTGGGCGGCCCTGCGGGCGGGCGTGTCCAGCGGCGGCTGCACGGAATTCGACCTGCCCGCCAAAGCCAAGATGTCCCTCACCGACCTGCGCCGCTGGAGCCGCGTGCTGCTCGCCGGCATGGTGGCGGAGGAGTTGATCTATGGCGAGAGCATCGGCGGCGCCGACGACCGCGCTCAGCTCGGACGCCTTTGGGGCCTGTCCGGCCATGACGTGGCCACAGCCCAGCGGGAGCAGCGCCAGGCCCGCCGTGAGGTGAAGCGCTGGCTGGGGGAACGGCGCCAGGAGCTGGAGGAGCGGGCGGAGACCCTCCTGCGGGTCGCCCCGCGCCTCGGCCGCTCATGACCCTGGTGGTGATCGATTGTCCGACCGGTCTGGCGGGCAACATGCTCCTGGGGGCCCTTCTCGACGCGGGGGTGCCGGAGGAGGTGATCCATGCTCCCCTGGCGACCCTCGGCCTGGGCGAGGGCTACCGGCTCGTGCGCGAGGAATGCCGCAGCGGCGGCCTGCGGGGGGTGCACGTCGACGTGCTGCCCCTGGAAACCCAGCCCCACCACCGACCCTGGGGTCCCCTGCGCGAGCGGATCCAGCGGGCGCCCTGGCCTGACGCCCTGCGGCAGCGGGTGCTGGCGGTGTTTGACCAGCTGGCGGCGGCGGAGGCGGCCGTGCATGGCCATGCCATCGAGGCGGTCGAGTTCCACGAGGTGGGGTCCCTTGATGCCCTGGTGGATGTGGTGGGGGTCTGCGCGGGACTGCTGCACCTGCGAACGGAGCGGCTGCTGTGCGCCATCCCCCCTGCGGGCCATGGCTGCGTGAACACCGCCCATGGCGCCTTGCCCCTGCCCGCGCCGGCGGTGTTGGAGATCGCGCGCCAGCGCGGCGTTCCCCTGGCCAGCAGCGCCGACTTCCCCCCCGCCGAGCTCACCACCCCCACGGGCCTGGCCCTGATGGCCTGCTGGGCCGAGGCGTTTGGCCCGCCCCCCGCCCTGGTGCCCCGGGTGGTGGGGGTGGGTTTGGGCAGCCGGGAGCTGGATCGCCCCAATCTGTTGCGGCTCATCCAGGCCGATCCTCTCGACGCCGCCCCCCGGGACCTCTCCTCCGCAGACGGGCCCGTCCGGGAGACGCTGCTGGTGCAGCAGGCCCAGATCGATGACGCCACGGCAGAGGATCTGGCCTTCCTGGCGGAGGCCCTGCGGCAGGGGGGCGCGCTGGAGGTGTTCAGCCAGTCGGTGGTCATGAAAAAGGGGCGCGCGGGCACCCTGATCACCGCCCTGGCCCCCCCCGAGCGGGCGGCCGACCTGCGGGCCATCTGGTGGCGGCACAGCACCACCCTCGGCCTGCGGGAGGAGTTCCAGCGCCGTTGGCGGCTGCCGCGCGCCCCGGAAACCCTCGACAGCCCCTGGGGGTCCGTGCGCCTCAAGCGGGCCGCCCTCCCCGATGGCCGGCGGCGGTTCAAGCTGGAACACGACGACCTGGCGGCCCTGGCCCGTCAGCACGACCTGTCCCTGGACGACATGCGAGAGCTGTTGCGCGCGGCCCCCGCTCCCGCCGCCCCCCCCGCGTCAGTGGAGCCGGGCCTGGAGGAGCGATGAGCGGCAACGCGCGGTGGCGGTGGCGGCCGCCACGACCGACCCTCCGCTGGCCCTGGCGGTCCGGGACCAGGCCCTCCTGGCGCCTTCCCGGTGGCCTGCGCCCTTGGGTCACCTGCCTGAGCCTGGGGTTTCTTGTGGCGGCCCTCCTCAGTCATGGCCAACAGATGCGCCAGTACAACCTGGATCCTCAGGGCTGGCTCTGGCTCCTGATGGGGGTGGGGTGCTCCGTGCTGAGCCTGGTGGTGAGCGGTCTGGCCTGGGTGATGATCCTGCGTTGGCTCGGTCTGCGACCCCGCTCCACGCCTGTGGTGGCGCTGTACATCCTCACCAACCTGCGCAAGTTTCTGCCGGGAGGCATCTGGCACCTGGCGAGCCGGGTGCAGGCCCTGCGGCAACCCAGCGCGGCCCTGGGAGCCCCTCTCAGCACGCGCTCGGCCCTGCTGACCGTGCTGATCGAACCGCTGCTGGCGGCTGTGGCGGCCTTGGCGCTGGTGAGTCTGGGGGGGTGGCAGAACGGCCTCGGCCCGCTCGCCCTGCTGCCGATGGCGCTGCTGACACCCCGTTGGCTGCACCCTCTGCTGCGGCGCCTGGAACGGGGCAAGGCGGCGCGGCTGGGCCTGAGCGAGAGCGCCACGGCTCCCGACGCGGACGTCCTCGCTGACGACGCCCCGCAAGCGCGCGAGCCCGCATCCAGCCTCAAGGCCACACCGACGAAGGCCTACCCATGGCTTCCCCTCCTCGCCCAGCTGGCCTTTGTGCTCCTGCGCTTCGCGGGACTGGCCTGCTGCATCTGGGCCTTGGACCTCCAGCAGCTCCTTCCCTGGCTCACCTGGCTGAGCGCCTTCGCCCTCGCCTGGACCATCGGCCTGGTGGTGCCAGGCGCGCCGGGCGGGCTGGGGGTGTTCGAGGCGGCGCTGCTGCTGCGTCTGAGCGGGATGGCGCCAGAGCCCGCCGTGCTGGCCATCGCCCTGAGCTATCGGCTGGTGGTCACCGGCGCTGATCTCCTGGCCGCCGCGCTGGTGGGCCTGGATGAGAAAATGACTGTCCCCCTGGACGGGCCCAGCGCATGAGCCGTCGTCCCCCGGACATCAGCGCGGATTCACCGGAAGGTCCGGCCCTGAGCGAGGGCTCGACCCGCGGCCTGCGCAGCAGCCTCCATGATCGGGGCCAGCGGCTCACCCCTCAGCGGGAGCGCATGCTTGCCCTGTTTCACCACCTGGGGGAGGGCCGTCATCTCAGCGCTGAGGAGGCGCATCAGCGCCTCCGGGGCCAGGGGGAACAAGTGTCGCTGGCGACGGTGTATCGGACCCTGCGACTGTTGAGCGGCATGGGCCTGCTCAAGGAACTGGAGCTGGCCGAGGGCGGCCGACGTTTTGAGCTGGCCGGCGGGGAACATCGCCACCATCACCATCTGGTGTGCGTGCGCTGCGGCCGGATCGAGGAGTTTGAGAATTCAGCGGTGCTCGCGGCGGCGGAGTCGGCGGCGACGCGCCACGGATTCCACCTGCTGGAGCAAGGGGTGCTCAACCTGCGGGCCCTCTGTCCCGCCTGCGCGGCGCTTCAGGGCTCGTCCTTGGCGCCGAGCTGAAGGCCGGGCACCAAAGCGAGGGCGGAGACCAGTCCCAGCGCCAGGATCAACAGGGCGGGGAGCAGGGCAGCACCCACCCGCTCATCACTGGCGTATTGGAAGACCCGCACAGCGAGAGTGTCGAAATCAAAGGGCCGCAGGGCGAAGGTGAGCGGCAGCTCCTTCACCACATCCACAAACACCAGCAGGAGCCCCACCAGCAGAGGCCCCCGCAGCAGGGGGAGGTGCACCCGCCGCAGCACGCCCCACCAGCCACTGCCGAGGGAGGTGGCCGCCTCATCAAGGCTGGGGGGGAGCCGTTCGAGGGCCGCGTCCAGGCCCTGCTTGGCCACCGCCAGGAAGCGATCGCCATACCCCCACAGCAGCAAGGCCACCGGAGCGATCCAGCCGCCGGCGCCGATCAACATGAGGCCCAGGGCGAGGACCGCCCCGGGGATGGCGTAGCCCATGCCCGCCAACAGGGTCAGCGGTGGCCAGGGCCCCCGGGGCAGCCAGCGGCGGGCGATCGCCAACACGAAAGCGAAAAGCAGGGTGAGCGTTGCGGCGGCCAGCGCCAGGCCCAACGTGCGTCCGGTGAGGGCGAGCAGCTCCAGGGGGTCCTGGGACGGGATCTGATCCCAGCTGAGGAGCATCCAGAGCAGCGGCAGGCCGAGGGTGAGCACGGGCGGCAGCAGGGCGAGTCCCTGGGCGACCAGGGCGCGCCAGCCCCGCAGGTCATGAGCGGGGGCGCGGTCCCGGCCGCCGCCCGCGTTCCAGCGACGGCCGCGGCGACGGAAGTGGCGCTCCGTGGCGAGCAGCGCCGCGACGATCAACAAGGCCACCAGGGCCAACCCCGCTGCAGCCTGAGGCTCCCCATCCACCTGCCAACGCTGCAGGATGGCCGTGGACAGCGTCGGCACGCCGAGCAGCTCGACGGCGCCGAGCTCATTGACGACCTCCATGCCGCTGAGGGCGACCCCGGCGCCGATGGCGGGGACGGCCAGGGGAAGCGCAACCCGGAGAAAGCCCCCCCAGGGTCCCACCCCCAGGCTGCGGGCGGCCTCCAGGGGCCGGCGACCGAGAGAGGCGAAGCTCTCCGAAGCCAGCAGGTAGACGTAGCTGTAGGTGCTGAGGCTGAGGCTGGCGATGGCCCAGCCCAGCCCATGGATCGACCACCCGAGGCGACTGCCGAGATCCATGGAGGTGGCGGCCAGGAGATAGGGCGGAGTGGCCAAGGGCAACACCTGGGCCAGCCGCAGCCAGCGGCTGCCCGAGAACGCGCAACTGGCGGTGAGCCAGCCGTTGGCGGTTCCCCAGAGGGCCACCACAACACCGACACCACAGACCAAGGCCAGGGTGTTGACCACGGCGTTCCAGCCGACGGGTCCAAGGTCCAGAACACCGAAGGGAGTCAAGCCCGTGAGGGCAAACCAGAGCAGTGCCGCCAGAGGAGCCAGAGCCATGGCCAGTAGGCCAAGGATCAGAAAGGCCAGCAGCGGGGTGGAGGCGGCGGATCTGGCCGATCGTTGAAACGGGCTGACGAGGCCGATGAATGCCATGGGGGCTGAGCTCGCGGGGGAACGAGCCCGCGCCTCCGATTCAGCGTCGACGAACAGGGATGGGCACCAGCGCGGGTTCCATCAACCCGCCGCCGCCGTTGTCATCGTCCGAACCCATTCCCAACCACACCAGCACTCCGAGCAGGGCCAGGAGACCAGCCGTGAGGAGCAACTCGGTCATGGAACGTTGACAAGTGTTCAAACCATAGCGGGAAAGTCTTCGTTTGCCGTAGCCAATGCTGCGGATGGTCCGGATTTCGGTCCACCGCCGTCCATCCGGCGGGGGGATCAGCCGAAGCCTTTGCCCGCGTCCCGGGCCACACAGGCCTGAAGCTGGCGCCGCAGCTCCTCGTGGTTGAGATCGCGGCCGATCAACACCAATTGGTTTTTGCGCGGACCCGTCCAATCGCTGTCATCGATGGAGAACCGCTTGCCCGCCAGGTGAAACACATGGCGTCGTTCACTTTCATTGAACCAGAGGATTCCTTTGGCGCGATAGACGCTGGCGGGCAGCTGGTGATCGAGGAAGGTTTGGAATTTCCGCAGGGAAAAGGGACCATCGCTGGCGAAGGAGAGGGAGGTGTACCCCTCGATGGCGTGAGCGTCGGCGTGGGAGTGAGCTTCGTCGTGGGCGTGGGAATGGTCGTGATCGTGGCCCTCGTGGGTGCAGACGCCATGGTCGTGATCACAGGCGCTGTGATCGTGGGGCTCATGGGCATGGGGCTCGTGATCGTGGTGGTCATGGGCGTGGGCGGTGGTCTCCCGCTGGGCGGCCACCTTGTCGCTTTCGAACAGCCCCACGCTGAGCAGGAGCGCCAGGGGCACCTCCCCCCGCACCGACCGCAGGATGCGGGCATCGTTCTTGATCTCCCGCAACCGCCGCTCCAGGGCGTTCAGGCGATCGTCCTCCACCAGATCGCATTTGTTGAGCAGCAGCAGATCGCCATACAGGATCTGGGCCCGGGCCACCTCCCCCTGAAGCAGCTCGTCATGGAAGTTTTCCGCGTCCACCAGAGTGATGATGGAATCGAGGCGGGTGAGATCCCGCAGATCGCTTCCCAGAAACGTCATCGCCACAGGCAGGGGATCGGCGAGACCGGTGGTCTCCACCACCAGGTAATCGAGCGGTTCGGGTCGCTCCAGGATCCGGTAGACCGCATCCAGAAGTTCGCCGTTGATGGTGCAGCACACGCAACCGTTGCTCAACTCCACCATGGCTTCGCTGGTGTTCACCACCAGGTCGTTGTCGATGCCGATCTCCCCGAACTCATTGACCAGCACCGCCGTGCGCAGGCCCTGCTGATTGGAGAGGATGTGGTTGAGCAGCGTGGTCTTGCCGGCGCCGAGGAAGCCGGAAAGGATCGTCACGGGCAGCGGGGCGCGGCCCTCGGCCGCCTCCAAGGGACTGGCTTCCATCGCGCTGGAGGAGGGCGGAGTGCTGGTGGCGGGCATGGCGGGCGCGGGGCGCGGGGCGCGAAGGAAGGTTAGGGAGGGAGACGGGAGGCGTCAGGTGGAGGGGACGGTCTGTCAGAGCCGAGAGGACGGTCTGTCAGAGCCGGGGGGCCGTCTGGGCCTGGCGGCGCTGGCAATTGGCGCAGAGACCGAAGAATTCCAGCGTGTGAAAAAGGGGACGGAACCCCTCCAAGTGGGTCGTGGGCAGCTCCAGGCCATGCACGGGGCAGTGGGGAAGGCGCAGGGTGTGGCCGCAATCCACACAAGTCAGGTGGTGCTCATCCCGCTCCGTGGGCGCGAAGAGGGCCTCGCCGCTGGGGAGATGGCGGCAGCGCACCAACCCCCGTTGCTGCAGCTGACGCAAGTGGCGATAGACCGTCGCCAGTCCCATGGCCCCCTCCCCGGCGCGCAGCCGCGCGTGCAGATCCTGCCCGGAGATCTCGTCATCGGCCTGGCGCAACACGTCCAGCAGGTGCTCCTGGCGGGCCGGCAGGGCCGTGCCGGAGGGGGTGGATGTGGAGGAGGGTGTCATCGCGGCGGTGGCGGGACGGTGCGGGAGGCCCTGAGGCCCGGAGGCGCTGGGAGGCCGGGAGGCGCTGGGAGGCGCTGGGAGAAGCTGGGAGCTGCTGAGAGGCGGGGAGCGGTGCTCAGAGACGGTGAGGGTGTGTGGGGGTTCGGAGAGCGAGGGGAAGGGCGAGCCCCCCCTCTGGTCATTGTGAAGCAGTCGCGCCGGGAGCGAGCCAGAGAAGTTGCCGCACCGACGGCCCGGGATCCGCCGAAGCGGGGTCCGCCGCAGCGGGGTCCGCCGCAGCGGGATTCCCCGGTCCGGGATTCCCCGGCCGGCCGGAGGCCTCCAGCGGGCGAAACCGCCCCTTCGCCGCCAGCACCACCGCGCGGGCGGGGGGCGGGGGGGCGGTTCCCTCCTCGCCGGCGCGCGGCAGGGGCCTCAGGGCCGCCACCAGCTGATCGGTGGTGGGGTCCTCGTGAAGCTGGGTGCCGGGTTCCAGCTCCCAGTCGCTGAGAGCCCGCCGCCGCAGCTGTCGACCCTGGCGATCCAGGGCCAGCAGGCTGAGCTGCGGGCGGCGGTCGCCGCTCATCAGCGCCACCCACAGGCGCTCTCCACTCCCTTGACAGGTGGCTGCCAACAGCGCCTCGCTCCCCCGCCAGATCTCCCGTGGCGGCTGGCCCGGTTCGAGCCACTCCAGCGAGCGGCGGTAGTCCGGCCAGTTGCGCCGCACCAAAGCCCGGCCGGAGCGGGGGCAAAAGGCCAGCAGATCGCGGCTGCCTGGCAGGATCTGACGCCGGGGCGGCCGGGGGGGAAGCGTCTCCAGGGTGAGGCCCTCCGCGCGGGGCACGATCACGGCGCCGCCCTCCGGCAGCAGGCTGGCCGTGCCGATGGCCTCCAGCGCCAGGGGGCGCGGGGAGCCGCTGGGCGGCCAGAGCAGGGTCCGCATGCCGTCCTCCCCCATCCTTCCGGCTTGAACGAGCAGCTCACCGCGGCGGTTGCCGCTGATGTGGGCGAAGAGGAGCGGCTCACGCTCCAGGGGCTCCGGGGCGCCAGCCGTCACCGCTCCCAGCCCCTGCCGTTCGGGGGCGAGGTTGCGCTGCCGCAGCGGCAGCCGCCACACCTGTTGCCGCCCCCTCTCCTCCCGGCTCACCAGGGCCAAGGCCGCGCCATCCCCCGGGGCGTCGACCGCCACGATCTGCCGCCACACCTTCGCCAGCAGGGGACGCCAGCGGCCGTCGTGGTCGCGCAGCCACACCTGATCTCCCCCGGGAACGGGCACGACCGCCAGGAGGCGGGGGCGAGGATCCCAGAGCCAGCGCCGGGGGGGCAGGGGAACACCCGCTTGATCGCGGCCCGCCAGCGTGAGCCGCAAGGGGCCCCGAGGCCACTGTCCGGGGGCCAGGGTGAGCAGGAAGGTGTCGCCCTCCCCGAGCCAGCGGTGGGCCAGGGGCGGTTCGAGCCGGCTGGCGGCAAGGCTGGCGGGATCCATGGGTCGGCTGAAGCGCAGACGCAGGGCGGCGGGGCCGGAGCTGGCCGGCGCCTGGCTCAACCGCAACAGCTGCGGCGGCTGGCGCAGGAGCACCTGCTGCAACACCAGCGCCAGCAGGGCAAGCCCCCCCAGCGCCCACAGGGGCCGGCGGCCGGCTGGACGCGGGGCGCTCATGGCTCCAGGGGCCGCGCTGGCCGCGGAATCGGTCGGATCCCGCGGGGCACCACCACCAGGCGCTCCTCCCCCCCCGCCCCAGGGGCGGCCTCCACGGCCATCACCCCCTCGATGGCCACCCACTGATCCGCCGGCGGGGTGGGTCCCACCGCCGACCAGCGCACCGGCAGCCCCACCGGCGACGCGTCCGCCAGGCAGCAGCGCACCAGCAGCCGAGCCACCTGGGGCGCCTCCCCCGTAATGGGCAGCACGAAGCCGCTGATGCGCACCGGATCCCCGGCGAAGAGCCGCGGATCGGGCTGGGCGCGCAGCAGGCGCACCCAGTCGGTGAGGCTGCGCTGCGAGGGGGGGAGCACAAAGGCCAGCTCCTCCTCCGCCGTCTGATCCCGCGGGCGCTGGCTGGCGAGCTCGGCGAAGGAGGGAGCGGGGGGCCAAACCACCGCGGCGACCGTGATCAAGGCGGTGGCGAGCACCAGCCAGCGCTCCGGAGCCCGCAACCGCTCCCGCGCCCCGGCGGTCCCCGGTCGTGCCTGGGCGAGCTGGGCCAGGGCCAGCGATCCCAGGGCCACCCCGCCGAAAGCCACCAGGGGGTGAAAGGCGGCGCGCAGCAGCAGGTCGAGCCGTCCATCGACCGCAGAGCGCAGGAGGAGAAGGCTCCAGAGGGCCAGGGCCGCGCCCCGCCAGAGGGCCGCCCGGCGCCAGAGCGGCAGGGGCGGTGGCGGGGCGGACGCGTCGAACGGTGGAGGGGAGGGGGTCATCGGCGCCAGAGGTTGACCAGTTGGCCGATCAGCAGCACCATCAACCCGCTTCCGGCCAGGGTGAGCAGCAAAGCGCGGGGACGGAAGAGCTGGCCGAGGAGGCCGAAGAGTTTGAGATCGATCACCGGGCCCAAGAGCAGGAAGGCCAGCAGGGCTCCGGGAGTGATCTGGGCGGCGAAGCCGAGGGCGAGGAAGGCGTCCACGCTGGAGCACACCGACACCACCAGGGCGAAGAGCATCAAGGCCAGGATCGACAGCGTGGGTTGGCCGCCGAGGGTGAGAAACCACTGGCGCGGCAGAAGGGTCTGCACGAGGGCGGCGATGGCGCAGCCGGCGACGAGCACCAGGGCGAGGGTGAGGAATTCGGTGCTGCCGTGGCGGAGCAGCTCCGCCGCTGTTGGACGGCTGGGGGGCGGCGGAGAGGGGGGAACCGCCGGGGCGCCGAGCAGGCCGCTGCGCCGCTCCAGCAGGCTGAGCTCTGAGAGGGGGCGACTGAGGCGTCGCTCCTCCAGCAGCTCGCCGGTGAGCAGCGCCCCCTCCCCCAGCAGGCCAAGCAGCAGGGCCAGGCCGACCGCCACCACCACCGCCCCGAGGGGCCGCAGCAAGAGCAGCCAGGGACGATCGGGAAAGGCCGCCCAGGTGCTGGCGAGAACGATGGGATTGAGGACGGGGGCGGCGAAGAGAAAACCCAGGGCTGTGCCCACCGGCGTGCCAGCCGCCAGCAGCCGGCGGGCCACGGGCACATTGCCGCACTCGCAGGCGGGCAAGGCGAGGCCGAGGCCCGCCCCTGTGAGCGGACCAAGGACCGGGTGGGCCGGCAGCCGCCGCAGCCAGCGCCCGCCCGGCGACAACCAGCGCGCTCCGGTGGCGATCAGCACGCCGAGGAGGAGAAAGGGCAGGGCCTCGATCAGCAGACCTTGAAACAAGGCCCAGGCGGTGGCGAACCGTTGGGCAAGGACCGCAGCGCTCATGGGGCCTCCGTCTCCCCATCCTCCTCCGGGGCGTTGAACCACTCCGGCAGAGCGGTGTAAAGCCCGGCATTCACCTCGTTTTCTTGGGCCTCCACGCGCCAGCAGCAGGCCCGGCCTCCCTCGCGGTCGTGAAGCAGCGCGTTCGCCCATCCCCACACCAGCCGGGCGGACGCCTCCATCCCCACGTTCTCCATGACGCGCAGATCCAACCCCCCGAGGTCGTGCAGCTCCCGCCAGTGGGGGAGGAGCGGGTCGTCGTCGCTGGCGAGGAAGGTGTGATCGAACTGTGCCGTCAAGCGCTCCCGCAGGGGCTGAAGGCTGGAGAAGTCCACCACGAAGCCGCAGTCATCGAGGTGATGGGCGGCGAACCAGAGCGTGAAGCTGCGGCTGTAGCCGTGCACGAAGCGGCAGTGACCGCCATGGCGCCACTGGCGATGGGTGCAAGGAAAGCCGGCAAAGGTCTTGCGGCAGGTGTAGGCCGTGGGGAAGGGCATGGGAGAGGATCGCAGCAGCTGGAATGGCGCCCGTCGTGGCCTCTCCCCCATCTTTCCATCCCCCGGCGCCGGCGGCGGGGGAGGCCGAAGGCCAGGCGGAGGCTTTGGCGGCGGTGCTGCGCTGGGACGCGGCGGGCCTGGTGCCGGCCATCGCCCAGGATTGGCTCGATGGCGCCGTATTGATGGTCGCCTGGATGAACGCCGAGGCGTTGCGCCGCACTCTTGACAGCGGCGAGGTGCACTACTGGAGCCGCTCCCGCCAGGAGTTGTGGCACAAGGGCGCCACCAGCGGCCACCTGCAGCGCCTGCGCGGGCTGCGCTACGACTGTGACGCTGACGTGCTGCTGCTCACGGTGGAGCAGGTCGGCGATGTGGCCTGCCACACCGGCGCCCGCAGCTGCTTCTACGACGCCGACACTCCCCCCAGCGCCGGCGGCCCGACGGCGGCCCCCCCGCCGGCGGAGGTCTGCACAGAGCTGGCCCGCCTGATCGCCCACCGCCGCGACCACCCCGAGGAGGGCAGCTACACCAACACGCTCCTGGCCGGCGGCGACAACCGCATCCTCAAGAAGATCGGTGAGGAGAGCGCTGAATTCGTCATGGCCTGCAAGGACGACGACAAGGCGGCCATCGCCGCGGAGGCGGCGGATCTGGTGTTTCACCTGCAGGTGGCCCTGGCGCACCATGGCGTGGCCTGGCGAGACGTCCAGCGGGTGCTGGCCGAGCGCCGCGGCGCCCCCCGCCGGTCCGCCTCATGAGCCAGACCCTCCGCGACGCCGCCTTCCGGCGCCGCCTGCGCGACAACTCCCGTCAACGCTGGGCCTGGGCCGCGGGCAGCGCCGTGCCCCTCCTCGGCCTGCCGGTGCTCGTCAAGCACGCCCTCAGCCGCCGCACCCTCACCCCCGCCGTGTTTGGCGTCACGGCCCTCGGAGCGGTCAGTTTCGCCCTCGCCGTCACCGTGCCGGTGATCCTTCCCAGCGGTCCCTTCACCCCCCGCCGCAGCGGCGCCGGCGTGGCGGCCAGTGTTGCCCTGGCCGCCGCAGCCTTCGCCCTCGGCCACCGCGCCGGCCAGGAGCGCGATGCCCGCGAGGCGCGCAAGTGGCTGGAGCTGGAGGGGTGAAGGCAAAAGGACAGGCGTTGGACCCGGCGAGGTTTGCGATGGAGGGGCGGATACACCTTTCAGGGGGAGTGGTGCGCCGGGCATACCTACCAGGGAGAGTGGTACGCCGAACGTCAATCTTGAGCTTCCGCCCTGTCCAGCTGGGGAATGACTGGATGGCGCGTCAGCCCTGGAGATCGGGGTCTCAAGGGAAGGAGGCTGGCCATGGCGATTCGCAAGTCATAGCTGCACACCAGTCTCTGGGGCAGGTGTGATGAGCTGCGCGGCGGCATGGATGCGAGCCAATACAAAAATTATGTGCTGATGTTGCTCTTTATCAAGTCCATCAGCGGCACACACGCGGGCCAGCCCATTGCGCCACTGGTGATCCCTGAGGGGTGGCTTTACCGACAGGGTGGCGCTCAAAGGGACGGCGGCGGGGCTGCTTCCAAGTGTCTGCGGGTCCCCGGAGCAGCCTGTCGACGCGCCATCGCCACCAGCTCGCCGATGTCGTGCGTCACGCTCCGCCTGCCAGAGCGGACATGCGGCGGTTCGCAGGCCGCCCATGACGCCACCGCCATTGCCGCGGTCGCCATGGGCAGCCTCATGCGGTTGGGTGTCACGGATTCAGTGCCAACCCTCAATACTCCAGCGGTCTCTGACCAGTCGCGGTAAGGCATCTTGAGTCGTGCCCAGGCACGTGAAATACAAATGCCTGGCTTCACGGATGTGTTTGGGCTCCCCTTTCGCTCGCCGCGTCTAGCTGATTTCTCGCCCATGGTTGATCTCGTGATCCGTTGCCAGGAAAAGGATGTGGCACGTTACCTTGAATGGCCGTTGGACCTGGCGATGGAGGTGCGCTGGT
>Ga0194130_10006695_pt1 | contig 13192 bp, 7 predicted proteins | sample TA2KigsurfametaG_FD_160084 | JGI IMG/M metagenome (GOLD analysis project Ga0194130, IMG submission 160084) | Freshwater microbial communities from Lake Tanganyika, Tanzania - TA2015050 Kigoma 12 surface | ecosystem: Environmental > Aquatic > Freshwater > Lake | place: Tanzania: Lake Tanganyika... | reverse complement strand
AAAGTACAGGCCAACATGAAACGTCTGCAGATCCGACGTAGAGGCGGTGCAGACACATTTGAGCGAATGGGGTCGAAGACAATTGACGTCCCCGAGTTCACCTTGGGCATCATTGAGATTGATTGAAATGATGTACCTCAGTCACATCGACCCAAGCGCATCAATGACCGATTGAGGCGCAATCACCGTCAAGTGGGCCCGCGCACGGCTCATGGTCATGTAGAGGTAGCGGCGTAACTCGTCGTTCAAATCATCGGACTCGACCAAGAGGACGACCGCGGATGACTCGCACCCTTTGAATTGATCGGCAACCTTCGGTGCCACCATTGTTCCCGCAATTCTTTCCTTTGCGGCGATTGTAGAGATCTCGTTTGAAAGTTGGAGCTCTCGAATTGGCGACGATGGCGCACAGACGATTGGCGTGATCTCGCTCAGTTTCAATCCTTGGCGATCCCGATATGCCAGCAAGCGAGACACAACCTGTTCAGGCCCGTTAACAAGCGTGTTCCATTCGACGGGCGCACCAAATATCCCGTTCGGGCGATGTGTGGACTGCGAGACACCGTCAACAAACCTCTGGATTGGCTCTGCGCACCGACACTGCCGCGTTAGGGACATGATGTTGAACTCATTCCCCGGACTCCACGCATCGCTGAGGCGAAACGCCTGTGCGCGATCCCCAAACACGTGGATCTGGTGCTCGCCGTCTTCACGATCAAGCAACAACTCCAACGCTTCAAACAGCGTGGTGGTGAGGTCCTGGTACTCGTCAATTATCAGGGCGTCAAAGGCGGGATCTTCCTCAAGAAGACTCGCAGCAAGTTCATCCGACGCCGTCTGGATGTCGTCTGGGGTGCGACCGACCGCATCGAGACTCATCACCTTGATACTTCCGATTACATCTCCACCAGACTCGCTTTTTTCGAATAGGAGACCTTCCTGACGGAACAACTCCCTGATCTGGGTTGAGAGATATACATTCGGAGTGAAGAACAAGACTCGGTAGCCGGCAATGGCGAGCTGCATCGCCCGATGTTGCGCAAGGGTGGTCTTACCGGTTCCGGCTTTCCCGTTCGTCACGGTCTTCAGATGCCCGAGTTCTTCCCGGACAACTTCCATTTGCTCGTGATTCAGTTGCAACATCCCTTGCGTCGCAATCTCAATGTCTTCTTCGGTCTCTCGCACCTGACGACCCAGTGGGGGAACTTGGCGCTCGCGCATGATGAGTCGTTGCACTGCGTGGAAGGCCCGCAGACGATTCGCCGGCAGGCCCTTCCAAGTTCGTCGATCCCGTAAGATTCGTTCCAGGAAGCGAGATTCGTCGTCAAGGTGTGAACGCCAGACAATGGCCTCTTCGAATCCTGTCGGGCCAAAAGGTCGTCGCGGCTCCATGTCAGGGAAGGCTGCGAAAACATCCCAGGGAATGAAACCCACTTTTTCGCGACTCTGAGCGCAATCCAAGAAGAAGCTCCTCGCCCGCTGAGCCTGAGTGATTGGGTCCGGCTCAATCTTCTCTCCACCAATCTTTCGCAACGAACTTTGATCCCATTCGTAACGGCCACCCTTGGCTTCAACCCCAAAGAAGCCATACTCAGCATGACCCAGCAGAAAGTCGATTTCCCCGAATCTCTTTCCCCAATCTTCCCGCTTTGGCTTCAGATAGCGAATGTGGTGAAAGCAATACCAAGTGTCATCAAGTGCGTCAATCACTTCCTTTACTCGAAGTTCCGAGTCATACCATTTAGCGTCGTCTATTGGCGGTAAGTATTTGACCACCCTGCGAGCCTAATTGGCCCGACCAAGAGCTTTTCTCGAGGCCACCAAACGGTAAAACTACACGTCGGCATCTACGCGCGCCCCGAAGACCCGCACGATAAACGCGACCTTTGCTGGTTCGATTAGCTCAATCCACCACTCGACTGCGTCTGCTGTTTGGCGAACTATTGTCAATTTTGCCATCGTCTCTTTAGGACAAGAGTTCACCGGGGGTTGTTGAAATGACAAAGTGGCATCTAAAAAAGGGCGACAAAATTCTTCGAAAGGATTTGCATCAAATTTATGGGGGCGGGGTTCAGGGTGGGATTTCACCAAGCCGCTCTACACCAAACATCATCATCTTTTCTGATCACAGCGTTGGCCATGAGCACGGCTATCGCGATCGCTGGGATGGCGATGTCTTTCTTTACATCGGAGAAGGCCAGCTCGGTGATCAAGAGATGGTCCGCGGCAATAAGGCGATTCTCAATCACGTTGACGACGGGCGTTCGATCCGTTTGTTCTGGGGTTGTCGCGGAGTGGTCACGTATGGAGGCGAGTTTCAAATCGACCACACGAAACCGTGGAAAACTGAGAAATCGCCCTCAACCGGTGGAGGCCCGCTACGCAATGTGATCGTTTTCAGGCTTCGGGAAAAGACGCGGTAGCCACGCGTCACACCTCTGCAGGTCCCGCGTCCCTCAAGTCTCCTAAGCCAGTCGGGCTGCGAGGCCGGTGGCGCGGCGGATGGGGGTGGTGATTGCGCTGCGGATGGCGTCGGGTGAGCCGATGATGGTGAGTTTGTTTTTGGCGCGCGTGACCCCGGTGTAAAGGAGTTCGCGGGTGAGGATGCGCGATTCGCGGTCAGGGAGGACGACGATGACGTGGTCGTATTCGCTGCCCTGCGACTTGTGAATGGTGAGGGCGTGGACCGTTTCGATGTTGGGCAGCCGGGTGACGGGGATGGACGGCTTGGTGGCGTCGGTGCTGAAGGATGCGACGCGGTGCGAGTCGCTTGCACTGATCACGCCGATATCGCCATTGAAGAGGCCGGTGGTGCGGTCGTTTTCGGTGACGATCACGGGCCGGCCGACGTACCACTGGCCTGAAGCGGGGAAGCCCATGCGCTCCTCGATGACGCGATTCCACCCGACGACACCCATCTTTCCATTGCGGTGGGCACAGAGAACCTGCATCTCGTTCTTCAGTGCGAGGGCCTCGGCTGGACGGTCGTCGCGTGCAAGTGCGGCGACGTGGTTGGCGTGCTCGACGACGGCGTCGAGCACTGTGCCGGCGATTTCGGGCGCATCGCTCGGGTCGATCCATTGCACATCGGCGTCGCCGTTGGTGATTGCGCTGATGGCGGCAGGGGCGTCACCCATACGGATTGCAGCGGCGGCCTCGACGATGGTTTGTGCGTCTTTGAAGCGGTGCTGTGTGGTGAGAAGTGTGATGCGATCCTTTGGTGATCCGGCGACGATGTCGGCGAGGACCGTGCCGGCCTCGACGCTGGCGAGCTGGTCGGGGTCGCCAACGAGGATGAGTTCGGTTTCGTCGTCGAGGGCGGAGATGAGGTGATACATCATCGAGAGCGAGAGCATCGAAGTTTCGTCAACGATGACGATGTCGTGCTTGAGCTTGTTGCCGGCATGGTGCGTGAAGCGGTTGTCGACACGGTTCGGGTTCGCGCCGAGCAAAGAGTGAATGGTGGTAGCCGGTGAGGCGAGGACGATGTCGCGCACCTGTTGCGGAGCGTTCGCCTTTGCAAGGGCGCCATCCATGGCTTCGGTCATGCGCTTGGCCGCCTTGCCCGTGGGTGCGGCAAGGCCGACGAGGATGGGCCGGTCGAGTGTTGCGGACAGGCGCTCAACGAGCTGTTTGGCAACGGTTGTCGTCTTGCCTGTTCCCGGCCCGCCCGTGATGACCTGCAGTTTGTCCGTGGGTCGCGTGCGAAGCTTCTCGGCGACGAAACACTCCTCTTCCCACGAGCGGTGAATGTAGAGACGTCCGAGGTCGAGGATGAACGGCTGGCGACGGGTGGGGTCGACGGTGTGCGGCTCGGCAACGAGGGCCGTGCAGTTGCGCAGGTGCTTTTCCCAGCCGGGGAACTCAGCGAGGTCGACGCAGGTGTGTTGGTCGCGGTAGGCGGCGAGAGTGCGTGCGGTTGCCAACCAGACGTTGTCGGTGATGGTGAGCCTTGCCGAGGCGAGACGTGCGCCGTCGAGCATGCGGGTGGCGAGGTCGACGAAGACGGCGGCCGAGCGAAGGTCTCGCTCTTCGACGAATCCTTCTTCGACGTGGATGTGGAGATGTTCGGGGAAAGTGCTCATTGGTCGTCTCCTGCAAGGCGGTCGGACAGTTGTTGCCACAGGCCGGCGGGTGCCTGCCATGTGAAGATTCCGGTGTCGGCGGGCGTGTTGGGGCCGACCATTCCACGGATGAAGAAGTAGGAGAACCCCTTCACGTGGCCGGACGGGTCGGCAAGGCCGGGGGCCCGCCAGCGAAGGAACCGATACATCGCGGCTCCGTAGATGAGGGCCTGCAACGGATAGTGATGGTGCACCATTGCCTCGAGCAAGCGGTCCTGTCGGTAAGCGGAGATGAGGGTGGGGTCACCTTCGCGGTCGAGACGGTTGCTCTTGTAGTCGGTGATCCACAGAGCCGGGTCGTCGTCGGTTCCCATCTGGAGAACCGCGTCGATTGAGCCGTTGATGAGGCCGGCGAGCGGGATGTCGAATGACTCGTGCGTGAGGGTGTCGACATAGGGCCGCAGCACGTCGTCGTCGGGCACGAGGCCGGCAAGGATGCGTCCGCAGTCGGAGACGAGTACGCCGGCCGCCAACTTTGCGATGGACATCTCGAACTTGAGTTCCGCGAGACGACGTTCGGGCGGGATGTCGGCAAGCGTGGTGTTTCCAAGCAGCGGACCGAGTGGTGTGGCCATCGAGAGGTCGACGCCGTCGATGATCGATCCCAGGTCACCACCGAGCAGTGAACCGGTGATGAGGCGTCGACACTTCGCGTCGATTTCACCGCGCAGGTCGGTTGCCGCGGTGTCGATGTGCTCGTAGACCGCGTGGAGCGCTGTGCCCACGTGCTTGCCACCGGGGATACGGCCGAGAGGCATGGGAAGGCCAGTCGGTGTCTCGGCATCGGCGTAGTAGCTGGGAACGGCGAACCAGTTCGTGTCCTCGTCGTTGCCGCCGGCCGATGCCTCGAACTCGGGGGCACCGACGCGGCGTGTGTTCATGTTCTGCGCACGCGTGATGCCCGTGAAAGAGGTGCGGCGATAGGTCTGTTCGATCTCGTCGGGGCCTTCGGCAACGACGAGGTCAGGGTCGGTTGTGCCTCCGGTGATGACGTAGCGCCAGCCGCGGGGCGCGACGGTGATGCAGGCCTCGTCGACCAGAAGATTGCCGTCGTCGTCGGCGCGGCCGATCACGCCGAGGTCGACCGTTGCGGCGAGCATCGACGGCTGGGGTGGCCGCGACTGCCAGACGAAAGCGAGATGGTATTCAGGCCGCGTGAAGGCGACGTAGATGAGACGCTTCTGCTCTTCGCACTGTGCCTGCGTGACGAGCGCCTTCGATGAATCGGCCGTGTGGCCGAGCACCCAACCGACGTCGATGACCGACTGTTCCGAACCGTCGTCCATGATGCGGGTGTACTTGGGAATGTCGCGGTGCTCTTCATAGACACTCGGCTTCCACAGATCGGCGACGATGACGCAGGGGAACTGCAGACCCTTGGCCTTGTGGATCGTCATGACCTGGACCGCATCGCTGTCGCTTTCGATGCGGCGGCTGACGACGTCAGAACTGCCGCTGAACGCGGCGTATCCGTCGAATGCCTCGAGGGCCTCGGTTGGGGTCACTCCCCTGCCGTGGGTTTCGCCGTGCAGCAAGTCAATTATGTGGCTGAAGTCGGCGAGGTGACGTTCTCCGTCAGGGCCGGCTACGAATGCCTCCATCACGTCGGCATCGGAGGAGATTGCAGCGGCGAGTGCTGCAACGCCGCGGCGTTGGAGGATGTTCCTCCAGCCGACGAGCTTCTCTTGGATTGCGAGGACCGGGTCCTCGTCATCGGCTCCACGCTGCACCATGTCATCGGGCAGGAGTCGTGGGTCGCCGAGTCCGAAGCCGAAGAACGACGTTGTGGCGACGTTGCGCACACGGCCCGGGCTGTTGACCCTTTCGAGTGCCTCGAGAAGGAGGCGGATCTCGGTTGCCGTTGTATCGGCGAAGACCGACTCTGCACCGCTGGCAACAGCGGGAATACCAAGACCCTGCAGACGACGGTGGATCGCGCGGACGAGGCCGTTCGTGCCGGCAAGAACGCAGATGTCCCGCGGAGCGATCGGCCGCGACGTCTCTTCTTCGATGATCCGGCCCTGTTCGAGAAGTCGGAATACGTGGCCTGATGCGGCGTCGGCGACATCGTCCTGGTTGTTCTTGTCGACGAGGTCGATCGTTTCGACGGGATGCACGCCACGCACCTTCGACCCGGACTTTTCCGGGTCGGCGAGGACTGCGCTGTAGTCAATGCCCGCACCGAGAGAGGCGCCCGCGAACAGAGCGTTCAGCGCATCGATGACGGGCGGGTCGGAACGGAAGTTGGTGTCGAGTGTCGACATGTTCGTGGTGTCGCGGGCCGCGAGGTAGGCGTTGATGTCGGCACCGCGGAACCCGTAGATCGCCTGCTTCGGGTCGCCCACCGCGGTGAGTTTGTGCGTCGAGGCCTTGTTGGCCTTCGGGAAGATGTGATGGAAGAGGCGCCACTGCAGTTCGTCGGTGTCCTGGGCCTCGTCGATGAAGGCGTGCGTGTAGCGCTCGGCGAACTTGGCGCGGATCTCATCGCCCATTTCGCCCGACAATGCGAGTTCGGCACGACGAACGAGGTCGTCGAACGACGGGTGCATTTCCGTGAGAGCATTGACCTCGGCGACGAGTTCGTTGAGGAGATTCTCGATGTCACGGACCTCGGCGATGACCGCAGCGTCGAGGTTCTTGTCGAACCACATCTCGGCCAACGGGTTCGCCAACCGGGCCTCGAGGGCCTTCTTCACGGCCGCCTCGTTCAACGTGCGGTCATTTCGAACGGCTTCCGACACGAGACGGTCGTTTACGACCTCGGCCACGACACGACGTTTGATCTCTTCGGCCGAATCGTCGTGACCGACGAGGCCGGCCATGGCGAGGATCCGCGAACATACCGAGTGAATGGTGCCGATCGTCGCGTTGTCGAAATTCACGGCAGCGCGACGCAGGTTGCGAATGTAACGACCACGGTTCGGAGCATCGGCGAGAAGCGCCGTGAGGATGGGGTCGCGGAGGTCGGCCTCGCCGAGTTCCAACTTGTCGGCCGTTTGCGCGAGACGGCGGCGGACGCGGTCACGCAGTTCGGCCGCTGCGTAGCGCGTGAACGTTGTGATCAGGACCTTGTCGATGCGCAGGTCGTCGTCGACCGCGATGGCACGCGTGACGAGCGCTGCGACGGAATAGGTCTTGCCTGTTCCGGCACTCGCCTCGATCGTGTGGCCGTTCGTCAGTTCGTGGGTTGCAAGGTCGAGTGTCGTTGACATCAGAGGATCCCCCAGTGCGAGCCCCCGTGGGGCATTTTTCCGGGAAGGTTTTCGGCCTTCCGTTTCGTGAAATGGAACACCCCATGGAAGCGCTCCCAGAACGACACCACCGGCCCATGAGGAGCAAAGATGACATCGAAGTCGGGGGCTGCACCATGGATGCGGCGTTCGAGTGATGTTGCGTAGTCGGCTGAACGGACGAAGCTGTTGAACTTTTCGCGACCGGCCTCAATGTTGGGATTGTCGGGGTCGGCGAAGATCGCCTTGACCGTGCCGCCGAACGTCGGCATCGGCATCGCACAGGCTGCCGCGTGCAGTCGAGCAAGTTCGTCGAGTCGACGCGTTGCTTCGGCGGTGTCGATCGTGTCGCCGAGATAGACGAGACGAGCGATGGCCTGGCCTAGTTTTTCTTTGTCTTTGTGTTCGTGCACGGTGATGCCGTGTCGCACGCCGAGACCCGCGGCGGCGGCAGCGAGCAGTCGCACGCCAAGTTTCAGATGGTCGCGGTCGTAGGACTTGGACCCCTTGACGACACCAATCAACTGGCCTGCGGTCTGCAGGTGCGGAATGCTGCCCTTCAACACCGACCCAGCCGACAGGGCGACGAGAATCGGCGTGGCGTCGGCCGGCACCGGGTCGAGGGCGTAGGTGGTCGCTAAGGCGACGAGGGATTCGGCGAGAGTCTGCAATTCGGTCACGACAGCCTCGCCGTACGCACCGACCGGAATGTCACCGTTCAACCGGGCGAGATCGCGGTGCACATTCGGATCGAAGGACGACCCAGCCGTGCAGCGGCCAACGAGGTACCCATCGATGAAATTCCGCTTGGTGATGCGGTCCACCCCGAGCGGGATCACGGCCTGGTCGATGCCCGCATCTTCAACCCATGTGCTGATGTCGAGGACGTCATTGACGAACATCTCGAGGGGCGACTGGACCAGCTTGACCAAGGATTCAAGGTCGACGATATTCGCGGTTCCGGCCTGCACGACCGTGACATCGGCCGTCTTCGGTGCCGCTACAGCGCCAACCTTTCCTGCGACATCACGCACCGACGTTGAGTGTGACCAAATACGGCCGGGCACGACTCCACCGGGGAAGAAATTGCGCAGGCTCGTCGCGTGACGCGGATGGAGGAACTCGATGTCGCTGCCTTCACCGTCACCGCGCTCACCGGCACCGTGGCGGCGGGTGAAGTCGACGAATTCGGCAAGAGCGGTCGTGAGCGGAATGGTGGCGTTGTTCTGGATGCTGCGGCCGTCGCAGGTGATGATCACCCGTTCGTTGGCGGCAAGTACCGCGTCGAGGAATTGACGACGCGCGTCGATGCGCGGGTCATCGTCACCGATAAACACCTGGCGTCCTGCAAGGTCGTCGCTTTCGACTTCTCCCCCGCCGAACACACCGTCATCGATGCCGAGAAGACACACGACACGGTACGGCACACCGCGCAGCGGCATGAGCGAGGTCGCGGTGACTGCACCGGTGCGCAGCGGCTGGTGGCCGGGTACGCCGGAAACCCCCGCCAACAGGTGCGCCGCCACCTGCGAGAACGGCACCGCGGCACCGACTGCGGTCGATGTGCCGTCGGGGCGACGCAGAATGGTGGTAGCGGCAAGACCCTCGATCATCTCGAAGGACTTGGACACCTTGTCGTCGGTGCCGCAGAGCGCGATCACCGTTGCCTCGAGCGCATCGCACCACTCGACGATCTCGCGCCGTGGATCGATACGAATGGCCGACTCGAGTACTTCGATCGCATCGAAAACCTGGACCAGGCGCGACAACGCATCGATGTCGTCGGCTCCGACGTCGGCGAGTGGCACCACGTCGCCGAGTTCGATCGCGGGCAGCGCGTCGGGCAGGGCCGCACCGAGAAGTGCGCGTTCGACTGCGGACTTCCATGTGTGTGCGCTCGCTGCCTCGGGTGCAAGGCCCGCTGCGGTGCGCTGTTCGGCAGACAGACCCCAATACACGCGGGTGCGCGCGATTTGGCGTTGCCAGACAGCAATCGTTTCGGCATCGATACCCAGGTGACGGGCAACGAGCGGAGACGCGGCAACCGCGAGGAACGCCGAGACATCGAAGCGGCCGGTCATCAACTCGAGCAGTGACGCAAGGAATTCGACCGCAGGGTCGACCGAACGCAATTCGCGCTCTGCGACCGCAAGAGGAATGCGAACCTCGGTGTGGCCGTCCGCGGTTTCCACCGAGACCGTGCGGTCGAACACCGCTTCCAAAACCGGTGCCGCCTCGGTGAGGCGCGGGGACACGATGAGAACCTCGTGGGGGGCAAGGCCGTCGATGTCGCGGAAGGCGTGCAGCAGCGCATCGTGGAGAACCTCGACCTGACGGGTGAGGTTGTAGCAACGGTGTACTTGGATCGACAGGTCGTCGTCTGCACGCGGCACGCGCTCGCCGAGCCCACCCGTCTCGATGGCCGTGCGAACGCGACCGAGAAGGCTCGGAGTGACCGCGGCACCGTTGGGTGCATGCGCGCCGGCCTCGAGACCCTGGGAAGCGAGTAGTTCCTGCAATTCGCGCGCACCGCGCAACCATGAATGCACCATCGGGTGCACATCGGTCGGCAGATCCTCGTCGGCCGGACGCAATTGAAGGGCACCACGACGTACCGCAAGAGAAGAGGTGACGGCCGACTGGCTCTGTGCCAGGGCGGGCGAAGGATGAACGAGGAGAACCTCGACATCGCTGACGTGACCGAATGCGTCGAGCAACTCGACGGCACCGAGCGAAAGCGATTGCATACCCGCAACCATCAAACGCCCGGGAACGCCGACGATGTTCTCACCCCGACGAAGTTGTTGCACTGCGGCCTCGATCTGCACCGGCCACGGTGCGACACCGACGATGTCGCGCATGCGGCACCACAGGTCGAACTGCCAGCGCTGGTCACCCAGGTCGGCCGGCCTCCACTCGCCGTCGTTGAACGAGTCGGCAGTGGTGGGCGACATCACGGGCGAACCCTTGTCCCACGCACGGATCATCATCGGACGACGGGCGTGGTAGCGATCGAAACGCTCGGCCAACCGTGCGGCCGCACGCAGTTCCCCGCCGGCGCGTTGAACGAACGACGAAAGAGAGGCATCCCCCACGATCAGGCCAAGGAGCACCGCCGTCATCGACTCAACCGACCATGGGTCGATGTCGCGATGACGGTGGGGCACGATGAACTTCATCAACGAGCCGAGGTAACCGACCTGCACGTTGGCGACGACACCGTCTTCCTTGCCCGGCCTCGCTCCGACGCGGCGGGCAAGTTCGGGGAGCAACCACGCCTTCACACCGTTCGACGGAAGGAGGAGCTGTTCGGTGCTGAAAAGTGGCCTACCTTGCGGTGCGGCATTCACCCATTGCGCCACAGGGTCGACGACGTCTTCGAGACGCGTCACATAGTGAATCTGCAGAGTCAATTCCTCACCTCCTTCCGTCGATCGTTCGTTGTGTGTGGTTGTACGTGTTGGTGTGTGGGACAAGCGGTCTCAGAAAAGACGGGACGGGAGCGCGAGACGCTCGAGCGGTACGTCCTTGCCGTTCAGATCGACGAACAAGCCCTCGGTCGAGGACTTGCGGGCCGACGCGAACGCAAGACGGAGGGGCTCAACGCCACGCGGGGATTCGCCCGAGAGCATGTACTCGAGCAGGTCTGCCGCAAGCTTGGCCCCGCTGGTGACGATCTTCTCCTTCGTCTGGTCGTAGAGGACGCCCCACCAAGGGTTGGTCTTCTTGATCAGGCAAAAGCCGCCGTCGGCGTCATAGCGTCCAAGGATCTCGAAGACGTACTCGAGAGTCAACGGATGCTGCGGGTGGTTCACGAGTGCGCCCACTGCCGAAGCCAAAGCTTGCTGGCCGAGCGGACGGAACAACATGTGCGCCTCGCCCTCCTTCGTTTCGGTCGGGAAACGACGCATGACCGCAACGTCGCGAGCAGGACGGTTTTTGGGCACAGACGCCTGCACGTGGTCGGGGAGAAATCCCCAGGGCTCAATGTCAAGCATCGACGGAAGCGTCGCAATCGCGTCCCACAGGGCGAGGAATTCCTCCACACCCTTTTCGACGAGGGCCTCGCTCGGGGGCTGGCCCATCTGGTTCTTCTTCACCGGGCGGCGCCAGTCGTCGAACGTGCTGCCCTGCAGATACTCCTCAGCCATCGAACGCATCGTTGCCAACGTCGTGACCACGGTGCTCTTGGCGGAGATCGTGTTCGTCGTGGGGCTCAGACGCTGGTTCCGCTCGGAATGGTCCTGGAGGAACGCGCAATGCTTCCACGTGCGACGTGCAGTGATCGCAAATCCGTCCTCGCGGTCCATCGCCGTGGTTGCACCCTTCGGCACCGCAACCGAGGTCGTGTTGAAGGCCTTGAAGATGGACGCGACACGCTGAACGGCCTCTTCCCAAGTTTCACCCTTGCACACCGCCGGCACCAACTTGATGCCGACACGCTCGGTGCGGAACTTGAGAACGTCCTTCTTCGTGATGCCAAGGTCGGCCACTTCTTCGAGCCAATCGTCGAGGTACTCCTCGTTGTTCTTCCCCGCCAGGGTGCCGTCCTTCTTGCGCGGATGCAGCAGGCCCTTTTCGAGCATCTCGATGGCCGCACGAATACCGATGAAGCGGTGCTGGCCATCAAGTGCGTACACGGTGTGGCGATCGGCGCGGCCCATCTTGCCGAGATGCAGGAGCACCTTGTCGAGGTTCTCGCTGATCTCCTCGATGTTGCAGGAGTCGACGCTTGCAATGCCGTCCTTCCACTGGGGAGCGTTCGGATTGTCAACCCAGGGGGCGGACACCACAAGGACGAGGTCCGGCAGATTGTGGAAGGGGTGCATCAGCAGGTACTTCGCGATGCCGATTTCGCGGGAGAAATCGACCGGGCGCTGACGGATCAGGTCGATGTTCTCCGACGTGATCTCGATGTTGCCGAACTCGTCGCCAATGCGACGGTAACGGCCTTCGTCATCGTTGAACATTTCCATGTCGCCGACCAGGATCACGTTGTTCGCGATCCACTCAGTCGTCGTTTGGTACGTATAGAACGGCTTTCCGAAGGGCATTTCACCGATCGTGACTTCGATCGTGCCTTCGTTGCCGGTGAGTTCATCGTGGCCTTCCGCGTAGAGCGCCTTCACCTTCTTCTTGCGCTCGTCGCGACGGCCAATCTCGTCGTCCAGTTCGTCTGCCATGGTTCTTTCTCCTTTTTGATTATTTGGGTGGGTTGGTGTTGTTGTTGGTGTTGTTGTTGGTGTTGGTGTTGTTGTTGGTGTTGTTGTTGGTGGTCTTACTTGTGGTGACTGTTGAACGCTGGTTTGATGGCGGCCACGAGGTCGCGCTCGACGACATCGAGGTCAGCGGCATCGACCGGGGCGAACCACAGCTCGGCATCGCAACGCGTACGACGCATCCATGCGCGAAGACGGTTGTTCTTCTCAAAGCGCACATCGTGGCCATTGAGAATTCGTTGCTGCAGATTGATCGATTGGCCGATGTAGACCCAGGTCATGCTGACGGGAAGGCCGGCCACGCGGGTCACTTCGGCGTACGCGTAAATCCCCGGTACCGCGGGGATGCGCTGACGCTTCCCGTGAATACCCCCGCAGACCGTCCAGCGGAGCTTGTGGCCAACGGGAACCCCGACCGCGCGATCGGCCACGAATGCAAAACCACTAGGACGTTCCGCGCATTCATTGTTCAGATGTGCCGTTGCTGCCGTCATTTTTGTGCCTCTCCGTTTTCTGTGCCTCGCCTCGCGGTATTGCGAAAGTGCCTCATACGAACAAGTTAGCGTTCGTATCTTCACTTGTCAAGGTTTAGAGCAAAATTAGTTCGCTCTTACAGGGA
>Ga0194130_10006693_pt1 | contig 13193 bp, 11 predicted proteins | sample TA2KigsurfametaG_FD_160084 | JGI IMG/M metagenome (GOLD analysis project Ga0194130, IMG submission 160084) | Freshwater microbial communities from Lake Tanganyika, Tanzania - TA2015050 Kigoma 12 surface | ecosystem: Environmental > Aquatic > Freshwater > Lake | place: Tanzania: Lake Tanganyika... | reverse complement strand
AACGTAATTTTTATCGAATCCAGCAAAAAAACCTTCGATCATAGTTTTTCTCGATGAGAGCTATCAATTTGGGATCCATTTAGGGGGAAATCTCGGATCGGCAGGCTGATAAAAAAAGGGATCTCTAGAACGTAATTTTATCGAATCCAGCAAAAAAACCTTCGATCATAGTTTTTCTCGATGAGAGCTATCAATTTGGGATCCATTTAGGGGGAAATCTCGGATCGGCAGGCTCAATTTTGATTCGGAGCTTTATGCTAAAAATCATAGAGGGAAAAATTGAGCGAAAAGAGGAACATATGTTGATCGCTATGCAGTGTGTGGGTCCAAATGGAGTCTGTGCCAAGATCACGTAAATTGATCGTCATATCTCCGTACCAGTTATAAGAGTACTGCATATCGAAAACCAGCCAATTCCATTGAATTGGAAAGCGGACCCCAGCTCCAACTTTTGCGCCGGCAAGGTTATGATTGAAAAAGACACTCGCCTGGGGCTGAATCCCTCTGTTGTAGGAGATTGCCGAATCATTTTCTAGCCCTAAAGTCCATCTACCGGCAGAAAATCCCCCTAGAACATAAAGTGCCGTGTCCTCAGCAAAGAAACCCAGCTTTAAAAGAGCCCCTCCCAGGACCGAATTTTTGGCTTTTATCACATGGTTGGGGATCCCGATCGAACTTGTAAGGAGGCCGATCATGGTATCTAGCGTGTCGTAGTAAACATTCCCCTCGATGGCTGCATAACCGACGCCAAAACGGCCGTCGATCCCTATGCATCCACCCGCAATCCCCGAGGTGCTACCTACATCAAATGCGACCGTATTGACAGCGTGTTGCGCTGTGTAGCGCCCGTCATAGGCGGCAGGCCCAGCTTGAAACCCTATATACACGCTTCCGGTTTTTTCAATTTGTTCCTCGTAGTTACCGCTTAGCGCTCCTGAAACAGAGGAAATAAAAAAACAAAGAGAGCTGATACAAGCAAGTTTTAAGGAAAGCTTCATGAAAACACCAGTCCTAAATTTAGGATCGAGTATAGAACCTTTTTTTTTTTTTGACTAGATTGCTATAGCGAAAAAGGGGATATCGTAAAGCTTTTGGGTACGGATCAACGAAGAGACTGTAGATGCTTTCTCTGTTTTTATCGCACCGCTCAAAAGCTAAGCGACGTGGAGGTGGCATATGTGTAAAAAAAATCGATTCCCAAATATCTCCTTATAATACCTATACAGGAGGCTATTCGGTGCCGCTTAATTCCCCTGTGAAAAGATCAGTGCATTAGCCAAAAACGTTACAACGAAAGGCTACGGCCAAGGCATCAAACGTAAATGCAAACTTTTTGAGAAAAAGAGGCCAAGGGGCGGAAGTAAGGATTTAGAAACGTCCAAATTCAAAAGGAAAAATTCATTAATGTCATAAAAACCGACACCGAGGATTGATTTTGGGCATTTTGATAAAGCTTTGATTTTTTTGTTGTAAAATAATTTTTATCACTCTATCCGAGGGTTTATGTCAAACATACCCCCAGGTGATCATTATACACCATCCCCCACATCCAACCAATTTGGTTCTTGCGTGCCTCCAAAAAAACCTGGAGATTCAAGTTCTTTGGTCTCTTCTATTGCTCGGTTTGTAATTACCTTATCCAATAAATGGAACAAATACACTGCCTCCCTTAATAGAAATGTTACCGAAGATGGGGATAAAACAAAATATTCTATCGAACATCCTACTATTTTATCGCTTCAAGAAAGGGAATTAGAACTTAAGGACCACATTCTTAAAACACTGAAACCACCTTATCCAGCATTAAAAGCTTTTCAAGGGATCATTGGACAAATAAAGGGTGATAACACCCTTTTAGAGATCTGGACTGAGTTAGTTCAAAGACCAGAAGATAATTTATTGGGGGATTTATTGGTTGAAGTTTTCCAGGTAATTTATCAAAAAAAAAGAGATTTAGCTTATGAAGCAATTTCTAAAATAGATCAGAGGAACCAAATAAAAAAAAGGGTAGTAGACTGCATTAAAGCCGATGACTGTGAATTTTTTTTTGAGAAAGCTATTCAAGAAAATGCCCCTTTTCTTTCAGTTCTTTTACTTAAAAAAATTTATGACAAAAAATTTTCAGTTGGGACTTCACAAAGTGAATTTGTACAATTGATAGATAAATTTTGTGTTGGGAAACAAAATACGGCTATAAGAATTTGCGAGAAGTTACTCTTAATAAATTGGGACATACCAAGTCAGTTTGATCTTATTTACCTCTCTGAGTTTCAGGAGTTACGCGTTCATTTTTTTGAAGCGGGTTGGGGAGCAAAAGAAGAATTTCTAACAAAAGCCTTATGTTGTTTTTGGAATGAAATTTTTCGCTTTATTGGTACACGTTCAGATCTTTCACCATTAAAAGGTGTTTTGGAACGTTTCGAAAATGGCATACTTGACATCGGCAAGAGCCATTTGAATTTTCTACCAGAGGGGAACAATCCTGTCCAATTTTTACTCTTTTCAATGGGTATACTGTATCCCAAAATACGAGAAAAAATTGTAGCTACTGGAAATTCTACTAGCCAAATCACACCTCGTCAGCTAGCCGAAGATTATCGTTTACTAGACCCTGATTCCAAAAGATTCATCGGTAAAATTCGGACACTATTTCTAACGCCTGAAGAAGCTATAAAAAACCTTGAAGAAGTAAATCTAGATGATAAAGATTCACTGCCATGTACAAGGGTAAAAAACAAACAACAATCTGGAAGCTGCGTGGTAAAAAATCTAGACAGCCTTTTAAGTATGAGTTCCAAAGCCCCCTCAATAATCATGCATGGAGGATTCCAGCATCACGCAATTTATGCAGAGGTTTTTAAATGCCATGGTCAATTTTTTGCATCAGTTCATAATTTGGGAGAGGGCTGCGAGCATCATTTGCAAGGTGAAAGAAAAAAAATCTTACCCCTTATCCTTATTTTTGAAAATAGTGACTCTTTAATTGCTTTTTCTAAAAAGTTTTGTCAAATAGATCTCAAAATAAAAGAGTACCTCGACCTTGTAGAAAGTTTCGCTCTAAACAGCCAAAACAAAAATCTCAAGAGTGATATTCAAAGGATGCTCTCACTAGCGTTATCTAACAGCTTGGCTGATTCTTTATTGATTCCCAACAAATACCGTGCAAACCCTATGCATCCTAAGTATAGGGAATTTAGAGAATTACAAAGGTGGTGCATACGAAACATACTCCATCCAACTGGTGCCCCTAGTGAACCGAAACAAACAGCTATAGAATTGAGAAGAACGGTAAAAGCCGACTCCTTGCCCCAGGAAGAAGAAGAATAGGGGAGTGGATACCTCAAAACCGAACCCCATGCTTTACCAATTGAAAAGGGGGTCTTGGGTTGCAAGTGCTCTATGCCCTACTTCGGACATTAGTCTAGGAAAATTTTCCAGGTATATTTTGCGTTATTTTTAGCGAAAGGATTTAAAAAGCCCCAGTAAGATAGAGATTTAAGAAATGATTCGACAGAACATTTCGTTTTACCAGTTATTTCCACTTCTTGGATCACCACTAAGAGCATGGTGGGTAGCTTTGGGTTGAAAGCAGGGGGCTGTAAGAGCTGGTTTTCTTGAGAGTGGATCAATCGCTTTCATTTTGCATTTTGAGGAGAAAAGCCTTTCTATGGATCTGTAAAGTTTTCTTCCGTCTTTCGGATTAATGATTCCATATAGAGCAGATAGCAAAAGAGCAGACACTAAAATTGGTGTCACTAAAATTTTAAGTAAGTCACTGGCCTGTTTTTGTATCCGACTTCGGAGGGGATGGGGTTTAGGATCTAAAGTGTTTTCAATGAGTTTCACCTTCGTAAAATGGTAGGCTGTACCAAGTTGAAAAACACGCTCCGCAGTCTTTGCTAGATGGTTAAGGGGTGCCCAAAACAACAGAAGGGTGCACTTGATTGTCAGGTTATTGTTTTCCTGGAACAGTACCGTGTTTTGGTAGACCTATAAGGTCTTTGATCATAGCAAAACATAAAGGTCCTGAATTGGCTTTCCTTACAGGCTAATTCCTTTCTATATTGAAGAATTTCTTTTTGCATTTCTTCTATTATTTTTGTCTGATGCTTAACTCCATTGATTAAATCGAGTATGTCTTTACCGAAACAGTAATTAGGAAAAAACAGGGTTTGTTCTGATGGTCTAGATATCGACTTTATCAACTCATTGAAAAATATGGACACCTTTTCGGTAAAAGAGAGCTCTCTAAGCCATTTTAGAGGGGGGGGGGCCTGTTCCCAATCAGCATGAAATTGGGCTTGCACTGCTTCTGCCGATGATTTTGAAATTCCCATTTTACCCCCCTAAGATACATTTCTATTATATATTAAATTTTTTTATAAGTCAAGGGGAGATCGCTATCTAGTTGATATTGAATGTGTTCTTTGACTGTCCAACTTTTTTATTTAGCATGCTCGTACGCTTTAACAACGTAATCGTGAGGGGTTTGCCTGTTAAGTAAGGGGGGCAAAATTTTATTCACAGGGTCAGGGTGTTTTCATGGAAGGGGCTTAACCGCACGCGACAAGAGTCTCGGCGAGCTAAGGATTTTTGCAATATTGAATTCGGCAAAAGGGTGAGGGGTTATTGGCCCGATTTTCCCACTCTTTTTTGGTGATTCGATAGAGAACACATTTAGACATTTTATTTTCAATAGGCACATTAGGCAGGGTAAAATCATTTTCAGGATCATATTTCATCCCTATCTTCTCCATCACTTTCCTTGAACCAGCATTTTCAACAGCGCAAGTAGCTACAATTTCCTTCAATTGTAGTTTGCTAAATCCATACTCGAGGGCAGCTTTTGCCCCTTCTGTTGCATAACCTTTTCCCCAGTGATCGACGCAAATTCTCCATCCGATTGCTATAGCCGGGCTAAAAGAGGTGGGAAATGTGCTGAAAGCATCGAGCTTATGGTCACCGGTCATAATAAAGCGCGTTTCGGCTGCAATGGCACAAAACTTCCCTATCACCAGTCTGTTTTTTGAAAAATCGTAGTTGTAAAGGACATTGTTCTCCTCAAACTTGTCGGGGCCATAGCGTCTGTCATCGAAATAGGTGTAATCTCCAATCATGATATTGGAGGCTTTAACAAAATGCTTTAAGAAGATCAATTTATCGTATCCGGCAAGGGGATAGAGGGTATCGGGATCAGGACCGTGCATAAATATTCCAGGTAAAGGGTTGAAAAAAGGGGTCTAGACGAGGATTGACCCTTTTTTAGAATGTTATATTAGCATCCAGACATTTTTTGGTAACAAGAAAAACCACCCCTTTTTTGACAGAAACAGGCGAATGGGGGGTAAAGGTTTGTCGTCTCACGGACATTAACCGTGATTGGGGTGCTTTAAAAGCTTTTACCCTTTAGGTATGACCTAAGAGAAAAAAACAAAAAAGGGCTATGAGTCCTAAATTTGCAACAATAAATAAGAATTCCTTTAAACTTTGATTTTTTGTTTGTATGGATCGCGCATGAAATAAATTGTGGCAATCGTGACAAAGAACAACTAATTCATTCAAATGGGCGTGTTCATAACCATGAATTTCATAATTTCTGTGGTGAGTATTCAGACCACTTGAAGAGTTGCATACCTGACATCTAAACCCTGCAAGATACTTTTTGTATGAGGTTATTGCCTTCCAGTAAGGCGTCTTTAAAAAACTTTTATAGGTCAAGCTCTTGATGTGATCAGACACTTCTCTGTAATTTACATCAGAATATTTTAATTTTATGATCCTATCTTTAGGCGATAACCCTAAATCCCAATTTTTATTCGGTTGAAGGTAATTTTCAATAAATGAACGGGTATTCTCTAAGATTTCTGCATATCTAGATTTATGAAATGAATCCTCGTTATTTTTTATATCGGACATAAGGATTAAAGTTCGGGATTTTTTTTCATAGGGATGAGATCGTCTGCGAAAAGGGGTGCACAAACCTTTTTTTAAAGGGAAGATAGATGGCTCCGCAGATGCCTGCCCTTATTTCTGTTGAATGGGTCATTTGGTCCCCCTATAGTTCCAAAATCCATAATATTTTCGAAAAATACGAGTTAGATAGGGGGGTTACCGGTTGCATAGAGGTGCTCAAGGTAAAGGTCGGCCTCTTTTTGATTTTTTAAAATAACAAAAAGGGTTTCAGGGTATTTCTTTCGGAGCTCTTCGATTCGCCCCCTTTTTTCCCTATCAAAATTCCAGGTGTACTGTAAAAGTTTTAGGTTAATGAAGCGCAAACTCCCATGTTCTTTTCGATAACGGAAAATTCTTTTTAAAAGTCTTAAAAAGCAGATAAGGGGAGAAAACTGAAAATATATCACAATATTGGCCTTTTTAAACCTCATTTCGAAAGTCGAAAAAGAGCACCCCTCAACTACCCAGGCTTCTTCATCGAGCATAGCTTTTTGGATTTCTATGAACTCTTGTTTGTCCCTTTTTTCCCCTCCAGGCTCGAACATATGCCTGTCCAGATGGTGAACCGGGATTTTTAAAATTTCCCCCAGTCGGGAGGCAAAAGTGGATTTACCGCTTCCCGGTAATCCTATAAGTGCAAATTTTTTAGGTCGATGCATCGTCATCATTGCAACTCGAAATGCCTGTTTAAACCGTGAAAAGTAAAAAGATTTTTAACTAAGAGGGCGTTATTTTATACAGAGTACAAAAAATTTTCAATCGGTTTCTTGAAGGTCATCAGGATTGTCACCGCCTATGGACCCAACTGTTATGGTAACTACTCTCACAACAGAAGAGGCAGTTATGAATCTTAAGCGACAAAACACCAAAAAACAGGCAAATCATACTCAGAATGAGCCGTTTTGAAAAAAAATTACTTTCACCGAAAGGGAGGTTATTTTATCTGCAAAAGGCCCACATTTCAGATGCATTTCTAGAACATTTGACAGAAGTTGAATAACACGGGGTTCCAGCTCTCTTTTTAAAGGGTCTCATTGAGGTAAAAGAATCGGGACGATAGTCGGTGGTAGGAAGCCCCGAGAAGGAGGGATCGGCGAAAAGGGGTGGACAAACCTTTTTTTAGAGGGCAGATAGATGGCTCCGCAGATGCCTGCCCTTATTTCTGTTGAATGGGTCATTTGCTCCCCCTATAGTTCCAAAATCCATAATATTATAAAAAATATAAGGATATCTGCGCCACCGCTTAATGTTTCGCCCTCGATTAGCCGGCCTTTACGAGGTTACTGCCGAGGCGTCCCCTTGGCGGTAAGAGTAGCCCGGTGCGACTGGAGTGTTGCTAGAGATTCCTCGGCCCTCTGTTGGCTTTTGTCGGGTGTACCGTAGAGGCCAAGTAAGGATAGCAGCTAACCTCTTGAATAGGGCAGAAACGACGTTAGCCATCTTTTTTAGAGGGTTGAGGACTAACCGTTTAAACCGGGAGGGGGGTGAAAGTCTAAAAAGGTTGACTAAAGAACCCTTTTCTGGGGTTGGATTTCCCTCAAAACAGATCGATAAATCTTGCTCAAGGGCATTTTTTTGAGCGAAAGTTACCTCAATGAATAAATTCTTTAGACAAGTAGGATGTACTTCTTCTAGCCCGCGTTTTAGTGATTCGATAATTGCCGGTTCTAATTGACTTTTTAAAGGGTTTTTTTTTGCCTCTAAAAAACGCTCTTTAACTATCAGGTTTTTTTGATGTAGAGTTGCTAATCCTTTTTGTGTCTCTGGATCATCAAACGCTGGGATTACGACGTTAAAAGGGGCTTTTCTTGCTTCCTGACAAAACTCTTCATAATACTCTTGAGGTGTCGGGAGAGGCCGATCGGCGAAACTGCAGTCTATAGTGGTCCTATTAAATTGTGTAAAAAAGATCATTTTCATCTTTTTGAGCTCTGTACTTGCTGAGATGTTCTTCTCCAAATTTTGACAAAAAATAGGTACGTTGTCAGTTGTGATCAGGGTATTCACAGGCAAAGCGGCTAGCATAAAAAACTCCTCAAGACTCTTTCGATACCTATATTTTATAAAAATTTTATAAAACACTCTATAAAAAATTTAGTAAAATAAAAACTTTATACTATCATGTATGAGCTATATCTGGTGCAGTCGGCCCTCTGTTGGCTTTTGTCGGGTGTACCGTAGAGGCCAAGTAAGGATAGCAGCTAACCTCTTGAATAGGGCAGAAACGACGTTAGCCATCTTTTTTAGAGGGTTGAGGACCAACCGTCTAAACCGGGAGGGGGGTGAAAGTCTAAAAAGGTCGACTAAAGGACCCTCTTCTTGGCTTGGATTTCCCTCAAAACAGATCGATAAATCTTGCTCTGGTTGAGCCGTTTTAAAGAAAATTACCTTCACCGAGAGGGAGGTTATTTTATCTGCAATAGGCCCAAATTTCCGATGCGGTTCTAGAACATTTGACAGAAGTTTAATAATACGGGGTTCAAGCTCTCTTTTTAAAGGGTCTCGTTTATCTTCAAGAAAAGATTGTCTTGTGTCGAGTAGCCATTTTTTAACTCTTGGATCTTCGATCGGCAGCCCTGCAAAAAGTCTCAGATGAGGGGGCATGATTTCAGGACTTTCAGTAATCTCTTTTGTCGCCTCTTGAAAGATCTCCTCGTCAGAGGGGTAATCCTGCCACCTAAAAGAAATGCTAGCATCAGCCGTAAAATCTTCATCTGAGACCAGAAACTTGCCAACGATTTGACACGATTTGAGTCTAGTACTTTCATCGATGTTTTGCTGCAAGGATTTGGTAAATTCTGGTGCTCTATCAAAAGTGTGTAAATTCAAAATGCTAGAAGCGGCTGACATTAGTTTCCCCTAAAATAATTTTAAATGAATTGTACCAAAAAGGGGCCAATAAATCCCCAATATACAAAGAAATCATGAAGAAATCTAAAGTTTAAATTATGATTTACCTCTCCGCAGCGCATTTGACTTCACCAACGCATCAAGTAACAAATATTTTATCTCCTGATCAGAAAACCCTTGCAACGCCCCCAGGCAATTCCCTTCCCATTTATTATAAATTTTTATAAAATTACCCCCTTGTATGGAGGTTTTGATGGGAGAATTCATTGTCTGCCTTTTTCTAATAATTCTTATTGGGTTTATCTATTTCTTACCCTCGATTGTTGGCCGAAATAAGAGAAACTCTTTAGCCATATTTGTTTTAAATTTTTTCCTTGGCTGGTCGTTTATGGGATGGGTGGGCGCCCTAGTCTGGGCCTGCCTTAAGGAAAAAGAGCCGAACCCCTGAAATTACAGATCCTACAAGCAAACCCCCCACTAACCTGAGATTGAAATGTCCTACGTACGCCCTTTTGAGATTTATAGCCGAATCTGCGTGAGAGCAGGAGCGCCCCTTTAGAAGAGGCCACCGGATCGGCCTTGCCCGATACCGAGTCAAGAACAAAGAGTCTGAAGCGGGGAGCCAAGCTCAGGTTGAATGAGACTACCTTCTCCACAACCGTTCGCACCCTTGAGGTACTTACCCCAAAAGCGGATAGTGATCAGGCAAAGCTTTTGGATATCATGATCAAGTATGGCAACAACTCTGATGGAATTCCCGCCCTCCTTTATGCAGCAAAAAAAGGGGACCAAGAGGCTGTGAAGCTTCTTTTAGCCCACGGGGCAGACATTCATACAAAAGACGCCTTTGGCGCGAGCATACTGAAGTATGCTTTGCTGTCTAAAGACAAAGACCTTGTCAAGTTTGTGCTCGATGAGGGGGCCGATGTGAATGCAAAGAAATGGGAGAGTTCTAACGATTACGATGCTCTTAATGTATTCTACGCAGATGATCCCGAGCTCTTTGATCTCCTAATTGAGCGTGGTTTTAACTTTAAAAGCGAATCTATAGAACAATACCCTTTTAAAGGTGAGGAGTCCCTGATCCTCTTTTGTATTAATCGCAATTCAAGCAAACTGCTTCGTCATTTGATTCAAAATGGATACAGCGTAAATTCCGTTGGTATCTGGCAGTCCCTAAATTGGTACAGCAGAGTTAAGTCTATGGAACAACTCCTAGATAACTTTAACTATCTTCTAAAAATTGGCATCTTGAATCCCCACAACCAAAGTAGTTGTGCGATTAGGGTTTTGATCAACCTTCCCGCTTCATTTCTTCAAAGTTGCATCGATAAAAAATTCAACTTCAACGGCATCAAAGATCAAAATGGGCGGACGCTTCTAAGGTTGTTGGCTCAATGCGGTGGTACGGAGTGTTTAGAAAAAATCCAATTGCTGCTTAAAAATGGGGCTCAAGTGAATGAAAAAGACTCTCATGGTAGGACTCCACTTATGCATGCAGTCCATCAAAATAAAAAAGATGTGGTGAGACTACTTTTAGAGAATGGGGCTGATCCTAATTTAAAAGATAATGGGGGTCATTCAGCAATAGAGCTGACCGGTGACAATGAGATGAAAAAGCTGCTGAGAGAGTTTGGAGCGAAGGATTCAAGGTTGGTCGGAAAAAGGAGCGAATGTGCTCAAAGACACCTGAGGATCAGAAAATAATTATTCATCGTAAATAAAAACAAAAAACCTATAAAATATAGGCACTTATAAATTTTCTAATAAATATGGTAACTTCTTCAGATTTAAAGACTATTTTGCACTCCAAGCGCGCAAATATCTATTATCTCGAGTATTGCCGTGTGCTCGTTAATGGAGGGCGTGTTGAGTACGTTACAGAGGAAAAGAACCAATCTTTGTACTGGAATATTCCGATTGCAAATACAACAGCGATTCTTTTAGGATCAGGCACCTCAATCACTCAAGCCGCTGTGAGAGATCTATGTAGAGCAGGAGTAATGATTGGATTTTGTGGAGGAGGCGGTACACCGCTTTATGCGGGATCAGATGGAGAGGTGGATGTCCATTGGTTTTCACCCCAGAGCGAATACAGGCCCACAGAGTACTTGCAAAATTGGTTTGGAATTTGGATTGATGCTGGAAAACGTCTCGAAGGGGCAAAAAAGCTTCAGATTTTTAGGGCAAATTTTATTCAATCTACCTGGGAAAAAAATTTCTCAGTAAATCAAGATTTTCGCCTAGATATTGGTAATCTTAGACGGATAATTAGACCTTTTCTTGAAGAGGTCCAGGCAGCCAATACGTCCGAAGGGATATTTTCTGCGGAGGCTCATTTTACAAAAAATCTCTACAAAATAGCAGCTGAATGTACAGGAAATGGCCATTTTGTCAGGGAAAAAAAAGGATCAGGTGCTGATCCTGCAAATAAAAATTTAGATTATGGAAATTATCTTGCCTACGGACTAGGTGCAACAGCGACCTGGGTTCTCGGTATTCCTCACGGTTTATCCTTATTACACGGAAAAACAAGACGCGGTGGGTTGGTTTTTGATGTTGCAGATTTGGTAAAAGACGCTCTTGTATTACCACAAGCTTTTATTTCCGCCCAGCAGGGGCACAGCGATCAAGAATTTAGAGCTTTATGCATTAAAAATTTTGGCTGTGAGGAGGCATTAGATTTTATGATTGATTCCATCAAATCTATCGCTCAAAAACCTTTATTTAGGGAATGAAAATGAAAGTTTTACTTGTCTCCGAGTGTTCTAAAAATGCCTTGACAGAGACGCGTCGTATCCTGGATCAATTTGCGGAAAGAAAGGGGGGAAGCTGCTGGGCAACAGAAATAACTGACCAGGGATTACAAACTCTAAAAAAACTCCTTCGTTCAACTGCAAGAAAGAACACAGCAGTATCCTGTTTGAAAATAGGGGGAACTCAGGGGTTTGAGCTTTTATGGATTGTGGGTGATAGAACGAAATTTTCTTCGCAGGGATCCGTCCCTACAAATAGGACAACAGGAGATATTCTGAAATCTGAATTAGAAAATGATTGGGATTTTTTAGAGGGTCTCAAAATTCTTGTCCAGATAGCAGCTCTTTTCCACGATTTTGGTAAGGCAAGTAAGCTGTTTCAAGAAAAACTTAAAAAAAGAACAGAAAAAAAATATGAGCCTTACCGGCATGAGTGGGTTTCAGCGCTTGTGTTCACCCATTTTGTCGGAGATAAAGAAGACAAGGATTGGTTTAAAAAGCTTTCAGACTTTTCAAAAAAGGATAGGGATTTTCTTAAGGATGAAAAAGATTTGCTTAGTGAATTAGCTAAGAAATCGGTTCCGAGTAGGGAAAATTCGTCTATTAGGATTCCTCATGCGCCCCTAGCTCAATTTATTTTATGGCTGATTGTATCGCATCATCGTTTGCCGATGCCCCCTGGAGATATAAAAAAACCCTCTGAACGTATATTTCCAATAACATTTGATGCTTCCTGGAACTCTATTAAGCACGACAAGAAAGAAGAATTTACAGATTATTCTGGAATTTTAAAGAAAAATTTCTCTTTTGAAAAGGGGACACTTTTTAGAAGCCAAAAATGGGTAGAAAAAGCTGGATCAATTGGGGAAAAAGCTTTTCTCTTTGATTTTAGTAAAAATGAGTGGCTTCACGACAGATTTAGTTTGCAGGTAGGCAGAATGGTATTGATGCTAGCTGATCACATCTATTCTGCGGGGGATCCGACGTCAGCATATCAAGATATAAAGTATGACGTCTATGCTAATACCTGTCGCCAATCGAATGGACTTAAACAAAAATTGGACGAACATAACATAGGGGTATGCCGAAAATCTAAGCAGATTTTGAGAAAACTTCCTTTGCTACGTTCAAGCTTACCAAGTCTAAAGAATGTTAAAACTTTCAAAACCCGATCTGCCGATCCCAAATACCAATGGCAGGATAAGGCTTACGATCTCGCTGTTAGCCTTGCTCAAGCTAGCGAGCGTGGAGGCTTTTTTGGGGTTAATATCGCATCTACTGGCTGTGGGAAAACCTTGGGTAATACAAAGATTATTTACGGATTAAACTCAGACTCCGACGGGTGTAGATTTAATATAGCTCTAGGTTTAAGAACTCTTACGCTTCAAACTGGTGATGCTATTAAAGAGATGCTTAAACTTTCCGATGAAGATCTTGCGGTAGTTATTGGTTCGGATGCACACAAAAAATTACACGAATTGAATCAGGATAAATCCAAACAAGACCAACCAAAAAAGTTTCCTGATTATGAAGACCGCGGATCTGAGTCTGAACAAGAGATTTTTCCAGACGAGGAGATAAGATTTGAACCTGGTGCGGAAAATGAGATTCTAACAGATTGGTTTGGCAGTAGCC
>Ga0194130_10006690_pt1 | contig 13196 bp, 19 predicted proteins | sample TA2KigsurfametaG_FD_160084 | JGI IMG/M metagenome (GOLD analysis project Ga0194130, IMG submission 160084) | Freshwater microbial communities from Lake Tanganyika, Tanzania - TA2015050 Kigoma 12 surface | ecosystem: Environmental > Aquatic > Freshwater > Lake | place: Tanzania: Lake Tanganyika... | reverse complement strand
CTAAAATCAAAACAGATCTAAATGGCGCGCTTATATTTGCTTATGAAGTAAATAATCCTAGTGCCTATGGCGTAATAGAGTTTGATAATGAAGATAATGTTATAAGCATAGAAGAAAAACCTAAAGAACCTAAAAGTAAATATGCGATACCCGGACTTTATTTTTATAATAATAAAGTTGTTGAATATGCTAAAACACTTAGACCCTCTGCGAGAGGAGAGCTTGAAATAAATGATTTAAATTTAAAATATCTTGAGAGAAACGAACTTACAGCTATAAAATTTGCTAGAGGCGCTGCATGGCTTGATGCTGGAGTCGTTGAAACATTGTTTGAAAGTAGCGCTTATATTCACTCAATACAATCAAGACAAGGTATAAAAATAGGATGTATAGAAGAAGAGTGCTACAAACGAAAATTAATAAATAAAGCGCAATTGCAAATTTTAATTGGCAAAATGCCTGAAAGCAGTTATCAACAATACTTGATAAAATTAATATGATAATACTATTTGGCGGACGGGCTACATTGGTAGCGAATTTAAAAAACAATTTGAATTGCAAAAAATACCAGTTTTTCTCTGGCCTAATACCGGAACAACCACTTTTGCCGACTTAGAAAAGTGGTATGAAGAAGCTGGTTATCCTTTAATTGGTTCTGCAATTAATGCCGCCGGATTTACGGGAAAACCAAATGTAGATGCTTGTGAATTGGATAAAGAAGCAACAATTCATGGTAATATATCATGGCCACAAATATTAACTGATTGGTGTATGTTGAATGATATACCACTTGGACATGTGTCGTCAGGATGCATTTATACAGGCCGTAGATCCGATGGAAAAGCATTTACCGAAGAAGATGCTCCTAACTTTACCTTTGAACAAAACAATTGCAGTTTTTATAGTGGAACAAAAGCAATTGCTGAAAAGATTATCAACAAGTGGGAAAAATCATATATTTGGCGATTAAGAATTCCATTTGAAAATGATCCAAGTTTAAAAAAACTTGAAAATAAAACTGAATACATTATAATTTTAATATGATTGACATTTCTTGGAAAGAAGGATTTGTTACGGTACGTAACGAATTGCCTATTGATAATTATTCTATATACGAAATAATTGTTGGAGAAAACGAATTTCCTTTTTATCGGTATGGGTTTGAAAATTTTATAAATTACAAATCAAGTTATAATTTTTACATCGAATATAATATTAAAGTGTATGGATATAATCCTAAAACGGAAACTTTAGAACTCATAACTGAAAAACAATTTAATTGTGAAAATCAAAAATTGTTATTTGAATTACATCCAAAAACACAAAATGAACTTGACATTTGGATTTCTTATTTGGAAAATTTCTCTAGGAGGAAAAAATTTATGGCATATTGTGTTATTGATGAAAAATTTAAAATAAATTCAAGTATTATAAAAAAGATTGACAATCTAGTTGACTATGATTTCTATAGCAAATACAGAATTTGTTGGGACGAAGATTATTTTATAAATCCCAGAGGATGGTTAAATTTGTCAAGTTTTGAGTTAATAAACAATACACTATTTAGAATATGAAAGTTTTAGGTTATTTATCAAATTCCCATCATTGTGGAGTATCATATATTGAAGACGGAAAAATTAAAGGATGTTTTACTGAAGAGAGATTTAGTAGAATACAAACATCTAAAGATCTGGAAAATCATCCGTTAAAATCTCTGGAAGCAATACAAAATTATTTCAATATAGATATTAATGACGATAATATTCATATTGCAACCACAACACCTGTCGCATTAAAACCATCTTTTTTTGATAAAAATATATACAGTTTTATAGGAGGATTAACGTTCAACTTATTACATTTAAACAAAAAAATTAATGTTTATCCACATCATTTTTGTCATGCTTTATCAACACATTTTACATCGGGATTTGATGAAAAATATCTTAATTTAGTAATCGACGGTAGTGAAAGTAATAATGTTTCATTTCCATGCATTTTAACTTTAGAAAATATGCGTTCTCACAATTTTAATTTTAGAAACTCGAATTGGACAACCGCATATTCTGTTGAAGATAATAAGTTCAAAAAAATCTATTCATCACAAGGAGCTCCGTATTCTTTTATTGACCAAGATTGGTTGTGTGCGTTTAATCCACTAGCATCTTTATGGACAATAATAATGCCTTTTTTAGGATTTAAAGCAAATAAAGATGAAGGAAAGTTGATGGGATTAGCGGCCCGAGGTTCTTTTAATAAAAAAATTTATGATTTCTTAAAAGAAAGTTTTAAATATGAAAATTTAAAATTTGATTTATACGCCACAAATACTTTCTATAAAAGAATGGAAATTTTAAAGAAAACGTATGATTTCAATGATATAAATTTTAGATCAGATTTAGCTTATGTTTTTCAAAAATTAACTGAAGATCTAACTTTGAATTATATAAACGATCTACAAAAAAAATTCCCAGGTCATAAAAAACTAAGTTTGTCAGGTGGTTTATTTGCCAATGTAAAATTAAACCAGAAAATAAATGAATATACGTCATTTGATGAAATTTATATTATGCCGTCTATGGGAGATGAAGGTGTTGCTCTTGGAGCCGCAATGGTACATTCATATGAAAATGGTGTACAACTTGAAAATAAAAGATGGGATAACGTATTTTTAGGCATCGGATATACACAAGAAGAAATGGATTCTTTTATAGATCCTACCAAATTTACTGTTGTAGATTATAATCCAACTGACGTAGCAAAATTATTAAAAGAAGGTAAAGTCGTAGGTACATTTCAAGGCAGAAGTGAATTTGGTCCTAGAGCTTTGGGATCGAGATCTATAATGGTCGAACCTAGTAAAAAAGAAACACATGACTATATTAATAAAAAATTAAACAGACACGAAGTAATGCCGTTTGCACCTATTATAATGTCTGAATACATTTCAGAAATTTGTTATGCTTATAAATCTTTGAGAAGTGCTGAATTTATGACGTTATGTTACACTGTAAAAGACGAATGGGTCGATCGTATTCCCGCGGTAATTAATATTTATGATAATACTGCTAGACCACAAGTAGTTTACAAAGAAAGAAATCCACATTTCCACGAAATTTTGTCCGAATTCAACAAAATTACAGATATACCGGTTTTAATGAATACATCTTTTAACTCACATGGAGAACCAATCATAAACCATCCATCACATGCACTTGATCATCTAGATAAAGATTCCATCGATTATTTAATATTGGGAAACAAATTACTAAACAAAAAATGAATTAAATATTTTTAGTGTATATAGCTAACTTTGGATTCATATAGCCAAACTTTTTAACTAATTGACCCGCAACACTATTTGCTTCGTCTTCAATTTGACCACCTACATCTTGTAGTGGAAATTGTAATTGTCCTCTTTGATTTTGTAAATGATGTATCAATTCATGTGCAACGCTTCTCAATACATCTGCCAAACCTCTATTCTTACAATATACTTTTACTAAACCAGTACTTGGATCATAGTAAGCATATGTTTTTAAATCATCGCTTCTATTAGCAACTAATTGAACTTTAAATGGAGTATTTAAATCCAATTCATCTTGAATAAACTTAATAAACTTTACCAAAGCATATTTAGTTACTTTATCCATATTAATTGAGTGTTAGTAGATATTTGAGTTTATTAAGTACACCCAACATTTCATCTCTGATATTTAATAAATCGGTGTCTTTATCAGCATCCAAACCTTTTGGTACTTCTGTTATTAAATAATTAACATATTTATCCACAAAATCAACTGTACCTAAATCTTCGTAGTTAGATAACTCTATTTTAAATCCACTCTCACTTTTTACTCTACCATATTTACCCATCAAAACTTCAATAAATTCATCAATTAAATCGGTGAATTCACCATAAGCAGATCCAAGTGCTTGATGTTCGGCGTAACTCTTGGTTTGCCAATGATGTATTTTAAGTTGATTATGTAATGTGAGTAAATTAGTGACTATCATATCTTATAAATATTACAAGATATTGAAAATAATGTAGAACTTTTTAAGATACGACTTCTACCTTACATTTAGTTTTATTAAAAAACCCTTCATCTATCAAATACTTTATAACATAGTCACATCTTTGTTTAAAGTCAGTAAATTCTACATCAGTAGGTTTCCAAATTCTAATTGTATTTGTATCTTTAATTAAAAATTTGATTCCACCTACATATCCTTGTTTTTGAGAATTACTCATGTTATCAATAAATATCTATTGAAATTTTGTAAAAGTCAAATGATTAAATTTATGTTGATTATTTTTTTGTAATAGAGTAAATTCTAATAATGATTTACAATTCATCTGTTGGTTGGAACGAATGGTTCATGCAAGGAGTTTATTGGGTTGCTAGTAAAAGCAAAGATCCAAAGACTCGTATAGGTGCAATACTAGTAAAAGATAATAGAATTATTTCTACAGGTTTTAATGGTTTGCCGCAGGGCGTATTAGATAAACCGGATCGTCTTGAAAGACCACTTAAATATTTATACGTATCACATGCTGAAAGAAATGCTTTATACTCTGCTGCCAGACACGGTATAGTTACTGAACATAGTGTACTTTATACAAATGCGCTTCCATGCACCGATTGCATGAAGGGATTGATTCAATCAGGTATAAAAAATATATATATTCACAAACAGTTTGAGGATGAGTGTAATAAGATCGCCCGAATTGAATGGGAAAAACATAAAAATATATCAATGCAAATGTGTAAAGAAGCTGATATTCAGCTACATGAGATCAATATTAAACTTGGTATAGAAACACTACTAGATGGAAAGATAATAATGGTATGAATATAAAACTTCAAGAATATCTTACAAAGAAATTTCCTAAACTCTACACTAAATGTGGAGAACAAGAACCATTTACACTATTTGGATTTGAATGTGATGATGGTTGGTTTAGACTTATTCTATGGCTGAGTCGTTATCTACAACATTATATTGACGATCAAAATAAATACGCGGAAAAATATCCAGACAAGTTTTTACCGGTAAAACAAATCAAAGTAAAACAAGTTAAAGAAAAGTTTTCAACGCTTAGATTTTATGTTGAAGGTGGTAATGAAAGAACCGAAGCTATAATTACCTTCGCTGAATACATCTCAGCTTTTATTTGTGAGTCTACAGCTAGAACCGATAATGTAGGTGTCAATAAAAAGGGTTGGTACAAGACGCAACACGTCAATAATACGAAAAAACCAACCGACTTTAACTTGGTTGATGATAAAGAACTTACAAAAATTCTTTGGGAAATAAAACAAGAAAAAGATAATCAAACTTATTTGGATTTATAATTATAGGCATGTCAAAAAAAATACTCTTAACAGCAGATGTTGATGATGTAGATTCTAGTTCAGATAAGCCTAAACATGTTACCACAATTAACAGCAATGAGATTTATTTCTATACCGATGTAAATAACGAATCGTGTGTATTACTAAATAAATCCATAACAGATTTGGGTAAACAATTACAAATGGCTAAAATTACATTTGGTTTAGAAGAAACTCCTCATATTAAATTATATATCAACAGTGATGGCGGTGAAGTATTTGGTGCTTTATCCACTGTTGATAGAATAAGTAAATCCGAAGTGCCTGTACATTCTTATATAGAAGGTTTAGTAGCTAGTGCTGCCACACTTATTAGCGTAAGTTGTCAAAAACGATATATAAGAAAAAATAGTATTATTCTAATACATCAAATAAGAAGTTGGTTTGGTGGTACACATGAAAATATCAAAGATGAAGTACATAACTTGAATGTATTATCAAATATAATTAAACAGATTTATCTTACAAATACTAAGTTAAGTGAACAAGAATTAAATAAGCTTCTTAAACGAGATATATATTTGAGTGCAGAAGAAGCAATCAGATACGGATTGGCTGACAAAATCGTCTAGAATTAAAGAAGGTTATATCTACATAATCAGTAATAGTAATTTTCCCGATTACTATAAAATCGGTGTTACTCAAAATATAGAGGCTAGATTAAGAACTTATCAAACATCCTCTCCATTTAGAGATTATAAGGTAGAATATTATATTCATCACCCAGACTGTTACAAAGCAGAGAAACAAATTCAAGAAAAAATGCATTATTTTGCAACGGATCGCAAGAAAGAATGGTTTAAGTGCTCATTGCAACTTATAAAAAATAGACTGGATGAAAGTTTAGAACCTGAAGAAAATCCTCTTGACTTTTATAAAAAATGAGTTATAGTTATACAATAAGTTATGAATACTGTTGCAAATAAACTAATCTGTTTAAATTTAAATTCTGCGTGGCAACCGGTTGGGTGGAAAACCGTAAAGGAAGCAATTATTGCTCTCTGTGCATCTGATTCGGATGGTAGGGCTAATTCACTTGCATTGGATATTGATTATAATATTCTAGATAACGGTGAGCCAGACTTGGATGAACCGAAATCTATGAATACTGTATCATGGTCTGATTGGTTAAATTTACCTGTAAGAAATTGGGATTTGACTATCAGTTCGCCTAGTATGACTATACGGGTACCGACAGTCATCATTTCAGCTAATTTCTCTAAGATGCCTATGAAACATTTTAAGGGTAAGCCAAGTAAAGATGCTATCTACAACCGTGATAGGGGAACTTGTCAATATACAGGCAAAAAGATTGATAGGCATCATGCTACAGTGGATCATGTTGTACCTCGTAGTAGAGGCGGTGAAGACTCATGGACTAATCTTGTATTATGTTCTAAAGATGTTAATACGAAGAAGGGTAATAGTCTTAATTCTGAAATTGGATTGCAACTATTAAAAAATCCTCTAGCACCACAACCAGTACCTGTGTATTCATTGATTCGTGAAGCTAAACACAATGACTGGAAACATTTTTTAATTAGTTAAAATATTTCGTAAAATTTTTTCAAGCACAAGATATATAATCTATTAGATTGTATATATTTTTTTTGTTTTTACTCATGAAAAAACCACGCAACATCACCATCAATGTCAATGACGAAGAGTTAGTTTTAAACGAAGCTCAAATCAAATTCTACCAACAAGAAACCAAAAAAGCTAAAGTGGAAAAGAATGCTGTTCAAAAATTTTTTACCAATTTAATAAAGATGTTCACAAATGAATGATATTTATTATAAATGGACATTTTTGAAAAATATCTAACAGAAGCTTATAAAGGTGGTTTAAGAGCCTGGTTTGGTAAGGGCCCTGTAGGTAGTACATCAGGCGGCGGATGGGATAGATACGACAGTACAGGTAAAAAGGCTGGTAAATGTGGTGATGCTAAACAAGGAGCTAGTTATAGTGCTTGTTTAGGTAAAAAATACGCTGCTAGACTAAGAGCAAAAGGTGGTAAAAAAGCTATAGCTAATTGGGTTAAAAGAAAAAAATCAGCACAAAGATCAGCTGGTAGAGCGGAAAAAGGTAGTGGTGGTAAAGGGCAATCTCCTGTAAGAGTAAGTTATAAAGAAGAATTAAGTGAAATATTTACTATACAGCATGCACAAGAACTTAAATCTGATTTAGTTAAGTTTTTATATAGTGAATTTAAAAAAGGTAATTTACAACCAATACACGCAGGTTTAACTACAACTGAATTCAAACCTACGGATTGGTTAGAACCTATGGCAGACACAATTGTTAATAATTTAGTAAAATACTTTGAAACAGTTCGTGATCAAACTGAAAGATATTTATATTCTAAAGTTCCATTAAAGAACGATTAACGATAATATAATATTTAAACTTGTTGATTATAGACTAGTTATATGGTAAAGTTATTTTTATGAAATACTATATAGAAGATACCATAATCAATAAAGTTATTTATTTTGAAGATGTTAATAACATCGTTACTTATCTAGAACAACTCTGTAAAAAGAAATTTAAACAAGACCGTAAAACTTGGATGTTTGAAATGCAAACACTTGGCCATGGTTTTGATGATGCTCAGGGAATCTATTTTACAGAACTAATGGGTGGTTATTTTAATATTGGTGTATTAAGAGATGACGGTCGTCATGTAAAAACAAATGTACATGAACTACAGAGAAACTTAAAGTATAGAAACGAAATGGGTGACTAGTCTATGCTTAATTTGAACATACAGTGGTCTGATCCGGTTCAAATTGAAAAAAATGGTGATGTTCTCTTTCAGAGAAGTTGGGTTATACCACCGGAATATCTTAATCAATTTTTTACTTATTGGAAAGTCAATAAGCTTATGTTGAAAGACCGTGGTTATGGTGTAACTAAATTAGGAAACAAATGGATACTTACAGAAATTAAAGATAACCCTACTTTCTTTAAAGATACAAATAAATCTAAAAAACTCATAGACGAAAAATTATCGTTATATGAAGTACAAAATAAAAATGGTCTACGTTTATGGCAGATTGATGCTGTAAGCAAAATAGTAGCATCAATAAAGAAGTGGGGTGCTGCTGTAGATGGTAGTGATGTAGGTATCGGTAAAACGTATACAGCAACCGCTGTTGCCAGAGAATTAGATATGGACATTATGGTAGTGTGTCCAAAAGCGGTTATGGAAAGTTGGAGGAGAGTTATAAAGAATCATTTTAAATACATGGGTAAATGTATAGGCATTGTTAATTATGAAACTCTTCGTATGGGTAGAACAGATAGTATCTATGCATCTATAGTAAAAAGAAGAGATACCCGTCGTAAAGAATTTGTATGGAAAGTACCTAAAAATACTCTTATTGTATGGGATGAAGCGCAAAAATTAAAGAATGCCAAAACCAAGAACAGCGAAACTTGTATGGCAGCACTTAAAGCTGGATATAAAATGTTGTTTTGTAGTGCTACAATGGCAACTAATCCATTAGAATTAAAAACAATAGGACAATGTATCAAACTATTCAATACTAATAAACAATATTACGATTGGGCATATGCTCACGGTGTTATACGAGGTAGATTTGGTATGGAATTTACAGGTGATCGTAAATCACTCGCTAAATTAAATAATGACATTTTTAATAATAGAGGTGTAAGATTAAGAAGAGATACAATTCCAAACTTCCCAGAAAGTCAAATCATAGCGGAATGTTATGAAATGGAAAAAGAAGATGCTGATAAAATTAATGCAGCATACGATGAAATGCGGTTAGAACTTCTCAAGATAGAGAAGCTGGCTAAAAAAGATCAAAAGACGAGTGAATTAACCGCTATATTGCGCATGCGACAGTCCATAGAGATGGTGAAAATACCATTATTTATGGAAATGATAGAAGAAAGTTTAGAAAACAATATGTCCGTTGCCGTATTTTTAAACTTTACAGAAAGTATAAACGCTTTAGCAGAAAGATTAAATACTAAATGTATAGTAAATGGCGTTGTAAAAGATAAAGAACGACAACAGAGTATTGATGATTTTCAATCAGATAAACAAAGAGTTATATTAATTAATATAGCCGCGGGAGGAGCGGGAATTTCACTCCACGATATAAATGGAAATTATCCTAGAATATCTTTAATAAGTCCATCATATTCAGCTGTTAATATGAGACAATCAATGGGGAGAGTTTGGAGAGATGGTGCTAAAAGTAAGTCTGTGCAAAAAATAGTTTTTGTTGCAAATACGATAGAAGAAAAAGTTTGTAATTCTGTTAACCAAAAACTCGCAAATCTAGATTTATTAAATGACGGCGATTTAAATGATTCAATCATTGAAAATAAACAAAAACTTTAAATTCTTTCACTTTTTATGTTTTCACTCTATATTTATAAGTATATGAACCGAAATAATTTATGGGAAGAAAAAAACTTAACAGAACAAAAGAAGAACTTAGAGAACAATCTAATATCCGTTCCAAACGATACTATCAAAGAAATAAAGACGAGTGTAACAGAAAACGAATGGAAAGATATTGGAAACAAAAATACACATCAAAAATTTTGCCCGAAATGTAATATAAATCAAACATATAAAACTTTAAAACTATTAAAACGAGCAATCAAAAAAAATGTTCTTTGTAAAAAATGTTCTTTGTCAGGAAGAACTATAGGGCCTATGCGAGAAGAACAAAAACTTAAATTAAGTAATATTCATAAAAAAAATGGAACTGGAAAATGGATGATAGGTAGAATATTAAGTAATAAAACGAAAGAAAAAATAAGTAACTCAAGTAAAGGTAAGAAGTTAACTACTGAAACTAAATTAAAACAATCTTTATCTAAATTAGGGGAATTAAACCCAGCAAAAAGGTTGGACGTAAGACGGAAGATATCGGAATATCAACTTAAAAATAAAAGAGTAATATCGGAAGAAACTAGAAGAAAATTATCTATTAAATCTAAAGAGAGTATATTAAAAAGAATTGAAAAATTTGGTAAAATATGTCCCAATTTTAATTCATATGCTTGTAACTACTTTGATAAATTGAATGAACAAAATGGTTGGAATTTACAACATGCATTAAATGGCGGTGAAACCCGAATATTATGTTACTTTTTAGATGCTTATGATATAACAAGAAATATAGTTGTAGAATATGATGAACCACATCATTATGATATTAATGGTAATTTAAAACAAAAAGATTATAAAAGAATGGTTGAAATTATTAATCATTTAAAATGTAAATTCTATAGATATAATGAAGTTACTAATCAACTAATTGAAATTAACTTGGATTTACTTAATGATGGAGATATGGATTATGCATAAACAAAATTATAATGTAAGAACAGCGAGTTGGACGATGGATGTATATGTTGATGAGAATATATTTGATGATCCTCATGTGGAAGCATGTACAATCAGTATAGAAAAGAAAATTCAATTCTTAAATGAAGGTGAAGACTTTTTAGTAAATCCAGTAATGGTTGTTAAATCATTAAGAAGAAAAAATGCTAAAAGTAAGATTATTAACACATATAAAGTACTACAAAATGCGGGTTTACCACATCGAGCTGAAATGTTAAGAAAAATATTTTTAATGAGTACACAAGTGGATTTAGCACACGAACCACTTTCAGCATCTAGAATATAATGGAACCGTTAGACATTGAAAAAAGATTACAAGAACTTGAACAACTTAAAAGTAAAGTTGAAGAGTTATTATCATTGAGTCAATTAGGACACGACGTTCGTCAAGAACTTGAAGAAGTAAAGATACTTCAATCAAAGGGTGTAACAATACCTCATTTAGAAAAACAATTTGCAGACCAACTATATCCTAGAAGACAAGGACAGCCTGATAAAAATAGAAAACCTCTATTAGAATCTGAAGTACAAGAAGCGTTAGATAGATCGCCATCAGCTAAGAAAGCGGCTAGATTATTAGGTGTTAGCTATCCCACATTTAAAAAATATACAAAATTGTATGGTATACATCAAACAAAAGGATGGCCTCCCAAGAAAGGACAAGGTGCTAGAGGTCCAATAGATCCTAAAAAAGGTAGATTTCCAATCCACGAAATATTGGATGGTAAATATCCAGACTTTCCTATACATAGACTTAAAGATAAGTTGATAAGATCTGGTACAAAGAAAGCGGAATGTGAACATTGTGGTTATAAAGAAAGAAGATTGACCGATGGTAAGTTACCATTATTACTTAATTTTGATGATGGTAACAATAAAAATCATAAATTGGAAAATATAAGGTTACTTTGTTATAACTGTACATTTACGTGTGGTAAAGGTTATATAAGCAAAGGACCAAAAATATTTGATCCAGATATGCTTCAAGATGGTAAAAAAATATTAAAACAAAGATTTTAATATATTTAATATTAATGAACAACATTTATCAACATTTATTATCTAAACACGGCATATTAGTTTCTTTTAATATTGCTAAACGAGTTAATAAATCTCAAGTTGATGCAATAAAAAGAAGTTTGAAAAAGAAATATTTAAGTGATAATGAGTTCGAAGAACAATTAAAAGAAAAAATTGTTGAAAAAACAAAGTATTATTTAAATGAAAACGATATACCTGGTTTAGAATTTGATGCCCGAGATTCTATAAAAATAGATCCAAAAATACAAAAGAAAGTTGTAGATTTAGCAAATAAAGTATCTTTATATTGTAAAACAAATGGACTAAGTAAAGAACATGTCATAATATTAGTCCAAGCAATATTTCATCTATTAAACATAAGCAATCATGATGTTACAGATTTTAAAGAAAAATATAATTTAGATTCGGATAACGACGATGACTATTTAGATGATGACAACGACGAAGAATTTTAATGAAATTTGTTATGGATATATTAAATATAAGTGATAGTTTGACATTATTAAAAAATAATTCAGACAAAAAAATAGTATTTGTTACAGGTGTAACAGGCCAAGATGGTAGTCACATGGTAGATTATCTATTGAAAAATACAGATACTATTATAGTAGGTGGAGCTAGAAGACTTAGTATAAAAAATCACGATAATATAAAACATCTTGAAAATGAAAAACGATTTTTATTAGTTAATTTTGATTTGACTGATGCACATAATATTAGTAAAATAATAGAAACAATTAAACCGGATTATTTTATTAATTTAGCAGCACAAACATTTGTTGGCAGTAGTTGGGATTTTCCTGCGCAAACTTGGGAATGTAATACTACAGGAGTAATTCATATTCTAGAAGCAATTCGTCAACACAAACCATCTTGTATATTTTATAATGCAGGTAGTAGCGAAGAATATGGCAATGTTGAATACGTGCCACAAGATGAAAAACATCCATCTAGACCTCGTAGTCCATATGGAGCGAGTAAATCAGCCGCTAGACAATTAGTTAAAGTATATAGAGAAAGTTATAATCTATATGCAATTCAAGGTCTATTATTCAATCACGAAGGTATTAGAAGAGGTGAAGAATTTGTAACTCGTAAAATTACAAAAGGCGTAGCTAGAATAAAGAAAGCTATAATTGAGCGTAAATCATTTGAACCAATTGAGTTAGGTAATGTAAATGCTAGAAGAGATTGGAGTGACAGCGAAGATTTCGTAGAAGGTATTTGGTTAATGTTAAATCAACAAAGTCCAAAAGAATATGTGTTATCTAGTAATCAAACACATACAATCTCTGAATTTGTTTTGTGTGCATTTAAAGCTGCTGGTATTGATGGCAGTTGGCATGGTGAAGCCGAATATTCAG
>Ga0194130_10006689_pt1 | contig 13197 bp, 11 predicted proteins | sample TA2KigsurfametaG_FD_160084 | JGI IMG/M metagenome (GOLD analysis project Ga0194130, IMG submission 160084) | Freshwater microbial communities from Lake Tanganyika, Tanzania - TA2015050 Kigoma 12 surface | ecosystem: Environmental > Aquatic > Freshwater > Lake | place: Tanzania: Lake Tanganyika... | reverse complement strand
CGTCGATCCAGCTGGTGGCCCTCTCAGCCACGGTGGCCAATGCCGGCCAGCTCACCGACTGGATCGAAGCCGTGCACGGCCCCACCCGGCTGGTGCACAGCGACCACCGGCCCGTGCCGCTGGCCTTCAGCTTCTGCAGCGCCAAGGGCCTGCACCCCCTGCTCAACGAGGCCGGCACCGACCTGCACCCCAACGCCAAGGTGTGGCGCGCCCCCAAGGGCACACGGCGCAAGGGCCCCAAGGTGCCTCGCCCGCCCCAGCCCGAGGCGCCGCCGCTGGGTTTCGTTGTGGCGCGCATGGCCGAGCGCGACATGCTCCCCGCCATCTATTTCATCTTCAGCCGCCGCGGCTGCGACAAGGGCGTCCGTGATCTCGGCAAGCTCTGCCTGGTGAGCCCCGACGAGCAGGCCCGCATCCAGGCGCGGCTGGACGCTTTTGTGGCGGCCAGTCCGGAGGCGGTGCGCGAGGGCCACGCCGAGCCGCTGCTGCGCGGCATCGCCTCCCACCACGCCGGCGTGCTGCCGGCCTGGAAGGAGCTGATCGAGGAGCTGTTTCAGCAGGGCCTCATCAAGGTGGTGTTCGCCACCGAAACCCTCGCCGCCGGCATCAACATGCCCGCCCGCAGCACCGTGATCTCGGCCCTCTCCAAGCGCACCGAGCGCGGCCACCGGCCGCTGATGGGCAGCGAGTTCCTGCAGATGGCCGGCCGCGCCGGCCGCCGCGGGCTCGACTCCCAGGGCTATGTGGTGACGGTGCAGAGCCGCTTCGAGGGGGTGCGGGAGGCGGGGCAGCTGGCGCTGGCGCCTGCCGATCCGCTGGTGAGCCAGTTCACCCCCAGCTACGGCATGGTGCTCAACCTGCTGCAGCGCTACGACCTGGCCAAGGCCAGGGAGCTGGTGGAGCGCAGCTTCGGCCGCTACCTGGCCACCCTCGATCTGGCCGACGACCAGGCCCGCATCGCCGCGCTCGAACAGCAGCTGCAGAGCCTGGAGAGCGGTGCCGATGCCGTTCCCTGGGAGGACCTCGAGGACTACGAGAAGCGACGCGGCCGCCTGCGGGAGGAGCGTCGGCTGCTGCGCACCCTGCAGCACCAGGCCGAGGAGACCCTCGCCCATGAGCTCACCCTTGCCCTGCAGTTCGCCAGCGAGGGCACCCTGGTGAGCCTCAAGGCACCGCCGCTGCACGGTCGCGTCACCCCGGCGGTGATCGTGGCCAAGGTGCCCGGGCCTGGGCAGTTCCCGCTGCTGCTCTGCCTCACCGACACCAACCTCTGGATCCTGGTGCCCTGCAGCGCCGTGGTGAGCCTCCATGCCGAGCTCAGCTGCCTGCAGGTGAGCCGGATCGATCCGCCGGAGCTGCAGCGCCTCGGCGAACACCACCACGGCACCGAGGCCAGCGCCGGCCTGGCTCTGGCGGTGGCCTCCATCGCCCGCCGCCATGACATGGCCACCCCCCAGTACGACCTGGCCGCCGAGGTGCAGGCCCAGGCGCGTCTGGTGCAGCAGCTGGAGGAGGAACTGGAGCTGCATCCCGCCCACCGCCGTGACGACCGCCGCCAGCTCAGCAAGCGGCGGCGTCGCATCGAGGAGCTGGCCGCGGAACTGGAGGAGCTGCGGCGGCTGCTGCACTTCCGCTCCAACCGCCACTGGGACACCTTCCTGGCCCTGATCGAGGTGCTGCGCCACTTCGGCGCCCTGGCCGGCGCCGATGGCCTCGAGCCCACCGAAGTGGGCCGCACCGTCGCCGCCCTGCGCGGCGACAACGAGCTCTGGCTGGGGCTGGCGCTGATGAGCGGTCACCTCGACGATCTCCCCCCGGCCGAGCTCGCCGCCGTGCTGGAGGCGATCTCCACCGAGGTGAACCGCCCCGATCTGTGGTGCGGCTGGCCGCCGCCGCCGGCCGTTGAGGAGGCCTTGCACGATCTGCGCGGCCTGCGCCGCGAGCTGGGGCGCCAGCAGGAGCGGGCCCATGTGGCGTTCCCGATCTGGTGGGAGCCGGAGCTCACCGGCCTGGTGGAGGCCTGGGCCCGTGGCACCGGCTGGAGCGAGCTGATCGCCAACACCTCGCTGGATGAGGGCGATGTGGTGCGCATCATGCGCCGCACCGTCGACCTCCTGGCCCAGATCCCCTACGCCGAAGCCGTGAGCCAGCAGCTGCGCGACAACGCCCGCCGCGCCCTGCGGGCCATCAACCGCTTCCCGGTGTGCGAGCTGGAGGATCTCGTGCCCCCTTCGGCCGACGTGCTGCCGGAACCGCCGGCCTTCGCCAGCCCCCACAGCGACCTGCCATGAGGCTGGAGCGGCGGCGGCTGTGCCGGGTGGCGCTCGACCCGCCCGCCAGCCCCGAGCGGCTGGCCCTGTTTCTCTCCCGCCCCATCCGGCCCCTGCGCGGTCTGCTGCACCCCGACCGTCTGCACCAGGCCGGCCCCCATCGCTACGACTACGTGTCACGTCCCTACGGCGTGGCCGGCTGGACCCTGCAGCCTCATGTGCGCCTGGAGGCGCGCTGGCAGGAGGGCGTGCTGCACCTGCGTCAGCTGGAGAGCCGCGTGGAGGGCCTGGGGGTGTGGCAGGAGCGGCTGCAGTTCGGCCTCGAGGCCTGGCTGACGCCCAGGGAGGTGGAACCTGGGGTGGCGGAGAGCGGTGCGGAGCTGGAGGCCGAGGCTCTGGTGTGGGCCGAGCTGCCTGCAGCCGCCGCCTTGGTGTCCGGCCCGGTGCTCAGCCTCGGCATGGAGCAGTTGCTCGATCGCATGGAGCGGCGCTGCCACAAGGGCCTGCGTCGGCGGGTGGAGGGCTGGCTGGGGTCCGTGGAGGTTGCACAATGACCCTCGATACGCGACCCGCAGCTCCGTGACTGTCTCCGCCGCGATGGCACTGCCCGAAGAGGCGCCGCCGCTCTACGGCCCGCCGAAGCTCCGCTCTGGAGCAGGGCTTGAACGCGCGATCCGGTCGATCACGGTGTCGCTTCCAGCCCTGGAGCGCCGCCGGCTGCGCTTCCGCCTGGCTGCCTTCACCCTGGCCCGCTCCGGAATCCTGGTGATTCGCCGGGCCGTTGCCCCCGACGTCCTTGGACCGATCGCGGCCCTGGCCGAGCGGACCTGGGCTGAGGTCATCGCCCTGCCCCCCGGTCAGTCCCATCCAGTGGCGCTGCTCAACCGTGATCAGCGGCGGGTGCTCAAGGGCTACAAGGCCCTCGAGGAGAGTGGCAAGCCGGTGATCAACGTGCGCCATGGCGAAGACGACGGGATGATGGATGTGTTCCATCCCGAGCTGCTGGCGGCCGAGCTGCGGGAGCAGATCCTCTGCGCTTTGCTGGAACAGCTGGTGGGCGATCTGGCCCGCGTGGCCTTCGGCACGGCCCTTGAGGTGTCCTGCCGCAATCTCTATGTGAACCGGGGTGTGCGCCACACCCGCTTCTTCCATTGCGACGGCCAGGGCCTGAAGGTGAAGACCTTTGTGTATCTCACGCCCGTCCGTTCTCTCGAAGACGGTCCCTACTGCTACATCCCCGGCTCCCATCTCGATTGGTTGCTGCGGCGGCGCAACCAGGCCTTCAACACCAGACACGGCCTCAACCGACATGAATACCGGCAGGTGAGCGGCAATGCGGCGCTGCCGATCTTTGCCGAGCCGGGTGACATGGTGATCTCGGCCCAGCACGGCGCCCACCGCGGCCTGCCCCAGGCGCCGTCGGCACGACGCGCTGTGCTGGTGAACGTGTTCAAGCCACGCCCAGCGCGCCGAGCCGCCGCCGCACGGGTCGAGGCCATCCCCGCCGGAGTGTCCTCGTAGGCTCCGGTGCCTGATTCCGGCGAGCCCTTGGCCCCGAGCACCCTGAGGTTGTCTGGTTGTTCTGGATTGCTCCCATCGTTAACCTCTGAGGTAGGACACCGCCTCTGAAAGGAACTCCCACCGTAAGCTCAGCCTTCTCAGAAGGAGTTGAGAAAGCGCCGCACCGACAGCCCCGAGTACAAGGCCAGGCTTGCCATTGAGGCGATCAGTGGCCGCAAGATGATCCGGGAGATCGCCGCCGACCACCCCATCCACCCGATCCAAGTCAGTCAGCAGAAGTGAAAGCTGCTCGATAGAGCCAGCGAGCTTTTCACCAGAGCCAAGAGGACCAAGGACAAGGACGAGGGGCAGGAGAAGTAGACGGACTGCATCCGCTGATAGGCCGGCTTCAGATGCAGCTGAAATGGATCAAAAAAGTCTCAGCTGATCTGATGCTCATGAATTGCGCAAGCAGACCGAGCACGGCTAGCCCGAGCTTGATTCAGCCGGCAATGTGTCGGGTAGGGAGTACTAAAAGCCGTAGCTCAAAGCTTGATTATTTTGGGATGACTTCTCCCAAAACCCAATGCATCACAAGCACAGGGAGGGCCACTGCAGATCGACCAGGAAGCATGCTATGATTCAGCTCTTGGTGCCAGTGCGGGCAGGCTCCTACCCTTTGGCTTTGTAGGGCCTTCCGTCATGGAGACCAGTCTCAAGCAAACAGCCAGTAAACGTCATCAGATCCCATAATCTACCTGCATGACTTTTATGCAATCTTCAATTGCAGGAAAACTATTCAGGCCGATAATTTTCTTTTCTCCAGCAATCGGAAAGAAACCAAAATTTGCCAAGGTCTTCGGCGAGCGCAATACAGGAACAAACTTTCTTAGGTTATTGATTGCAAAGAATACTCCTCTAAAACTTCTCGGGGATGGAGGCCGAAGCCGATCCAAGGGAAGGCTCCGATTGCTCCGTTCAGCCTACTCACACCTAAGCGATGATGCCCTTAAAGTAATTTCTGAACGATTACTTGACGAGGACAGAAAAGACTTCTTCCCTTCGCATCTAGGATGGAAGCACGGATGTCCTGACTCAAAGAGACTCCAAACCTCAAGTATCTTTGGCAACTCGATCTTTGTTTGCATTATTAGAAATCCTTGGAGCTTTGCCATCAGTCTCCACAAGAGACCTTATAACATTAATCCTCGCGGTTTGGTATCACTGCACGATTTTGTGAGCAGCCCTATTCTGGCAAACGAAAGAGACAATATTCCAGATATTTTTCTAGACAGCCCAGTCCGGCTTTGGAATTTTAAGGTCGCCTCCTATCTAAAGCTTAAACAAGAACTTCCATGCAAAACTTTTATTGCATTCTACGAGGATATTGTTCTTAATCCTTTTCGATTCATCGAGAATTTGTGCTCATTCGCAAAATGCAAGGCACCCAACAAAATAACAATTCCACAGATCTCAACCAAGGCCCATTTAGGTGAAGCCAGAAGTTATGAAAATTACAAAAGGGAAGTCCTCGAATTTGACCCAATTAAAGTTCTTGGTTTGGCAACCTTCCAGACAATAAATAGCTACCTCGACAAAGATTTGGTGCAACAGACTCCCTTCATCAATTTATTTACAGCACCATACAAACCATGAAGTCGATCATCCATCTATTCAGGAAAAAATCGTTGTCAAGAAAAAGACAGTGCGACAAGAAAAAGAAAAACCTATTGCGTAAAATCAATTCAATGATTGCAAATGGAAATAGGCGAAAGGCGATTGGCACCATATCAGATAATCTACCCAGATTATACGAGACTGCAATTCATGTATCTTCCTCATCCTTAAACGGAGCTTCGCATAGTTTACCACTTAAGATCATACACAAAGGTGCCAGTTGCGCTGGTTTTGTCCTTTTACTTGTGCAACGATTCACATCGTTCTTTCAGAGTTCAGAAGACCTAGCCCTTTTAGCTGACTTAAGCCTAATTCGTGCCGAGATGCACATTGGAGATGTTGAATTTGATCATGCAAAACAAGAGGCTAGATGTGCCATTATTCGTCTAGCATTGGACAATCCATTGCTGTTATTATATCACTATCTATTTCGCAAGCACAACTCAATTTTGAGAAAGATAGAGCTTTTCCAGAGGGTCATTGTGCGTGCTGGCAATTGCAAGAATCTTTACAGAAATAATTATTTTATTTCAAGGAGCCAAGATAACACTCGCGCTAATTTTGATTGCGATGTGATTGCTATCGCTTCGGATGAAGCGCCCTACATTACCGATTTCGTGCATCACTACAAATATCTAGGATTTAAGCACATTTTTATAGGAGTGAATAATAGTCTTGATGAAACTATGGTAATGCTAAATATGATGAGCTCACAATCAGGAAGCATTCATGCAATCTCAACCGATGATGTTCACTCCCAATTCGGGCAGAAGAGTTCTTACACTAAGTTATACCTTGAAGCGCAGCGGATAAGCGGATCGAAGTATGTTCTTTTTGTGGATATAGATGAATTTTGGGTTGCAAAGCCTTTTCCCTTGAGTATTTCTGATTACCTCAGGAATCTTCCTGACTTTGATTCAGTCGGCTTCCATTGGATAAACTTGTATGAGACAAAAGAATTCACTCCTCCGCTAAGCTGTTTTAGTGAAGCATTTCTTAAGGCTCATTTTAAAAGCTTAGTTGCATACACTCCAAATATATTAGAGCTCCGATGCCATGCCCCTCTTCTACAAAGTAGCACACTTCACTACAAAGCTATTGACGCTAAAGGATCACTAATCATTCCCATAGACTTGCCTATTGGAATAGAGATTCCAAAAGCCGCTCCTCTTAATCGAGCTATACTTGACGAAGAAACAGCCTTTATATTTCATAGGCCTAACCGTTCAATGATTGAATATAGCTATCGGATGCTAAAGCCTCACGCCAATCAACGTAAAGAGCATGAGAGAATTGTATCTGAATATCCTTTTAAAGAAAACAGGCGCGGTTTTGACTATAGATCTGGGATCAGAGTAGATCCCGCACTAATAGAAAGGATTTTGCCATCCACGGCAGTTGAAGAGTACGTATCTTCACTAGAGCAATTCATTACGGAATATCGATTAAATGCTTATCGTAGTGCCTCCATTCTCCAAATTAATAAAGATGCTATTCTACAAAGACTCCGCAGTATTCCGGTCAATATATTGCATAAATATCGCGACACATGGTCTAAAGGTTACAAGGGGACTGAATTTTATGATCTCTTAAATCAGCTTGCAAGCACAAATAATCCGCACAGGCGAAATCTCCTTAACATCTTAAAATCTAGCCTGATGAAGATTGTAAGATAAATCAGCTTCGTTGGCATCTGATTGTGTCCGCGGAGAAGGGGTAAAGCGACTGTGCGGCAATTAAAATGAGCAGTTTCAGTCGTACAATGAGCTTGATTCGGGCCGATGTCCTTGAGAATCTGCTCAGAGTCTTCCAGATGTATCGACGCGAGCACCGAAATCAGCTCTCGTTTCAGGACTTCTTCTTTCCGTTCGGCCGCAAACTCTCTGGTGAGACTCGCTGGGTCAAGCTGGCCGACCCCATTCCTTGGGATGAGCTGGAAGACGATTATGCACAGCAATTTCGCCAGGGCTTTGGTGCGCCTGCACAGGGAAACCATGGAAAACCCAGCCCGATCACGGGACTATGACCCTGAGATTACAGGCCAGGACTGGGGTGATGTTCGGCAAGCAGCTGAGCTTCTCCGATTACGAGCAATCCATCGCCAAGAAGCGCACTAGGCGCGAGAAGTTCCTGGCTCACTTGCACCAGGTGGTGCACTGGGGAGAGCTGATCGAACTGATCAAGCCTTACTACCCCACCAGGCAGCAAAGGTGGCAAGCCTCCCTATCCGCTGGCCACGATGCTGCGGATCCACCTGATGCAGCAGTGGTATTCGCTCAGTGGTCCAGCGATGGAGGATGCCTTGATCGAGGTGCCGACCATGCGCCGGTTCGCGGGCATCGACCTGTTCAGCGATCGGATCACCGATGAGATGACGATCCTGGCGTTCCGGCACCTGCTGGAGAAGAACAGCCTCGGCGAGCAGATTTTCGAGACCGTCAAGGCCCATCTCAGGGAACGGGGCATGACCATGAAGCAGGGGACGATCATCGATGCCTCCTTGATCGCCGCCCCCAGCTCCACCAACAACAAGGCAGGCGAGCGGGATCCGGAGATGCACCAGACCAAGAAGGGCAACCAGTCGTACCACCGCTGCGCGGAAGGCTGCGCCTACGGGATGAAGTTTCACGCGGGTGTGGACAAGGATTCAGGCCTGATCCACTCGATCCTCACAACTGCCGCCCACGTGCATGACCTCACACCCCAGCCGCTGAGCTGCTGCATGGGGAGGAGAAGGTGGTCTACGCCGAGGCTGGCTACCAGGGAATCGCCAAGAGGCCCGCGATGGCAGGCAAGTCAACGGAGTGTCAAGCGACATCCGCTTTAGGAGTTTCGGGTGGCCATGTGTCCCGGCTAGCGGCGGGCGCTACCCGATACCCCAGATGGCAAGCTGCAGGATCTGGTTGTATCCTCGAGGCCCACATTCGCGCCAGGGGTGAGTATCCGTTCCGGGTGATCAAGCAGCAGTTCGGCTTTCAGAAGTCGCGGCTGAGGGGCATGGTCAAGAACCGCTCCAAGGTCAACGTTCTGGCAGCGCTGACGAATGTGTTCCTGGCGCTTCGACAGTTGCTTGCGACACCATGAGCAGGGCAGTGGTGTGTAGAAATGCTGTTTGTCAGGTACATAAAGCAGCTCAGAAGTGTGCGAGACGTGCTCCGAATCAGAGTGAAGCAGCCCCTGATCACAGCCGCTTGAACAGTCCGGTGGTCTCAGGGGTGAGAAGCTGCAGAGGGCCTTCTTGCCTAGAGCTTCCTTAGCTTCTTGAGGAGGGGCTGGCTTTTCCTGGCCGGTACGATGAGTAGTGTTCCCCACCAGTGCAAGGTTTTTGGAAAGCGATGCCCCCCACCTCTACAGGGCCCCAGTGCTGTGCTCCGGGTTCCGCCGCCGCCTGGAGACCTGGGCCATCCGGTTTGATCTTCCGGCCCTGCAGAAGCGCGGCACCCGTTTTCAGATGGCCGTTCACACCTTGGCTCGCACCGGAATCATCGTCATCCGCGCCGCCGCTTCACCAGAGGCCGTCAGGGAGCTGGCTGCCATGGCGGAGAGCACCTGGGATCGAGTCGCAGGCCTACCGCCCGGTGGTCAGCTCCCAGGCCTCATCCTCAACCGGGATGAAGTGCGGCTGATTAAGGGCTACAAGGCGCTCGTGGAGAGTGAAGTCCCTGTCATCAACTTTCGTCACGGTGAGGACAACGGGATGATGGACGTCTTTCATCCGGAACGTCTTGTTCCGAGCAGGGAAGACCTGCTACTCGATTGCCTGCATGAGGATCTGGTCGGGCAATTGGCCACTCAAGCCTTTCGCCAGGATTTGCGGGTTTCCTGCCGCAATCTCTACATAAACAGGGGCGTGGAGAACACGCGATTCTATCATTGCGATGGTGAACGCGTGAAGGTGAAATCCTTTGTCTACCTGAGTGATGTCGACTCTCTGGATGTCGGACCCTACTGCTATGTCAAGCACTCTCACTTAAATGTGTCATTGAGGCGGCGAAATCAGGCCTTCAACCACCAACACAAGCTTAACAAGCATGAGTACCGACAGCTCAACGGTTGCAGCGGTTTGCCGATCTTCTGCCGTGCCGGAGACATGGTGGTGTCCGCGCAGCACGGTGCTCACCGCGGTCACCCCCAGGCTCCCTCCGCCCAGCGTGCGGTTCTGGTGAATGTCTATGAGCCCAAGAGCTGATCCGCCCCGGTCAACAGATGTTAGCCTCCCACGAACGTCTCACATCCATACCGGCACCCACAATACGGCTTCCAGCTACATCCAGAGCTGAATGTCTGGAAATGGTGCTGTTTACTGCCCCCAATCTCCCTTATGAACTTCCAGGCAACGCCGGACGCCAGCACAAACCTCGTCAGAGCCGCGTATCACAACCTCTGGGGCCCCCTGGCGGGACGTTTCCCACGCGAGGCTATTCCTCAATTGGTGTACAGTCCTGACATTTTGGAGGACCTGCGCACCATGGAGAACTGGTGCATGACGTGATTGCCTGACCGACTTCCAAGAATGAACAATCGCCGCAGTCACTGAACACATCCAAGTGACGTCTCTTAGAACTGTTTTCCTTTCAAATATGGCTCGCAAGCCGGTTTATCGCTACATCGCAGACGGGCTCAAAGGCCTTCACGAACAGGAGGCGCGCAAGGGGCAAAGTTATCTTCCCAATTTCATCATCATCGGTGCCGCCAAATCGGCCACCACGACTCTGGCCGCGATCCTGCCGCGCCATCCCGATTGTTTCATCAGCCACCCGAAAGAGCCAAAGTTTTTTGGCAGGTGTTATGATAAAGGCTGGGCCTGGTATCGCAAGATCTTCCGCCCGGGCGAGGGGTATCCTCTGCGCGGGGAAGCCAGCACCATGTATGCCAGTCCTCTGGATTCCTTCCGCTACACCCCACAGCTGATCTACCGATACTTCCCCCAGGTCAAGATCGTCTATGTGGTGCGCCACCCTCTCGATCGACTGGTGTCGCATTGGCGACATCTGAAAGGACGCCGACCTGGCTTTGTGCCGTTTGACCGGATCCTCGGCAAGCGTCATCCTGCCAAGCTGCTGATCGGCTGCTCAAGCTATTTTGCGCGGATACAGCAATACAGGAGGTTCTTTCCTGATTCCCAGATTTATTGCCTCACGTTCGAGGACCTGATCAGCGAGCCCTCGGAGGTGCTCGCTGGCCTGCTCGACTTTCTAGGATCGCCGTTGCGGCCCGATCTGCTCCTCGATCAAGGCAAACTCCCCATCGCCAATGTAGCCGGTGACAAGGGCAGGGCCTTTGTGCAGCCGCCCACCTGGCCCGCGGACATGCGCCGAGAGGTTGTTGACAAGCTGCGCCCGGATGCAGAATCCTTTCTCGCCTACATCGGCAAGCCACGGGACTACTGGACCTGGTAACTCCTGACTTCTGTATCTTCTCCTTGGTTGCCACCGATCGCCAGGCTGATCGCCAGGGAGGATGAGGACACCCCTGACCTGAATGGTTCCTGCCTCATCGGTTAGGTTGGGGTGGTACATCCTCAAGCCGAGGTCTTGTCCCAAACGCAACTCCCAAGAACGCCTCCCGACACCCTCATGATCGAGGCTCTGCAGGCGACCAAGCTCCTGCCCCATGGAGTCGAGAGCGTCAGGAAGGCCTTCGTCGATCTGACTTTGCAGGTGCATCACGGCCAGCACATCGCCCTGTTCAGCGGCAATGCCTACGAATCACGGACCTTGCTGGACTGTCTGTCGGGCATCGAGACGCCGGATGAGGGATCAGTCGTCCATCACGGTTCGGTGTCCTGGCCGGTGGGCACCAACTCGGCCTTTCACAAAAGGCTCTCCGGCTACATGAACGCGCGGTTTGCCGCTGAGATCTATGGCCAGCCCGGCCGCATCGAGGAAGACCTACAGCTCATCCAGCAGCTCGCCGATGTGGACGACCGCACCTTCCACGAGCCGCTGTCGGAATGGAAGAGCGCGACCCGCAAGGCGCTGGAGTTGGCCGTGTCCCTGGCGTTCGAATTCGACGTCACGGTGGTGGGCAAGATCAGCAACTGGAACCACCGGGCGCGTCACCCCAGAGCGGTGCGGATCCGGGAGCAGTTCGAGCATCGGATCGAGGGACGTACTCTGGTGCTGGCGGCGCGAGGCCAGCCAGAGCTTGCGTTGGACTACTGCACAGAGGGCCTTGTGATCTTCGATGGCCGCCTGGCCTACCGCGGAGATCCGGAGGTCTGTCTGGAGATGGTCAAAGAAGAGGCCCTTCGCTTCAAGGCTGAGCGCCGGCAGCGGGTGAATGCCCGCATCTCCCGCCTTCTCTCGGATGAGCCCAAAGAGGACGAGCTGGAGGACGAGGAAGATATGGACGAAGAGGAGTTCTTCGATGCCGGCGACGACCCTGAGCTCGAGCGCCGCGGTAGCATGCAGGCCCGCTGATCGGGGAGGTTCATGAAGCGCCGGTCCCTTGGATCCATCCTCTCTCAGCTGCTGTTGCAGGTGAGGATCGTATCGGCCATTGCGCGCCGTGAACTTCAGCTGCGCGCAGCCAAGGGCCTGTTCGGCTTGGCCGGTGTGTTCCTCGAGCCCCTGGCCCTGATCGCCACCTTTCTGGCCCTACGGATTCTCCTGCGGGGGGCAGCAGATGGCACCTACATGAACAACACCCTGTGGCTGGCGATGGGGTTTGTGCCTTTCTTCATGTTTTCCGATATCGCCATCAAGGCCATCGGCGGTGTGGAGAAGAACAGCGAGCTCTATTTCTACCGCCGCCTGCGTCCCCTGGATTCACTGATGGGTAACGCTTTGGTGCTCGCTCAGATTTTCGGCTTTCTGCTGCTTCTGTTTGTAGTGGGGGTCTCGGTGTGGGAATGGCGGTTCCCTATTGCCGACATCGGCTCGGTGATTTTCCTCTTCGTGGGAATTGCCCTTGTGGGATTCGGGGTGGGGCTCTCCACCCTGGTGTTGGGGAAGAGGCTGCCCGTGGTGGCCTGGGTGATTCAGTTGTTCCTGCGCCGCATCCTGCTGTGGACTTCCTGCATCTTCTTCTCGATCAGCATCGTTCCGGATATGTTCAGGCCCTGGATTCTGTGGAATCCGATTGCCCATGGCGTGGAACTGCTGCGCATGGCCGTGAATCCGGCGTACCCCGCCCCCGGGGTGAGTGCCACCTATTTCTGGGTGTGGGTGATCGCTTCACTGGGTGTGGGGCTCTTCATCTATGGCAACAACGAGGAATTGCTGTTCAGTGCTGAAAATTCTAAGGCCGCACTCGCCGACGGTGACGACGGTTGAGAGGGGCGTAATTCCAGCATCCCTTTGATGCCCCTTGGCGCCACTGATAAGATTTGCGCCACAGCTTGTGGTCGTTAGGTTTTGATCCAGCCCTCCCGCTCGCAGTTCTCCCTCGCCCAGGCTGGCCGTTCCCTATCGGGGCGAAGCCTGTCCCGCAGGCGCAGGGTTGGCGAGCGGCTGCAGCGTCTGCGCGAGTGGGCCGGTGAACTGGGGCAGCGGGTGGTGGCCATGGTGGCCTTCCCTGGTTCGGCTGAAGGTGAAGAGGTCGGAGCCGGGGATGCTGCCAGCGATCGCAGATCCCCCACCAGCCTGCGCAGTCGCCTGAGGGCCCCCCTGGAGCCGATGCTGCGGGTGCCGGTGCCTGCCCTGCTGGCAGGAGTGGTGGTGCTGGGCTCGGCGCTCTACTTCTTCGGGATCGGCCGCAACCGCTATACAGTCCCCTCCAGCTTTATTGTGCGCCTGCCGGAGGCACC
>Ga0194130_10006686_pt1 | contig 13201 bp, 16 predicted proteins | sample TA2KigsurfametaG_FD_160084 | JGI IMG/M metagenome (GOLD analysis project Ga0194130, IMG submission 160084) | Freshwater microbial communities from Lake Tanganyika, Tanzania - TA2015050 Kigoma 12 surface | ecosystem: Environmental > Aquatic > Freshwater > Lake | place: Tanzania: Lake Tanganyika... | reverse complement strand
GAAGATACTGCTGCTAATTCACTATCTGTAGCGTAAGTACTATAAATGTTTGTGATATCTCCTGCTATAGAAGAAGATACTGCTGCTAATTCATTATCAGTAGCGTAAGTATTATAAATGTTTGTGATATCTCCTGCTATAGAAGAAGAAACGTTACTTAACTCTTCATCAGTAGCAAATCCTGTTCCTAGATTATCAAACCTAGTAGCAATTGAAGCAGATACTGCTGCAAATGATCCAGATATTGCAGATGCAATCTGTGCTGATCCTGATAATAAGGTTGGTTTATTAAGTACATCTGCATACTCTACGCTAGAGGCTGCTACATTGGTTATTCCGCTACCATTTCCTTGAAAAGACCCACTAAAGGATCCTGTCAGTGCGGCGTTACTACCTATTGGATTGTCAATTCTCATGTTATTCTTCTTTTACAGTCTTTTTACTACGTTGTATATAAATATCTACTTATTTACTACTACACTACCTGAAATATATGCACTAAATTCTAATACTACAGCATTACTTGAGGTAGATGTAATTTTAGCAGGAATTATTTGTTCTCTTTGAGAGCTATAAACCTGTACTACTGGGAAATCCTCAGATAAATTATGAGTTATGGTGAAAGGTCCATTACCTGCTATAGTTTGTTTATAAGAAGTAGATGGTATATTAGTAAAGTTATTATAATTTAAATAATATGCTGGCAATTCATCGCCTAATTTAAGAGCATTGGCGGCAGATCCAGAAACAATATGGCCGGCTTTCCCTACAACAACGAAACCTGATACTATTGGACTAAAAGTTACAGTTACGCTATTAAGATTAGCTACATTTACCGATTCTGGTATGATTTGATTATAGTTATCATCATATACAGAAACTAATACGTTTCTTGTATCAAAATTATGAGCTACTACTTTAGATGATGCTGAAGTAAAAGTATCTGTAACGGTTGCAACTTGAGATATCGTAGCATTACCCCCAACTATATGTCCTCCTTTTGCTACTACAACTGTTCCAGAGGAAAGTTGATCAAACGTAATAGTAACACTATTATTATTAGTTAAGTTTACGTTTGCTGGAATTATTTGATTATCGTTTTCATCATAAACACTTATTACAAGGTTTTTAGATGAAAAATTATGATCAACTACTTTAGTTAATGTATTAGTAAATGTATCAGATACTGTTGCTTGTTCTGATACTGTTGCGTTAAGGTTAGTTAACCCGGAACCGTCCCCTACAAAGTAGGATGCTGATACAGCGTTTGTTACATCAAGATTGTGTAGGTGTGCACTAGACCCACTTACAATGAGTTTCTTCCAGTTTGGCATTCTTGTTACTATTACGGTTGGTTACACCGATGTGCGGTGCCCACTTCCCTTTCGGGCCTATAATGTACATATAAATAGCGAAAGGACCTATTAAGGTCCTCCTACTACTGATTGTTTTTTTCTAGTTCGTTCGTGAGCTTAACCCAGATATTGTAAAAGGCTTCAAATTCATCACCTTTATATGTAGCTGTTCTAAGTTTTGCGAGTAAAAACTCGATTTCTTTCTTTGTAAAACCGGATTGAGGTTCACTTTTAGGTGGTTTACCTCCAATCTTATCTAATAACCCCATAACTTTATTTTATATTATACGTAAATGAATATATCTCCTCCGTCTACTCTAATATTACCTACGTGATCTGCTTCTGCAGTAGCTGCATTAGCTGCAGTACCTTCGAATACACCTCCTACGTAGTAAGATGGAGATTGTGCACCTGTTGCATTAGAAGCCATATTACCTACAACTGCAAGACGACCGTCATTACTGTTATAGCTAGCATCCCAAATTAAACCAGCTCCTGATTGTGCTGTTCCGTTTGAACCTCCAAACACGAAACCAGAGTCTCCGGTAGCTGCAGAGCCTGAATTCAATAAAATGAATGCATCTTCTACATCTAAGTTAGTTGTATTGATGTTTGTTACTGTACCTTGTACATCTAAGTTACCTTGTACACTTAAATTACCTGCTACGTTAACGTTATCTGGTAATCCGATTGTGATTGTTTGGCCAGATGCTTCAGCTGTTACTTCATTAGCAGTACCAACGATAGATAAAGTTTGGTTCCCTAATGCTACTGAACCACCTCCTGTTGAACCAGAGATGTTTAATGTAGTACTAATGTTAGCTGTACTAGCTGCTGTTAAACGTCCATCGGCATCTACTGTAAATGTAGGAATTGCTGTTGCACTACCATAAGATCCTGCAGAAACAGCTGTAGCTTTCAAGCTAATTTTGTTACTTCCATCAAATTCGATAGAAGTTCCGTCTACAGAAGCAGAAACTTGTAAATTATTACCACCAATTGTACCTGAAACTACAATACCTTTACCTGCTGTTAAACCTGTACCTTCGATTGTATTAATTTGACTATCAACTGAAGCTGTATAAGCAGTAAATCCTGTAGTTTGAGAGATAGTAATTTGGGAAGATCCAGATACTAAGGTTGGTTTACCTGTAATGTTAGCAAATGCTACTGAAGCAGCAGTTACCCCAGTTAATTCAGAACCATCTCCTTTAAATGAACCGGTGATGGACTGGTTGGCCACCCCGTTTCTTGCATAATTTAAGTCGTTAACTAACTGGCTTATATTACTACCAGAAACGACGAGTTTTTTCCACTGTGCCATGTTATGTATTTGAGTTATTTAAGGTTATTAATAAATATTCTATTTTTTACAATCCAAAATAAAAAGCATTATCTATACCATAATAAATACTACCTGTTATTGGAGTAGGAGGTATTGAAAAAGGGTGAAGTACTATAATACCTTCTTCATTTACTTTAAATTTATCTACTCCATCTACATTTACTGCAAAGTATTTAGAAACTCCGTCTAATTTTAATTTCAAAGACCCTGTTATAAGTATATCCGAAGTAGCTGATGCGTAAGACCCTGTTTTATTAAAGACAGAAGCATCAATAGTAGAGATAGGCTGTCCGTTTAAGGTAAAGCTACCTAATACGTTTAATGAACCTGTTAAGTCTCCAGATCCACTAATGTAAGGACTAATCTGTTTCCACTGTATTAATGCCATCTTATGCTAGTTTTCCTATTAAAGTATATTCATCAGAAGAAGCAATAGCAAAACCTAGTGTATTATTGAAAGTAACTACTAAATTATTACCTACTTCTTCTATAGTATCGATCGCATCTGTTTCTACAATCATACCATTAATAAATACTTGGAAATTAGCTTTAGTTAAAGATGGGAATCCTGCAGGAGCTTCTGCTAATTGCTGTCCTAAAAAAGTCAAGGTTCCTGCTGCAGGATCTACTGTTGTTCCTACAGTATTGCTTGTAATTACCTTCTGTAATGTTACGTATGCTTTTTGTTCTGATGTCATAGCCTCTTCGATTGTTGTTAAATTTAAAGTCTCACTTGCTTTATCGTAAAATCTTGCTTTTCCTTTTACAGCTTGTGTTACTGTTTGTGTTTCTATATTAGAAACCATTTCAAAACCGAAATTAACTGCAGATTTAGAATAATATTTATTTATACCCCTTACAGTTGCATTAACTGAGTCAGGAACTATATGTCCTAGTAGTTTTATAGTAAAGGTAGTCTTTACTGTACGATCATTTCCTGCTGTTAACTCGGTAGTTTGTGCATAACTATCTATCATAGCACGGAAACTAAATCTCTCTGGGTCTCCCCAATAAGAATCTGAAGCAAAATTTATAGCTTCTACTAGTTTATTCATTTGTTCTACGTAATCAGTAAATATTATGCAAGAATATGTTATATCTACAAAGTCTGGCATAATAACTGCGTAGAATTCCTTTACTTCATCTCTGTTATTAAGTATGCTAAACCTATCATATACGTTTTTCTTAGAGAACTTCTTTTGAAATACTCCGAAATTCAGAGGGTTGTTAGCATCTATCTTATTTCCGTAGCTTCTATTCTTCTCTACAGAGTCTCTTTTAAACATTATTAAAGGAGTCTGTATCTTACCCCCCTTATCTCTATAGAAACCGTCTTTTTGTACTGCTGCCCATCTTTCTGGTGACCCGTATAACAAAGGAACATCTTTTTTTAGTCCGTTTTGCAGTACTGTTGGTCTAATTACTTTAGTAAAATAGTAAAATATAGTTTCATCTATATCTTTTAGACCTAAAGAAAACTGCTTTACACTGTCATTTTTAACAGATCTTTGTAATTCTCGTCTTTTATTGTCAGTAGATGGAGACTTTCCTGTATTAAGTAAAGGATCTACATGACTTTGTGAGATCTCTAACTGCTTTTTAGGTATGGGTTTATTGTTAGCCATCTATTATAATATTGCTTGTGTTATTCCTACCTTTTCTGCTCTTGTTAAGTGACATTTTACTATAATAGATACTGAGCTACCGAAGCTAGAACCGTATTCTGTAAAATTATAGCTACTATCCCTACCTAAAAATAGTTGATTTTCTACAACTGTGTCGACTTCGTAGTAATTTTCCTGCCAAAGTAAAATATCTCCTACTTCAGGTACTACGTTTACATCAACTAAATCCTGTCTTATGAAAGCAAATGATGCTTCTCTCGTTAAATCTGGTCCAAAATCATCGTCTGTTATTACTTGTTCTCCTCTAGTAATAAGACAATTAAGTTTTATAGCATTCCAAAAGGATTTTGTAAGAGCCTCTCCGTACAAATTAGCTTCTGTATCTTCTATACTTAATTTATAGTATAGGATCTCCTGCTCAACTATATCTTTGAGTAACTCTCTACCTATATGAGTAAGTAGTCCAAAGTCTCTAGTACTTCCAAATATCATTTTACCTCAATTGTTTTTGGTGCAAACTCAAACTTAGTAATTTGAGGAATTTTTGATAATGAAACCTTTTTTAATTTAGCAAAAGCTGGTTCTGCTTGTTGTTTAGTAATAATTTTCATCTTCATTACAGCAGTATTATTACTATCATTATGAGAAACCTGGGTTACTGTTATAACTCCTGGTAAAGCTCTTAATAATTCACCGGTTTCTTGTATAGTTACTTCAGGGTTAATAGTAATTCTTACTAAACCTTGATAGGTAGTATATTCGTTTTCGATTAATATATTAAGTAGTTTTATCATCCTACGTAAATTAGCATTGGTACACCTTGTAAAGTGTCGTTCATAAATTTAGCTTCATTTGCTTTTGCTTCGAGTAATGAAGTCATATTTGTAGAGGCTAAGTTAGCTCTTAAACCCTCTATTAATCCTGCTTTTTCTGTTCTAGCATCAGCTAATAAATCTGCTTGATTAAGTGTAGCTTCAGATCCTGGTACGGGTATTGTTGAGTATTTTCCTCTAATATAAGCTAACATCTCTTTCGATACTGCTGCCGCATAATTATACACCCAAGCTTTTGCTGGAGCATTAAAAGTAGAGTATACAGGGTTAGCGTAAGGTACGTTTGATATGTTTGTGATTACGTTATTTGAATTTAAGTAACCGGATCCTGCAGATCCTCCTCCTAACATTACTCCATCATCAATATATCTCTTATCACTATTTTTGTAAAATTCAAAAAACAATTTACCTCCGTTTTTAGGGATTGGGAAAAGTTTTAATTGGTTTGCAACTAACTCAAAAGAGTATGATGAACGTCTTACTTGATCGTTAAACTCAATAGCCTGCACCTTTAATATATCGTAGGAAGTAGGCATCAACATAAAGTTTACCCCTGGGCTAAAAGAACCGAAGTCGAATGCATCCATTAAGGACTGAATGCCAGTACCAGTACCAGCATAAGGGTCAAAATAACGAAGGATAGCTGGAGGCGCTTCAAAAAATACTTTTCTAATTTCTATACCACCTTCAATTCCTTCAGAAGTTGCCCATGCATTTAAATCATATGTTTGTTGATCTGCTACTATATCTAGAGAGCCAGAATATTTTCTAACAGTTCCTCCAACTCCGGCTTCTGTACCGTAGTTTTTACTTATTTCGATCATTCTGTTTAATGAAGGTCGAACTAAAGTAGCGTTAAGATTCGCAGAAGCATTTCCTCCTTGAACAGAAAGAAAGTTTTGCTGTATTTGTTGTTGGTATAATTCGTTACCGTACTGTGTAATAGCTTCTTCAAATGCAGCATAGAACGAACCTGATGTAAGTTCAACATCCATTAGAGGATAGCCTAGTTTTATTGCACAGTATTTAGCTACCTTATCAGCTTCATCTATAAAGTCATCATCTGAATCATAAAAGCCAAACGGTGTTTGCCCTGATGCAAACTGTGAGTAGCCGTTCCATATCTGTATATTAGCCATTCTTATTTTACTTTGTTAATAAATAGTAACTATCTTTAGTCCCTATAGGTTTCATATACCTTAAGTACTGGTGCTACTATTTCATGTCTATGGTTCTTTTCTAATGTAACTACTCGGAAGCCTTTCACTTGCTCTTCTATTCTGCTAAGGAAGGAAAATCCAGTATCTTTCTTATAGTTCAAATCTATCTGAGCCAAATCACCGCAGATTACCATTTTACTTCCTTTTCCTAAACGTCCTATTACTGCTTCCATTTGGGAATGAGTTACGTTCTGGGCTTCATCTACTATTACGAAAGCATCTACAAATGTACGACCTCTCATAAATGCAAATGGTACTATTTCTATTCTTCCATTTTCTAAATCTTTATCTATCTTAGCCTTATCGTAAAGCATGTATAGATTGTGATAGATTGGTGCTAACCAAGGATCCATCTTCTCTTTAATATCTCCTGGTAAAAAGCCTATATCTTCTTTAGCTACGGTTGGTCTGGTAATAACAATTCTTTCTACTTCTCGATTATATAATAAGTCTAATGCTGCTTGTGCTGCTACTAACGTCTTTCCTGAACCTGCAGCTCCTTTTATAGCTGTTATTGGATTATCTACTATGATTGCTTTTGCTAACTTCTGTTCTTCATTAAGTTGAATATTAAACTTTATTGGATTTTTAGGTTTACGTTTTTCAACATACACCTCATCATTGTAGGGTTTTGATGTCATAGATCTTTGTTTAGTAAAATAACTTCTTACTAATATAAATAGAGCAAAATCATCTATATAAACAAAAAAAAGAGGCCCGAAGGCCTCTCTTTATATTACTCTATCCTAGATTAGATTTGCTCTAAATCTGTGACGAAGATCTTACCATAGAATTCTGGACGGATCATTTTCTTAGCGTAACGAGTCATCAAACCTTTACGTGGAGTAAATGTTTCTGGATCGTACACTAATGGAGTCATCATCAATGGAACGTAAGGAGCATATACTGCACCAGCTTCCAAGAATTGACTACCACGGAAGCCCATTAAGATGGTATTCTCAGTCATGTAAGGGTTTTTGTAAACTTTGAAACGACTGTTTAATTGACCAACTTTCTGAACACCCATTGCAAACTCCATTTTGTCGCCGTTTGTATCAGCAGCATATCCTGGAATAGATTCTAAGATAGTTGCTACGTTAGGAGAACATACTAAGAAGTTAGCACCACCACGTAATGTCTTTTGGTGAATTTTGTTAGATACTTTTTGGATTTTAGTACCTAAGGTTTGGAACCACTGACCTTGTGTGTTGTAGAAGTCAGAAGTTGAAGTAGTCCAAGCTGAACCATTCCAAATTTTGTTATTTTCTACAGACCATTTTTCAGTAGTACGAGCATCTTGAATCAACATATCGATTAATTCTAAGTCAATCTCCATAGAGATATATTCGCTCAACAATGAAGTCAATTCAGCTTCAGCGTCAATGCTATGGTAAGCATTTAAGTCTTGAGCGAATTCTGGAGTCCATTGTGCTTTCAATTTACGAGTCTTAGCCACTACTGATTCAGAACGTAATTGAACGTCGATTTCTGGGATTGAAATAGAAGAGTCAACAGCTGCGTTTGAAGCTGCTTCGAAATCACCGCGTGCATTATCTACTGGTTGTTTGTGGTAAACAACATCGAAATTAGATGAACCGGCTGCACCAGTTGCACCTGCTACTTTAGTGATAGCTGAACCTAATACTACGAATGATACAGTTGAAGTACCGTTTGTAGAGCTATGAGCTTTTAATGAGTTAGCATCTAAGTTAACAGAAGCAGATACTAATGAGAAAGCACGAATACCTTTAGCATCGAAGTTAGTTGATGAAGGTAATGTAGCAGTTACTACTACGTAATCGCCTGGGTTAATACCGCTTTCATATCCAATTGAAGATGAAGTTGCAGCAGCTACTGAGTAAGCTACGTCTTCTTGAGTCTTTGAGTTCAAAGAATAAGAGAAACGACCTACACCGTATAAACCACCTGAAGGGTCTGCATCTAAAGTATCCAAAGCACCGTACATGTTGTCACCATCTGCAAATGGAGCTTTAGTTGTACCGTATTTGAAATCTAAATAGAATACAAGACCTGAAGGTAAGTTCATTGGCTGTACTGATAAAAAGTCTTTTGCAGAGATCTGAGCGAATACTTTACGTACTAACGGTAAAGCAACACCAGCCCATTGTTCACCTTGACCAGCAGTAAATGTACCGCCAGTACCAGTTGTGTTAGCTTCAGCAACGATTTGCTTAGCTTGGTTTTCTAGGATCATAGCCATGTTAGTCTTATCTTTCTCATTTGAAAGACCTTCTAACAAGCCTGATTGGCTCCACTTATCAGCTAAACGAGCTGCATCAGCTGCTTGGCTTTTATAAGTGTTTGAGCTTTCCAATAATGAATTAATTTCCATTTTTTGTTAAAATTTAATTTGATTAGTGTTATTTAATAATAATTCCTGCCAATTTTTGCATTCTACGAACTGTCTCAGATACTTCGCTGATTACTTCTGGTTTTGTTGCTGTAGTACCAGTAGCTTTGCTAGCGAAACCTCTTGATTCTTTGATAGAGCTAGTTTCTTTTTTAGTTACTAAGCTTTCGCAGATAGTTTCGAATACTAATTTTACTTCTTTAACTGTCTCAGCTTTGTCAAAGGCAGCGATGACATTCACTTGTTGAGTTTCAGATAAATTGTTTGCTTTCAATACTTTGTTTAAATAAAGTAATTTAGCGTTTAATAAATTTACTTCAGATAAATCTTTCTTTAAAGATTCGATTGTTTCTAAAGCTTCTTTCATTGAAGAATGTTCTTCTTCTTCTTTCTTTTCAGGAGCCTCCATTACTGGTTCTTCCTTTTTCTCTCCTTTCAACTCAGCTAATTTAGCTTCTAATTCAGCAATTTGTGCTTCTTTAGCCATGTCTTCTTCGTACACAGGAAGTTTTTCTTCTGGGGGTTCAGGAAGTTTGTCTTTATCTTTTTCATGAGCAGGAGCGGCTTCAGCTGCTGGAGCCATACCTTCTAATTCTTTTAGAAGCTCTTCAAGATCGATTTCTTCACCGTCTGCAACATCTGCTGCTGGGGCTTCTAAATCATCTCCTACTGGCATTTCTTCACCAGGAATAGCTTCTTCTTCACCTGCTGGAGAGCCTGCTCCCATTTCTTGAGCGATGATATCACGAATTAAATTTTTGAAGTCTTCAACTGATAAGTCACTTACTTCTTTGTCTTCATCGTGTCCACCTTCTTCTGGAGCTTCTTCACCCTCTGGTGCTTCTGCAGCATCGTCTTCAGATTTTTCTGAATCATCCTCTGCTGCTTCACTAAATCCTAAATCGTTCTCTGCTACTAATCCTTCTTCTGCAATTACCTCTTCTTTTTCTTCAGAACCTTCTAGTTCTTGAAGTTTAGCGGCTAACATATCTTTTAAATGAGGAGTTAAACTCTCTTCTAAAGATTGTTTTGCATTTGCGATAGCGGCTTCACGAACAGATTTAGCTTCAGCAATAGCTTGCTTGAATAAATCTTTGTTTGCCATTTTTACAATAAAATTGTTTGATTTGTACGATTATTAGAATCGTAATGTAAATTTGTAGTATAGGATATCGTATATTAACGATATATTTGTATATAAATATATAGTATTTCCTAAAACAGTAGACTTACTTAAAAATAATTAGATAGCAGAAAATATTCGAGTTAAGTATTCCTTTACTTCACCACTTTTAACGGCGGTTAGTGCTCCTTCTAAACTAGCTAAACTAATATTTTTAGCCTGCAGAGCTTTGATTGCTGTTACCCCTGATGCAATTAAGAATATTGCTACTATGATATGAAATACAGCATTGGATATGTTATGTACTTTTTTAGGATCTTTAACAAACTTATGTACTACCATTTCAATAGGTCTAATATATAAGTGGTGTAGTTGATCTGCTAATTTACCCATATCCTGAAAGTACTTTTCAGCTGCTGCTGGTTCGTCTGGTTTTTGACCGAAGTACTCTCTTACTCCTTTAGATAGATTTCTACCTACCCTAGCTATAAGACCTAAAATTGCAGGTAATGCTACTACTAAGCTAGCTGTTGTTAATAACCCTTCTTTAGGATCATCTGCTTTATCTAACTCATTATCTAAGCCTTGAGCTAATACTTTAAAATCATCTCCTAAAGCAGCTGCTAGTTGATTAATTTTATTATCGTCTTCTAGAATAATTTGTACTAACTTCATTATGCTCTCAGTATGTCGTTTATAATACCGTCAAGTTTTACAAACTTAGATACAGCTTGAGCACTTTCATTCAAAGAAATAGGGTTCATGAATGCTCCATGTGTAGATGGATTAGATACGAAATCCCAACATACTAACTCGAAATCAGGTTGTACTTCTAAAGTACCTTCGTTCGTCTGTTGAACCGAACCTGTACCCCTGGATGAGATACCGATTGTATGTCCTGCTTTTATTATCTCTCTAACAATATTACCAGAAGGAGTATTTAGCAATTCTACTCTTCCCATTAGTTCGTCACCTTTCCACCATAATTCTTTTATGATATGAGATGCATTTTTTAAAGATACGATAGCTGATTCTGGATGATCTAATTCTCCGTAGGCGTTTCCGTTATTAACAAATTCTTTTACATACTTGTCAACTTCTCGTAAAAGTATTTCTTTATCGTATACACGTCCGTTTTGGTTCTTAGCGCCTGCACGTTGCAAAATACCTTCTACTTCGAATACTCCAGGTCTTTCTTTAGATTCTCTAAGAATAGGTCTAAAGCTATGAACTTCTACTAATAATGCCATGCTTATTTATTTTTTAAAATTTTGCCTTCTTTTAACGAAAACGTTGCTCCTCTAGAACTACTTGCCGAGTACCCTAATTGTTCTAACTCTTCTGGCGATAAACTTCTTGTTTTGGGAGTTTGAATAGCAAAATATTTAGCCATTACTGGTTTTAAATCTTCTTTGAATGCATTAGATACAGCTGGTGCCATAAATGAACCAATTTCTTCGTATATAGCTTCAATATCTTCTCTAGCATCTAAATACATTTTTTCAATTTTAGCAATATGTGTTGCTAGCTCGGTAGCACCTTTTCTAATTCTTGCAGCTAAATCTTCATTATCTGCATTTTCGTAATTGATAAATTGCTCTAATTTTTCTGCTGCAGCTTCGTTTAGAGGCTGTTTATCCTCTAATATATTGACAATAACTTTTTTCATAGCTTCTTTCAGTTCAGCTTTTTTCATTCCGTTGAAAGTATCTACTTTATTATTATCTTTAACTATAACCATTTTATCATGCTTATCTACTTTAGGAGATTCTTTAGCCATTAAATTTAAGTAATGGTTGCAATCTTTTTCTAAGTTAGACATAGCTTTTTTCTTAGCTTTTATATATTCTTCTTCTGTTACTGATCCAGCAGAATCAACACCCATAGCATCTAATTCAATATCAATAGCACGTCTGATAGTTTCTGGTTTGTAACCGTCTTCTGATTTATTATCGTATACTACTTCTTTCACCTCTGTAATCAGACCTTTATTGATAAAGATCTTCACTGCATCTTCATATCCGTTAAAGCGAGTTACAAACTGTGGGTATTGCTTTTGAGCATCTCTTAAGAACTCAGCTTTTGTATATCTGTTCTCGTTTACAGCGTTAAACTTTTCTTGTAGTGTTTTCATTTAGATAGTCTATTAATTTTGTACTCGAAGGTCTGCTTGGTCGGCTAACTTTTTTAAAGCCTAACTTTTTCGCATAAATCGTAGCTTTATTATCTTTTTTCCCTCCGAAAGCATATCGAGTAGCAAATGCATCGTTTGCTCCGGGAGTATAAGTAGAACCACCAACGTTAGTTACATTAGCCTCTTGTAATACTTCTTGTACTAGTTTCCTCAATTCACTCAATTTCATACTATTTCAAGTTCGTGAACTAGTTCATAATACTGCATGAGGTTTACTAAGTGGGTATCTCCTATTTTCTCTTTGTTAGAAACAGGTTTGATAGCTTTCTTTACCTCTTCTAATTTTATTTTAATAACCTGATCGGATACTTTCTGAGACAGCTTACCTACCTTCTCTGCTATTTTCTCTAACTCTTCGTTTACTATAGTTCTAAGGCGGGTAGTTGAATTTACAGAAGTAATAAATTCTTTTAGTATATTTTTTTGTTCCGGAAGAAGGTCTTTATAGTTATCGTTAAATTTTTCTAATAATATTTTAAATGTAAGTAATCTTAAATCTTTATCATACTTTGAATATTCTTCAATTAGAGTATCTTTTACATCTTCTTCATTTTGTGTCTTAGATGTAAGGTGTTCTAGGATTGTTGTTTTATTCTCAATTAGAGAACTAGGATCAACATTTTCTGCATTATTTTGTGTTTCTAATAAACAGTAAAGAGCAGCTAATGCTTTATAGTCTCTAACTTGAATTGCAAAAAATTCATCAATATTATAATAATTTTTTATCTCAGCAATAAGTTCGTATTTTTGCTTCTTAATAGTAGTTTGGTCTAATTTACGAGAAATTTCTGTTATTGTTGATAGTATTGCTTCCGCTCTTAGAGGAGTTACGTTATTATTTTTTGATATAAATTCGTATAGTTTATACTCTTTAGCTAAAGAAGATTTACCTGCATAAAATTTTTTTAGAATACTCACTGCTGGAGAATCTTTCTTAGATAAGGTATCTGATGCGATTTGCTTAATAAGCAATTCGAATATTAAACCCGTGTTCTTATATTTAGAATGTTTTACTTTCATCTTATAGTTTTCCTAATATAAATATGCTTTATTCACCTAAATCTCTGATATTGTCTTCTTTTAAGAGATTTGATTCATCTTTCGTTGAAGTATTAAAGACTATTTCCTTAAATAC
>Ga0194130_10006684_pt1 | contig 13202 bp, 11 predicted proteins | sample TA2KigsurfametaG_FD_160084 | JGI IMG/M metagenome (GOLD analysis project Ga0194130, IMG submission 160084) | Freshwater microbial communities from Lake Tanganyika, Tanzania - TA2015050 Kigoma 12 surface | ecosystem: Environmental > Aquatic > Freshwater > Lake | place: Tanzania: Lake Tanganyika... | reverse complement strand
CACATCTCACATCTCACATCTCACATCTCACATCTCACATCTCACATCTCACATCTCACATCTCACATCTCACATCCCACATCTCACATCTCACATCTCACATCTCACATCTCAGATCTCACATCTCACATCTCACATCTCACATCTGACATCTCACATCTAACATCATCTCTCACCTCACCACACGACATCACGAACAACCCCCATACTCACATCAAAGTTATCATCAACCACAGCAATTACTCAACTAGTGGCACAGCATGCATTTTATTACGCCAAAATTCTGACCTACATTAATATATATTTCATAACTTACGTATGATTATAGTGTTCACGACATTATAGCCTTCAACAGCTTCAATATGCCAAACAGTCGAGTGTCGCTGTCCATGGTGCTTAGCCATATCGAAAACATGCGAAGATCACCGTGCAATTTGGAAGGAATCAGAGCAGATCGAGAGTAAAAAAGAATGAATGCAACTCGGGGAAGAACGTCACACATGGATGTGCTGCATTGGCCACCAATGTCGCCTGGATGCATGTCCGGGCCAATGCCCTTTCCAAATGGGAGGAAGCATTTGTAACACAATGATTTTCCCGGCATCTGAAAGCGACCATTCTTGCAATCTTTTAACGAGTGCTTCTGGAAGCATCTGACACATATACCTGCAAATTTGCGGCAAACGTAACCACATTCACTTCCTGATCGATCTCCCAAAATGAAACATACTTTGCAGCAGCCTGATGGAACGGAAGCTATACATGCAAGCAGATTAATCTTGATTTTGACTACGTCTTGCAGGTCAAATACCAATGAAGACTGAACTGCTTGAGTCTGTTGCGTCAATGCGACTTCTTCGCATCCGTCAATCAGCTGGCAGCACTCCTTTTGCAGATCGTTCCTTTTGCCCTTGTGCTCAAGAAACACTCTGGCAAGTTCACCGCGACGGTCGTCACTCCTAGACAACGCCGTGACCAGCTTTTCATTCAAATAAATTTTGACATGTCCTGACTCTCGGATTCTTCCTGCCCATTGAAGCAAGGTTTCAACGTCAAAAGGAACTCCCGATATGGCCACAACTTTAATGGCCTTCAAGTCTAAGCCGTGACCAGCACAACTGGATGCGGCGAATAGCCTATTGGTTTCGAACTCTGCCACATCCAGTGGAATCCCTGAAGTTACAGCTTGGCACTTCATGGCTCTGGCCAACGCATTTACCGCATCGAGTGAAGTAGCAAAAACAATGGTCTTGCCAGTCGTTTGCGCGTCGTTTAATGAGGTTTGGCTGCATTTCTGTTCAACCTCAAGATCATTGCTGGCCCATATGATTTCCATGGTTATGCTTTCCCGATAACAAGAGCGCCTGAAAATGGGCATTTGTCTGAGAATACCGGTGAAAAGACTGCACAACTTTTGCACGTCGCACTGGCGTAGTGTTGCAGTCAATCCAACAATCGGTGCGGTGATGGACAAATCGACAAGCCTGGACCTAAACGACCAAAAATTTCCCAAACACTTCCTAAACTCGGGATTGTCTGCTTGTAAAAGATGATGAACTTCATCCACAAAAATTCTGCCGATATGTTGCTTTTGATCGAGACGTCTCAAAAACTGAACAAATGCTGAATTATACTCGCAGTGTTCAATGGCGACAACAATTATTTGGGCATTTTGAATGCAGTGGGTTTCGCTGCAGCCTTGCAGTGGCCAGCGAAATACGTTGTCGCCAAGAGTAGTCATTAACTGTTCGCTGATCTTTTGGAAGGGACTTATTACAACTGTAACAACCTTATCAGTATCACCCACTTCAATAACATGACCAATACTTTGAGCAAGTCGTGTCTTGCCGCTTCCCGTAGGGATGACAACAACTGAATCTTCTTTCGTGTTTTTGATAAAAAGTACGCAGTCCCTTTGAAGCTGTGACAGTGGCAGCGGGTGCATTTGTGCTTGTGGCATCATTTCCACATTGATTTCATGCGGTCGCTGTGACATGTCTGCAACATGCTGAACTGCAGGGTACTTGTGTGGCAAGATGCCAGCAGTGGGTCTAGGGTGCATAGTTTGGCTGGTGTTGATGTCGATACTTGTTTTGTCACTGAGGCCTGAAATGTTGCTAGGTTGCATCGAAAACAAATCATTTGATGGACACGCTAGTGATTCGGTCGCAGTACTAGTAGCTGAGACTATGACCTTAGTTCTCGCTGTGCCCGTTTCAGTTGACGACTCTGGACTACTATTTGAGGCTGTATCTTTTGGACGGAATTCTTCATAAGCCACAGCAGTACGCTGTAAAAACCCAGGAGAAGGCTGAAATCCATCACATACTGCCGTTTTTTTCTGGGGCGGTCCATCTCCGCTGCCTTGTGGATCTAAACGGCTTGAGTGGTGCAGAATGACGGTGTTCCAAATGTAGGAAGCGACCTCGTCTTCTTCAAGAATGTCAGCATCAACTTGCCCGACTGTGATATCACTACGACCGTAGCCGGCGGAAGATCGACTGGAATGATTTGCAAATAATCGGTTCCGAATCGGTTTGACGGAAGTCGTTTCCAAACCTGGCAAAAATCTTGCAAACGCTTCAAGTGCATGCCTCAAATCTGATATTCCCATTAAAAGACCAACAGATCTGAACACACTATTGAGCACGAGGTTGTACGAACCAGCGTCAACTGGAAACCCGCAATTGGTCACCAAAAAAGTTGCACAGTGTGCAATCTGCTTTGAAACTCTTCCTTCCAACGGCTTCATGAAAAAAATGAACCTAAGCAACAGGAATGCTAAGTCCATTGGTATGAACTTGGCAATCAATGCTGGGTGTCCATTGCTCAGTGGCCGCTGTTTTGAGTAAACAGGAATAACGCAAACCTGCGTGTGCTGGCCCCTGCCGACTGCTCGAAGATTGCGAGGGGACTGAGACATCGAGTTTACAAGCAGAAGGGAAGCATCCTCCGTTCCTCGAAACCCTGGCCCAGCGCTAAGATGTAATCCAACAACAAGGTGGTTGACACACGCATAACAGTCGTTGAAGAAATTCCTCTTCGTTTCAGAGTCCATTTGCAATCGGACATCAAGCCACTCCTTGCGTCCGAAAAAAAGATCAGGATTGTACCCAACAAACCCCTGTCCAGCATGTGTTGAATTGGCATCGTCTTGGATTGACTTGTACTGCGCAATAGATAATTCAGGAACACCGTACGAGTCCAGAATTTCTTTCACAAATATCAAAACTTTTTCAAACGCTTGCTGGATCGATGTGTGGGTCACTATGACTCCAACAGATAGAACTGTCAAGCTTTTGAAATCGGAATCAGGCGTCCATGATACGGGTTGATGGTCTGTCACTGGCATGCAACCTGTTGCAATGTTTTTCAGGATACTGACTTGTTTGAATGCGCCCGCACACGTGAAGAATCGAGTAGCAGCTTCTAACTCATTCACATCCTGATCTCCAATCGTCGTCAAGCAATAGTGCAAGAAGCCTCCACGCATTCCATACTTGAGGCACGCACAATCTTGCGAAATGACTGCAAGGTCTCTGCTCGATTTGCCGCGCCCCATGCAATGCCACGAATAAAAGAAGAAATTTTCCGCAACGTACGACATGCGAATAGTTGATTTTTGTTCTGAAAATACTGCCCAGAGAATGTCGCCAACATCAATGGACTGTGGTTTTCCTTCCCATGAGCTTTTTTGGCAAAAATAAACAAATGTTGTCAAGAGGCTGATGTATTTGGAATGACTGCTTGTTTGAATGGGTTTAAAACCATGAGGGGCCATGCGGTTTCGCAACTCACAGCTCCAGGATTGCTCGCACTGCACGGATATCCATTCAATAAATGTTTTCACTTGCTTTCGGATACCATAAACCAATGGGCAACCTAGCTTGGGAGGAAAATATGTCGCCATTGTTTCTTTTTCAATTGGCGGAACAGTGGAACCAAACATGGATCTCTGTGCAAACAAGGATTGGGTTCTCCAATTGTCTTCAGCAACTGGTAGCGTTTGAGTTTCTGCAATTGTGGGCACATACGACAAGCGCGGTCCAGATCGTGCACAGATGGCGGTTTGAAGCCCGACTAACGATTCTACTTGAGCGCCTTGGTGACGACGAGACATGTGTTGCTTCATTTCTGTCAAACCACTTTGCCAGGAATCGCACATGTTGCATTTGTAACAGACTGAAGTTGGCAACACTGCATGCAGCGAAAGATCGTTGGATGAGCTTTCCTTCGAGCCTTTTTGCATGCTGTGAAGTTAGACCACAAATTAAACAACTATAGTTCCTCAACTTCTGCGTTTTATTGCCATTGAACCACTGTGCATGATTGATGGGTTGCTGCACATCACCCCCTGACACCCCATACATCTCACTCTTACTGCAAACTCTGCTGCGCTGTTGCCTCCCTGTGAGTTCAATTTGAAAAAGAATCATTGACGTCATTGGAGTGTGTGGGGTAATGAGTCTTCTCCAGCCTCAAGCATTGTCACAAGGGGTGGTATTAGTTACACACACATTAGGTGGATTTTGTTTTGAATCACCATGATCGACATGAACGCAACGCTTCGCAAATAAGGCCCTGATTAAAGTAAGGTCACAACCGAAAAGACTTCAAATTGATACAAGGCATACCTGTTACAATGGAATATAATACGACTGCCGATGATAATATAGAATTTGAATTAGAATGACCTGATTGCTTTTTGACGGTAGAATGTCATAACGCCTGATCAGTTTATTTTTTCTATTGGCTTTGTTGTGTTGACCATGGACGACCCGTTTATTTCCAACTTCTAGACTTTTTTATAGTGCATTTTTTACGCGTTGTGCAAGCTAGGTCACAACTGAAAATAGGTTGAGTTTTTATCGAGTGTCACATCCTAGGACCTCTGAGATGAATATTTCAGAATGACTCAACTGATGTGATGATGAGAAGATGAAATTTGAACGAAAGCACGACCGTGATGATGAATGAGTGATGGTTCATCGAGGGCGCTGCTGCAGTGCACCTGTGGTGTGTGTGAGTGACGCGTTTCGCATTTTTTGGTGATGCCTCCCTTGCTTTATTATACCATCACGAATATGGCTGACGACGACTCCCCCATTCTCAAGCGCAGACCATTGCGCAGGCCGCCTGTAATACCGGCGTCTCCCGATTCTCCGTCTCAGACTCTAGCCAAATTGGCTGTTCCGGCAACGCCCGGTCCTTCCGCTCTCCAGTCAGCTGCTGCATGTGACGGATCTTCTGATTCTCCCGCTCTTCAGTCTGCTGTTGGTTGTCGATGGTCAGAGGCTCGTCGTCGCCTCCAGCATTTGCAAACAATTCTACTCACAAAGACGCTACCGCCCAGTTCTTCCGCTCTTCCGACATCAGTTGCAGCCGAAGCCGTTCTGAAGGGAGATCAAACTTCATTGGACGGTCCTCCTTCGCCCAGTTCTCCCGCTCTTCCGACAGCAGTTGCAGCCGAGGCCGTTCTGAAGGGAGATCAATCTTTAGTGGATGGTCCTCCATCGCCCAGTTCTTCCGCTCTTCCGACAGCAGTTGCATCCGAGGCAGTTGTGAGGGCAGAACGTCGAGCTGCTCGTGTTTCAAGCCGTCTTTCAAGACGCCAGCGCAAACTCAACGACAAGCGCATTGCGCATCAAGCAGTGGAAGTGAATGCCGATAATGAGTCTATGGAAGGATCATCCAACAGCGAAGATGACGCGTACGTTGGGTAGTGGCAGGGGTGATGGTTTCGGGTTTATGTTTGTTCTGTCCTGAATTCAACCTTTCAGTGATCTCACAGACGAGTCCTACGTCACGCATGGATCGGACCACGAAGATGGTGAGCACGACATCTACTTGGCGAGCCTGTCAAGTCAGGCGCACTTATTGGGGTTCGGCACCCCTCTACACCTCCAAAGAGGTCGCGAAAGGTTCAGGTAAGCACCCTTTCTGCATATTTTGTTTTTTTGTTTCTGAAGCTGATCAGATCGTCATATGATCGATATGAGCGCTACATCGCAAGCCCTGGCTACACAGGGCTGACCTGCCCTCAGGGCCATCGATTGCTTGCTCGGTTGTACAAGAGCACAGGCCGTCATTGTGATATGTGCGAAACAGGTTTTGAAGCACAACACACTGGAAAATGTTGCAAGGTACGAGCCTTGCTTTATGATATTTGCTTTATTCACGAATCCTTCAGATTTGCGACTATGACGTGTGCACCGCGTGTTTGTTGCTGGACCCTGCAGTCCAGCCCATTCAGGCGCCCAACTCCCAGCATGACGAGCCCATTCAATCGCCCAACCCCCAACGTGTCGATCATATTCAAGCGCGTGGCTCCCAGCAAGTCCAGCCCATTCAGGCGCCCCACCCCCAGCATGTCGAGCCCATTCAGGCGCCTAGACCCCAGGGATTTAGGAGGTCGCCTTTCCGGGGTTTCACCTTACCCCTTTCCACCCTTCCTGGAGTACATGAACCGAGCCGAGAGCCAAACTCTGAGTTGCCCTCCGCCAATGCTCAACCGCAACTGTTGCAGCTGAATCAAGACGCGTTGTCCCTCCTCTGTCGAATTCGCCGAGGCGACGTCAATCGTTTACTTCCTATGAGTGTTCGCACAAGCACAGAGCTTCTGGCCCAGTTGCGGGACGCAGCGTCAACCATTTTTAAGTGCCCGTTGCCGGACGCCATCGCCCTACGTGCGCTTGACGTTTCACGTTATCTCCCTGGCTCGGCGGGGAATCCGACAGTGTTAGGGGCTTTTCGCTGCCTTACTGATGGAGAGCGTGGGCTAGTTGATGCACACGATGCTAACGCTGGCGAGCTACCTTCCTCTCATCACGAAGTCATCAATGTTCCGAGCAAGAGTCCGGCCAGGCATCCTGCCAGAACATCAAATGAAAGCACGAGTATTGTCACCTTCTCAACCTTACAAAAAAGCACGAGTATTGTCACCTTCTCATCCTTACAAAAAGGGGGCTCTGTTGTTCGTTCTCCTCCCATTCCCTCTTCCCGGTGCCCAATGATGTCACGCATGAAGTTGAAAAAAAATCATCTCGCAATTTCAAGCAACTCTTCGGTGGCTGTGGATGATGCTACGCTTGTTGAAGATTTGGAGTGCATGTCTTTCCCCGTTGCGCTACAAAGCACGGCTTCTTTCGACGCTCCTGTTGAATTGCTTAAGACCCCTACTTCTCTCTGTGCAAGATCCCCCCTCAAAGTACCGAGCCCGTCGAAACCTGTCTTGTCCCCAACCCCCAACCCTCTGCAAACAAAGTCGACAGCATCCCCACAGCCTTTCAAAGCTGTTGTCAACAAAGCTGCTGTCGGTTTGCCTGCTTTGTTCTGTGCAAAATCCTGTCTCGAATTGCCGATCCAATTGACGCCTGACTCGCCACCAATCCAAGATGACTCTCCCGTGTCCCGCCTTCAAACATTCAGAGAACTTATGAAATCAAGACCGGGAACTTATGGTTTCGTCACAAGCACGCAAACGGATGGAGTGCATGTGGAATCTCGCGGAACTCAAACGTCCCCCCCCCCGCCCTACCCTCAAGTTCAACAAACATTGACCGTGGAGGATCTCCGAAATGAACTGGCAATTGCAAGCCTTGCTCTTGTAAAGGCTTTTGGTTTCTGATTACTTTCTTTGTTTGCTGTTGACTTCAGAATTGTTGTATCCCATGCTTGACTTGTGTTTTTTTATTGCTGTCTGTGTATGCGTCGTTAAAATAAATGCTTTTTTCTTGTGACTGAGTGCAGCCGGTTGCAAGCATTGTGAGAATTTATTAATTAAACAGAATCATCTAGTCATCAGCGAGTACACAGTACTAGTGACGCTACGGAGAAACTCACCCACTGCAGTGCGGTTTTAGAAACCGACTCTTAAATTTTTTCATGATACTTCATTGTTATTTCCTGGCACTATCTGTAAAGGTTTTTCGGCAATGTGACGTGTATGAAATGTTTTCATGATATTTATATTTTATTTACTGGCGTTTACTTTCTTTGTTTGCTGTTTACTTCAGATTGTTGTATCACATGCTTGACTCGTGTTTTTTTATTGCTGTCCGTGCATGCCGTCGTCAAATAAAAGCTTGTTTACTCGTGACCGAGTGCAGCCGGTTGCAAGCATTGTGATGTTTTATTAAATTGCACCACACATGCGCAAATGTGCTAGTGTTTTGATTACTTGGGGAGTGCATGAAGTCTGCGACGCTCTTTTCATAATTTAACGATGTGATAGAAACCTTTCGACAGGGCCGTCTCGCATGCACTCGGGGTGGCCTTCGGCGGCACCCTCTCGTTCCGCTCAACTCCCTTGGTTTTAACTCGGCGCCCTTCGGGGGGCGCTTTCATCCGCGTCGAAGCCTTCACAAAGCCGAAGTTACGCGCGCCAACACTGGACGCTGTTGACTTTATGTGCAAGTTCATAATGCAAAAAAAAAAGAATGCGCCATTCTGCTACAGCAGGAGGACGTTCAAGCTCAAGCTCAAGCTCAAGCTCAAGCTCAAGCTCAAGCTCAAGCTCAAGCTCAAGCTTAGCGCCGCTAATGTCGCTGTTGTATACTGTCAGCGCTCGCCTCGTCGCCTCCAGCCTGCGCAGCATTAAGCAGCCGCACGTCATCGTCGTAGTCAGGCCGTCAACGAGCCGCTGCTGCACGCGCGTTATTTTTTTCTGCTTCGCATGCAGAAGAATGACGTTCAAGCTCAAGCTCAAACTCAAGCTTAGCGCCGCTAATATCGCTGTCAGCGCTCACCTCGTCGCCTCCAGCCTGCGCAGCATTAAGCAGCCGCATGTCGTTGTCGTAGTCAGGCCGTCAACGAGCCGCTGCTGCACACGCACTCGCCTGTGCACGTTTGAATCTCAAGCTTCGCAGGAGAAGGGGGTCATCCAGCTCAAGCTGCAAGCAGCCGCAATCACTGTCAGCGCTCAGCTCGCCTGCTTGCCTTCTTCACAGCATTCAAGCAGCCGCATGCCGTCGTCGTAGTCAGGCCGTCGCCGCATCGCCGCTGCTGCAAGCGCATGTCACGCGCCAGCCTGCGCGCGTTTGAATCTCAAGCTTCGCAGGAGAAGGGGGTCATCCAGCTCAAGCAGCAAGCTGCCGCAATCGACGTCAGCGCTCAGCTCGCCTTCTTGCCTTCTTCACAGCATTCAAGCAGCCGCATGCCGTCGTCATCATCGAGCCGTCGCTGCATCGCCGCTGCCTGCGCGCGTGTTAATCTCAAGCTTCGCATGAGGAGGGGGTCATCCAGCTCAAGCAGCAAGCTGCCGCAATCGACGTCAGCGCTCAGCTCGCCTTCTTGCCTTCTTCACAGCATTCAAGCAACCGCATGCCGTCGTCATCATCGAGCCGTTGCTGCATCGCCGCTGCCTGCGCGCGTGTTAATCTCAAGCTTCGCATGAGGAAGGGGTCATCCAGCTCAAGCAGCAAGCTGCCGCAATCGACGTCAGCGCTCAGCTCGCCTTCTTGCCTTCTTCACATCATTCCAGCAGCCACATGACGTCATCATCATCAAGCCGTCGCCGCATCGCCGCTGCTGCAGGCGCGCGTGTTAATCTCAAGCTTCGCATGAGGAAGGGGTCATGAGCTCAAGCTGCAAGCTGCCGCAATCGTCGTAAGTGCTCAGCTCGCCTCCTTGCCTTCTTCGCAGCTTTCCCCGTTTAATGCGCGCCGAGCGTAGCCTCAACGTCGCGATATGTTTTACTGCAAACCTTCGCTGTGACGGCGAATGCCAGGATTAAGATCGAACGCGATTGCAACGCGGGAGACAAAACAACTTTTATTCTAAGTTCGAACGTCACGCGGCTAAAAGTACGTGCAGGCGGGAGACGATAAATGATGAATAGCAACAGGCAACGTTGTTGGGTTGCTGTGGATAGTGGTGGATGTTTGGTTAAGTGGGAGGGAACGCGGGACACGTGGAGGAATTTTGGGGACCGCAGAGAAGCGGAGTGCATCAATCTTAGGCATGCGAGCATGCAACAGTCTTGGCGAAAATAATGATGGCGTCGGGCGGGAGTTGCCCGTGAACTTATCTGTTGGATTTGGAAAGTGATGGGCGAGAGGTTGAGGTGGTGGGATGATGGGAACAAGTGGAGGAGGTGGTGGCGAAAATGTACGCGGGCGGGCTCTGAACGCAACCTCGACTACGAGCCGCAAGTGCAAGTCAGATGCCGGCGCAAGAGCGTGAACACGAACGGTTGCTCGCGGGTGCAAGTGCTGAGCGCTATGTGCCGAGCACGGCGTGTGCCGGGTGTAAGTGCCGAGTGCAAGTGCCAGGTGCAGTAAGCCAAATGCCGATCGCCAAAGGCCAAGAGCTGAGTGGCGAGTGCCAAGGGCCGAGTGCAAGGGCCCGTCCCCGTGTGCTGAATGCTGATGACGCCAAAGCTGCGCCTGGATATGCTGCTGCTGAAAAGTGAGACAGGAGTGGCTGGAACGAAGTTCAGGGCCCACTGAGCACCACACATACGCCTCCGGGCCGAGCTGGCGAGGATTGACAGTGAGAAGCTGAACCTACACATTGACTTTTTCATGACCTGCTGCTCTCTGATTATCTACTGTCAGCAGGACACAAAATTGCAGCAGGATTCCACGTTGATTTTTTTCAAAAAGACACATGATGAAAGAAGGCCTAGTCGAATTTTGCCATTTTTTTTTAAAAATGCCAACATACTTTTGGTGTGGAATTTTTTTGCGTCGTGACCTTGCTTCCTGGTGGCAGACCCCCCCCTGGATGCGCAGTAAGGTTGCGGACCCCTGCATTTCTGAGCGGCAATATGCATCACACATCACGCTGTTGCTGCCAACAGTGACCCTCGCGTGACGTCGTTTGCAACTCAATCTCATGAACATGCAAATTTGAGACGTGCTTGTGCTGTTGTGTGCAGTGAATCATCTCAAGAGTGTGACGTGAAATTCAAAGTAACGTTCAATAATATTTACTTTGCGACTTTCTAGTGTCGCCAAAATAGTGTCGACCTTCTTTGCGACAATGGTGACACCAACCCTTTTGTTTGCCGTGTTCACACAAGCTTCCCCCCTTGCACTCTTCACACCTGCAAACATGTGTTTGTTGACCATGCCCAAAGAATATGCGAGCTGTTACCTGGTAGTCCTCTTTCCATGCTCGCACTTTGCATGCCGGCTACTGCTGGGATGTGTTGCTTGGGCGATCAGTGGAATCATCTGAGTTTGCCTGACCTCGATTGCTTCCACACTGGCAATACTTGCAGATTGTTGCACGATTGGTTCTTGAAGCACTTGTTGCTGGCGCATGTGACCCAGATCCATTTGCAGCACTTGTTGCTGGCGTCTGTGACCCAGACCCATCAAGGTGACCTTTTGCTTCTTGAAATTTGGAGGTGAAGAGCTTGAGGAGTCTCGGGAAAATATTTTCGAATGAACAGCATGCCGAAAAGGCACCGGGCTCGATGTAGCTTGGGCAAAAGCAGCAAGGTTTGTTCCTGGTTTTGTCTTATCACGCATACACGCAGACAATTCGAATATATGCGGTTGCGCCTGACTTGTTTTATTGCAGTGACTGAAACCATCAGCGCCGAGCGACAATGTGCGTACATGTGCAGGCAAACACAAGGCATTGTTGATGGCTGCAGCATGTCGGGGTCACCCAAGTTACCTCGATTAATTAATCACTATGCTAGACGATAGAATTGTCAAAAATAGAAATAAATCAATTTTTCAAATGAAAATTATTTGTTTTTTTTATTTGAGTAGGGCACGTAAGTGCTTCAACAGTGATCAACTAACCAGGTCGCTCTCAGGGGGAGGCCGGCAAGCAAGCGCAACGCACATCCAAAGCTGCGTCTCAAGCGCGCAAACCAGCACAAACACCACCATAAAAATATAAAACCTTGACTTTTGAAAAACGACCACGAAAATCACGGCGGCAAATGCGACCAGAATCCAAAGACAGCGCCTCCGTCATTCCACCATGGCCAATGCTGCCCCCGCTCCCGTCGCATTCGGGCAAAAGATGCGTTTTTGCACAAGCGCCATTGCTCCTCACACATATCCCGCATGTTCGATCTCTTTAAATGGGGTAAATAACGTCTTTGCAGGGCCGAACAGTCGACACAACATTCCCGAGCCCTACACTGCGCAAGCAAGTGCCGGTTCTGCACTTCGTATCATATGCAGCCCAAGCGCCTCAAGCGGTCGTAAGCCAAGACCGCGTGGCCGCCTGTCAACCTTGTGCAACCTCTCACTATGCTTTTCTCCCCTCGGCTGCCCCCGCCGCGCGCTCTCTGCTGTTTCAGCGCCCTCCATACTGGATCAACTCCGCAGCAGAGCTGCTTTCTGCGCGCGCTTGTCTCCCCAAACGTGCCACACACCATTCCATTTCCAATGCGTGTTTTCCTGCACCCTCCCGGGACCCTAGTGCCAATCCCTGGCCACAGCACAGCGCTTTGATGCCATACACGCTGCAGCCATCCTGTGCGTTGCTGATGTGCCGGATGTGCGCATAATATATATTGCAGCTGCTGCGGCTACAGCTGTCACTGACACAGTCTACGGACAAGAAAGTAACGGCAGTGACGATTCGTAAACCAGTTTACTTACACGAACCGTAGTGTCGTTATATAACACGATGTGCCGTAATCTGCCAATTATTGCCAAGAGCACGCGCCCCCAATTGAAATTCATCAAATCGATGAAGGGCGCGCTTTTGTGCGTCAGAAAGAAGTCAAATGCGCTGCGAGCAGAGGGGGGTGTTGCAGGACCAAGGGAAGGGGAGGAAGAGGGGGAGGAACGGGTGGATGACCCCCCCCTCACATCACCTGCCACTGACATGGTGGGGAAAACATCGCTGTCTGGCAGAGCATACAAGCCAACGGGCGCTATGGAGGCTGAAGACACAGCTAATACATGGCGGTCGCTGAGCTGACAGTAGTCGAACAGCTGCTCCCCCAGGTGCGAGCGGGTGTCAGTCGCTGATCTCAAAAGCGCAACACCATAAGCCCACTGCAAGCTGCAAAATGATAAGGGTTTGGGGTTTAGGGCGCGAGTGGAAGAAGGGGCGGGCGACGGGCGAGCAGCAACCTGTACGGCTGCATGACCCCGTTTACAAACGGACGTGATGGTCGAATGCGATAGCAGCCTGACTCTGCAGAGAGCAAGTTGCTCATGTTGCGCACGCCTGATGCATGATTATTGAGGGCGGCTGCGGAGATTGGAGGAGGAGGAGGAGGA